>Ga0172372_10007278_pt1 | contig 14903 bp, 14 predicted proteins | sample LakKiv5m_2_FD_114544 | JGI IMG/M metagenome (GOLD analysis project Ga0172372, IMG submission 114544) | Freshwater microbial communities from Kabuno Bay, South-Kivu, Congo - kab_092012_9.5m | ecosystem: Environmental > Aquatic > Freshwater > Lake | place: Democratic Republic of the Congo...
AATTATTAAAAATAAATTATTTTTTCATTGTTATAAATTTTAATGATATTAAAATTTTTTAAAATATTTTTTATTGATATGAATTTTTTTAAAAATTCATTTAAATGAATTTTAATTCTGAATTTTCTTTATCAAAAAAATTCTTTAAAATATATTTTTTTTTATCTTTAACAATAATCAATTCAAATGGATAAGGGTTTGTGGTATTGGTATCTACTTCATAAGCATTTATTACATTTTTTAATTTAGAATTTAAAATGTAATTACGATCATATTCTAATTTGTTTGAAGATTTAAATAAATCGGAATATAAATTATTATTTTCTGCAAAATAGAAATACTTTTTTATTTTAACTTCATTGTCGATTCTCATAAAATTCAATACATTACCATAAATATATAATTTTTCTATATCATATTTTGTTAAATCCCAATGAAAAAAAATAGAATTACCAATAATCTTTTTTTTAAAAAGAAGTTCACTTAAATTACCAAATCGAATAATAAATATTTTTTCTTTTTTATCAAAAAGAAAAAACATATCATATGCTCCTTCATAAATGAAGGTATCAAATTTATGTGCTTGTTTGATTAAAAATCTTACAAAAGAATATTCATATCGAATCGCGTCATATATTGTATATATATTATGATAATTATTAAAATTTAAATAAATGTTTTTAGCTTTAGTATTTAATAAATTTCTAACACAAAATACACTAAAGGTATCAATTTCTGCTATATTAGTAGCCTTTGATCCTCTAGAAGAATTAATTGATCTCATAGTTTGTAATCCATCTTCAGCCAAATAAATTAAATCAAGATTTATATTCATTGTTTTTAAAGAAGGAAATTTTCGAATAAGATTTAATTTGATTTTCATTTCTTTTATGAATTTAGTTTCTTTATCTCTTGAATCCATTTTTATTTTTAAAAGTTTCCTCCTTTCATCTAATAATTCATCCGTTAACTTTTGCCTCCGTAATAAAAAATTGTATTTAATTATTGGTATTTCATCATATATTTGAGAACAAGTTATGTTTACTTTAACTGGATCAAATCCTTTTAAATTTTTAACTGTTACTTTTAATAAATCAATATTTAATTCAGTAAACATATATTTGTATGAATCTACATATCTGTTCCAAAATTTATTTAATTTTTTAACTTTATCAATATTTAGATTCACAAAAATTTTTTCTAAAATTTCGATCGGTAAATTCGGTAATTCAAAAGGTGAAATTGACATTTTTATTTAAAAAATTTTTAAAAATTATTATTTAATTTGCCTCTTTTAATATTTCTTGTTAACAAATTTTTTTTGAATAATATTCAAAAAAAAATTTGTTAACTAGCCGAGACTCTTTATCATTCGACGAATTTCGACGAAATTCAACGAATTTTGGTTTGAGATGTTTTTTTGAATATCATTCAAAAATATTTATTGAATATTAAAAAACAATATAATATTTCTTAATTTCTTAAAATATTTTTAGAATTGATTTTTTAACATTTTTATTAAAAAATCAATTTAAATGTTTATTTATTTTTTTAAAATTTTTTATCATATTTTAAAAATAATTATAAAGTTTTGAACATAATCCAATTAAATTATATTTTGTATTTTTACAACAATTAATTTAAAATTAATATTTTTTATATGTTAAAAATATATTTTTTAATTCAAATCCAATATCGTTTTTATGAATAAATAAATCATAAGGTCTTATCATAGATTTATCTTTTTTATATTCTGTAATAATCATCTCTTTTAATTCATAATTATGTTTTGAAATTGTATTTTTTTTGATTACAAGTTTATTAATTTGTTCAAATAAACTTGTATAAACAGAATTATTGTTAATAAAATAATGATATTCCATATTTAATATTTTATCATAATCGATGGCCATACTAAATCTCGAATCAATATCATTATTATAAATAATTAAATTATCTAATTTATACCGAGCTAAATTATATGCATCTATATAATTAGTTACATTACCGACTTCTGAATAATTTGTGCTTGCGGCCCGATAAATAAATGTTTTTATTTTTTTATCAAAAATAAAATACATATCAAATATTCCATCGAAAATAAATGTATCGAAATATTTTGCTTTAATGATCAGTAATGATTTTAGTGAACTTATATAACAAATTAAATCTGTTAATGAATTTTTTTTATGCATATCACTATTGATTGTTATATAAAAATTTTCTGCTTTAATTTTTAATAAATTAACCAATATAAATGCGCATATTGTATTATTTGATAAATTTATATTTGTCGATTTATATTGAACTAAATCTTTTTTAATTATAGATATATCATCGATTATATAAACTAAATCTAATTTTACGTTTACTGTTTTTAAAGATGAGTATTTTTTAATAATATTTAGTTTATATTTCAATGAACTAATAATATAAATTTTTTCATTTGATAATTTTTCATAAAATTGAGAACAGGTTATATGTATCTTAGTCGGATTCATTTTTTTTAAAAAATCGCTTTTTATTGTTAATAAATCAATATTTACTTCTTTAAAATAATGGTAATTATGTTCACAAAAAACTTTCCAATTTTGATTTAATTGAAAAACAGTTTGAAATGGTAAATAAATGAAAATTTTTTCTAAAATTTCATTTGGTAAAAATACCTTTTCATTTACTATTTTTGACATTTTATTAATTGATAAAATGATTAATTTTTAGAAAAAATAAATTTATAAAAACCGAACCAAATTTAAAATGAAAATTTGGTTCGGTTTTTATAAAACCGAACCATTTTTAACAGTAAGAATTTATTTTGAATATATCCAAAAAATTTTATATAAAATTATATTGATTAATATAATTCATCTATTTTAATATATTTTAAAATTGTTTTAACGAAGTTTTCATCATTTTTTAGAATTATTAATTCAAATGGTTGTATTTTTTTTAAAGTATTAAGTAGTTCGTCTTTTAAATTATAATCAGATTTTATAATCATTTTTTTATCGAATTTTTTTTTGTCTGAATTTTTAAATAATATATAAAATACTGAATCTTCTTCAACGAAATAATAATAAGTCAAATTTAATATATCATATAAATATGTACACGTCAAACTGAATCTTGTATTAATGTTATTATTATAAATATATACATTTTCTAAATTACATTTCTTTAAAGTTCTAATTCTGATATAATCAGGAATATACTGTAATCTTGAATTTTGTAATTTATAAAAATCACGAAAATCGCCAGATCTAAATATAAAGGTACTTGATTTTTTATCATAAAGTAATAACGTCTTATTACTTCCTGTATAAACAAATTTATCAAATTTGTGACAAATCGCACTAATAGTATTATTTATGAACCAATATTCATATTCAAATGCTAATCTCCAATTATATTTTTGTTTTTGATTATAAAGTGTTAAAATGAAATTTCGTACATTACATGTTAATAAAATTTTTATACAATATAAACTCAAAGTATTATTAGTTGAAGAATTAGGACATGTACCCCCTATCCAAGGATATTTATTAATGGTATATTTATCACTTTTAAAATGAATCAAATCAAAATTTGCAATAATTGTTTTTAGAGATGTATATTTTTTTATGATGTTTAGTTTTTTTTTTATCATCTTTAAAATTTTATTATCTTCTGCTGATTTATAATTAGTGGAAAAATCATCATCAACTGGAATCGACATTTTATCATAAATTTGAGAGCATGTTATTTTTATTGTAATCGGATTTAGTTTTTTTAAATATTTTATATCCAAATGTAATAAATCGATAGTTATAACTTTGAATAGTTTACCGTATCGTTCTGTAAATTTTTTCCATTTTGTATTTAATTGTTTAATAATATCGATATCCAAATGGACAAAAATTCGTTCGAGAATTTCATTTGGTAAAACTTGCATTTTGTATATTTTTTCCTTTATTAAAGGAAAAAACACCATTTTAAAAAATTTTAAAATAAAAAGAAAATTCGTAAATGTATTGTAATTATAAATTACTTTTTTATTACAATTTTTAAGTCAATCAATTTTTTAATTGATAGTTTTCAATCGATTTCAGTCGTTTTTTGATATTGTATAAATTTCCGGATATAATACATAAGCTTTTTGTATTTTTTTCAAAAGTAAAAGATATTTTACTCGATCCATTATAACAAAGCTTCTCATAATTATGTTTCAAATCAATTAAAAAATCTATTAAAATATCTTCGTAATGATTTATAAAACTCCAATGCGGATAATATTTACAATTATCAATATATAAAAAAAAAATATCAACTTTACAATTTAATAAAAATTTAATGCAATAAACACTTAAAGGATTATCTATCAATTGTTCCGATTCATATTTTAAATAAGAAATTCCAGCAATTTTGAATTTATCTCTATTTAAATAAATTAAATTTAATTTTAAATTTATTCTTTTTAGAAATGGATATTTTCTAATAAAATTTAGTCTAGTTGTTATTGTTTTTAAAATATTTGACTCATTTTTTAAAATTTCATTTGTTATTTTACTTTGAAATTGCTTTTCATCATATATTTTCGAACATGTAATATTTATCGTCGAGGGATTATAATATTTTAATTTTTCAATATCTGTTTTTAATAAATCAATATTGATATTTTTAAATTTATATTCATGTTTATCCGCAAAAATTTTCCATGATTTATTTAATTGTCTAATAATATCGATATTTATATAGATAAAAATTTTTTCAAGAATTACATTAAAAAGCATTTTGAATCAATTATATAAAGTGTATAAAAATTTTGTTTTATATTTAATTAAGACTTCTTATATGAATTTAATCATTTTATTTTAAATAAAAATTTTATAAAGTTATTTTTCTTAAAAAGAAAAATTTTTTAAAAAATGTTTAAAGAGAAATTACCATAATAAATTGTGAAGAACTTTTCCCAGAAGTACTATCATGTTTTTTAATATGTATTCTCGTAGCAGATTTTGTAGTAAATATTTTACTACAAATCGTACATTTATATCTAATTGAAGTATGTTTTGAAATAATATGTTTTTTTTGAGATGCCGCCGATTTAAATAAAGATTCGCATAGTTCACATTGAAATTTCTTTTGTGAATCTTTATTTATTCTTCTAATTTTAAGATATTCACTTATTTCCTTTTCGGTTTTAAAATTTGAATATAATTTATTAATATCTTCAAGTAAATCATTTTTATAAAATGAACTGACTCTAATTAATTCTTTTTGTAAATCTTCAAATCGAATAGTTATATTTATATTTTTTAATTTATTTAATTCATCTTCATTATATTCGGATTTTAATTTTTCAAATCTTAATTTGATAACATGTTCGTTGCATATACAATTTTTTAACTTACAAATACAATCCTCTATATTTGTTATATTAATTTTATTGAATAAATAGCAGATATCCATTAATCCATGAATATTCATTGAATCATATTCATGATTCAATGAATCTATGTGTTGAATACAATTTACACAAAATTCAAATTTTGGTTCACTACTATTAATTAAATCGACCATTAATGAATATTCATTAATGGTCTTTTTATTTAAACAAAATTTGCACCGTTTTAAAAAATTATAAACCATTTTTAATAAAAATAATATATTTATAAAAATGTAAAAAAAAAAAATTTAGTAATAGTTTTAAAAATTTAAATTATAAATAATAAACTAAAATATCAAATTTTTTATCATCAAATAATATATACAGTATTTTTAAAATATCATCCCAATTCAATCCATCAAGACCTGCACCAATTTTTGGCATGGCAACTTTATAAACTTTATTTTTTATCATGTGATTTTTCATATCTATTAAAGATTTTTCTAAATTAATTAATTTTGGTTTTTTATGACTTTCTCTTTTTGTTATTAAATTATATATCCATATTCTACCATATTTTAAAGGTACGACACGTCCAACTTGATCTTTTTTATTAAAATTTTCTAAATATATTCTAATGTCATTTTGTTGTTTGAACATCAATCTAAAATCTACTGCAATTCCGGCACCCATGTAAGCATCGACAGCAATACAATGAGCGAGCGAAAATGTTTTTGGAGCAGTAAATAAATTTCCTTTAATAAATGTTAACATTTATTATATAAAAATAAAATTAAAAAATTTATTTAAAATAAATTTTTTACTATATTATATAAGAATTATATTTTATTATTTAAATCAAAAATGGGAGTTTTAAAATCAAGAAAATATATTTTAGATAAAAAAATTTTTCAAATTGAAAATTTGAAAAATAAAAAAATAGCCATTGATATGATGATTTATGTTATCGATTATTATAATTCTATAAAAAATATTGAAAAACGATTTTATTATTGGTCAAAAAAAATTTTAGAATTTATTAAATTATTTGTTAAAAATGATATTTATGTTATTTGTGTTTATGATGGAAAAAATAAAAATTTAAAAAGATATAAAAAAAAAATTAAAAATGATTATATTTCAAATGAATACATGGAACAATTAAATAAATTAATTTTAAAACAATTTAAAAAAAATATTGAAATTGTTATAAGTATAGCTGAAGCGGAATCATATTGTGCACATCTAATTCAAACAAAACAAGTAGATTATGTTATTAGTAATGATAGTGATTTTATTTTTTACAAAATTAATTTTATTCATGTAATTTTCAATTATAATAAAATTTATAGAAATTATGAATATATTTTATTTATTCATGTAATCAAAGAAGAACTTTTAAATAATTATGTATTTGAAAAAATCATTTTAGCATGTTTACTTTTAGGTACGGATTATACAAAACAAACACCTCCGGAAATTGTTTTTGAAAAATTAAACAATAATATAGTAAATATTATTGAATATTTTAATAAAATCAATGAAAAAAATAATATAAATTATGAAAATTGCTTAAAATTTTTTAAACCAAATAGTGAAATAAAATTAAAATTAAATTATTATGATTATTGTTTTAATAATCTTCATCAATATATATAAAAATATCATTCATTTAAAGAAATGATATAATTTTATAATCAATTATCTATAGAATAAATTTATCTTTAAACAGATAAATATTTTTTGAAATTTTTCTTAATCAAAGAAAAATAAATTTTTAATAACCCAATAATTAATATAAATCAACTATTTCTTCATAATTAAAAAATGATATTAATTTTAATTCATTTTTAAATAGATATATATTATTTTTACATTCATCTAAAAATAAAAAGCTTTCTAATAAACAAAATGAAATATAATCATTAGTGTTATATTTTTTATAAATAAATTTTTCAAATAAAGTTTCGACTAATTTATAATTTTCTAAAAATTCATTTTTAAAAATAAAATTTATACAATATTCATTATTTATTTGCTGGATAATTATAGGATTATTTCTATAAAATATTGTTATTAAAATCAATAATATATTTGAGGTAAGTATTGATAATATTTTATATTTACCAAAATTTAAGTCTTTTAAAAAAATATGTTTTTTTAAAAATGAATGCATTTTTATTATTACATATTACTTATATTTCTACTTTAAAATTTAATTATTTTTAATGAATTTTTCTCTTTTTAAGAGAAAATATATTTTTATTGGTAAAAGAATGATTCAAAGTTTTTGATAAAAATTTTTAAATGCCTCATCAATCAGCAATAAAATTTCTTTATTATTTTTGTGATATTGTTTAAGGTAATTTTTTGTATTTTCCAAAAAAGATTCAATTATAATACTGTAATATCCAACTATATACGGAAATAAAATGATATAACCATGTGAAGTTATACAAACAATAATTAAAATTGATAAAATCAAAGAGATAATTTTTTTAGTTTGGTTCATTTGATAATAAAAATAGAAATACAAATAAAATTTAAATCCATGACCAACACTATAATAAAATATATAGAAATTTTCATATTTTATATTTGAAGATAATACAATCAATGAAGAAATAGTAAATGAAAGTAAATGCTCACAAATTATAAAAAGTAATACTAAACTAATAAAAATAGAAGGAATTGTTAATTTTTTTTTTAATTTTATTATCTCTTCTAAAATTTCCTTTATTTTTTTTTCTTTCTTTACATCGAAATCATTTTCATTTTGAGATTCCGATTCTTTTGAGATAATTTTTTCTTCATCTGTTTTCATTTCGGTAAATTCTTCGGAATCATTTTCATTTTGAGATTCCAATTCTTTTGCGATAATTTTTTCTTCATCTGTTTTCATTTCGGTAAATTCTTCGGAATCATTTTCAATTTGAGATTCCAATTCTTTTGTGATTATATTTTCGTGATTATTCATAAACGACATTTTCGAATAGAAAAGTAATTTCAATACTTATTTTAAATTATTTATTAAAAAATTTTTATCAAAAAAAAAATTTTATTACTTTATTTCCAATTCATTTTTATATTTTTCAATTATAAATTTAAACATATTAAATGAATTGGAAATAGATTTGTAATTACTTCCAGAAATTATACATGAAAATGGAAAAATAGTAAAAGATGTTGTATTTTCAAATTCATCATCAACTATTTCTTTTATTTCATAAGTATAATTCTGATTTGAAATTTTTAATAAATGAAATGTTCTTTCGGAAATATCTGTAATTTCCAATTTCACACATTGTTGACCGGTAGGTTCAAATGAACAATTAAATATTGGATTTTCCATTTGATTTATGATTTTATTTAAAACTTTTTTATTTATTTCATAATCAAAATAATGGGTTGCATTTATCATATTTTGACAAATTAAAATAATTGATTTATCTTGATCATTTGTAGATAAAAAATTATTTTTATTTAAACTAATAAATCTCCGTGAATTATTATCTATATTTTTTTTAAAATTTTTAAAAAATTTATCAATTTCAATTAAAACAAAAACATCTTCAATACTTTTACAACCTGCTAATTTTATATTTCCATTTTTAAAAACCATAGCACTAATTTTTAAATTATTTTTCGAAATAATATCTATTGAAATTTGATTTATAAAATCATTTTCGGTATTTTTTTTCTTTAATCTTTTTTTGGGTTTATGAAATTTATATCCTTTATATTTATCCATATATTTTAAAAATAATATTGTCCCGAATTCAAAATCATTTTTTAAAAATTTTTTATATTCCGATTCTTTAGAAAAAAGAATTTGATGTTTTAAATATTTATGTTCACTAAGATCCAAATCCATAATACTATTCAAATCATAATTAATATTCGATTCAGCCGTCATTGTAATTGTCGATATTTTTAGTTCCATTTTTAATTTTTAATAAAATTATTATAATAAAAAAAATTATATTCAAATATTTAAATTACAAATATTTTTTTATTAATTTTAATGCTAAAACAAAAAAAAATATAATAATAACAAAATATGTAATTTGAATATATATTTGATTATTAGATAATGATTCAGTAGATGTAATTGGTGGACTAACTATTGTTGTTGGTGAATCAACAAGTGTTGTTTGTGATGTCGGCGTTGTTTGTGATGTTGGAGAAGTCAACATTGTTTGACCATTTTTATCTGGATTTAAATAAAGATTTGTTGGTGTCGAAGCCGAACTACCTGATTTATCAGTCAATGATGTATTTGCCATTTTATTGCCACAAGTTTGCGAGAGATTGTTATTTTGAAAAGAAAAATTATCTACATTACTTAAATTAAAGTAAATACTACAATCCATTACAGTACAACCATTTTTACTTAAATTAATTAAATCATTTGTTTTATAACCATTTCTGATACAATTAGAATCTTGACAGGCCGGGTTTTCTCGATAAACATTGGCCGGACTATTTAAACAACTACAATACGAATCTTGATTATTATTTGCACAATAAACTCTACTGGCGGAATCGCAAAACCCTGCATTGTTTAAACAAAAATCTTTACAAACTGGATCGAATTTAATTGAATTTATATCATTACATTTAGATTGCATAATACCATTACAAAGATCTTTATTTGTATTACACCATTCAATACAATTTTGGTCTGATGTTAATTTTGTATCTACACAATAATCTTTAATGATTCCTTTACAATTTCCGGCTGATCCATCTCGATTCATTGGATCACATGTTTTACCATCAATCATGACAGATGAATTAATACAACATTCAAATGGATCAGCGCTATATTTTGATCTAAAATATTTTGGTCTTTGACCCATAATCGACCAACATGAACTGTCGGCAATTCCTGCGACACAACTTACTTCGATCGGTGGATTCATACTGCAGTAATGACAGCTATCAGTATTTTCAGATAATAAATATTCGCCATTTTGAGGAATAAACTGATTTGTAATTGATCTTAAAGTATCGAATTGACCATAAGCAAAACAATAATTAGGAATAGGTTTTAAAACTCCAATAGGATCAGAAGGATCATTATCAGCAACATGTGGTAAAGGTAATCTATCGCATCCCATTTTTAAATAATTTAAAAATGATTAAAAATAATTAAATAAATTTTTTTTGTTAAAATTTTATTGATATTAATTCTTTATTAAAATCAAAATGATTCTGTATTATAATTTTGATTTAATTTATTATTTAATTGATTCATGCAAAATAAATATTTGTTTATATGAAAATATTATGAAACACAATGAAATCGATTTTACATTAAAAAATTTTTATAATATTTTTGACAAAAAAAATATTATAAAATCATCCAAATGTTTAGATGAAAACCATGCATGTATTATTTGCGATGATTTTAATTTTTTTTTGAATAATCAAAAACAAACATCCAATTCAACAGTTTCCGAACAATTTAAAATATTTTCAATAGAAGAAATTAATTCGAATATTGATTTAATAGATAAATATTCAAATGCATGGAATAGTATCATGAATAATATTAATTCTAACTCAAAATTAATCGAAGAAGAATTGAATCTAATTAACGAATACATAAAAGTTTCTCAAAAGGATTGTCTGTTGTTGTAAAATAATTTTATTTTTACATTCGAATTAAAAATTCGAATTTTTAATTTATAAATCAAATTCTGTATCCGGATTCAGAATATGTATAATTTGTTGTTGAATTCTATAAATATAATCAATATTTGATTCTTTATCTAAAATAAAATTGTCTTTTATTTTAATATTATTTTTTAATATATAATCATTTAATTCTTTTTTATAAGAATCAATAAGACCTACATCTAATGTTTTACATTTTCGTCCTTTTTTTGAAAAATCACCATTTTTCAAACGAACAAGTTCATTTCCTTTTTTTACAAAAATGAAATCGAATGGTATGTTGATATTGGGAATATTCATTTTTGTTTTGTTTTGTATTTCTTTATGAATTGTCATAGTTAATTCTTTATGATGTAAATATAACCATTTCGAGTCTACAAATATTCTCATTCCATTTTTAATATTAAAATTAATATTAAAATGATTGCATAATAAAATATGCGCGACTTTAATATTTTCATTATTTAAAAATTTAAAAGAAACTTTAATTGATTCATCAAAAATAATAAATTTATCATATTCTGCTTTAATCAACAATTCTCTAAATTGTTTTGCGTATTTATTTTTATAATTTCCTAAAATTAAAGATTCGAAAATCAATATTCTCACAAAAATATTAAATTTTAAATAATCATTAATTAAATTTTCACCTTTATTTAGTTTAATTTTAAATTCTTCAAAATTAAAAGATTTTAATAAATAATATTGATCCAATTCGAAATGATCAATATGTTTAAAAAGTTTTGTTTTGAAAAATAATTCTGAAATATCGTTAGTATCACCCAAAAATAAAATATTTCTAAAAAAAGTTAAAGGTTTTATAATATTATTTATTCCATTAAATAATTTTTTATTCATAATTAATTTACTTAAATAATATAATGTTTCAACATATGTTATATTTAATTTATCTTGAATATCTTTTAAATAACAAAATTTTTGAAAAATAAATAATTTATTTAAAAAGTTGATAATATTATTTTTTACATTAATATTTTCAAAGTTTATTAATGAATTTAATATAATATTTGGAGCGTCGATATTATTAATTTTTCTATTAATATAATAATCTAATGATGATTGTTCAAATATTGACAAAATATTATTATTCATATTTAAATTATTTTCGCAATTAACTAATCTAATATAAAAATCATCTTTTTTTGTTATAATATCAGAAGAAATAAAATGCCGATAAATTTTTGCATAAGATTCTTCAGGTATAGAAAAATTTGATGTACCTCGTATTATTCTGGCAATTGCTTGTTCCATAATAGAATTGTTATTTTGTAAAATAATATGTACTTGTCTTCCATTGATTAAATTATAACTTATAGTCATTTTCTCACTTCCAATAATTAATTTTAGATATTTACCATATCTGTTATTTACATGTGAAAAAATATATACTAAATTATTAATTTGTTCATCATTATTTATTCCGAAATTTGAAGTAATGACTGCAAATCTTTTATAAGGATTTGATAAATTTTTTGTATCTATATTCATATCAACTTCATTTTTAATTTTGTTTATAGTACTGGAATCTTTTATTTCTTTCATTCCATATGATCTTAATATTAAAGAAAATAATTTATTCCCTACAGTTTTATTCAAACTGTTAAAATAAAAAATTGCTTCTTTATTATTTTTGTTATCAATTAAACCACCAATAAATCCAAGCATATTATAATAAAGGATTGAATGCTCCTTTAAAAATTGCGGATTTTTTATATCACTTTTTAATTTAGTATTTTTCCACTCTATTTTTTTTGATTTTTCTTCAGAAATCGTATTTTTATAATTCATATTTTCCGGAAAAGCAAAAAAAATATCTTCGCTATTATATTCTTTTTTATTTTTTAAATCATTAATTTTTTTATTTTGATAACCGATTGTTATATCAAAAAATAAAGGAATAGAAAATGTGCTTTTAGTTTTATTTTCAACTTTTTTTAATGTTTTTTTATTTAAATATTCTCCAAAATATATTTCTTTAATCGTTTCAAATTTAATATTTACTGAACTAGTTCGTCCATTAAATCTAAGTTTTAAATAATCAATTATCTCATCATCTAAATCGGATATTCGTTTTGAATTAAATTGTAATTCTGGAGGTAATATTAGATCCATAATTTCAAACAATTTTAAATAATTATGAACAATTGGCGTTCCGGTCATTAATATAATTTTTGTTTTTTTATTTAATAATGAATTAAAAACATATTTTATTTGTGTATAAATATTTAGTCCATCTTTAATATCATTAAATTTTTTAAGTTTATCTTCTTGTTTATAATGAATAATATGTACTTCATCCATTATAATTAAATCGGGAATATTATTTAAAAATTTTGTAATTGAATCAATATCTAGAAAACTTATTATTTTCATTTCATTAATATAATTTTTAATTATAAGTATTTCTTCATCATTATATTCTTTAAGATCTTTCAAAGAATCGAGAAAAATTTTTCTCAAATTACTTATTTGAGATCTATTAGGAGTTATTACATAAATACTTTTTTTATTTTGAAAAATGAAATTAATTATTATTCCTAAAGCAGTTCTAGTTTTGCCAGAACCTGGAGTATGTTTTAATAAAACATGTTTTAAATGCGTTTCAGGTTTAAAAAGCAATTGAATAACTTTTTGATATCCTCTAAATCCTTGAAAATCATCACGTATATTTTCAGATATTCGATAATAATCGATCATACTAAATAATTCTAATGACATTGTATCATAATTTTTTGGAAAATATGGTATTAATGATTTTATAAAATCCATTTTTATTTTTTTGTAATAATAAAAATATTAATTCATAAAAATAAATTTTAATAAAAAAATTTATATCGTAGGAGTATTTGTTGATGTACTTGTATTAGAAAAACTTTTCCAAGAAAAATAAATTACAATACCAAAAATTATTAAAACACCAATAATCATAAAAGATATTAATAAATTTTGATGCTCCGATAGGTTTAGAAAAGATTCGAACATTTTTTTTAATAAAAATTTAATAATTTTTATTAAAAATAAAAATTATTAATTATAAAATTTCGTGAATCTAAAAAATTAATGAGTTTTTATAATAAAATACATTAAAAATCTTTTTATTAAATTTAAAAATTATTTAATCGAAATATTCATTTTAAAAAAATGAATTCAATAATAGCAGATAATATTTTAATTAAAGAACTTTTAGTAAATAACCAAGAAGTTGTTGTAAATAATTTAGCTTTTTTTATAGCTAATACACAGCCGATAAATAATGAAACTATTTATTTTAATAAAATTTATGATACAACTTCTCAACCGGTAACATCCGAAGTCGGAGATATTAAAATATTTAAACCTTCAAAATATTTTTTAATTTTTAAAATTGAAAAAATTGATTTTGTGAAACATAATGGTTCATTATTTTTAGATTTTATAATTAATGATACTATTATGAGAACAATATATATTTCAGGCCCCGGAAATATTAATCCTTCATATGGTTATGAAAATATTTATTTTTCAGATACAATTTATTCTGTTGATACATTTTATTTTAAACTTAGAGAAGTGAATGATGTTTTAAATATAGCATCAAATATGATGATATTTACAAGTCCAATTCAATCTAATATTTAATAAAACAAAGCCGGAGTCAAAGATTCGTGTCTAAAACGAGACGCGCCAACAATTGGTTGTCCTGTCGGAACAATTGGTACATCACCTCTTATTATTGATGAACCACTTCTTAATTTATCTTTTAAATCAACTTTTGGAATTCCAGTTGACGATACATTATCATACATTTCTTTTTTTGAATTTTCGGGATTAATATATACCATTGCTTGTTTGCTAT
>Ga0172372_10007280_pt1 | contig 14900 bp, 14 predicted proteins | sample LakKiv5m_2_FD_114544 | JGI IMG/M metagenome (GOLD analysis project Ga0172372, IMG submission 114544) | Freshwater microbial communities from Kabuno Bay, South-Kivu, Congo - kab_092012_9.5m | ecosystem: Environmental > Aquatic > Freshwater > Lake | place: Democratic Republic of the Congo...
CACGCCGAACATCTTCTCGAACCAGTAGTAGAAGCCCGCGAAGATCGAGAAGATGGCGCCCAGCGACAGCACATAGTGGAAGTGGGCCACCACGTAGTAGGTGTCGTGCAGGCTGTAGTCGATGCCGGCGTTCGACAGGACGACGCCGGTGACGCCGCCGACCGTGAACAGGAAGATGAAGCCGATGGCCCAGAGCATCGGCGTCTTGAAGTCCAGCGAACCGCCCCACATCGTGGCGATCCAGCTGAAGATCTTCACGCCGGTCGGGACGGCGATGATCATCGTCGCGGCCACGAAGTAGGCGCGCAGGTTGATGCTCATGCCGACGGTGTACATGTGGTGCGCCCACACGACGAAGCCGACGAAGCCGATGGCGACCATCGCGTAGGCCATCGCCAGGTAGCCGAACACCGGCTTCTTGGAGAAGGTCGAGACGATGTGGCTGATGATGCCGAAGCCCGGCAGGATCAGGATGTACACTTCCGGGTGGCCGAAGAACCAGAACAGGTGCTGGAACATGACGGGGTCGCCGCCGGCGGCCGGGTCGAAGAAGTGGGTGCCGAAGTTGCGGTCGGTCAGCAGCATGGTGATGGCGCCGGCCAGGACGGGCAGCGACAGCAGCAGCAGGAAGGCGGTGATCAGCACCGACCAGGCGAACAGCGGCATGCGGTGCAGGGTCATGCCCGGCGCGCGCATATTGAAGATCGTGGTGATGAAGTTGATCGCGCCCAGGATCGACGAAGCGCCGGCCAGGTGGAGCGACAGGATCGCCAGGTCCATGGCCGGACCCTTGTGACCGATGGTCGACAGCGGCGGATAGATCGTCCAGCCGCCGCCGAAGCCGTGGCCCGGGCCGCCGTCGACGAACATCGACACGCAGAGCAAGATCCAGGCGGCGACCAGCAGCCAGAACGAGATGTTGTTCATCCGCGGGAAGGCCATGTCCGGCGCGCCGATCATGATCGGAACGAACCAGTTGCCGAAGCCGCCGATCATGGCGGGCATGACCATGAAGAAGATCATGATCAGGGCGTGGGCGGTGACCACGGCGTTGTAGCCGTGCTTGCCCTTGAAGACGCCCAGCTGGGCCAGCAGGCCGGTGTCGGAGAACACCTGGATGCCCGGCTCCATCAGCTCCCAGCGGATCAGGCCCGACAGGGCGCCGCCGACGATGCCCGCCATGATGGCGAACAGGATGTACAGCGTGCCGATGTCCTTATGGTTCGTGGAGAAGAACCAGCGGGCGAAGAAGGGCGGCTTGTGGTCGGCGTCGTGGCCGTCCGTGTGATGCGTGTCTGCGGCGTGAGCCATCGGACTTTATCCTGCGAGTATCTTAAGCCGCCGGCGCGGCGGGCGCCGCGGCCGGAGCGGAAGCGGGAGCGGCGGCCGGGGTCGCGGCGGGCGTGACAGCAGCCGGAGCGGCTTCGGCGGGGGCGGCGGCCGGAGCCGGCGGGGCCGTCTTCGACTTCACCCAGGCGTCGAATTGAGCCTGCGTCACCACCTGGATCTCGATCGGCATGTTGGCGTGGTCCACGCCGCACAGTTCCGAGCACTGACCGTAGAAGACGCCGGTCTTCTCGGCCTTGAACCAGGTTTCGTTCAGGCGGCCGGGAATCGCGTCGGTCTTCAGACCGAACGCCGGCAGGGCGAAGGCGTGGATCACGTCGGCGCCGGTGACCTGCACGCGGATCACCTGACCGACCGGGACCACCATGGCGTTGTCGGCGGCCAGCAGATACGGGACCTTCTTGGCGTCCGCCTGCTCCTTGGTGAGCGGCAGCGACACGATCTCGCTGATCTTCTGGTCGGGATATTCGTAGCCCCAGTACCACTGATAGCCCGTGGCCTTCACGGTCATGTAGGGCTTGGGCATGTCGTTGTAGTGGAACAGCAGCCGGAACGAGAAGATGGCGATGACCATCAGGATCAGCACCGGCACCAGGGTCCAGATGACCTCGATCGTGGTGTTGTGGCTGAACTTGGCCGGAACCGGGTTCGCCTTCTTGTTATAGCGAACGATGATCCAGATCAGCAGGCCCAGCACCAGCAGGGTGATGGCCGTGATGATCGGCAGCAGGATCACGTTGTGGAACCAGATCGCGTGGTGCTTCAGCTCCGACGCGGCCGGCTGCAGGTCGATCGCTCCCGGCGTCGGCTGCCCCAAAAGATCCTCGGCGAGGGCGTGCCCCGCGAAAACGACACTGGCGGCGAGCGCGCTGGCGCCCGTCAAGACCCGCCGAATCCCCGAAAATTGCGCCTTCATATCCCTCACGGCCCGTTTCGGCGGCGATTTGACGATGATCAATGTCACGCCGCGCCGACTTGCTTATGACGACCTCCGATGCGGTTGCGCGAGCGACGGCGTCCAACAAGACACAAAGTCACTCGCAGCCCGCCCCGAAAAAGGCCGTTCCAGGCTGCATACGCGCATCGCCAGCCGTTGCCAAGCGCCAGAGACCACACTCTGTGCGAGGGTTTGCCGTGCGCGCGTTTCCTCCCGCCTGAACTCAGCCCCCTCCCCGCGCTTCCCGCTATTTCCGCATCATTACGTATCATTCATGGATAGGTACCTTGCGATACCCAGTACCATGCGGTACCAGTGAGCATCCAAGGAGGCGAGGACGACGTGCCGGAAGCCATTGAAATCCAATTGAAGAAAGGCGTGCTGGCGCTGTGCGTGCTGGCCCTGCTCTCGCACGCCGACAGCTACGCCTACGAGATTGCCAGCAGGCTCACGAGGGACATCGATATGGGGGAAGGGACGATCTATCCGCTGATGCGCCGCATGCAGTCGGATGGGCTGGTCGAGACCTATCTGGTCGAAAGCCAGAGCGGTCCGCCGCGCAAGTACTATCGCCTGACGGCCGAGGGCCGCCGCAGCCTGGAGCAGCAGAAGACCGAGTGGGTCGCCTTCACCCAGGCCGTCAACGCCATCGTGGGAGCCGCCGCATGACCCGCGCCGAGTTCATGACCCGCCTGCGGCGCGGCCTGGCCGGCCTGCCGGTCACCACGATCGCCGACATCGTCGCCGACCACGAAGCCCACTTCGCCGACGCCATGGCCGCCGGCCGCAGCGAGGCCGAGGTCGCCGCCGCCCTGGGCGATCCCGACCGCCTGGCTCGCGAGCTGCGCGCCGAGGCCGGCCTCAAGCAGTGGGAGGAGCGCAAGAACCCTTCCAACGCCATGGCGGCGGTCATCGCCCTTCTGGGCTTGGGCGCCATCGACGTGATCATCCTGCTGCCCCTGCTGATGGGCGTGCTGGGCGCTCTGTTCGGTGTGCTGGTCGCGGTCGTTGCGATCTTCGTCTCCGGCGGTTTCGTCTTCGCCATGGGTCCGCTGACGGCGCCCCCCGGCGGGCCGATAACGGCCTTCCTGGCGGGCCTGGGCCTGATGGGCCTGGCCACCTGCCTGGGCGCGCTGCTGACCCTGGTCACGGTCGCCGTCTTCAACGCGGTCGTCTGGTACGCCCGCCTCCACTACCGGCTGCTCAAGCCGGCCATCGAACAAGCCTGAGCGCAAGAGGAGGGGACCATGTTGATCCGCAACACGCTCATCGTCGCCGGGGCCAGCTTCGCGCTCGCCATCGGCTGTTTCGCCGGGGTGGCGGCCATCGCCGGCCCCGAGATCATGAAGAACGGCTGGACGCTGCCCTTCAGCCGCTATGACGAAACCATCGTCATCCGCGAGAACGGCAAGGTCATTCGCACTGGCCCCGGCCGTGTGTATGGCGAACGGCCCGCGCCGACGATCGACCGCACCTTCGCCTGGACGGGCAAGAGCGACCTGCTCGTCGATCTGCCGGTCGACGTGGTGTTCGTCCAGGGCCCCGAAGCGAAGATCGTCGCCTCGGGCCCCAAGGACTACATCGAGCGGCTGCGCGTCGACGGCGGGCGCCTCAGCCTGGAAGGCAACGACGACATCGATCACGACCGCCTGACGATCGACGCCCTGGGCCTGCGGGTCGAGAGCGACTCCGAGCGGGTGAAGATCACCGTGATCGCGCCGGACGTCACCAAGTTCGACGTCCGGGGGTCCGGCGATCTCGACATCCGCCGCTATGACCATTCGACCATCTCGGTCAGCGCCAGCGGCAGCGGCGACGTCGCGGCGGCGGGACGCGTGGACGCGGCGTCGATCGATAGCTCGGGGTCGGGCCACGTCGACCTTGGCGACTTGAAGGCCAAGGAGGTCAAGGTCAACGTCTCGGGCAGCGGCGGCGGCGCGATCTTCGCCACCCAGCTGGCCCGAATCGACATCTCCGGCAGCGGCGACGTCGAGCTGCGCACCGAGCCCAAGACCGTCAGCAGCGAGATCACCGGTTCGGGCGAAATCCGCCGGGAGTACTGATCCGCGACAAAAGGGGCGGGGTGACGGATGCGATTCGAAAGCCTACCTGTAGGCGCATGAACGCTCCCTTCCCCGCCTCTTCCCTGTCCCTGCTCGACGCGGCCGGCGTCGATCCCGAGCGCGCCCGCCAGGTTCTAGGCGAGGCCCTCGCCGGCGCCGATGACGGCGAACTGTTCCTCGAACGCTCCGAGAGCGAGTCCTTCGTGTTCGACGACGGACGGCTGAAGAGCGCCTCCTACGACAGCGGCGAAGGCTTTGGCCTGCGCGTGGTGGCCGGCGAAACCGCCGGCTACGCCCACGCCGCCGAGATTTCCGAAGCCGCCATCCGCCGCGCCGCGGACTCGGCCAGCCTCGCCAAGCGCGGCCATGCGGGCGTGGCCGCCGAAGGTCCCCGCGCCACCAACGAAAAGCTCTATGGCGAGGACAATCCGGTCGCCTCGCCCGAGTTCTCCGACAAGGTCGCCCTGCTCCAGGAGATCGACGCCTTCGCCCGCGCCCGCGATCCGCGGGTGGTGCAGGTCATGGCCTCGATGGCCGGCGAGCGGCGGATCGTCGAAATCCTGCGCGCCGACGGCCGCCTGATCCGCGACGTGCGGCCGCTGGTGCGGGTCAATGTCCAGGTCACGGTCGAGAAGGACGGCCGCCGCGAGACCGGCAGCTCGGGCGCCGGCGGCCGCGCCGGCTTCGCCGCCTGGATCAGCCCGGACAAGTGGCAAGAGCAGGTCGAGGAGTCGCTGCGTCGGGCCTTGGTCAATCTGGACGCCGTCGCCTGCCCCGCCGGCGAGATGGACGTGGTGCTCGGCCCCGGTTGGAACGGCGTGCTGCTGCACGAGGCCGTCGGCCACGGGCTGGAAGGCGACTTCAACCGCAAGGGCATCAGCGCCTTTTCCGGCCGCATCGGCGAGCGGGTCGCCGCCCCCGGCGTCACCGTGTTCGACGACGGCTCGATCGCCGGCCGCCGCGGCTCGCTGACCGTCGACGACGAGGGCACGCCGACCGAACGGACCATCCTGATCGAGGACGGCATCCTCGTCGGCTACATGCATGACCGGATGAGCGCGCGCCTGATGGGCATGAAGGCCACCGGCAACGGTCGCCGCCAGTCCTACGCCCACATGCCCATGCCGCGCATGACCAACACCGGCATGCTGGCGGGCAAGGACGATCCCCAGGAGATGATCGCCTCGCTGAAGCGCGGCCTCTACTGCGCCAGCTTCGGCGGCGGCCAGGTCGACATCACCAATGGCAAGTTCGTCTTCCAGTGCACCGAGGCCTACCTCGTCGAGGACGGCAAGATCACCAGCCCCGTGAAGGGCGCGACTCTGATCGGCGACGGTCCCAGCGCCCTGACCAAGGTGACGATGATCGGCAACGACTTCGACTTCGACCCGGGCATCGGCGTCTGCGGCAAGTCCGGCCAGGGCGTGCCGGTGGGCGTGGGCCAGCCCTCGCTAAAGATCACCGGCCTGACGGTCGGCGGCACGGCGGTTTAGGGGCGCGGCTCCGCCGCCAGCACAGACAACCGCATCTCCAGGACCTCCCGGCCGCCGGCCACTCTGTCGGCTGGGAGTTGGCTGAATCGCGCGCGCATGGTCTCGATTTGAGCGATGCCGTCTCGCACGGCCCAGGCGAGCCAATCCATATCTTTCTCACGGCCGGCGCACAGCTTGGCCACGGCCAGATCGTTTGGATCGGGCACGATGGCCACGACGCCACCGGTGGCGGGGCTCGTATGGGTTCTGGCTCTGCCTCGCCAATCAAGGGGCAGGATCGCCGTCTCCTCGCCAACGCCGTCACAATAGTAGCCGAAGGTCGCGTCGAATGATGACGCCTGTCCAAGGATGGCGTCCAGGTCGTCCGAGATGCGGTCGGCGACGTCAGCGGCGACAGCGTCCGCGAAGATATCGGCTTCACGCGACATGGCCATCGCTTCGGGAACATCATCCTTCCAAAGGAAGATCGCCGCCGAGCCGATGACGACGAACACCTTGTGCCCCGTCGCATGGCCAGCGGCGCGCAAGACATGCTCGACCTTGTGGCGGTCCATCATTCTGGAGCGCCGACCAGGGGGCCTGCCTCTGGCCGGGCAATGATCGTGAAGACCGGCGCCGTTCCGCGCAGGTATTCGCCGCGCTCATCGTCGGCGATCAAGGCCAGAGCAACCTGCTCGGCTCCTCCCGCTAGGACGTCCAGCCAAAGACCGTAGGCGCGCGCTTGTCGAGGATCGACGCGGACGAACCGATCCAGATAAGCCCGCCCCTGGCTCAGCAGTGAAGGGTTCTCCAGCACCCGCGCGGCGATCTCGACGGCCCGAGCGTAGGCGCGCCGGTCGTGCGCATCATGGAACCGCGTCTTTTGCGCGGCCCGCTCCCGCAGATCCCGCTGAGTCATCATGCGGCCAGTCTACATCACGTCGAGCGGCTGTCACGACACGTCGCCTGGAGCAACCTGTCGAAGGTTTAATCCAGCTTTCCAGCTTGTAACTTTTCCCGCGACGCTCGCGACGGCACGGTGAACCCAAGTCCGGCGACCGTCACAATAGTCGCAAAGACCTCGGCTAGGTCGGCCCCGGACTTTCAGAATCGCGCGGCGCGGAACGCCGCGCCATGGGCTTCGGGTAGGAGCGGAAAGCGGTCCGGCGATTTGAGCCATCGTCGGGCCGTTCCCACCTGGAGTAGGGACGTGGCCCCTCCACGTCCCGGGAAGGGCCCCGGAATCGTCGCCGGGGCCCTTCGTTCGTTCAGGCCGTCACATCGTCGGCGCCGTGCGACCACTTCTTGAGGATCGGCGACAGGGCCAGGAACAGCACGCCGATCGCGACGGCGACCAGCCCGATGACGTTGAACACCTTCAGCGACGAGGCCAGCGCCAGGGCGGGGTCGAGGACCTGTCCGCCGACCGTCTCGGTCGCCGCCAGGCCCGCGATCTTGCCGCCGACCCACTGGGCGATGGCCAGGGCCAGGAACCAGACGGCCATCATGAACGAGACCATCGACAGCGGCGACAGCTTGGTCATCTGCGACAGGCCGACCGGCGACATGCACATCTCGCCGGTGGTGTGCAGCATGTACATCAGCACCAGGAAGATCAGCGGCAGGCGGAACGCGCCGTCGGCGAAGGTCGCGCCCCACTTCAGCAGCAGGAAGCCCGCCCCGACCTGGATCAGCGCCAGGCCGAACTTGATCACCGGGTTGGGATCGCGGCCGCGCGCGCCCAGGAAGGTCCAGAGCGCGGCGAAGACCGGGGCGAAGATCAGGATCCAGCCCGCGTTCAGCATCTGGGTCTGTGGGGCGTTAAAGCTGGTGTTGACCCAGAAGGTCGACGCCGGATCGATGCCGGCCGCCTTCAGCTGGTCGCTCGTGGCCAGGGTGATCGCCCCGCCCAGCAGGCGCACCGGCTCGCGCACCAGGTCCAGCTGGACATTGGTCGCGGCGAACAGGCTGAGCGAGGAGCCGGCCTGTTCGAACAGGGTCCAGAACACCACCGCCCCGAAGATCAGGAACACGGCGAGAGCCAGGCGCTCGCGCTCGGCCTTGGCGCACTTGGTCGCCATGAACCAGCCGATATAGGCCAGCGAGGCGATGATGCCGATGTTCAACGCCATGCCGACGACGCCGTTGAACTGCACCAGGAAGAAGATGCCGACGAGGCCCAGCAGCGAGACGGCGTAGATCATCGTCTCCAGGCTGATGGGGCCCAGGACCTTCTTCTTGAGGGCCTCGGGATGAGGCGGCTCGGCCTTGTTCTCCAGCCAGGGCTTGCCCAGCACGAAAACGACAAAGCCGGCCAGCATGCCTAGGCCCGCCAGGCCGAAGCCCGCCCACCAGCCGACGCTGACGCCCAGCAGGCCGCACAGGATCGACGCCCAGAACGAGCCCAGGTTGATACCGTAGTAGTAGAGGGTGAAGCCCGGGTCGCGACGCGGATCACCCTGCGGATAGAGCTGGCCGACGATCGTGGAGATGTTCGGCTTCAGGAAGCCGACGCCCAGGATGATCAGCGACAGGGCGAACCAGAAGACGTTCAGATAGAACGGGTCACGACCGGCGACGTCCAGCTTGTAGTCGGCCTTGGGCAGAACGGCGGGAAGGGGCGCGTCGGCGGGCAGGCCCTCGATCTCGAAGTCGCCCGCCTTGGTGGCGGCCACCTCGTAGGGCTTGCCGGCGACGACGAGGCGCGACACGCGCTCTTGGCCTCGGCCTTCGGACTGGAACTCATAGGTCGCGCCGCCATAGGTCAGGGTCTGGACGGCGGGTTTGCCCTCCACCGCCATGGCCAGGTGACCCGCCACCAGCAGCAAAGCGCCGAACGCCACGGCCTTGCGCGTGCCCAGCCACTTGTCGGCCAACATGCCGCCCAACAGCGGCAGCAGATAGACCAGCGAGGTGTAGGAGCCGTAGTGGCCCGACGCCGTCTTCGGGTCGAACAGGAAGTGCTGCGTCAGATAGAAGATCAGGATCGCCCGCATGCCGTAGTAGGAGAACCGCTCCCACATCTCGGCCAGAAAGCAGATGATCAGGCCGCGCGGATGGCCCTTGAGCAGCTGGATCAGGACGGGAATTCCGGTCACGAGCGTGATCAGGACGCCCGCGGCGATAACGATGTTCATACCCAAGCCTTGCCCAAGCTTTTAAGAAACGTGACGGGCCGCGCGGGCCGTCCCGGCGCGCCCCCTCGACGCGGTCCGGGTCAAATCGCCCTCGCCGACCCTGATGGCCGGGGAGAAGATCACGCGGCCGGACGTTTCACAAGCAACGGCTTGCCGTTGCAGCCCGCGCCGCGCCCTCAGGCGGGAGCTTGGCCGCGCCTCCGCGCGTTGATCGTCCGACGTTTTGTTTCTCGGGAGCCGAAGATGAAGATCCCCGACGCCAGCCATCCGATCACGATCGACCACGTCTCGGGCGTGGTGCGTGTGATCTTCGAGGGTCACGAAATCGCCGACAGCGACGACGTGCTCGTACTGCGCGAGGCCGACTATCCGCCGGTCTATTACTTCTCGCGCGACAGCGTGCAGATGCCGTTCCTGCGCCGCACCGACAAGGTGACCCACTGCCCCTACAAGGGCGACGCGGCCTATTTCACGATCTACCGAGACCGCCAGATCATCGAGAACGCGGCCTGGTCCTACGAGGACCCCTATGCGGCCGTCGGGCCGATCGCCGGGCGCGTGGCCTTCTATCCCGAGCACGTGGAGTTCCAGCTGGACGACCGCTCGCCCGCCGAGACCGAGGCGATGGATGTCGACGAGGTGGTGCGCCACACCGACAGCGGCTCGGGAAACAGCCAGGCCCAGCGCTGGCCGCCAAACGTCGACATGCCCGATCCGGACAAGGCCGAGCCCGAGCTCGACCCGCCCTACAAGGGCGTGGGCGCCATTTAGCCGCACCCCGTCGCCATTTGGTCGCATCCCGCCGGACTTAAGTCCGCGTTAAGAGCTGCTGGCGCGACCCTATGGTCGAGCTCCCGGCAGAGGGGCGCGGAGGAAACCCATGGCCTACGTTTCTTTCAATCACGCGGACGCCGTTCACGTCGCGACCGACCGTCCCCGCATCGTCTGGGGCCGGCTAGCGGCGGTCGCCTTTGCGCTTGGCTCCTGGGTGGCCATCATCGCCGGCGTGCGGGCGATCTTCTAGCCGCCGCCTAGTAGGCGCAGTCGGTGAACACCCGGCCGATGTCGCCCTTCCAGTCGCCGTTGTAGAGCGCCAGCAGGCGTTCGGCGGGGGTGATCCCACTGTCGGCGATCTCTTCCAGGTCGCCGAGATAGATCGTCTCGTCCAGGAAGCCGCCGTTCAGCTGGGCGCGGTTCTTCAGGCCCGACTTGGCGATGGCGACGAAGTCCTTGGCCACGTCCTGCACCGTGCGGCCGGCGACGGTCGCCTTGAGGCCAAGACGCGGCACGTCGCGACGCAGGCCTTCGCGATCCTCGATCGTCCAGTCCTTGCAGAGGTCCCAGGCCGCCGCCAGGGCCGCGTCGTCGTAGAAGACGCCGGTCCACAGCGCCGGCAGGGCGCAGAGGCGGCTCCAGGGCCCGGCGTCGGCGCCGCGCATCTCCAGATAGGTCTTCAGCCGCACTTCCGGGAAGGCCGTGGTCGTGTGGTCGGCCCAGTCCTTCATCGTGGCGATCTCGCCCGGCAGCTCGGGCAGCTTGCCCTCGATGAAGTCGCGGAAGGATCGGCCGGCCACGTCGATGTACTTGTCGCCGCGCTTGACGAAGTACATCGGCACGTCGAGGGCATAGCGCGCGTAGCGCTCGAAATCGAAGCCGTCCTCGAACACGAACGACAAGAGGCCCGTGCGGTCGGCGTCGGTGTCGGTCCAGACGTTGGCGCGGGCCGACAGGAAACCGTTCGGCTTGCCTTCGGTGAACGGGGAATTGGCGAACAGGGCCGTGGCGATTGGCTGCAGGGCCAGGCTCATGCGGAACTTGGCGACCATGTCGGCTTCGCTGGAGAAGTCGAGATTGGCCTGCACCGTGCAGGTGCGCAGCATCATGTCGAGGCCGAGGTTACCGACCTTGGGCATGTACTCGCGCATGATGACGTACCGGCCCTTGGGCATGACCGGCACCTCTTCGCGCTTCCACAGCGGCGAGAACCCCAGGCCCACGAAGCCCAGGCCCAGCTCGTCGGCGACGGTCTTGACCTCGTCGAGGTGCTTGCCGGTCTCGTCGCAGATGTCGTGCATTGTCGCCAGCGGCGCGCCCGACAGCTCGAATTGCCCGCCTGGCTCCAGGCTGACATTGGCGCCATTGCGCTCCAGCCCGATGATCGTCGGGCCTTCCATGACAGGCGTCCAGCCAAAGCGTTGCAGGCCGGTCAGCAGGGCGTGGATTCCCTTGTCGCCCTCGTAGGGCACAGGGGCGTGCGAGCCCAGATAGAAGCCGAACTTCTCGTGCTCGGCGCCCACGCGGAACGCCGCCTTGGGCTTGCAGCCCCGCGCGAAATAGTCGGTCAGGTCGGAGAGCGTCAGCGGACGCTCCTGGACGCTAGCGATGTCGGCCATGCAAGCCGTCCCTCCCCAGGGGTTTCGATGCTGCGGGAGGAGAGGACCCATTCTCTCCGCCGACGGCGATACTACTCGGTCACGCCCAGTTGGGCGTTTTCTTTGCGAACCTCAAGGGGCAGCCTTGAGCTTAATTCTATCGCCAATCCCCAGCCGCAGCCTGCCAAAGCGTCATGGCCGAGATCGCGGCGGTGTCGGCGCGCAGGATGCGAGGCCCCAGCGACACCGGCGTGACGAAGGAAAGTCCTCGCAGCCGTTCGCGTTCCTCGGGGGCGAAACCGCCCTCCGGGCCGATCAGAATCGCGGCCGGGGCGCTGGTCCCCGCAAGCGCCTCGATCGCCGGCCTGGCGTCGCCGCCCTCGTCGCAGAAGACGAGGCGTCGCGCCGGGTCCCAGCCGTCCAGGATCTTGTCCAGCTTCTCGGGATCGAGGATCTCGGGCACGTCGAGGCGACCGGTCTGCTCGGCGGCCTCCATGGCGATGGCGTCCAGGCGGCCCAGCTTGACGAAGTCGACATTCGTGCGGCGCGTGATCATCAGGCGAACGCGGCGCGCGCCCAGCTCGGCGGCCTTCTCCACGATGGTCTCGACCCGGCCGCGCTTGACCATGGCGATGATCAGGTCGAGGTCCGGCCCGATGCGCATGGGGCGGGTCTGTTCTTCGGCCTTGAGCAAGCAGCCGCGCTTGGTCGCCTCGACGATGCTGGCGCGCCACTCGCCGTCGCGGCCGTTGAACAGCAGGATCTCGTCGCCGACCGACAGGCGCATGACCGAGGTCAGGTACCGCGACTGATCGACGGTGGGGACGACGCCAGCCCCGGCCGAGAGGTCATTGGGAACGAAAAGACGGATCATGGCGTCCTTCTAGCGCAACTCTACTTTTGAGGGGTAGGCTCGCCGTCATGAGCAAATCCGACGACTACGACAACGAGCTCGTCCAGCTGCAGCTGGCGCTGATCGCCATGCAAAAGAAGGCCATCAAGGACGGCTGGAAGATCCTGGCCATCTTCGAGGGCCGCGACGCGGCGGGCAAGGACGGCACGATCGCCCGCATCGTCGAGCATCTCTCCAAGCGCGCCACCATGGTCGTCGCCCTGCCCAAGCCGACCGAACGCGAAGCCAGCGAGTGGTATTTCCAGCGCTATGTCGAATATCTGCCGGCCTGCGGCGAAGCGGTGCTGTTCAACCGCTCCTGGTACAACCGCGCCGGGGTCGAGCGGGTGATGGACTTCTCGACGCCCAAGCAGCAGGAGCAGTTCCTGCGCGACGTGCCCGCCTTCGAGCGGATGCTGGTGGAGAACGACACCCGCTACGTAAAGTTCTGGCTCGACATCAGCCGTGAGGAGCAGGCCAAGCGCTTGAAGGCCCGCCGCGAGGACCCGCTGAAGGCCTTCAAGACCAGCGACCTCGACAAGGTCGCCGAGGAGAAGTGGGACGCCTACACCGGGGCGCGCGACGAGATGCTGATGCGCACCCACAGCGACGTCGCGCCGTGGATCTGCGTTCGCGCCGACCACAAGAAGGCCGCCCGGCTGAACGTCATCCGCTGGCTGCTGCACGCCGCCGGCGACAAGAAGATCGCCAAGGCGGTGGCCAAGCCCGATCCGGAAGTGATCTTCTCGTTCGAACCCAGCGCGCTGGAAGACGGGCGGCTGGCGCGGTGAACCTTCTCCCCCTGCGGGAGAAGGTGGCCCGAAGGGCCGGATGAGGGGTCGCGCCAGTCTTTGATGATTGGCCGATGGCCAGCGTGAGAGCCGGATAGGACTTTCAACCCCTCATCCGGCAGCCTGCGGCCGCCACCTTCTCCCGCAAGGGGAGAAGGATCCACTAGCGCGTCTTCCGCGCCTTCCGCTCGGCCGCGATCGCCGCGTTCTGGGCCACCCGATGCCTGACAATGTCTTCCACTAACTCCGGCGGCAGGGGCGCGTCGGGCTGGAAGCGGATCGTGCCCTTGGCGGTCTCGAAGCCCTTCAGGCGATCGGCGAACTGTGTGATCACCGCGCCGGGATAGAAGGCGCAATGCTTCGCCGCCGCGCCGAAGTGCACCAGATTGCCGTTCAGCCTGAAGGTCGGCAGGCCGTAGCTGATGGCCTCCTCGGCCCCCGGCGCCAGGGCGCGGATCTGGCCGCGAAGGGTCTCCAACGCCGCGCGCTGCTCGGCGGGCAGCTTTGAGAGATAGTCGTCGATGGACGCGGCGGGGGGCTTCATCATCGGTCGTTCCTCGATCGCTAGACCCCAGGACGTTCGCGGAAGCCCCCCGCCGACAGAACGGATCGACTATTTCGCGCCGTACAGCGCCATGACGTCCTTGCGGAACGCCGCCCCGCTGTCGGGACGGCTGTAGAACATGTGACCGCCCGGATAGTTGGACAGGGTCACCCGGCCGGCGGCCGTCGCCGGCATGGCGTCGACAACCAGGCGGGAGGCGAAGAACGGGCACGACAGGTCGTTGTAGCCGTGGACGATCAGCACCTTCAGCTTCGGGTCGACCGAGACGACCTTGCGCAGGTCGGACACCGACTCGGTGTCGGGGCCGCGGCCGCGATCCCACAGGCGGTTGACGGTCCCCGACAGCGCCTCGTACCGCGCGTCCGGCTTCCAGCCGACGATGCGGGTGGTGAAGTCGACGATGGCGCTGGTGGTCGGCGCGATGATCGCGTCGAGGATCGGATCGTTGACCTCCTGCTCGGGCGCGAACGGGAAGGGATCCAGCGAGGTGACGTTGCTGTCGTAGCGGCTGCCCAGGCGACCCTTGTCGCGGAACACCTCGCGCAGGAACGACTGGGTCTCGAGGCGCCTGCCGGCCCGGCGCACATAGTCCGGATCAAGGCCCGTCATGGCCGAGACCTTGGTCGTCAGGCGCTGGAGGGCGGCGGGGTCGGAACCCTTCATCAGGTCGACCATGTATTCGCCGCGCGTGTAGTCCTCGACGGCCTTGATCGAGTCGGGCGTCAGCTTGCCGTCCCGCTCCAGCTTGGCGGCCGCGATCGAGGGCAGGGTCCACATGGCCGGCAGGGGCGAGATCTCCTGCGAGCTCCGGCCGGCGCTGGTCAGCAGCGGCGAGACCAGCACCACGCCCTTCACGGCGACGCCGAGATCGGTCTGCAGCTCATAGGCCAGGCGCGGGCCACGGAAGCCGCCATAGCTCTCGCCGACCAGGTACTTGGGCGAGGTGAGACGCTCGTTCTTCACGAGATAGTCGAAGACGATCCGGGACAGGTACTCGATGTCCTGCTTGACGCCGTAGAAGCGCTTCTTGGTCTCCTCCTCGCCGACCAGCGAGCGCGAGAAGCCGGTGCCGACCGGATCGATGAACACAAGGTCGGTGAAGTCCAGCCAGCTGGCCGGATTGTCCTGCAGCTTGCTGAAGTCCGAGGGGCTGTCGCCCTCGGCGCCGAACTGCACGCGCTTGGGGCCCAGGGCGAAGTTCAGATAGACGCTGGCCGCGCCCGGTCCGCCGTTGAAGGCGATCGTGATCGGCCGGTTCGGGTCGCGCGGGCCGTCCAGCACGTACGAGGTGTAGACCACCTCGGCGACCTTCTTGCCCTTCTCG
>Ga0172372_10007289_pt1 | contig 14888 bp, 11 predicted proteins | sample LakKiv5m_2_FD_114544 | JGI IMG/M metagenome (GOLD analysis project Ga0172372, IMG submission 114544) | Freshwater microbial communities from Kabuno Bay, South-Kivu, Congo - kab_092012_9.5m | ecosystem: Environmental > Aquatic > Freshwater > Lake | place: Democratic Republic of the Congo...
CCGCGACCGAGCCCGCGCAGGAGCTCCAGCGCGACGCGACGCAGACGGCCCGCACCCTCGGGGCCCGTGTGGCCGACGAGCTCGAGCGACCGCTCACGGACGCGGGAGTGCCGGCAGCGCCCGCTTCGGGCGAATCGCCCGGGCGTCCCAGCGCATCACCTCGCTAGACAGCCAGCCGGCTGGCTGTCTGCAGCGTGGGTTTCGAGAATGGGATTCACGCGCGGGGCGGCGGCGTGAGCTCGCCCGCGAGATCCTGCTCCATCTGCGTGCGCACGGTCGCCGGGTCGAGGCCGCTCGCGAGCAGGCAGTAGAGCTTGGTGAGCGCGGCCTCCGGCGTCATGTCGTGACCGCTGACGACGCCCGCCCGCGCGAGCGCGCTGCCCGTCTGATAGAGGCCCTGACGCACACGCCCGCCGTGACACTGCGAGCAATTGACCACGACGACACCGCGCGCCGTCGCGCGGCGCAGCACCTCGAGCAGCGCCTCGTCGCGCGCGGGCGCGTTGCCGGCGCCGTACGTCTCGAGCACGAGCCCCTCGAGCGGCGGCTCGACGATCTTCTCGATGCGGCGCGCCTGGATGCCCGGGAAGATGCGCAGCGCGGCGACCTCGGGGCGGCGCGGGAGATCGATGCGCGACGAGAGCCCGCGCCCCGGGGCGAGCACGAGCGGGAAGCGCACCTCGATCTCGGAGCCGGCGTGCGCGAGCGCGGGGAAGTTGCCGCTGTCGAAGGCCGCGAAGCGATCGTTGTGCACCTTCTGTGCGCGGTTGCCGCGGAGCAGGCGCTGCGCGAAGTAGATGCACACCTCGGGGATGCGCTGCGTGCCGGCGAGCAGGATCGCGGTGACGAGGTGCTCGCGCCCGTCGCTCCGCGGATCGGTGAGCGAGAGCTGCGCGCCCGTGAGGATCACGGGCCGCGCGAGGCCGGGCAGCAGGAAGCTCAGCGCCGACGCGGTGTAGGCGAGCGTGTCGGTGCCGTGGACGACGACGAAGCCGTCGTAGGCGTCGTGCCGCGCGGCGATGACGCGCGCGATGCGCACCCAGTCGTCCGGCATCATGTCGGCCGAGTCGAGGAGCGGATCGAGCACCTCGAGCGTGTGGAGCGGCATGTCGGCGCGCTGCAATTCTGGCATCGACGCGAGGTACGCGGCGAGGAAGCCCGCGCTCGGCCCGAAGCCCTCGTGCCCCTGCACCATCCCGATGGTGCCGCCGACGTGCAGCACCAGCACCCGCGCGCGCTCGCTCTTCATGGAGGCGAGATGCTAACCGACCGCGCGCGTGCACGCCCCGTCGCTGGGACGTCGCTGCGCCGTCGCTTGCCGCGCTTCCGTCGGCGTGCGTAGACTGCGCGCGCCGGGCGGTGCCGCCCGCGGAGGCGCGATGTCGGAGAACACGCAGTCCACGATCATCGCCACGATGGACGACGACCACGTCTACCGGCGCACCAACGCGCGGATGTTCCGCAGCGGGTTCATCGAGGCGTTCTCGAAGGTGCACCCCGCGATTCCGGCGCTGATCTTCTTCCCGGTCGTGGGCTGGTACGGCTGGCGCGCCGTCCGCGAGCAGGGCGCCGCGGTCGCGCTCGCGACGTTCGTGATGGGCGTGTTCTTCTGGAGCTTCACCGAGTACACGCTGCACCGCTTCTACTTCCACATGACGCCGACGAATCGGCTCAAGCGCTTTCTCTACTTCTACTCGCACGGCATCCACCACGCGTATCCAGACGACTACTACCGGCTCGTGATGGTGCCCGCCGTGAGCATCCCGCTCGCGCTGCTCTTCTACGCGCTCTTCACGGCGGTGCTGCCTGCGGGCTACGTGCCCGGCGCGTTCTCGGGGCTGGTGCTCGGCTATCTGCACTACGACTACGTGCACTTCGCGACCCACCACGTGAAGCCGCCCCGCGCCGCGTGGCTCGCGCCCGTCGCCGCCGTGATGAAGGGCCAGCGGCGCCGCCACATGAAGCATCACTTCGAGGTCCACGACACCGGCTACGGCGTGTCGACGGTCTTCTGGGATCACGTCTTCGGCACCGTCGCGCGCGACGAAAAGCGCACCGCGAAGCCCGCCGCTGCGTGATCGGCGCGTGCCCGCGTCGCGCGCGCAGGGCGTCGACGTGCAGACGCGGCACGGGTAGATTCCGCGGCCCCGCATGGACGCTCGCCGCACCCGCATGCTGCTCGGCACAGGCGCCCTCCTCGTTGCGCTCGGCACCGGCGTCGTGTTCGGGCGCATGAGCGCGGGCGAGCACGGTCGCCGCGATGTGCCGGGAGATGTCGCGGCGCGTGTGGGGAGTGCACGCGCGAGCGCCGAACGCGGCAGCGAGAACGCCGGCACGCGGAGGCCGAGCGCCACGCCGACGGCCATGACCGTCGGGGTGCCCGGCGAGGCGCGTGTCGCCGCGCAGCCCACGGAACTTCGCTGGGTCGCAGCCGGCGGCGGGCCGGCACCCGAGGCGAATCCGCTCAGCGTCGAGGACGATCTCGCCCTCTTCGCCGAGACGCTCGGCCCGACGGAGGGCCTGCTGCTCTTCGCTGGCGGGCCCGGCACGCGCTCGGTGCAGGTGCTCGAACCCGAGACGCGCGGCGACGCACTGACGACCGCGCTCGCCGAGCTCTTCGATCCGCGCGGGGGGCGCGACGCCCGCTACCGCGCGACGCGGCTCGCGCTGCATGGCGCCGCGACGGTGACGGAGACGCTCGGCGCGATCGGCCGCGCGCTCGACGAGGGCGATGGGCCGCTCACCGTCTTTCTCGCGGGGCACGGCGGCGCGGGAGAGACACCCGCGGACGCGACGCTGCTGATGTGGGGCGACGAGGCCCTCACGCCCGCAGCCCTCGCCGAGACGCTCGATCGCGCGCCGCGCGGGCGCAGCGTGCGGGTGGTCGTGACTTCCTGTTATTCGGGCGGCTTCGGCGAGCTCGCGTTCCGGGGCGCGAAGCCGGCGCTCGGCCCCGCGGCGGATCGCTGCGGCTTCTTCGCGGCGCCGTGGGATCTGCAGGCGAGCGGCTGCGATCCCGACCCGAATCGCGCCGTGCACGAGGGCTACGCCATCCACTTCCTCTCGGCGCTCCGGGGGCAGGACCGCGACGGTCACGCGGATCGCGGCGCGCTCGACCTCGATCGGGACGGGCGCATCTCCCTGCGCGAGGCGCACACCCGCGCGGTGATCGCATCGACCTCGCTCGACGTGCCGACGACGACGTCCGAGGTCTGGCTGCGCGCGGTCGCCCCGACGCGCGGCCCCGAGCGCCCGGTCGCGCTGCCGGAGGTGGAGGCCGTCGTCCGCGCGATGGCGGCGCGCACGCAGCTCGGCGGGCGGGAAGCGCAAGTCGGCGTCGAGCTCGCGCGGCGGCACGCGCGCATGGAGCGGCTCGACGCGGAGTCGGCGCGGCGCGAAGAGGACGAGGCGAGCGCGTGGCACGCCGCGATGGGCGTCGTGCTCTCCCGCTGGCCCGTGATCAACGACCCCTGGCACCCCGACTTCGCCGCGACCCTCGCCGACGAGCGCGACGCGGTCCGGCGCTTCCTCGACGAGGCCCCCGAGGTCGTCGCCTGGCGCCACGCGCGCGCACGCCTCGACGAGACGACCCGCCTGCTCGACGAGGAGCGCGTCGCGGCCGCGCCCTTCGAGCGGCTCGCGCGGGCCCGCGAAGACCTCGTCCTCGCGCGGCGACTGCACGCGGCGGGCGGCGCGGGCTGGGCGCAGTACGAGCGGCTCCTCGCGTGCGAGCGCGGCGCGCCGTGATGCGAGCTTCTGGGCACTCTGCGCTGCGTGCGGCCCGCCATGCGCTCCCGAGGCCGCGATGTGTCGTCTCCGTCACGCACGAGGCCCCGGCGCCCCGCGCGGCTGTGATACGGTCGCAGGCGCTGATGCACCGATTTCCGATGGCTTTCGCGGTGATCGCGCTCGTCGGTGCGCTGGTCTCCGTGCCCGTCGCCGCAGCGCAGGAGCCGGCGCCGACCGCCGCGGAGGTCACGCTCGCGCGCGAGCAGTTCCGCGAGGGCGTCGCGGCCGCACGCACCGGCCGCTGGTGGGAGGCGCTCGAGGCGTTCACGCGCTCCTACGAGCTCGCGCCGCGACCCGCGACGCTGCTCAATCTGGCGGGCGCGCAGGTCGAGACGGGCCACCTCGTCGAAGGCGCCGAGAGCTACCGCCGCTTCCTCCGCGAGGCCGAGGGCCGCGCCGCGCAGCGCATCCCGATGGCCGAGGCCGCGCTCGCCGCCGTCGAGCCGCGCATCGCGCGCGTGCGCGTCGAGATCGACGACTTGCTCTCGCGCGACGTCGTCACGCTCGACGATCTCCCGCTCTCCGAGGCCGTCCTGGGCGAAGAACTCCCCGTGAATCCGGGCGCGCACGCGGTCCGCGTCGAGCGTGACGGCGCGGAGGTCGGGCGCGCGGAGTTCGACGTCGTCGAGGGCGAGCGCCGCAGCACCCCGATCACGCTCGCGCTGCCTCCCGGCGAAGACGCGCCGTCGGACGCGACCGGCCCCGCGTGGCTGCGCTCTCCGTGGTTCTGGGCCGCCGTGGGCGTCGTCGTCGTCGGCACCGCGGTCGGCATCGGCGTCGGCATCGCGACGAGCGGCGACGATCCCTACGTCGGCAACATCCCGCCGGGCGCGTGGAGCGTGCGGTGATCGACCGCGCGCGCATCGCGCAGCTGCGGGCGCTGCACGTGTTCGTGGCGCTCGGCGTTACGTGGCTCGCGGGCTGCGAGGGCGACGCGCTCACGGAGATCGTGCTCGTCGTCGACACGAACGGGCCGACCGCCGCGATCGACACGCTCGAGCTCGTCGTGCGCGGCCCCTCGGGCGACGAGAAGCGCGCGACGGTCCCCTACGAGGGCGCGCCCCGCTCGATCGGCCTCGTCCCCGCGACGGACGTGCTCGGTCCGCTCGATCTCAGCGTGACGGGCTCGCAGAGCGCGGAGCCCGACGTACCGCTCGTCACGCGCACGGTGAGCACCCGCTTCGAGCGCGGCGTGCGGCGCGTGCTGCACGTGCGCCTCGCGGTCGAGTGCATCGGCGTCACGTGCATCGACGAGACGCAGACGTGCGGACCGGATGGCGCCTGCATCGCGACCGAGGTCGATCCCACGCGCCTCCCCGCCTACGACGGCGCCGTCTCGGTGCCCGAGCAATGCAACGGCGTCGACGACGACGCCGACGGCCGCGCCGACGAGGACTTCGATCTCGACCGCGATCCGCGCCACTGCGGCGCGTGCAACGCCGCGTGCGCCGGCGGCCTCCGCTGCCTCGCGGGCGCGTGCGAGGAGTCGCCCATCGTGCAGGTCGCGGCCGGCGCGACGCACACCTGCGCGCGGCGCGAGGCAGGCGGTGTCGCGTGCTGGGGCAGCAACCTCTACGGCGAGCTCGGCGACGGCACGCGCGCGACCCGCCCGGCGCCCATCACGGTGCTCGGCCTCGAGGACGCCATCTCGGTGAGCGCAGGCTTCGGCTTCACGTGCGCCGTGCGCCGCGATCGCAGCGTGGTCTGCTGGGGGAGCAACGTCTGCGGCGAGCTCGGCCGCAGCGGCAGCGACTCGCGTCGCCCCGTCGCGGTCCCGGGCGTCACGGACGCCGTCGAGGTGAGCGGCGGCAACTGCCACAACTGCGCGCGGCGCACGACGGGCGACGTCGTCTGTTGGGGCAGCAACGCCGAGGGGCAGCTCGGCAGCGGGACGATCTCGGGCACGACGCCGCTCCGCGCGACGCCCGTCGTCGAGCTCACGGGCACCGTCGCGGTGCGCGCCGGCTCGAGCCACACCTGCGCGCTCCGCGACGACGGAGCGGTGCGCTGCTGGGGCGCCAACGACGCACGGCAGGTCGGCGACGGCACGACGACGGCGACCGCGACGCCGACCGGCATCGTGAACCTCGACGACCTCACCGACCCTCAGGATCGCGGGCTCGCCATCGCCGCGGGCGAGGACTTCTCCTGCGCGCTCACGGCGCTCGGGGTGCGCTGCTGGGGCGCGAGCGACGAAGGCCGCATCGGCCTCCCCGACGGCGAAGCGTGGAGTGGCGTCGCCCCCACGACGGTCGCCGGGACCGCGGGCGCGACCTCCGTCTCGATCGGCGCGCTCGGCTGCTTCGGCTGCGCGCTCGGCGCGGGCGGCGTCGTCTCGTGCTGGGGCTGCAACGGCGCGCAGCAGATCGCAGGCTCCGGCGAGCTGTCGAACCCCGGCGCACGCCGCATCGACGCGCTCCCGCCATCGACGTCGGTGAGCGTCGGCAGCGCGCACGCCTGCGCGCTCGGGGCCGACGGCGCCGTGCGCTGCTGGGGCGCGAACGAGTCCGGCCAGCTCGGCCTCGGCAGCGACGTCCCGATGGCACCGCCCTCGCAGGTCGTTGGCCTCTGAGGAGTTGACGCGGCGCGTCAGAAATCCGCTTCTTCGACGAGCGGAGTCCGGCCCCGCGACGCCGGGCGACCCGTCGGTGCGGTCGTCGCGGGCGAAGCCGGAGCCGGCCGTGGCGCACGCGGCCCACGCGATGGTGCGCGCGCAGCGGGCCGCGCTCCCGCATCGACGACGACGGCCGCCGGCAGCGGCGCGACCTCCGGCAGCGGCAGCGGCGTGACCACGGGCAGCCCATCGCGCGGCGGCGCCGGTGACACGGCCGGCGCGGGCGAGACGGCCGGCAGCGGCAGCACCGCAGGCAGCGGCGCGATGGGAGGCAGCGGCGCATTCACATCGATCGGCAGGGCCTCCGGCCCATCGACGCGCAGGCCCTCGACCGACGCGCCCGGCGCACCGCCGCGCGCGCGCCGCACGGCCCACGTCAGCCCGACGCCCGCGCCGACGAGCAGGAGTGCGAGGCCGACGGCCCCCGCAGCACGCAGCGCGGGCGACGCAGCGCGCGGTGGCTCGACCCGCAGATGCTCGGTGTGCGTGATGACGGGCGTCCCCGTCGGCACCGGCACGCGATCGTGCGCGTCGCCATCCTCCGCGTGGAGCGTGGGCTGCACGGCGCGGTACGTGAGCGTCCGCAGGATCTCGTCACGCTCCTCCGCCGAGCGCTGCGCGGTCTCGAGCGCGATCCCCGAGAGCGACGCGACCTCCCCGGACGCGACCTCCCGGGATGGCACCACACGGATCGCCGAGAGCGACTCCGGCAGCATCTCGCGCTGGCGGGCGATCTCGTCCGTCATCACGGCGCCGAGCAGCGCCGCGACGTGCGCCGCATCGACCGCGAGCGCGCCGGGCACGGCCTCCGCGAGCAGCCTGCGCAGTTCCTGCATCGTCGCGGGGCGGTCGTCAGGGCGCGGGGCGAGCGCGCGGGCGAGCACGGCGTCGAGCGCCGGAGACACGCCCTCGGCGAAGCGGCTCGCCGGCACGAGCGCGGGCTCGCGCACGAGATCGAGCAGCGCGAAGTCGTCGTCGGCGTCGAAGAAGCGACGCACGGTGAGCAGCTCCCACAACACGATGCCGAGCGCGTAGACGTCGGTGCGCCGATCGACGTCGCGGCCGAAGCCCTGCTCCGGCGCCATGTAGCGGAGCTTGCCGCGCAGCGAGCCCGTCGCCGTCTCCTTCGCCCGCGACCGCGCCTTCGCGATGCCGAAGTCGATGACCTTCACGTGTCCCGCGTAGGACACGAGCACGTTCTGCGGGCTGACGTCGCGGTGCACGACCTGGAGCGGCTGTCCGTCGTCGCCGCAGAGCTCGTGCGCGGCGTGCAGGCCATCGGCGATCTGGATCGCGAGCCACACGGCGAGCTCGGGCGTGAGGCGCCGACCGCGCGCGGAGAGCGCCTTCAGGAGCTGCGAGAGCGCGGCCCCGTGCACGTACTCCATCACGAGGAAATACGCGCCCTCCGACTCGCCGAGCTCCTCGACGTGCACGACGTTGGGGTGCGTGATGCGCGCGGAGAGGAAGGCCTCGTCGAGGAACATCCGCACGAACGCGCGGTTCTCGGCGAGGTGCGCGTGCACGACCTTGATCGCGACGTGCCGCGCGAAGCCCGCCGCGCCCGTGCGACGCCCGAGGTAGAGCGTCGCCATGCCGCCCGAGCGCAGGTGCGCGACGATCTCGTAGGCGCCGATGCGGCGGGGCGCGGAGGCCGGGAGCACGGAGCGGGAGGGTACGGGCAGCGACCGCCGCGCAGCAAGGCACGACGCGGCCCGGAGCGAGCGGCGCCTCCTCGCGCGCGCACCGTCGGAGCGCGTTGACCGCGACGGACCGCGATGCTAAAGAGCGCGCGCTCGGGGCGAAACGCGTCTCTCGACGCAGCAAACCCCGCGAAACCATTAGGGATTCACGAGAGCGAGAGCGAGCCCGAGATGACACAGCTACAAAGTGGTCGCATCACGCAGGTCATCGGTCCGGTCGTCGACGTCGAGTTCCCGTCGGGCCAGCTGCCGTCCATCCTCACGGCGCTCCGCGTGTCGAATCCGTCCATCAGCGATCAGAAGGGCAACCTGACGCTCGAGGTCGCGCAGCACCTCGGCGAGAGCGCGGTCCGCACCATCGCGATGGACGCGACCGACGGCCTCGTCCGCGGCATGGAAGTCACCAACACCGGCTCGCCGATCGCGATGCCCGTCGGCCCCGAGACCCTCGGGCGCATCCTCAACGTCGTCGGTGAGCCCGTGGACGGCGGCCCGAGCGTCGAGACGAAGCTCCGCCGCCCCATCCACCGCCCCGCGCCCGCCTTCGTCGATGTCTCGACGAAGCCGCAGGTCTTCGAGACGGGCATCAAGGTCATCGACCTGCTCGCCCCGTACCGCAAGGGCGGCAAGATCGGCCTCTTCGGCGGCGCCGGCGTCGGCAAGACGGTCCTCATTCAGGAGCTCATCAACAACGTCGCCAAAGCGCACGGCGGCGTGTCGTGCTTCGCGGGCGTCGGCGAGCGCACCCGCGAGGGCACGGACCTCAAGATCGAGATGACCGAGTCGCTCCTCGAGAGCGGCGAGCCCGTCATCTCGAAGACCGCGCTCATCTACGGCCAGATGAACGAGCCGCCCGGCGCCCGCGCCCGCGTCGCCCTCTCGGCGCTCACCGTCGCCGAGTACTTCCGCGACGAGCAGAACCAGGACGTCCTCCTCTTCGTCGACAACATCTTCCGCTTCACGCAGGCGGGCGCCGAGGTGTCCGCGCTCCTCGGCCGCATCCCGAGCGCCGTCGGCTACCAGCCCACGCTCGCCACGGACATGGGCGGCCTCCAGGAGCGCATCACCTCCACGACGAAGGGCTCCATCACCTCCGTCCAGGCCATCTACGTCCCCGCCGACGACCTCACCGACCCGGCGCCCGCGACGACCTTCACCCACCTCGACGCGACGACCGTTCTGTCGCGTGACATCGCGGCCCTCGGCATCTACCCCTCGGTCGACCCGCTCGACTCCACCTCGACGATGCTCGACCCGCAGATCGTCGGCGAGCGTCACTACAAGGTCGCCCGCGGCGTTCAGCAGACCCTGCAGAAGTACAAGGATCTGCAGGACATCATCGCCATCCTCGGCATGGACGAGCTCTCGGAAGACGACCGCCTCGTCGTCGACCGCGCCCGCAAGATCCAGCAGTTCCTCTCGCAGCCGTTCTTCGTCGCGACGCAGTTCACCGGCCTCGCCGGCAAGTACGTGCCGCTCGCGGAGACGATCGACGCCTTCGAGCAGATCCTCGCCGGCAAGCACGACGACCTCCCGATGCAGGCCTTCCGCATGGTCGGCAACATCGAAGAGGTCAAAGAGCAGGCGGTGCGGCTCACGAAGGCCGCAGGGGGCTGAGCCGTGGCGAGCACGAGCGAGCAGCTCCGGCTCGAGGTCGCGACGCCGCTCGGGCTCGCGCTCGGCACCGCCGCGGAGAGCGTCGCGGCGCCGAGCGTGCGCGGTGAGTTCGGCGTCCTGCCGGGCCACCTCCCGCTCCTCGCGGCGCTGCGCAGCGGTGTGCTCCGCTACCGCGCAGGCGGCCGCGAGCAGTTCGCGGCGATCGGCCCCGGCTTCGTCGAGGCTGGCCCGGAGAAAGTGCTCGTCCTGACGGACAAGTTCGCGCTCCCGGCCGACATCGACCTCGACGCGACGCGCGCCGAGCTCGCCGACGCCGAAAAGAAGCTCGCCGCTTTCCCCGAGGAATACGCGGGCCCCGACTACGAAGTGCTGCAGCTTGCGGTCGACTGGGCGCAGGCGCGCCTCGACGTCCACGCCGAAGCGCAGCGCTGAGCGCGCGGCACGCACGTCGATTCGACCTCGACGAACGCAACGGAATGCCAAAGGGCGCGTACCTCACGGTGCGCGCCCTTCGGCGTTTCGTGGCTGTGTGACGCGGGCGCCGCGCGGCGCCGCGCGATCGGCTCAGTGCGCGTCGACGAGGCGGAGCCCCGCGACGAGCTCGTCGAGGTGCTCGCGACCGAGGAACGACCAGACCTGGTAGACGCAGTCCTGGCCGGGGACGAGGAGCGTCGCGACGGCCGCGGGCTCGTCGGCGTTCGCCTGCACATCGATGCGCCCGCCATCGGCGTACACCGTCGCGCCGGGGCCGAGCAGATCTTCGGCGTCCTCGGCGCTCATCGCCGTGCCCGTGATGCCGAACGCCCCGCGGCCGCACGTCTCGCACACCTCGCCATTCACGGCGATCCCGGCCGCACCGCGGCGATCGAACTCGAGCGACCAGCCGCCGGGCGCTGCGCCAACACGCGCGCGGGCACCTTCGCCGGCGCCGAGCGCAGCGGGCGCCATCGGGGCGCACCAGCCTTGATTGTCCGCGCGATTCCACGCTTGAAGCAGCGGTCGCGGCGCCGCCTGCGACGCGAGGTGGTCGGCGCCCCACGGCGGCACGACCGTCGACTCGACCGCCACGGGCAGCGCGACCTCGGCCGATGCGGCCGTCGTCGTCGTGTCCTGCGCGACGACGGTCGGCTCGGCCGCCGCCAGCACGGGCGCCGGGGTCGACGCGCTGGGCGCGGCGATGGCCGGGCCACTCGCGCGCGTGCCACCACAGCCCGCCATCAAGAACATCGCGACCGTCATCCAGCTCGTCCGCATCATGGCCTGCTCCTCCCGGCGTCACGCCGCTCCGTGCGCCTCCCGCCTTCGCCCGACGGGAGCCGCAACCCGAAGACGCGGCTACCACGCGGCTGGTTTCGAGCGCAAAAAAGCGGCGTTTCGGCGCGCTCTCGCCGCGCGACGCGCACCGTGTCGCGACCCGTCGCGGTGATATGCTCGCGCCCCATGTCTGCACCGCCCTCCTCCCTCCGCGCGCTTCGCCGCGTGCTCTGCGCTGCTCTGCTCGTCACCGTCGCGCCCGCGTGCGGGGACGACGACGACACGACGCCGCCCGCCGACGCCGGCGCACCCGACACCGGCTCCGTCGACGCGAACTTCGCGCAGCCGGACCTCGCGCTGCCCGATCTCGGCCCGCCCGTGGAGATCGCGTTCGCGCCGAGCGGCTCGACGAGCGCCGCCTCCGGCGCGGGCAGCTTCACCTTCGGCGCGGCGACGGCCGCCGCGCAGATCGAAGATCAGAACCCGGCGACGGATTGGTATCTGTGGACGCGCCCCGAAGCCGAGGGCGGCCTCGGCAACGGCATCTTCGTGGGCGAGGCGTCACGCGGCTTCACGCGCGCGGTCGAGGACGTCGCGCTCGCCGCGCAGCTCGGGCTCGACTCCTACCGCTTCAGCGTCGACTGGGCGCGCGTCGAGCCCGTGCGTGACGACGTGCAGGAAGAAGCGCTCGCGCACTACGACGCGGTCATCGATGCGCTCGTCGCCGCCGACATCGAGCCGATGATCACGGTGCACCACTTCTCGAGCCCGGTGTGGGCCGACGACCCGCGCCGCGCGACGAGCGCGCCGTGCACCCCGTCGGACGCAGACCTCTGCGGCTGGGCGGATCCGGTGGGTGCGCCGCTGCTCATCGCGGAGATCGCTGAGCACGCGGGGCTGCTCGCCGCGCGCTACGGCGACCGCGTCGACGACTGGGCGACGATCAACGAGCCCATCAACTACCTGCTCGCGAGCTACGGGCTCACCGTGTTCCCGCCGGGGCGCAACCTCATCCTCGGCGGCGATGCGGGCTTCGCGCGCTTCATCGAGGTCGTGAAGAACTACATCCGCGCGCACGTCGCGATCTACGACGCGATCAAGGCCGCCGACACCATCGACGCGGATGGGGATGGCGTCGCCGCGAGCGTGGGCTTCACGCTCTCGGTTGCGAAGTGGCAGCCCGCGCGCCGCAACCGCCCGAGCGCCGAGCCCGTGGACGTCGCGGCCGCCGAGCGCGTCGAGGCCGTCTATCACTACCTCTTCGCGGACGCCGTGCAGCAGGGCGGCTTCGACACGGACTTCGACGGCGTGCCCGACGAGGATCACCCCGAGTGGGCCGACAAGCTCGATTGGCTCGGCGTGCAGTACTACTTCCGCACGGGCGTCACGGGCGCGTCGACGATCATCCCCGGCATCGAAGCCGCCGTCTGCTTCGACACCTTCGACTTCGGCGCCTGCCTGCGCCCCGCGGACCCGACGCACTTCGTGCCGACGATGGGCTACGAGTACTACGCGCCCGGCCTCTACGACGTGCTCGTCGACTTCGGCGCGCGCTGGCCCGCGCTGCCGATGACGGTGACCGAAGCGGGCATCGCGACGGAGGTCGGTGCGCGGCGCGCCGAGCACGTGGTGCGCACGCTCGAGCAGATCGCGCGGGCGCGCGCGGACGGCGTCGACGTGCGCGGCTACTACCACTGGAGCCTCTTCGACAACTTCGAGTGGGCGGAGGGCTACGAGCCGCGCTTCGGGCTCTATCACGTCGACTTCGGCGGCACGTGGGACCGCGAGCCGACCGAGGGCGCGACGCTGCTCACCACGATCACGGGCAGCCGCACGCTCACCGTCGCGCAGCGCATGCAGTACGGCGGGCTCGGGCCGATGACGCCGGAGCCCTGAGCCGGTCCTTCGAGGCCACGCGCGGCGACGGCGCAACGAACGTGCGCCGTCAGTCCGCGGCCGCGAGGCAGCGCGCGCGACCGCAGCGAACGAGGCGCAGCGCCGAGGGGTACGACTCCGGAGCGACCTCCTCGTCGGGGGCTGGCACCGGGAAGGCGGCGCGGAGCAGCGCGCCCTGCCGTCGTCCCGGCGCGACGTAGAGCAGCTCCGGGCCACCCCATTGCAGCGCGAAGCCGAGGGTCTTCCCGACGCGCACGGGCGTCGGGCGCAGCCCCTCGAGCACGTTCGCGCACTCGATCTCATGGTACGAGCTGGCCACCACGTGGACGGGCGGCGCGACGCGCTCGCCCGTCACGGCGTCGAAGCGCGCGACGTCGAGCGACACCGTGCCCTTGTTCCAGAGCCAGACGACGCGCTCGTTCGCCTGCGTCCACACGCCGCCGACGACCTCTTCGTAGAGGCAGAGGCGGACCGTGAAGACCTCGCGCGGCGCGCCGGCGATCGGCGCCCAGACGCCGTGCGTCGCGCACTCCTCGTCCTCGACATCCGGGGCTGCGACGGGCGCGATGGAGACGCCATCGCCGAGCACGCGCGCATCGCTCGGGAGCGGCTTCCCGGAGGGGGGCGCAGCGGGTGTCGTGTCGATGAACCAGCCGCCCGGCGGTGCAGCGGCCTCGACGTCCGCAGCGTCGTCGTCCTTGGGTTCCGTGGGCTCGGGATCGATGCGCGGAGCTGCCTCATCCCCAGCGGCGACGTTCACGGCGGGCGTGAGGAGCGACGTCTCCGCGGCGTGCGGCGCCACGGTCGTGGCGGGCGCGACGACGTCGGGAGGCGACGACGACGCTGCGCCTTCGGACGCCCACGACGCGTCGAAGGCCGCGGGGTCTTCGACGTACGCGATGCCGGACGGGCCGTCCGTCGACGCCTCGGAATCGCACGCGGGGAGCGCGCGGAGCACGCAGAGCGTCGGGACGAGGAGCCACGGCACGGAGCCGAGCGACGCGCGGAACGAGCGGATGCGAGGCGTGATGGACGCGGTGAGTGGACGCATGCGTGCGCCTCTAGCAAGCCGCGGCCCACGTCGAACTCGTTGAAAACATGGACGATTCCGACAATCGTGCCGCGCGGGTGAGTGCGTGCGGCCACGCTCGACGTGTCGCTCTGACCACACCGACTCGCTCTCCGACACGGCCTCGGCCACGCAGCGCGACGCGCAGCGAACTGCCCCGCGCGGCTCAGGCGCCGAGCGCGCGCAGGGCGACGAGGTCGTCATCCGTGCGGGCGGCCGGATCGAACGACGCGGGGAGCAGGAGCACGGCGCGCGCGGGATCGAGGCGGACGTGCGCGCGATCGACGCGACCGTGCGCGACGCCCGCGGCGTGGAGCGACGCGAGCGCTGCGCCGAGCTGCGCCGACTGCGCGGCATCGAGGCGCACATCGGGCGAGAGCGGCGCACCGGCGGGCGCGTCGAGCACGGCGTGGCCAGCCTCGACGTCGAGGTCGAAGACGGCCTGCAGAGTCGGATGATCGGCCGCGGCGCACGCACGGAGCGCAGCGAGCGCATCCGCCGCGCGCGGTGCGAGCCAGACGAGACGGTCGAGGACGAGGTCGCGTGCGAGCGTCCACGCTGCGTCGGGCGCGGGCACGCGCGTGGCGTCTTCCACTGCGACGTAGCGGGCCTGCGCGGAGGGCTCCGCGGCGCTCACGGCCTCCGGCGGGATCGACGCGGAGCGCGACGCGGGCGGCGACGCGACGTGGGTCACGAGCGCGGGCCATGGAAGCGCCGCCATCGCCGTCCGCAGCGCCTCGCAGCTCTGCGGGCGCGCGGCTGGATCTTTCGCGAGCAACGCGGCGGCGAGCGCGTCGTAGGTGTCGCCGAGCGCGGGGCGCAGCGCCGAGGGCAGCGCGGGGGCGACCTCGAGGTGCTGGTGCACGAAGTCGGGCCCGGGCAGCGGCAGCGCCCCCGTCAGCATGCGCACGAGCAGCACGCCGACCGCGTAGAGATCCGTGGCCGC
>Ga0172372_10007290_pt1 | contig 14886 bp, 18 predicted proteins | sample LakKiv5m_2_FD_114544 | JGI IMG/M metagenome (GOLD analysis project Ga0172372, IMG submission 114544) | Freshwater microbial communities from Kabuno Bay, South-Kivu, Congo - kab_092012_9.5m | ecosystem: Environmental > Aquatic > Freshwater > Lake | place: Democratic Republic of the Congo...
GAAAAAAATGGCGGAGAGATTTGGGTTGAAAGTAAATTTGGGAAAGGAAGCACATTTTCATTCACACTCCCGATTGAAAATGTAGAGTAATATTCCACAATTGTCAAAATTCAGCCATAGTTTTATTCTTTAACTTTATTTATTTACTTTGTACTGAATGTTTTTATTTTTGATTAATGAATAAAAATTTGGGAAAATGCTAATAAACGATCTGTTAGGGTTTTTTTCGCGATTAGAAGAACCTATTTTCATATTAAATAAAGAAACTATCGAATTCGTTAATTATCCGGCGAATGAGTTTTTCAAACTTGGAAATACACAAGTGATGGGAGAAAATTTTCTATCCATTCTACTTCCATTTTTTAACTCAAAATTAAACTTCATTAATATTTTTAAACAAAAAATAAACAGCTCGAATGATTCAGAATTATTTGAAATTTCAGATTTAGGTTTCATCAATAAAACTGATAAACTCTCAGTAAGCATAAATAAAATAGACAATACTTATACGCTTGTGCATTTTCTCACGAACAGTTTAGAAATCAAAAATCTCAATAAAAATTTTGAAAGAGAAAAATTAATTCTAAATGAAAAGCTGAAAAAATCAATGAATGTTGCTAATGAAATGAAGGCTGTTTTTCTCAATCAGGTTTCACATGAAATCAGAACTCCATTGAGCGCAATGTTAAGCTTTGCAAGTTTAATTAAGGAGGAGTTACAAGAACATATTCCAAGTGATTTAGAAACTGGTTTTGAAGTAATCAAAAGAGGCGGTGACCGCGTTATCCGCACTGTAGATTTGATGCTGAACATGTCAGAAGTTTTGACGAACACATTCAAATTTCATCCACAAAAATTAAATTTATTCGAGGATGTTTTTTACAATATTTTTGAAAAATATAAAAATATAGCGAAGGATAAAAAACTGAACTTCACTTATGAAATTCACAGCAACAATAATGATGTATTTGCCGATGAATTCATGCTTGTGCAAATTGTAGATAATCTGATGAATAATGCACTAAAATTCACAAACTCGGGTGAAGTTAAAATTTTATTTTATTCACATCCCAATGGCAATCTTATTATGGAAATCAGCGATACTGGCATTGGTATTTCGGAAGAATTTATTAAAAATCTTTATCAACCTTTTTCACAAGAAGAACAAGGAGTATTAAGGAAATACGAAGGCAACGGATTAGGATTGAGCTTAACAAAAAAATATTGTGAAATAAATAAAATTGATTTGAGAGTTGAAAGTTTAAAAAACGTTGGGACAACAGTCTATTTGGAATTTGAGAAAAATTTTATTGACTCATCTATAAAAAAAACTTCCGCTGTTGCTAACTAAAATTATAAGACACAATAGGAAATTCAATCACTATTGTAGTGCCTAAATTCTTTTCGCTGTTTATAATAAATTCACCTTTCATTAGTTTGATATATTTATAAGCAATCGACAAACCAAGTCCAGCGCCTTCATATTCGCGGGTATGCCCATCGGCATCTTCCTGAACAAATGGTTCGAGCAGCCAGTCAATCGTTCTTTGATTCATACCGCATCCGGAATCACGAATTTCTATCTGAATTTTATTATCAATTTTACGTGAAGCAAAATAAATTTCTCCCCTGTCTGTATACTTTACAGCATTATCAACAAGATAAAGTAAAGCTCGCTCCAATTTATTCCAGTCCACTTCAATCAAATCATTAAAATGTCCGAGTTCAAGTTTTAATTCGACACCTTTTTTATCTGCTTCCTGCCTCTTCTGATTGAATATCGATAATAATATTTTATTGCAATTCAATTTAACATAATCGAAATCAACTTCACTCGATTCTAATTCAGATATTTCAAGAATCTTAGTAAAAAGGTTAATCATTCTTTGAACAACATTATCGAGGGCAACAGTAATTTCAGAAATAGCTTCATAATCTTTTGTTTCCATGCACTCTTTAATGATTTCCGAATAGCCAATCACCGCTGTTGCTGGCGTCCGAAGTTCATGCGACATATTCTGCAAAAAAGTGGTTTTCAGTCTATTCATCTGAATTTCTTTTCGATAAGCAAGTTTTACTTGTTCTTCTTGCAAAATTCTTTCGGTTATATCTTTTAAACTGACGATCATCAGTTCATCATTAATTTTATCACCCGGCATTAGCGTTAACCTTGAAGCATAATGTCTGTCATCATAACTTTTATAATCAAACTCTACACTTTTAAGTTTGTTCTTTTTCAAAATATTTAGTGAAGTCAGAATTTTATCATACAATTTTTCATTTAGGCATTGTAAGATGTCGGGTTTCTTTCTTACGTCTTCAGATATATTAAAGACTCTAAAATAATTTTCATTAGCATCCTCGAATAAGACTTTGTCATCAGTCAATCGCAGAATCAAAACAAGGTCAGAAATATTATTAATAATATTCCTCTGTTTTTCTGATAATTTTTTTATCATCCTATTTTTCTGGACATAGTAAGTGACATCATGAGCAGTAAAAATAAAACTTCTCTTACCTATTCCATTAATTACTACCGGTTTTAGCCGAAGGTCCAATGCAATACTATCATTCTCTTTACTCTTAACAGTGATACTACTATTCCAATTTTTGCCAAGTAAAATTGCAGTCTGTAATTCAAATATTTCCTGACTTCCTATATGCAATGAAAGCACTGAAGCAAGTGAATTATTATATATGGCATCAATATCAAGTTCAAGTAATTTTTCAAAAGATTTAGTTGAATATGTTATTTTACCTTTCGAATCGGTGATCAAAATTGGCACATTACCATACTCAAGAGCGTAATGAAGATTATTAATTCGATTTTCCAATTCAGAATTTTCAAATGGCGAAGAAAAGACCAAAACATAGATATCAAGCCCATCAATAGGGGTTGATTCAATTTCTACGACATAAGATTTAAATTCATTTTCTCGTTCAATTAGGACATCAAATTTCAAATTAGGAATTTTACTGATCTTTAAATTGCTAAAAACAATTTCAAAATCGGGCTCACAATTAAGAGAAAACAAATTACTTCCCTCACTCAGTCCCACTTCCTGATTGGCATTTTCATTGGAATAAAATATTTTTCCTTTTGAATCAACGACAAACCAAAGTTTATTTTCATTTACATTTGATTGATTTTCAAAGTATTTGCTTTCATACAATAGATTATTCACTTTTATGTATTCCTGAAAATTCGGTTGATTTAATTAACTGAATTTGAATATTCTCAGATTTCGACTTTTTATCTTCTAATTTTTCAAAAATTTTTATTTCATATAATGATTCAATAAAATGAATTACAGATTTCGAAATATTATTCATCTCTGAAAATATTCTTTCTTCAATTCCTTCAAACAAAAAACTTAGTAAATCTTGGTCAAATAAAGTTGAATCACCCTTAAAACCATTTTCATTTATTCTATTAAATAATTCCTTAATCATTTTAGTCGAAATACTGAAATCTGAGTTTTTGTCATCATAATTAGTCTTTAAAAAAACACTTAACCCGCTATTCTCATTTTCTTTTGAAGTTATTTTGAATTGTATTTCTTTTCGATCAATTAATAAGGGAAGGTCAATAATTATATCAAAGATAAATTCATTCAACTCGAAAACGACTTCGTATTTATTAGCTGAAGTATTAAAAATGTTCAGAATTTTAAAATTCATTTTAGCAATGAATTGGAAAGCAGGCGAAATATCAATCGAATCAAAATGATTTGATTTATTATAGGCAAACGCAGAACCTCCACGGCTTTTTTTATAGCCATTTTTATTTTCAGCCATTTGACTATTAAACTTTATGTCAGTTACTTTTTCTAACATACCTAACTCTCCGATTTATTATCGAAAAATTAGGCTAAGACTTTATAGGAGGGGCAAAAAAATTAATCCAATTTCAACATTTTGTTTTCTGTGGTATAATCAGTCAGACGAGGGTCTTTTAATTTCATAAGATCTTCGATGTGTGTACGGATTCGGGAAATTGATTCATTGACGACGAGTAAATCTTCTTCAAGATCAGTTCGGTTAGATTTTTTTACTTCACCTTCTATATTTTGAAAAGAAATAATCAAACTGCTGAGCGGATTATTCATTTTATGACCCAAAGTACAAGCCATTTCAATCAAAGCTTTTGAATGCTCGACATTTTTTAATTCGCTTTGGAGTTTGTTGATTCGAACGCCAGATCGTATTCGCGCTAATAATTCCTGATTATCGGTAGGTTTGATAAGAAAATCATCGGCTCCAACATCAAGTCCTTTAATTCTATCGTTTACAGAAGATCTTGCGGTAAGAATTATATAATATATTAACTTATAGTTATCATTTGATTTCATTCTCTTGCATAATTCAAGCCCATCAAGCTCGGGCATTGTCCAATCAGCAAGTACGACAAGAGGTTTGAATGAATCAAGCATTTCAAGTGCAACTTTACCATTTTTCGCAGAAGCAACATCATAACCGTTCTTTTGCAATAATTTTGACAAAATAAAAAGTGTGTCGGGTTCGTCTTCAACAATTAGGATACGGTCTTTATCCATGATTCTTCCATCAGTGATTTAATTTTTGTTAAAAATAAATTTATATCAGTAATAGGTTTTACAAAATATTCATTAGCTTTACTTTCAACAAACAAGTTCATATTTGTTTTATTCAAAGAATAAGCAGTAACTAATACAACAGGAATTGTAAAAAAACGCGGATCGTTCTTAACTAGTTTTGACAAAAAAATTCCGTCGACTTTTCTACCCATAAAAAATGTATTACGAAGGTTAATATCAAGCAATACCAATGAAATGGCTTCGTTTTGCAATAATTGGTAAAACTTATCGCCATCTTCAATTATTGTAACCTTCGGCACTAATTTACGAAAAACTAAGTTATAAAACTCTTTTAAAAATGGGTCATCTTCTAAAATTACAATTTGTCGTTCCATATCATTTCATATATTTTAAAACAATACTGATTCTTCGATTAACTAAACTGTAAGGATTATCCGGATCGCGCAGCCGCTTATCTGCATAACCTCTAATTTCATCTATTTTATCACTGCTTACGCCATTTTCAACAAGAATTCTTCTTGCAGAATTTGCACGGTCGGCACTCAACTCATAATTTGTATACCCAAAATCACCTGCAGCAAATGGACGCGTATCAGTATGACCTTCAACAACAATAGGATTTGGAAGAGTTAATATTTGAGCTGCAATTTCTTTCAGAACAGCAATTGCTTTTTGGTTTAATCGTGAACTACCTATATCGAAAAAGAAATTTTCTTCGGTTTCAAGCATCTCAATACGAAGTCCTTCATTTACAATTTCGAATTTGATTTTCTTTTCTACATTCGTAAATACTTTATTTTTCGAAAGTTCTTTTTTGATTTGTTCCTTCATCTCTTCAAATTTCTTTTTCTGGATTTCCTTCGATTCACCCTTTCCTGAATGAAGATTGGCATCTTTCTTTGGCATTAACCCACTGTTTTGTCCAACAATTACATTTTTGCCAAACTGTGAATAACCTGTTGGGTCTTTGAAGTAATTAGAGACTGCTTTTTTAACATCTTCACTTTGATTTAAAACCCAAAGCACAATAAATAAAGCCATCATTGCAGTCACAAAATCTGCATAAGCAACCTTCCACGCGCCACCATGATGACCATGACCACCTTTTTTTACTTTTTTAACAATGATAGGTTTATCGTTATCAGCCATTAAGCACCAGTTTTATTTCTCATGTGACCTTCAAGTTCAGAGAATGTTGGTCGCTCATCTGAAAAAATTGTTCTACGTGCTATTTCAACTGCGATAATTGGTGGGTTACCTTTTGCGTAAGCAACAATTGCAGCTTTAATGGTTTGAAGAAAGCGAATTCGATTTTCAATATCGTGTTCCATTTTTGAAGCTATTGGGCCAACAATTCCATAGGACATCAACACACCTAAAAATGTACCAACAAGCGCTGCCGCTACGTGCATACCGACTGCTGCTGCACCTTCATCAACTTTGGACATAGTTATAATTATTCCCATGACTGCAGCTACGATTCCTAATCCAGGGAAAGCATCTCCCACCTTGGATACAGCGCCAGCAACCGGTCTGTATTCAAGTTCATAGGATTCAATCTCTGTATCAATCAAATTTTCAAGTTCATGAGGTGGAACAGATCCTGTCAACAAAATTTTCATTGAATCACAGAAAAAATTTGTAGCGAACTCATCACCAATAAATTTAGCATTTCTGTTTAGAATTTTACTTTCCTGTGGTTTTTCAATATGACTCTCAATTGATAAAAGTCCATCGCGCTGCGCCTCAAGGAAAAGATCATTAAATGATTTTAATATATCAAGATAATCATGCTTATGCACATGATTGGATTTAATAGCCCCAATTACTCCCGCTACAATTTTCTTCAATTGTGATGAAGAGCTTGCAACAACCAAACTGCCAATTGCTGCACCAACAATCGTGATATATTCCGCAGGTTGAATCAATAGAATTACATTTCCATGTCCCATTATATAGCCAAGCAAAACGGCAGCTATAACTACGACTAAACCAATAATAACAAACATTAGAAAATATTCTCCTCTTTAGGATATTCAATTTTATTTATAACATTAAAAAGTTCATTAATCTCAAATCTAATAGATTCCCAATCAACATTTGGATTACTCAGTTTACCCATCACTCGGCTGCTCAACACAGTTAACTCTGGATAACCGATCATCCCGCCAGTACCTTTTATTTCATGAATTACAACTTTTAACAATTCTCTGTTTTCCGAATTTAATGATTCAACGATCGCTTTCCTTTTTTCCGGAAAACTCCTTAAAAAGAATTTCACTAACTGCTGTCGCAATTCTAGGTTTTCTTCCTCAGTAATTATCGAATCTTTATCGATTTTCTTTAGCACTTCTTCACCAAGAATTTCATTTACGCATCGAATTATGACTTCCTTTTTCAGCGGTTTTGAAAGGACTTTTTCGGCACCCGCTTCAATAGCGGCCATAACATTTTGCTTATTAGTGTTTCCGCTAATTACAACGACGGGAATATGCTTCAGATCGTCCATTACTTTTATTACCTGAAGCATTTTGATTCCATTCAAATTTGGCATCATTAAATCAAGAAAAATTATCTCAGGTTTATATTCAATTGCTCTTTGAATTCCTTCAAGCCCATCATTACAGGTTATCACTTCAAAATTGTACTCCTCAAAAAAATGCTTTAAGGAATGCTTTGTGATATCCGAATCATCCACGATTAAAACAGATAATTTTTCTTTATTCTTCATATTACTTTTCAACCTTATTGATTTTCAATTTATTCAACTTAGCAAGTTCTTCCTTGCTTTTCTGTGATGCCTCGATAATACTTGTCCTTACTTTATCGAGTAATTCAGCACGATAAACTTCAACATTACTTGGAGCAGAAATACCGATCTTAACCTGATTATCGGAAATAGATAAAACTTTTAAAACGATATTAGAATTAATCTTTAATTCCTCTCCAATTTTTCTTTTTAGAATTAGCATGAGTTCCTTCTCCTATTCTTCGACAAAAAGTAAATGTTTGACAGGATATTTAGTTGTATCCAGAATCACTTGCCTTCCTGATTGTTTTTCTTTATTCAAATAAACAGGCGCTTTAAGATTGATACTTATTTTGGAAGGTTCAGAATTTAGCGTCACAACTCCAAAAGCATCATTCTTTTCTTCAACAGGATAGTCCTTGTCGATTGCTTTCAATTGGAAAAGAGGGAAAACTATTTCCGGCTCATCAATTGAGCAAAGCCACTGAAAAAGTTCTTCTTTGGAAGAAATGAGAATAAATTCTTTAAGTTCTTCAAATCCAAAGAGACCGTTTTCGAATTTAAATATCGAATTCTTATTGAATTCAATTTCACCAAATTGATTGTTTTTGATTTTCATATAACCACTTATTTAATTATTACTATGTCAACTCTTCTATTTTTTGATCTTCCTTCTGGAGTCGAATTATCTGCAATCGGTTTGAATTCAGAATAACCAACTATTGATAATTTTTCTGGGTCCAGCGATTCATATTCCATCAGATAATATGCAGTATTTAAAGCACGGTTAACACTTAAATGCCAGTTTGATTGATAAACGGCAGAGTTAATTTTAATATTATCTGTATGTCCTTCTATTCGAATGTCATTAGGGAGAACTCTGATAATCTCCGCTATCTGATGCAAAATAGTTTTTGACTGCTCATTTAATTCAGCTTGAGCAGAGGCAAACATTATATCATCCAAAATATGTAGAACAATTCCCCTTTCATTTTCCTCAAGAGTAACGGACTTATCATAATGATACCTTTTAATTACGGTATTCAAATCATCTTTCAGTTTTTCTGCAGAAGTATTAATCACATCACGCTGCGTATCATTTAGCGTAAGAATATCTCCGGAATTTCCAAAAACACTTCCCATCGCTGTCATCATTTTTTGATATTTAGATAAATCAATATTCGAAATCGCATAAAGTATAATAAATAATCCTAGAAGTAATGTTATTAAATCTGAATAAGTAATTAAATACCTGTCAGAACTTGTATCGGTTATCTGCGAATTTGTATTAAAATAGGCTAAGAACCGAGAAGAGCGATTTGCTCTTTTGGAGGCAGCATGCTGATCATCCTTGCTTTTAATACGGATGGTATTTCTCCGCTCTGCAAAGCCAACGTTCCCTCCAATGACAGTTCCATCATATTTTTTTCTTCTTGGTGACATTTTTTTAATCTATCGCTAATTGGCAACCAAAATAAATTTGCACTCAGAACACCCCACAATGTAGCAATGAAAGCTGATGCAATATTTTTAATTAACAATTCAGGATCAGAACCGGCATTAGCTAAAGTAATTATTAATGCCATTACTGTTCCTAAAATTCCCATAGTTGGTGAATAACCTCCCATTTTATTAAACATGTTTGCAAAATGAAAATGACGCTCTTCAGTTGATCTCAATTCTAACACGGCAATACTCTCAATGGTTTCTCCATCAGCTCCATCAATAACATAACGCAATAATTTCTTGGGAAACTGATAATTGATGTTATCAATATCTTTCTCAACTGACAGGACTCCATCCTTGCGCGCTTTAATTGAAATTACAAAATAATCCGTAATAATTTTTTTTAAGTTATACTTCCTTGGAAAGTAAGCTAATTTGATTAACACAAATATTTTGCTAAAATTTTCCAATCCCACACTGATTATTGTTGCAGCAAATGTTCCTCCAAAAACAATAATAATAGGTGCAACTAAGAATAAGGCTTTGGCAGACCCACCTTCAAGGAAAAAAGATCCAAAAATTGAAGCCACTCCTAAAATCAATCCGAAAATCGAGCCGTATTTTTTAATCATAGATAATCAACCAATGATTTTGGAAGCAGCGATGAAGCTGTTTTATAAGCAACCTGCATCATATATTCCTGATTCTGCAATTCAATTACTGACTCAGCAACATCTACATCCCTTTCTATCGAAACAAGATTTTTCAAATTTAGAATTCTGTTATCAAGCATTGCATCCGCATTATCAAGATAGTTGCTTATATTACCTGCATAAGAAAGTTTATCCAACAAATCAGTATGAAAATCCTTGACCTTATCAATATCATTTTGAGTTGGCATCTCACCTTCTGCTAATTTATTTTTAATCGAGATCAGTGAATTAAAAACATCTCCACTTCCTATTGTACCAAACAATTCTCCGCCGGTGACATTTATTTTCTGAATAGTGGTTGGCCCAATTTTAACATTATGCTCTCCTGTAATAGAATCAACTTGTTGCTCAACAGCAGATTTATCAGCATTATATTCAAAAGGATGTGAGCTAAAATCAGTACCTCCAAAAAGATATTTACCGTCGTAACTTCTATTTGCAGCGCTTAGAATTGAGTCAATTGATAGCCCAATTTTTTGCGAATAATTTTTCAGATAAGGCTGATTTGATGCATTATTAATCTCTGTGAACAACTGTTCAAGATTTCCCATTTCACTTTCAATCTCTTCCATCGCAGAAATACTCTCATTCAGGAATGATTGACTGTAAGCAATATTTTTTTTGTACGACTCACCTTTTGCAATACTTTCGTTAAGATTTAGAACCTTTAATGTTCCACCGGGAGAATCAGAAGGTTTATTGATTTTACTTCCAGTATAAATTTCCCTGTTAATCTTATCCATATTATTTTTCATTTGACTAAGATTTGCAAGGAAACTTTTTCCCATCATAACATCAGATACTCGCATTTTAAATCAACCCCACGATTTGTTCTAACATTTGGTTTGCTATTTGGATCAATTTTGCACTTGCATCAAAAGAACGTTGATATTTTATTATCTCTGTCATTTCTTCATCAATAGAGACCGATGAAATCGAGGCGCGCTGCTGTTCGAGATTTTCCAAAACCATTTGATTTGCTTCTGCCAATTTTTCATTCGTCAATTTCTGATTTCCGATATTACTAATTAATGAAGCATAATTTTCAGTCAGTGTCTGACCATTCAAAAGATTTGTATTCGCAATGTCCGCTATAGATCTTGCAAGTTGACCGTTTCCGACATTTCCATCTGACGATGCTGCAATCATTGCTGGATCTGATAAGATATCACCATTGATAACCAACTCGCCACTGGAATATCCTTCAAAAAATTTAATTCCTGTTGACTTATTAAGATCATAACCTGATTGATGTATTGTATTTGTGCTTTCAACCAACTTATTCATTATCAAATCAAGTTTACTTTGATAACTTGTAATCTTATTTGAGTAAGTATCACTCAAAGCGTAAAGTTCTCCTCCGTTCAATTCAATTGGATTTGGATTGTTTGAGGCAACAAGTGTCAGTTTGTTGTTAATCACTTGCATATCAAAAGAATTTGTAAAACTTTGATCGACTGCAAAGACACCGCCAATGCTTATTGTCGCCATATTATTCTGATCATAATGCACTTTAATATTTACGAGTTTGCTTAAGTCATTAACCAAAACATCTCGCTGATCAAGCAAATCGTTTGGCGATTGATTTGTTGATTTGAAGGAGAATATTTGCCGATTGAACTCATTAATTTCTGAAAGCAAGGTATTGACTTCATCAGTTTTTTCTTTAAACTCACTGAACACATCAGCTCTGATAGTATTCAAATCGTTATTGACATTTCTCACTTTATCAGCAAGATTCTGTGCTGAAAAAATCACATTGTTTCGCAAAGCCGGAGAGTTTGGAGTAACCGAAAGCTCGCTCCAAGAGTTAAAAAATTTGGTCATTAGATTTCCAATCCCCAACTCAGAAGGCTCGGAAAACAATTGTTCAATCTGCCCAAGCACAACTGATTGTTTGTTATAATTCGAATAACTTTGTGCATTGGAAATAATTTGGGCTTCAACAAGTCTATCTCTCACACGGTCAATTCCATCAATTTTAACTCCAGTACCCCACACGAACTGTGCACTTTTTTCAGGCACTTCGGTTGAAATTCTCGCGCGCTGACGCGTGTAATTTGCATTGGCTGCATTAGCAATATTATGAGAAGTAATATCAATTGCTTTTTGATAAGTAGCCAAACTCCTTTTCGAAATATCGAATACTCTGCTGATTCCCATTATGCTTTTCTATCTAACAATGGCTTGTTCTGTGATTTAAATAAAACATTTATTACCTGCTTAATAAAACTATTTGCCTGCTCGATCAACAAATTATTTTGCTTTGTAATCAAATCGGCTTCCTGCACAAGATTTTTTGTATCTTTTCTTAATTCCGAAACAGTAGCAAATTCTTCAGGGGCAAGATTAACCTTCAATAATTCAAAAAAATCTTTAATATTTTTTGAATTCACTTCCTTAATATTTAATCCCATCTCATTGGCAAGGCTGATAATGATATTTAATCTTTCTGATTCCTTATGCTCAAGTTTATTTAGGATAATTTCCTCATTTCGATTAGTCTCTTCCAACAGCATAATATCATTTTTTATTACTGCTTTTTGTTTTTGCTTTGAAGCTGTAATCAATTCTGACAAGATTGCTTTTTGATCCCGCAGTATTTTTGTTAATCTATCCTTGTTCATTTTGTCCATCCAAATATTTTAAATAAGATAACACACGTGCTACATAATTTTTTGTTTCCTGAAAAGGCGGAACTCCATTATGTTTATCAACATTTGCCGGACCGGCATTGTATGCCGCTAATGCTAATTCCACTTTCCCATCGTATTGTCGAAACATTTTCGATAAATATTTAGTACCTCCCAAAATATTTTCTTTGGGATCCCAAACATTTCTTACGCCCATATCACGAGCTGTACTGTCAATTAATTGCATCAACCCTTTTGCTTTTGCTTTTGAGTATGCCTTAGGATTACCTGCTGATTCTGCAAGAATGACTGATTTAATTAAATTTTTATCAAGTCCAAAATCTTGCGAAGCCTTTTCAATTATATCATCATACTTTTGCAATCTATCCATCGAGCCAACAGATGGCTGAATTTTTTGAATATTATCCAATTTTATTTTTGGAGCCTGAAATTTTGTGGGTGTTTGAACTGGAATAAGATCACCTAAACTTTCACCTGTCATCTTCCTGTAAATCATATCTGCAACACCGAGTGGCTTTTGGTTTGACATCTGCGCCGCTAATTGATTTTGAAATATTGTGTCAAAATAATCATTGCCAAAACCTTCACTCCCGAATAATCCACCAGTCGAATCGGTCATGCTTTTTAACATCATAGAAGTTAAAAGACTCTCAAATTCTTTCGAAGCTTTTGCAAGTTTTTGTTTCTCCTCAGGTGAATATCGCTCAGAAATTTTCTGAGAATTTTCAATATGCTTCATTTCGTTCGTGATTTTTAATTTCAAGTTTTCCATAGCTATAAAATTATTAGTTCTCCAACTAATGCGCCTGCTTCTTTAATTGCCTGGAAAATTGCAATAATGTCATGAGGAGAAACTTTTAGTGAATTCAATGCAGCTGCAACTTCCTGAACATTAGAAGCACTCTGCAGTGCAACAACATTCGAAGAATCCTGCGTTACTTCCGGCACAAGATTATTAAGAATCGCAAGTCTGCCTTGTGAAAATGCACCGGGCTGCGAAATCATTGGATTCGATTTTATATTAATATTATATCCACCGTGACTAATTGTAACCGGTTTTATTTTTACAGTATTTCCAGCAACTACGGTTCCTGTTCTTTCATTCAACACAACCTTTGCAGGGAAATCGCTTTGCACTTCGATAGATTCAAGCTGTGCAAGGAAATCAATAATATTGTTTTGTGAATTTGAAGGCACCGCTACATTTACCTGTGATGCATCTATTGATTTTGCAACATCATTTCCAAACTTCGTATTTATTGCTTTTGCAACGTTATCGCAAGTAGTTAAATCTGGGTCTTTTAGATATATCTTAACTTCGCTACTCTGCTGTGTTTCAATCTGTGGTGACTGTTTAAGTATTCCACCACGAGGTACTCGGCCTGCCAAAGTATGATTTTTAGCAACACGACTTCCTGATTTTGTTGTAATATCATAACCACCAACCGATAATGGACCTTGCGCAAATGCATAAACTGTTCCTTCAAGCCCTGAAAGTGGAGTCATTAATAATATTCCACCTTGCAAACTTTTTGCATCCCCCATTGATGAAACATTTACATCAAACTGTGAATTTGGTTTTAATAATCCATTAATTGTAGCTGTAACCATTACGGCTGCAACGTTTCGAGTTTTTAAATCTTCTTGCGGAACAGTTATACCAAATCTTTTAAGCATACTTGTTATTGACTGAATAGTGAAAGATGATCTGTGACTATCGCCTGTGCCGGCCAAACCAACAACAAGTCCGTACCCAATTACTTGCTGCGAATTTACTTCACCAACCATTGCAATGTCTTTTATTCTTTGTGCAGATGTTAGTTCTGCAATCGCAAATAATATTATTATAAAATTTTTAATCTGTTTCATATTCACCACCTAAAATAACCAGTGAAAAATTTTTGTAAGCCAGCCTGATCGCTGCGAATTGTCAATTACACCACTTCCTTCAAAGACAATCTCCGCATCAGAAATATTAAATGAGTAAACTGTATTATCAGCATAGATATCCGAAGGACGCACTATTCCTTTAATTACGATTATTTGGTCTTCTCCGTTTATAGTAATTTTTTTATTGCCAATAATTCTCATATTTCCATTTGCAAAAATTGTATCAATTGAAGCGCTGATTTTTGTTTTGATCAACCCAGTTGTTTTTGTGGAGCCAGAACCGTTGAAATCGTTTTGCGAACCAATATTCAGGCTCGCTTTGGGTAGTGGTGTTTGATCAAATGCACCGTTAGCACTGAATCCAAGCGCACTTTCTCTACTTGCAGATGTGGATGCATTGTTCGAGGCTTGTGATGATTCCATTACAATAATTGTAATTGCATCTCCAATTCTATTTGCTTTCTGGTCAGAAAAAAGTGAACTATAAGAATTTTGTCTCATATCCTGAGCAGAGATATTATAACTTGCTAAAATACTGATTAAGATTAATGTCATTAGTGATTTCATTTTTCTACTCATTTATTAAAACATTTTTAGAATCAATTACTTTCGCTTTATATAATTTATTAGAGCGCGTTTTTACTCTGATGGTTTTATCATAATATCCTTCCTGTTGTGCTGTAACATCGATCTGTACATCTGCCAATCCATTTATTGAATGAAGAACTACTAAATCACCATTTGAAATTATTGGAAGATCTTCGGTTAGGCTCAATTTAAGCACTTCACCTTTTTTAATGAACGAACTTGAACGCTTATTTATTATTTCTTTTTCATCAGAGAATACATTTTTCAAA
>Ga0172372_10007293_pt1 | contig 14883 bp, 13 predicted proteins | sample LakKiv5m_2_FD_114544 | JGI IMG/M metagenome (GOLD analysis project Ga0172372, IMG submission 114544) | Freshwater microbial communities from Kabuno Bay, South-Kivu, Congo - kab_092012_9.5m | ecosystem: Environmental > Aquatic > Freshwater > Lake | place: Democratic Republic of the Congo...
CTGGGAAACAAGGGTTGGTCATAGCCGACCCGCAGCAGGCAGAGCCCCTGCGGTGGGGCCGCCTCCCTGACCTCGGCCCGCAGCCGGTTGCACCAGCGCTGGCGGAAGCCGGCCGGATCGAGCCGCCCCTCCCCGAGGGCGACCAGCTGCCCCACCACCAGGCGCACCATGCCGTACAGGAAGCCGCTGGCCTGCAATTCGATCGTGATCAGATCCCCCTGGCGTTCCAGCCGCACCTCCTGCAGGGTGGTGATGGCGTTGCGACGGCGGCTGCCAGCGCGCTGGAAGGCGCTGAAGTCGCGTTCGCCCACCAGTTCGGCGAGGGCCTCGGCCATGCTGCGCTCGTCCAGGCGATGGCGGTAGCGATGCCAGCACCAGGGCGCCAGGAACAGGTTGGGCGTGCAGCCGTTGTAGATCGTGTAGCGGTAGCGGCGATAGCGGGCGGAGAAGCAGGCGTGCCAGTCGCCGCTCACCTCCGCCGCCGCCCGCACCCGGATGCTGGCCGGCAGGCGGCCGTTGAGGGCCCGGGGCCAGCGCTGGGCCGGGATCGGTCCGGCGGCATCGAAATGCACCACCTGGCCGGCCGCATGCACACCGGCATCGGTGCGGCCGGCCGCCACGCTGGTGACGGGGCGGTGCGGATCCAGCGCGGCCAGGGCCGCTTCCAGCGTCTGCTGGACGCTGTCCGGCCGGGATTGCCGCTGCCAGCCGCAGAAGGTGGATCCGTCGTACTGGAGGCAGAGGGCGAGGCGCCGCAGCCCGGGGGGTGCGGGCGCGGCGGCGGCGGGATGGGCCTCGGCAGCGGGCTGGATCACGGCCACAGGCGAACGGGAACGGCAACAATCGCGCAGCTGACGACCAGCGCAGGGACCACCGCAGGGACCACCACAGGGACCGCCGCAGGGATTGCGGGGCAGGGCCGTTTCAAGGTGCCGGTTTCGGCCGTCGTGCGCGGACACGAGCACCATGAGTGGGCTTCAGCACCCCAGATGCTGCCAGGGGTGGGTTGACGCCTGTGCCTCGGGCGCAGCCCTGGCGCCGAGTTTGAATCAGCCCTGGATTGCGGGGTGATTGCGGCGCTGCCGATCGCAGCGCCGGGGGAGCGCGATCCAGACCGGCTCGGTAACAGAATCGCTGTCCTTAACCGATCAATAACGGACCAGGGGCGGTTGGTCGGCAGGCTGAAGCTGTTCACCCTTCCGGCCGTTGCCATGACCTCCAGCCGCTGGATCGCGTGCGCCCCCGTGGGGTGGCGCAGCGGACTGTTGCTCGCCTCGATTTTGTGGGCGAGCAGCGCCGGCCACACCGGTCCCACGCCAGCGCAGGGCCAGGCCGGAACGGGTCCGGCCAGCAGCTCCGCCAGCCTGCGCATCGGTGGCTCCAGCACAGTGTTTCCGATCCTGCGTGAAGCGATCCAGGCCTTTCGGGCGGCTGGTCAGCGCGCTGCGATCGATCTGCGCGAGACGGGCAGCAGCGATGGCTTCCGCCGCTTCTGTGCCGGCCAGCTGGAGATCGCCAACGCCTCCCGCCCGATCAATGCCAGGGAGCTGAAGGCCTGTGCCAGTCAGCGCATCAGCTTCATCGAGCTGCCGATCGCCTTCGATGCGCTGACGGTGGTTGTGAATCCCGCCAACAGCTGGGCCCGGCAGATCAGCAGCGCTGAGCTGGCCCGCCTCTGGGGACGCCAGGCCCAGGGGACGGTGGATCGCTGGGTGGAGGTGAACCGCGACTGGCCCGATCGGCCGATCAAGCTCTGCGGCCCCGGCAAGGACTCAGGCACCTACGACTACTTCAATAAGGCAATCAACGGCAGTGCTGATAATTCGAGATCCGATTATACCGCCAGCGAGGATGATACCGTGATCGTTCGCTGTGTCGCTGAGAACCCCAATGCCCTGGGCTATTTTGGATATAGCTATTTCAAGAATAACGCCCAAAGGCTGCGCGCTCTGGCCATCCTCACGGATGCCGGAGCTGTGAGCCCTTCAGCGCTCAACGTTCAGACAGGTCGCTACCGACCGCTCTCGCGACCCCTGTTTATCTACGTCAATGATCAGGCGATGATCCGCAGCCCGGAGCTGCAGAAGTTTATCACTTTCACGATCCGCAATGGACTGCGCATCGTCGCACAGGCGGGCGATATCCCCCTGCCAGCCAGCACTTACAGATTGGTGGAAGCCAAGCTCTACAAACGAGTTCTCGGCAGTGCCTTCGCCGGTGATCTGCCAGTTGGCCTCAGCATCGGTGAGGCATTGCGACGCAGCTTTGACCTCAACAAACTGCCCCAGTTCCGCTGAGTCTGGATCTGGCCGCAAGCGTAGCCCAGGGATAGGCGGATTCAAGCTGACAGCGTTAATGCCCGCAACTCGTTGGCACTGAATTCAAAGGATTCGAGCAGCTTCTGGGCCCAGATGCTGTCGTGCTCTTCGTCAATCTCTCCCCGTGCATAGCCCTGTACGGTCACGCAATCCCGGTCATTATTGTAGGCAAGGATTTCAACTTCACAGTCGGGAATGGCGAGATAGGGGGCGATGTGATCCCAGTAGAGTAGATAGGCGCCTGGATCGGAGCAGCGTGCCAGGGCGATCAGGAAAGCGACGGTGAACTTTTCCGAACGAGGGTCGTAATAGCCGCTACCCTCCTGCAGATCTTGCTCTGATTCCCCTCCCCAGGGCATCCAGCGAAACGTTGTGATCTCCAGGAATTCACTCTGGCTGGAGCCGCTCAAAAACCGTAGGGGCTGCATATTTCCCTCGGCGTATTCACCTCCGTAGCTGCAGTCGTCATCGTTGAATGGTCGCGTCAGAGCCCATGCCAATCTCTCCATGCGGGTGGCAACAAATGCCTGACCTGCCTCGCTGAGTCCACCTGTCTCTGAGGTGAAGATCGGCGCTCCTGCCGCATCCGTGGGAGAGCTGTCGTCCCCATAGGGTGGCGTCAGAGTTGCCACGACGAGCAGCAGGACATCCTTGTTGCTGGCTCGCCCGAAGTCAAAATCTTCGAGATAATCATCTGGGATGCTGGCAGACGTTGTGCCATCTGATCTTGTCTCATTCTCAATTATATCGTCCGTGCTCCTATCATCTGGCGCTTGGTCGTCTGATGTTGTGTTATCTGATGCTTTGCTGCCTGGCATTCCCGTGCTGTATTGATTCCGCGCGCTCTCTCTAGTTCACCCGCCGTCCTGTCGTCAACTCTCAGCCCCATGCCCCATGCCCCATCGCTGTCTTGCGTGGCTCTGCGCCGTTGGCCCCCAGCGACCCGCTGCTGCAAGGTGCTGCAAAAAAATGGCTGCCGGCCTGCTGCCACAGGGGCCAGTGGCAGCGGCCACTGAGAGTTTGCTGAACAACCTGCCTGCCGCCGGATCCACAGTTCGAGCCGGGGCGGAAAGCCGAGGTCCCGCTCGGGCAGGGTGCCGTCGCTGGCGCCCGATATCGGTGGATGCCGAGGGTTGTTCAGCCAACGCCTGAGCGGGATCCGGCCGCAGGGCGAAGCCAGCGGCAGGGCTGCTCGAAAGTGCCGACCCTGCTTCGCACAACTCAGCTGTCAACAGCACCGGATCGGTGGCCCCGCATCCTGCTGCCGCCCGGGCCGGCCGGCAGCCCTGACGATCACCGCCCCCGCAGAGGCCCGCAAGGCCAGTGGCTCCGCCGGCCGGCTGGGCGGCCCGGGGCACGGTAACCGGGGGTTTAAGCTAATGAGGCTCATTCGCAATAAGCTGCTCTGGTTCGCTTTGCCTCGCCGCCGCAGGGTCGCTGGAGCGCCCGCCTTCCCTGGCCAGTCCCGGGCCCCTCCGGCGCGGCCGTCGCCTTGGAGTCAGTTGCGCAGCAGGCGGTCGGCCGGTCCGGATCGGGCGATCGGGCCGCGCCGGCAGCCGCCCCCGCCGACCCCGTCGCCAGCGCCGCCGACCATCGCCTCGGCCTGCTCGCCGATCTGCCCCGGGGGCAGCGGGCCCGCCTGGTGGCACTGACCCTGGATCCCGGCCTGGTTCAGCGTCTCGGGGCCCTCGGCCTGCAGCCCGGACGGGTGGTGCAGGTGCTGCGGCGAGCCCCCTGGGCCGGGCCGATTCACCTGCAGGTGGGGATGACCGAGCTGATGCTGCGCCGCAGCGATGCCCGCCGCATTCAGGTGCAGCTGGAGCCGTGGCCCGCCGCCGGGTCGCCCGCCGCCGATCCGCCCCCGCCCGGCGCCGCGCCGGGGCGCCCCGCCTGATGCCACCGGCCGGGGGAACCCGGATCGCCCCGGCCTCGCTGCCACAACCCCACCCATCGCCAGCGCCCGCTTCTGTCCCAGACCCGCGCAGACCCCCAGCCATGAATCAGTCGATCGGCGCCTGCCATGGCGGCCCAGCCGTGGCCCTGGCGGATGACCAGGCCCGCATCGCCGTGCTCGGCATGCCCAACACCGGTAAATCCACCCTGTTCAGCCAGCTCACCGGCAGCCATGCCCAGATCGGCAACTGGCCCGGGCTGACGGTGGAGCTGCTGCAGGCGCAGCTGGATCTGGAGGGCCGCCGCGCCCAGCTGGTCGATCTGCCCGGCATCTACGACCTGCGCGGCCATTCGGAAGATGAAGCGGTGGTGCGTCGCTTCCTGGAGGCCACACCCCTGGATCTGGTCGTGGTGGTTCTCAACGCCAGCCAGCTCGACCGCCAGCTGCGCCTCGCTCTGCAGGTGCGCCAGCTGGCCCTGCCGGCCCTGCTGCTGCTCAACATGGCCGATGAGGCCCAGCGTTTCGGTGTGCAGATCGATCTGCCCGCCCTGGAGCGTCAGCTGCAGCTGCAGCTGCCGGTGCTGTTGATCAGCGCCAAGCACCGCCAGGGGCTGCACCAGGTGCGCCAGGCGATGCAGCAGCAGCTGCAACGACCCGAGGCCTGCCGCTGGCAGCCCCACTGCCTGGAGCCGAACCTGGCGGCGGCGGATGGCGAGCTGGAGGCCTCATTGCCGACGCTGCTGGCCGCGGCGGTCAGCCTGCCGGAGCAGTGGCGTGATCTGCTGACCCGACGTCTCGATCGCTGGCTGTTGCACCCCTGGCTGGGGCTGCCGTTGTTCTTCCTGGCGATGGCATTGATGTTCCAGCTGATCTATGCCCTGGGGGTACCGCTGCAGGAGGGGCTGACCGGCCTGCTGGATGGCTTCGGCAACGCTGTGCTGCGACCGGCGCTCAGCTCCTGGCCTCCCTTCCTCAGCGGCCTGCTGGTGGATGGCCTCTACACCGGCCTGGGCACGGTGAGCGCTTTCCTGCCGGTGATCTTTCTGTTCTTCCTGGCGATGGGTGTGCTGGAGGACAGCGGTTACCTGTCGCGGGCGGCCTTCCTGATCGATGCCTTCATGGAACGGCTGGGGCTGGATGGGCGCAGTTTCGTGCTGGCGCTGATGGGCTTCGGCTGCAATGTGCCGGCCATCCTCGGCACCCGGGTGATGCGCTCCAGCGGCCTGCGTCTGTTGACGATGCTGATCATCCCGTTCTCGCTCTGCTCAGCGCGGCTGAATGTGTTTCTGTTCCTGGCCGCGGTGTTCTTCCCACCGCAACAGGGTGCGTTGGTGATCCTGGGGTTGTATCTGCTCAGCTTTGCCGCCGCGATCGGCACCGCCCTGCTGTTCCGTGGCCAGTTCAGCAGCGAGGAGGCCCTGGTGTTGGAGTTGCCGCCCTATCGCTGGCCCACGGCGACGCAGATCCTGCGGCGGGCCTGGGCGGAGGTCTGCCATTTCTGGATCTGGTCGCGCCGCTTCATCCTGTTCGGGGTGGTGGCGATCTGGCTGCTCAACAATCTGCCGCTGGGGGTGGCCCCCGCCTCGCCGGACTCGCTGGCGGGCCAGCTGGGCCAGCTGCTGCATCCCTGGCTGGCTCCGATCGGCATCGATCCACGCCTGAGCGTTGCCCTGGTGTTCGGGTTCATCGCCAAGGAGATTGTGTTGGCGGGCCTGGCGGTGATCTACGGCACCCATGCCGCCGCCGCCGCCGGCCCGGAGCCGGGAGGGGCGCTGGGCCAGGCCCTGCTGGCCGGGATCAGCCGCAGCCAGGCGGTCAGTTTTCTGTTGTTCACTCTGCTCTACACCCCCTGTCTGTCCACCGTTGCGGTGATCCGCAGCGAATCGAAACGGCTCGGGTTCACGCTGCTGTCGGTGGGGTGGTCGTTGCTGCTGGCCTGGCTGGTGAGCTTCAGCTATTACCAGGCCGCCGGCCTGCTGGGCTGGCGCTGAGGCGGCTACGGGGTCGGATCCGAGGGCGGCGCGGCGGCGGCGCGCAGCAGCGGGAACCAGCGCGGCAGCGCCAGGATCAGCAACCAGACCAGGGCGGCGCTGGATCCCTCCAGCCACTGCTGCTGCAGCAGGGCGACGACGGCGAGGCTGCTGGCGGCGATGCGCAGCACCCTCACCCCGAAGCGCAGCAGGGCGAGGGCGGGGCGGTTGGCGGTTGCCGGGAGCGTCATGGGATCGAGATGGGGCCCGGCTCAGATTGGCGGAAGCACGGCGCTGGTGCCGGCGGGCGGCGCGGCCCGGGGGAGGCGGCTGGCGGCAGCGGTGGCTGGCGGCAGCAGTGGCTGGCGGCAGCAGTGGTTGGCGGCAGCAGTGGTTGGCGGCAGCAGTGGTTGGCGGCGGCAGCGGGCCCCACAGCGGTTGGCCACAGCAGTTGGTTCAGGTCGCCGCCGGGGGCGACGGCCGTGGGCGGCTGGCTGCAACGGCGCGGCGCCGGGCGGGTCCCTGCCGCAGGGCAGGGCAGAGCGTGACCAATCTCGTTGGGACTGATCATCAATGCTTAGCAATCGGGGTTTTCCCCGATGCGGCGCAGTTTTCCCCATGTCAGGGCGGGTTTTTCCACAGGCGCAGCAGGCCTGGTGCTCGCCGCCATCGGCCCGGTGCTGGATCGGGGTGGAAATCGGATCTCCTCTTGACGGCGGCGGCCGCGGCGTTCCGGCGGGGGCTGCTCGGCGATCGCCAGGGGCCAGAGTCGTTGCTGCGACTCGATTCGCGTTGTGCGTCCTGGTGGGATCGACGCTGCCGGCCCGCCGTAGACGAAGCCGGCCCGACTATGGCGTCATACGTTCAGAGCAGTCCTTACCCGCCATGAGCCAGAGCCCGGAATCTCCCCCTGCCCACGTGAGCCTGGTGAACGAGGTCCCTGAGGATCTCTACGAGGCCATGCTCACCTTTGTGACCAGCCATCCCAACTGGGATCAGTACCGCGTGATGCAGGTGGCCCTGGCCGGCTTCCTGTTCCAGCAGGGCAGCCGCGAGCGCGCCGTGGCCCGCCATTACCTCGATGGCCTGTTCGACCGGGGGGGCGCCTCGGAGCCGGCGGGGCCGGCGGCCCGGCCATCCCAGGGCCAGAGCCGCCCGATCGGGGCCGCCAACCCCGCCCTCGGCGCGGCAGGGCGCGCCGAGGGCGGTGAGCCGGCGGCAGATGCGGCCCGCCTGCCCCAACCGGCGCGGTCGGCGCCGGCGCCGCTGTCGCGCCGACATCACCAGGCTCCACCCCATCCGCCCCATCGCGGCTGCTGATGGCGCCGTGCCGGCGCCGGATCCAGCGCTGACCCCGGCGCTGCCGTGAGGCAACCCCGATCGATCGCCTGAAACGGACGCGAGGCGGGAGCGGGGTTTGCCTGGGGACCAGGGAACACAAAAATCCCCTGCCCCGCAGAGCGGGACAGGGGATCAGCGGCGGGGCAGCGAGGGCGGCGGAAGAGGCGGCGTGAGGGCTGATCTCAACAACCGCAGCCGCTGGCCCCAGGCGCAGACGGCGCGGAACTCACTTCCAGCTCTTGGCCACGATCTCGGCCAGATCGACAACGCGCTGGCTGTAGCCCCATTCGTTGTCGTACCAGCAGACGATCTTCACCATGTTGCCACCCATCACCAAGGTGAGATCGGCATCGACGATCGTGCTCTCATCAGTACCGGCGTGATCACTCGACACCAGCGGCAGATCGCAGTACTTGATGATGCCCTTCATGCCGTTTTCGGAAGCGGCCTTGAGCACACCATTCACCTCCTCGGCCGAGGTGTCACGACCCACCTCAAACACCATGTCGCAGACGGACACATTGGGGGTGGGAACGCGCAGGGCGATGCCACTGAGCTTGCCCTTCACCTCCGGATAGACCAGGGCGACAGCCTTGGCGGCCCCGGTGCTGGTGGGGACGATGTTCACGGCGGCGGCACGGGCGCGGCGCAGGTCGCGGTGGGCGGCATCGAGGATCCGCTGGTCACCCGTGTAGCTGTGGGTGGTGGTCATCGTGCCCTTGACGATCCCGAAGGCCTGATCGATGGTCTTCACGATCGGCGCCATGCAGTTGGTGGTGCAACTGGCATTGCTGAGGATGTCCCAGTCTTCGTGGCGATAGGTATCGGCATTGACACCGACCACGAAGGTGCCCACCTTGGCACCCTTGCCCGGGGCGGTGAGGATCACCTTGCGGGCACCGGCCAGAAAATGCTTGCTGGCACCGACGTCGTCGTTGAAGACACCGGTGGATTCGATCACCAGATCAACGCCCCATTCCTTCCAGGGCAGGTTGGCGGGGTTGCGGTCGTAGAAGGTCTTGATCGACTTGCCGTTTACGATGATGGAGTCGTCGGTGGTGGTCACCTCCGCATTGCGGATCGGACCCAGCATCGAGTCGTACTTCAGCAGGTGTGCATTGGTACGGGTGTCGCCCGAGCCGTTGATGCCCACCACCTCGATGCCGGTGTTGGCACCGCGGCTGAGCCAGCAGCGCATGAAGTTGCGACCGATGCGGCCAAATCCATTGATCGCAACCTTCAGAGTCATGGCAGCAAGCAGGCGGAGCGCCCGCAGGTTGATTCGGCCGTAAATCATACAGAAACCACCGGCCGCCCCCGGCCCACCGCCGCCCGATCGCAGCCGGTCACGCCCGCAAAGCGATGCAACTCGTAAAGCACCGGCGGCCCGCAACGACCTATTTTCAGCGCATCCGAGTCACTCCCCAGCAGGCCGAGATGCTTGATCGCCGCCAGCCTGTCCACTTCGTCGGGGTCGGCGGCATCGGCATGTCTGCGCTGGCGGGGATCCTGGCGGCACGGGGCTACCGGGTGAGCGGCTCCGATCCCCGCCGCTCGGCGGTGCTGGACGGCCTGGCCGCCGCCGGCGTGCGCCTGTTTGCGCGCCAGGAGGCCGCCACGATCGACGCCCTGCTGGCGGCGGACGCCGGCCGGCCGCTGGTGGTGATCAGCTCGGCCGTGCCCGAGCACAACCCCGAGATCCTGCAGGCCCGACACCGCGAGCTGCCGATCCTGCACCGCGCCGATGTGCTCGCGGCGCTGATTCGGGCCCAGCCCTCGATCGCCGTGGCCGGCAGCCACGGCAAGACCACCACCAGCACCCTGGTGGCCACCCTGCTGCAGGCCGTCGGCGAGGACCCGACGGCGGTGATCGGCGGCATCGTGCCCGCCTTCGCCAGCAACGGCCGCCACGGCGCCGGTCGGTTGCTGGTGGCCGAAGCGGATGAGTCCGATGGCTCGCTGGTGAAGTTCCAGCCCGATCTGGCGGTGCTCACCAACATCGAGCTCGATCACACCGACCACTACCCCGACCTGGAGGCCCTGATCGCCACCCTGCAACGGTTTGCGGCGGGCGCACGGCGGCTGCTGGCCAACCACGACGACCCGGTGCTGCGCCAGCATTTCCAGGCCAGTCACTGGTGGTCGACCCAGCGGAGCGAGGCCGTCGACTTCGCCCTGCTGCCCGTGGAGGAGCGGGGCGATGGCACCACGGCGGTCTGGTTCGAGGCGGGCCAGCGGATCGCCACGCTGGAGCTGCCCCTGCCCGGCCGGCACAACCTCAGCAATGCCGCCGCCGCCCTGGCCGCCTGTCGGATCGAGGGGATCGAGGCCTTCGCCCTGCAGCAGGCCACGGCGCAACTGCGCCCCCCCGGTCGCCGCTTCGACTGCCGCGGCATCTGGCAGGGGCGCATCGTGGTCGATGACTACGCCCACCATCCCAGCGAGGTGGAGGCCACGCTGACGATGGCGCAGCTGATGGTGGCCAGTGGTCGCAGTCCCCTGCCCCGCCGTCCGGAACGGCTGGTGGCGGTGTTCCAGCCCCACCGTTACAGCCGCACCGCCCAGTTCCTGGAGGAGTTCGCCGCCGCTCTGCGCCTGGCGGACCTGGTGCTGGTGGCGCCGCTCTACAGCGCCGGCGAGCTGCCGATCAGCGGCATCTCCAGTGCCGCCCTGGCGGAGGCGGTGCGCCGCCAGGCGCCGCAGCTGCCGGTGCAGGAGAGCGCCAGCCTCGAAGAGCTGGCGGCGCGGATCGCCGTGCTCAGCCGTCCTGGCGATCTGGTGCTCGCCATGGGGGCCGGGGATGTCAACAGCCTGTGGGAGCGGCTCTGCACCCTGGACGACCGCACCACCGCCCTGGTGGCCTGAAATGGCGGCCGATCCCGGCAGCGAACCCGCTGCGCTGCCGCGCTGTCCCTCTGGCCGACTACACCACCTGGAAGGTGGGGGGTCCGGCGGCTCTGTTCGCCGAACCGGCGACCGATCAGGAACTGATACAGCTGATCGCCTGGGCGCGCCACCGGGGTATCGCCTGCCGCGGCATCGGCGCCGGCTCCAACCTGCTGATCGCCGACACCGGCCTGGCCGGGCTGACGCTGTGCCTGCGCCGGCTGCAGGGCAGCCGCCTCGATGGCGGCACGGGCTGGGTGGAGGCCGAGGCGGGCGAACCGATCCCCACCCTGGCCCGCAAGGCGGCGCGGCTGGGCCTGGCCGGCCTGGAATGGGCTGTGGGCATCCCCGGCACCGTGGGTGGTGCGGTGGTGATGAATGCCGGCGCCCAGGGGGGCTGCACGGCCGAATGGCTCGACTCGGTGCTGGTGCTCGATCCGGCCCGGCCCGAGCAGCCCCTGCGCCTGCAGGCCAGCGACCTGGATTTCGCCTACCGCCACAGCCGGCTGCAACAGCAGCCGCTGCTGGTGCTCTCAGCCCGGTTCCGACTGGAGGCCGGCCACGATCCTGCCGCGGTCAGTGCTCGCACCACGGCCAACCTGCACAGCCGCACCAGCAGCCAGCCCTACCAGCAACCGAGCTGCGGCAGCGTCTTCCGCAATCCGGAACCGCAGAAGGCGGGCCGGCTGATCGAGGGGCTGGGGCTGAAGGGGCTGAGCATCGGCGGCGCCCAGGTATCGCCGATGCATGCCAACTTCATCGTCAACACCGGCGGCGCCCGTGCCGCCGAGATCGACCACCTGATCCGCCAGGTGCAGGATCGGGTGGAGCGGGCCCACGGCATCCGCCTGCATCCGGAGGTGATCCGGCTCGGCTTCGCCGCAGCGGGCGAGGATCCGCAGGGGCCTTAGCCTGGGGGGCATTCCTTCAGCAGCGCGCATGGCCGGCTTCGGTCTTCCCAACTTCGGTCAGCTCACCGAGGCCTTTCGCAAGGCCCAGCAGATTCAGCAGGATGCCCAGAAGCTCCAGGAGGAGCTCGATGCGATGGAGCTGGAGGGACGCAGCGCCGATGGTCTGGTGAGCGTCTGGCTGTCGGGCAACCAGCAGCCGCTGAAGGTGCAGGTGTCGGCCGAGCTGCTGGCGGGCAGCAGCGCAGCGGCGGAGGCGGCCTTCCTGGAGGCCCTGCGCAGCGCCCACGAGCTGTCCACCAGCACCATGCGCGCTCGCATGGAAGACCTCACCGGCGGCCTGGACCTGAATCTGCCCGGTTTCAGCTGAACGGATCAGGTCGTGCCGGCCCGGCGGCCCCACCCGGCCGGGCGGATAGATCGCAGCAGGGCGGCGCTGAAACGCCGCTGCTCAGGTGGCGGCAGACTTCTCGGCCGACTCAGGCGGGCCGGGTTCCAGTGTGCCGTCCTGCAACTACGCAGGGGAACGGAGGGACGATGCCGGCCCCTGGGCGTCCAGTAGGGCAAGGCTTCCAAGCCCCTCATCCCCATCAGCAGGTCCTGGATTGGGCCTAAACATGCGGGACAGCGCACTAGTGCACCATCCTGCAACTACGCAGTGGAACGGAGGGACGATGCCGGCCCCTGGGTATCCAGCAGGGCAGGGCTTCTCATCCCCTTATCCCCATCGGCAGGTCCTGAATCAGGTCTAAAAGTCCTGGATTGGGCCTAAACATGCGGGACAGCGCACTGGCTCAACCCTGCGGGATGGGCCAGAGGCGGCCGTTTCTGATGCCGCTGCCCAGCTGACTCTGCGAACCCGCCCGGGGCCGGGCCGGCCGCAGCCGCTCTCCGCCCGTCGACGGGGCAGCCGTCGACGGGCTCAGCCGTCGGGTGGCCGGCGCCGATCTTCGCCAGCTCCGTCGCCATCCCCGTCGCCAGCTCCCAGCTGCGGCTGCTGTCGTCCACGGCGGCGCGAGGTCTGGCGCCAGCGCGCCTGCAGCCGCGGCTCGATCCGATCGCCACGGCGGCGCAGCCCACCGGTTTCGGGGCTGGCGGCAGGCGCGGCCTGGCTGAGCATCTCCTGCAGGCAGTGGCGATAGAGCGGATGGCGCTCCCAGTCGCTGCCCACCGCACAGCCTGGATCCTCCAGATGCCGGCAATTGCTGTAGCGGCAGCTCGCCAGCGCCAGGCGGGCCCGGATCTCCGGGAACAGGCTGGCGAGCAGATCCGGCTGAGCCGGAAGCTCAGGTCGGTTGAAGCCCGGGGTATCGGCCAGCAGGCCCGGTGCCGCTCCCGGATCCTGGCCCGGCAGAACGAACAGCTCCACATGGCGGGTGGTGTGGCGACCGCGCCGCAGCCGACCCGACACCTCCCCCACACGCAGGTCCAGATCCGGCAGCAGGGCATTGAGCAGGCTGGTCTTGCCGACGCCGGAGGGTCCGCAGAGCACGGCGATGCCCGGTTGCCGCAGGCGCTGGCGCAGCCGCTCCAGCCCATGGCTCGGCTCGAGCTCAGCGGTTGATCGCCCCGGCAGGGCCACCGCGATCGGGTCATAGCCCCAGCGCCCCAGCCGTTCGCACCAGCTCGTCCGCTGGGGCCCGTCGACCAGATCAGCCTTGCTGAGCACCACCTGCAACGGGCGGCCGATCGCCTCGGCACTGAGCAGGAAGCGGGTGAGCTGCAGGGGATCCGGGCTCGGCTCCGCCAGAGCCACCACCACCACCACCCGATCGACATTGGCCACCGCCGGGCGCTGCAGCCGATTGCGGCGAGGCTCCAGCCCGGCCACGGCCGCACGACCCGCCGGCCAGTCGATGCCATCCAGGGCGACCCGATCGCCGACGCAGATCTGCTGGCCGCTCTTGCCAAGGCGGGTGCGACGGGTGCAGAGCAGCCGTTCCAGACCCGTCGGTCCCGGCTGATCGAGCACCACCCAGCAGTAATTCGCCTGCAGCGCCACCACCAGACCGCTGCGTGCCGGGGCCGGATCAGCCATCTTGCCGCGGGGCCGTGCGGCTGCGGCACACCAGCAACCGCACGGCTGCGGCATCGAGATCGGCCCACTGCACAGCGTGTCCCTCGGCGGCAAGGCCCTCGCTCACCATCCGCTGCGGCTCGCCGCGATCCAGCCAGATCTCCAGCTGGGCACCAGCGGGCACCTTTTCCAGCGCCAGGCGGCTGCGGATGTAGTTGAGCGGACAGGGGGTGCCGCGCAGATCCAGGGGGGCTGCGCTCATCCCTTGCCGAACAGCCCGCCGAACAGCCCGCTCTTGTGATGGGAGCGGTGGCCCTTGCTGGTGTGATGACCGGCGAGCTGTTCGAGCAGCTCCCGTTCCTCGCCGCTGAGGCGGGTGGGCAGCTGCACCTTCACCGTGAACTGATGGTTGCCCCGGGCGACGGGATTGCCGAGGCGCGGCACACCCTTGTTCTTGAGGCTGAGCACGGTTCCGGGTTGGGTGCCGGCCGGGATCTCCAGCGACTCGGGGCCATCGACCGTTTCCACCTCGATCGTGTCGCCCAGGATGGCCTGCAGGTAACTGAGGATGACCTCGGAGTGGATGGTCTGACCATCACGGCGCAGCTGGGGGTGGGGCCGCACATTGAGCACCACATAGAGATCCCCGGGCGGCCCGCCGCGCTGGCCCGCATTGCCCTCCGAGGCGATGCGCAGGCGGGAGCCGCTGTCGACCCCGGCCGGGATGTTGATGCGCAGGCTCTTGGTGACCTGTTGCAGGCCCTTGCCCTGGCAACTGGCGCAGGGATCAGCGATCACCTGGCCACTGCCCTCGCAGCTGGGACAGGGCGTCACCTGGGTGAAGCTGCCGAAGGGGGTGCGGGTGGCCCGACGCACCTGACCCACCCCCGCGCAGGTGCCGCAGCTGGTGGGGCCACTGCCGGCGCGGGCGCCGGAGCCGCCGCAGGTGCCACAGCTCTGCAGATGGCGCAGCTGGATCTCCTTCTCCACTCCGAACACCGCATCGCGGAAGTCGAGGTTGAGGTCGAGGCGCAGGTCATCGCCCTGGCGCGGACCGCTGCGGCGCCGGGGCGCCCCGGCCTGGGCGGCGCCGCCGAAACCGCTGAAGAAGGTCTCGAACAGATCGGCGAAGCCTCCCATGTCGCCCATGTCGGGCATGCCGCCGCCACCGAGACCCGCCTCGCCGAACTGGTCGTAACGACCGCGGGTCTGGGGATCGCTGAGCACCTCGTAGGCGCGGCTCACCTCCTTGAAGCGATCCTCGGCGCCGGGTTCCTTGTTGACATCGGGGTGATATTGGCGGGCCAGACGGCGGTAGGCCCGCTTGAGCGTATCGGCATCGGCGTTGCGGGGCACGCCGAGAAGCTCGTAATAGTCGGCCATCAGCCGGCCTGCTCCCGGCGATCCGCCTGCGGGCCCGGTCCCATCGACACCTTCACCATGGCGTGGCGCAACACACGGCCATTGAGGTGATAGCCGCGCTGCAGTTCCTCGATCACCACATCCTCCGGATGCTCCTGGCTCTGCTCACGCAGCACGGCCTCGTGCA
>Ga0172372_10007294_pt1 | contig 14882 bp, 10 predicted proteins | sample LakKiv5m_2_FD_114544 | JGI IMG/M metagenome (GOLD analysis project Ga0172372, IMG submission 114544) | Freshwater microbial communities from Kabuno Bay, South-Kivu, Congo - kab_092012_9.5m | ecosystem: Environmental > Aquatic > Freshwater > Lake | place: Democratic Republic of the Congo...
ATCACTATATTCGAATTGAGCTGTGACGATAAAATAAGAACAATCAATCCGCTATATTTGTATTTCGAAGATGTTGAACCAAAATACATTCTGCAACCCAGCAATAATAAGTACAAGCATAAAATGTGCATAAACATCACGCTAGAACTCAAAACGCACCAATATTGTTGTGATAAAAATACGACTGCGCCGACATAGGCAGTATTCTGAGAAAGTTTTAGTTTATCTCTAATTAAAATGCCGACTTCTTTTGAAGCTCCTATTAACGAGACTGATATGGTTAAATCGACAAGCCATTCCAGACTCATCCCAGTGGAATGTGAAATTAAGAACATAACTCGATAGAGTCCATACTGCAAAACCCAACGTGAGTCTAATAACCATAACTCCATGCCTTCATATCTGTTTAGTTTATATGCATATTTGGCGATAACGCCATCCCAAACATCAGATGGACAAAGAAATAGCGGAAAGCAACTAATAAAAGCGGATAATAGATATAGTAGGCGATAGTTGTTATTTTTGTTTGTCATCTGTTCTTATGGGGTCTTGTGGCAAATGTCTTCAGAAGACTGTCGTGCCACTTTACTTGGAGCCTAGTGTAAAAATTGTATTTTTTCGACAAGGGTATTTGAAATGATGGCAATGCTATCGAAAGAAATCTCATTTTGTCCAAGCCCAATCCAATTCCCTGATGCGAACACCCTATTTTAGAACAATTAAACAAGATAGTCATGACTTAACCCTTGACTCGTATTCACCAATTAAAAAACGATGATCGTTCCCGTTGAAACGCTCAAGGATAGATTTCACTGAAGAGTTGAAAATTTGATTAATATTTTATATATGGATTAAGAAAATTCCAAAATGACCACATGAATGATGAAAACAAAGCAGCGCTGAAAACTCTCGAGGAGCATAAAGTCGCAATTTTTATTGTCGCTTACAATGCCCAAGCTCATATTGAGAAAGTGCTTCATCGAATTCCTGATTGGATTAGAGAAAAACTGTGTGAAATCTATGTCATTGATGATTGCTCTACCGACGAAACTTATTCGGTTTTAAACAACCTACAGGAAAATAAATTTAGTGAAATATTAAAAGTCTATCAAACTCCTCAGAATTTGGGTTACGGAGGCAATCAGATCTTAGGCTATAAGTATGCTATCAAAAAACAATATGATATTGTGATTCTTCTTCATGGCGATGGTCAGTACGCACCAGAAAGTCTTCCGCATATTTTAGCCGCATACCAAGATGATGTTGATGCGGTTTTTGGAAGTCGATTTATCGAAAAGAAAGCTGCTATAAATGGCGGCATGCCTTTATACAAATGGTGGGGCAATCGAATATTAACCCGAATTCAGAATTTCCTTATTGGAGGAAGAATGAATGAGTTCCATAGTGGTTTTCGCTCTTATAAATTGTCCTCATTATCAAAATGTCCTTTTGAAAAAAATAGCCGCTGGTTTGATTTTGATGCCGACATTATTTACCAGTTTCACGCTTTAGGCCTGACTATTAAAGAGGTTAATATTCCTACCTACTACGGCGATGAAATATGCTATGTCAATGGAATAAAGTATGCATGGAGATGCATCAAAGGCGCAGTGAAGTTTTACTTCATGAAGTATCACTTGTTTTATGATCCCAAGTACGATGTTGAAAAAAGTGATTCGCAAAGCCTTTATCAAGGCAAATCAAGTCCTTTAAGCGTTCATTATCATGTCATTAACCACATGGACTTGCCTCGAGGTGACTTATTGGACTTAGGAGGAGGAGGTGATGCAAAAGTGTCTAAACATTTTCTTGAAAGAAATAAAAGCGTAACATGTGTTGATAAAGAGTTGCCAACTATTCCAAATGTGCGTGGGATCCAAGCTGATTTGGATCAGCCATGGTCGCAGGCACTACCCGATCAAAAATATGAGGTGGTTCTCGCTTTGGATGTGATCGAGCATTTGTCATGCCCAGAAAAAGGCATGAAGGAACTATACGACAGAATGAGTGCGCAAGGGGTGCTTGTTGCTAGCACGGGTAATATTGCTTTTTTCATTACAAGAGTCATGCTTTTTTTGGGCGCTTTTAATTATGGCAAAAAAGGTTTATTGGATTTAACACATAAGAGATTGTTTACGATTAATTCATTTAAAAGAATGATCGAGCAATCAGGTTTTGAAGTGATTGAAATGAAATCATTTGGAATACCCTTGACAGATGTGGTGGGAAAATCTTCGCTTCTAGAGGTGCTTGAGAAGATTAGCTTTTATTTGTCTAGAATGTGGCCTGGCTTATTTGCGTATCAAATTTTATTCGTGGCCAAGCCCATCATCAACATAGATCAATTAGAGTCAATGACGTTTAAACGTTGATGCTCTCAAATCAAGCAGGCATGTTATTAAGAGCAATGTTTGCGACGACCTATCAGGAATTTCAAGATGAATAAGAAATCATATCAGACCTACCTTTGCCTTTCCTTAGGTATGATGATTTATCTAGCCTATGTTCTGGCAACTGTGTTTATTCAAAAAAGGCCCTATTATCACGCGATAGGTGATGCTGAGCATGCGTATTTTTATTTTGCCAAGATGATAGATTCTGGAGACCCCTTTTTGCACCCTCACCCCGGAACAATGGTGGCCTACGGTTTCTGGCTACTGTGGAAATGTTTTTCTTTATTTTCAAATGATTTGCAATTGTTTTTTAATTTTCTGTATTTATCAGTAACTTTCCTCAACGTTATTTCTATTTTCTTACTTGTATTTAAACTCGGTAAAAACTATCAACTCTTTGTGGCGAGTGCAGTTTTATTGATCTGTGCCCATCCATCATTGTTGTATTATTCTACTTATTTCTCAACCGATTCTCTTTATCTTGTACTCACTCTTCCATTTGTGACCATAGCAAGTGTTCTACTCAACCGGCCATCTGGTTTATCTATTTTGAATCTGGTGCTTATGGGGTTGTATGCAGGATTTTTAACTGCAATTAAATTTAATCATGCGCCTTTATCGGCAGCGTTTATCCTAATGATTGCAATGAAGGATTATCGTCAGAAAGGGTATAAAAAAGCTATTTACTCCATAATGATACTTTCTGTGGCAATGGTATCAAGTTTCTTGTTAAATCTGCTTCCAGTTTTTGATCAAGTCCCCATGATATTGGCGTATATTTTTCATTTCGGCTCCGCTGTCGGCTCTGGAGTATTTAAATTTGAAGTGTTCTTTATGCATCCAGTTTTTACCATGATAGGTTTGACCTTATTTTTTTCACTTCTCTATTTGCCAAGGATGTTTAAAAACAATGAACCGGAACTTGTTTATTTTATCTTATTTTTAATACTCTCCTTTTTTTATCTATCTTATAAAGGTGTGCGAGACTGTCCTGGAAAATTATCGCCAGAAGATTTAAGAAATGCTGGACCTTACCTTTTGGCCTTGGTTCCCATTGCTGTGGCCTTGAAGAACTGTATCGGGAATCGGTGTATTGTAAACAGTAAGGTGACCTGCACCTTACTCATCATGTTACTTGTGGGCACGATCTTGACCTATACATTTAATGAAAAAACACTTTCCCTATATCAAGATAGAGAATTAGCTTTAAAAGAGTACGTTGAAACTGAGTTAAAAGCATGCAACCGCATTGCTGTTTGGGATGGGTTTCACAGTGGATTAGGAGCAAGCAAGTTTCATCTTTGGGGAAATTATCGATACGGACGAGGTATTTTTGACGAAGCTTTGGCAACTGAGTTCCCAAAATGGTCACTTTTTGATTTTCGCCAAGTGCCATCAAAAATGATAAAGACAGAGGCTCAAAATGAAAAAGTTGTCAAAAGTGCTGAACCTAAAACGAAAAAAATCACCTTGATAGGCTTGTTTTTTGGCCTATGGCATAGGTTCTTTCCGTTAAATAAAGAAGTCTTTATAGAAAATGGCCGTGGTTCTTTATTTTCAAGCTTTCCATCTCACAGAATTGATGCTGTCATTGCCTATTTGGATGATGAGGATTCAAAGCGTGATTACGATGAAAGCCTTTTATTGGAGACCATTTCTAAAGTGTGCGAGATTAAAGATTCTCGAGAAATCATGATTGGAGCTCGTCCAGCGTATTTAGTTAACCTCCAATCAAATTAAGCTTTGTTGGCGCTTGAAATAACGCCCTTTCTCTGAAAGAAAGGGCAAAGATCGTCTTCCCATTGTGCTTGGCCCTAAAATTTTTTGGGTCGCTGCGGCAGATCAAGTTTGGGTGAAAAACTTATAAGTGTCAGATTGTTTTCAAAGCACATATTGAGGTAGCGCGCAATTGAATCAGCATTTACATGGTATTGACAGTTTTTTTTGAAATGAGAATTTCAAAAAAAACAGCTTCATCATTTTTGAGTTAAGGGAGTCGGTTTTTAAATGATTTATCGAAGGCATCATGCCAAATACTTAAGTTTTAGTATGGTTGAATTGATGGTGATATTTGCACTTTTCACTATCCTCATTTCTTTTGTGCAACCAGCTTTAAAAAGTGTACAGGAAAAATCACAACGAGTTCAGTGTCAAAATCAACTCAAGCAACTTGGCACGGCAACAGCCCTTTATTGCAGTGACTATGATAATTGGTTGCCTATTTCTCATCTTACCGGAGGATTAGACCCTGCTTGGGTCATTGAGTTAGCCGGTTATTTAAATTTAAATTTTACAAACACCAACAACATCGTGGCCAAAGGCACGGTCATCGATTGTCCCTCTCATAATTTTGATGGTTTGGGACTACACCCTAAATACGGTGGTTATGCATTTAATTATAGATATTTAGGCTGGACAAATAGGCCAGATTTGATCACAGGTCATCCTGAGTACGAGAGGCAAAAATTACACGAGGTGAGCTTGCCTTCTCAAACAATGTATCTCAGTGATGGATTAGATTTTAATTCGTTAATCGTTTACGATTATATGTTGAAGTACCTCTATGAGCCCAGTTTGAGCGCACCTAATTTGATCTATGATCGTCATCAAGGTCAATTCAACGTTCTTTGGGCGGATTTTAGGGTGTCGGAAGAGAATTGGTTTGATATTGCGCTTGGCAAAAATAACGACAAGGCTTGGTATTTCAAAAAAAACAAATAACTACAACGCCTTGGTTAACAAAAATACGGGCGAGCTTACTTGAAGGCTAGGTTAATCGCCTATAAAAATCGCTTACAATAACTTATCTTACCAAAATTGATGAAATTAGTTAGGTTTTTACTCGTAATGAGTTTTTCTTTTCAGTTGGCCTTTGCCGCTTTTGAGTCTGATCAGGCCTTGATTAAAAAGGCAGCCGAGTTTCTGAGCCCAGAAGTGGTGATGAAAATGTTTAAAAAAGAGAATTTAGACATGGCCTACGCTCAAGCTCAGCGTGAAGATTTTGAACCCGGAGAAGCGGCACTCATTACAAAAGCGATGGCTGAGTACCTCTCTATGCCTTTATCCAAATGTTATGAAGAGTTGGCGAAGTATGAAGGTTTTGGTCAGTTGAAGTTTATCTCAGAGCTACCGAAAGATGAAAAAATGGCCTTGCTACAAGTGTGGCGTTATGAATTTTTAATTAAAGTCATGGACGCTATTCGCTATCGCAACTCTCTTAAACCCACGCTCAAGTTTGCTTTGAGCTCACTTACACAATACGATAGCAATGTCAATCGCGAACCCGAAGATGCCAATGTAGGTAGCGCCATTTCTTCAAGCGGAAAAGACGATTGGCAACAGCTGTTTCTGGTTCATGCCGATTGGGAGCCCTTTGTCAATTGCAAAAAATTTCCTCGAGATTTAAAATTTTCCCAAAGCTTCAATGTCATCACCGTTAGTCAGGTTGCCCATAAAGAAAACGAAGTGTTTATTGTGGAAACAGAACCTAAAGTCAGCAAAACCTTTGATAGTTATTTTCAAAAGCTTTCACTAGCTTATCGCTTTCAATACTTTGGTTATTCGGGTGACCAAGATAGCCGTCAGGCTAATGCACTATTTCAAGATCACCGTTTTAAGGTACAGATGGACACAAAAACAGTGCCTTTTTTCTTTTTATTTGATACCGAACAATCAGCTTGGTATGTCAGCTATTCCGACAAACAACATTTTAACAGTTCTGACAAAAGTCGCGATGCTAACGATTTAAGAGTCGGCATTCAATCGATTCTGACTCGTAAATCGAATCGGCTCAAAGGTTTGTTGGAGTACTCAGATTACCAGTCCGACACTTCAGTGATCAGTGAGTACAAATATTTAAGCGCCAAACTCACCAACTATCATAGTGCCAAGGTCAATGCACTTTCCACCAAGTTGAATTTCAGCGAGGAAGTTGGTTATCGCATAAAATCTTGGAGCGACTTCAATGCTTTAAGGGCAAATAGAGATGAGGACACTTATTACATTGACCTCAAGGTCACAGCGCCGTTGACAAAGAAGAGCACAATCTCTTTTAATGTTAAACAACTTTATCGTGAACGAGAAGAGCAAACGGTTGGCAATGAAGAGGCAAACCAAACCATCATTGGCTTAGGATTGAACTGGAGAACACATTGAAAACGCTTCACCTGATCATTATTATTGCACTTGCCTTCCCTGTATGGTTGAGCGCAGAGGTTTTTAAAGTCGTTGAAGTGAATGGCGACGTTCAGTACCGTGCTCCAAAGCAGTTTAAATCTGAATCTGTCAAAGCTAATCAAGAGTTGTTGCCCGGCGGCCGTATTCGCATCACAGGGGACGGGACTCTAACCTTATCAACACCTAAAAACGACAACATCAAATTGAGTGGCGACACCTACATGCGTTTAGAAGAGTTGTCTAAAACAGCAGCAGGTGAAGATGTCGTGAAACTCGAACTCTTCAAAGGCGTCAATCGCAATCAAGTTCATCCGCTCAAAGGTGAAGAAGCTTTCTTGATCCGCACTCCAGTTGCGGTTGTTGGCGTGAGAGGAACTGACTTTCAATGTACTGTTGCCGAGAGTGGTATGACAGAGGTGAATGTATTTGAAGGTTTAGTGGCTGTTAACGATATTGGCGGGGTCGGTGCAGAGGTGTCCCTTCCAAAAGGACAGTCCGCTTCTATTTCCAGTGATGGAAAAGTCGATGTGAGTGTAGGAACAGAAAGTGAAGTTGGTGGACCAAGAATCGAAAGCGGTGGCTCAAATGACTTTGAACCTGTACCTTTACCAGAAACGGACGTGTTGGATGACATAAAAGAAGAGCAACGTGAGGTAGAAGAAATTCACAGCACGGATGACTCCAGCCATACCGAAACAACGACAACCATAACCCCGCAGTCAATCGAACGTTAATTAAGGACTCACTAGATGAGCAAAGTTATTTCACTTTTATTTTTAAGTATCACCCTTGCTTTTGCTTTGGCTTGCGGTGGCGGCGGCAGCAGTTCTGGGGCAACCTCGTCAACCACAAGTCAAGTTCGTTTGGCCTCTAAGCCGGGCGATACTTTGGCTATTTACAGTTTAGGCAGCGGCAACATGGTTGAACAGCTGACCTTTAGTAGTACCGGCAGTGTAAGTTCGACATTATCTACAAGCGAGTCTTATGTTTTGAAATTGTCCATCCCGAACGTTGAAGATGGCCCCATTCTAGAAACCATTTTGACCAATGCTGAATTAAAAGCAAAAGCATCTTTAACTGTTTACATGAATGCCGCGACCACATGGGTGACACATAAAGTCATGTCAGCAGAGCCTGACGAATCCAATATCGTGAGTTTGATCACGTCTGTTTCACACGGGAGCAGCATTGCTTCACTTAGCCTTGATGCTTTGTCGGATCGTTTTAGTGAAAGTGAGTTGGCTCAAATTAAATTTTACGCACTCGTAAATGGCATGGTGATTCGTTCAGCCGACTTGGGTGACTTCACAGGCAACTGGGGTGACATATCAGACAATTTAATGGCGAGTTTCTCTCTAGATACAACCAGTGCTGAGGTTCTTTTCACAAAAGCTTCAGAATTGGCGACCATACTAAAAGACGAAATCAAACTACCTGCGCAAATTGGTTATGAGCAATTGGATGCTGCTTTACAAACGCTCTTGGGTTCAGATGCCGATGCCTTCCGCATGCTAGCTGGTGTCCAAGAGGGCGATGTTGCGGCAACATTGTCAGCACTCAATGGCGGCACTGAATCGTTGACAGCAACAGCACTCTACGACTTAGGTGTAGCCGCTTTGGTCAAAGAGGACATGCTTGAAGCCTATCAATATTTTGCAGCGGCAGTCAGTTTAAACCCAAGCAATGTCGATGCTCGTTTTCTATTGGCAACAACAAGGGTCATGACGTTGAGTTTAAAGGGAACCAGAGAAGCTAAAAAAATGTTGTCTATTTTAAATTTAGAATTTGACTTTCTTGACAATGACCATTTAAGAAATGACGATGGTGATGACATAGATGCCATCGACACCACCTTGTATGAAGATCCCAATGATGTTTCAAGTGTTTTTAACTATGCTGAACTTAGAACCTATCTTGAAAATGTTGTTTTAACAGATATAGCGCAATCGATTGCCGATTTAGTTCAAATCAATGACGCGGCGACGAGCATTGCCTTGGAAATCACCCCTGCCATGCAAGGAAAGATAGATGAAGATGAAAACGATCTCGAGATACTGCCTACAGAGAGCATTCTAATTGACCGTATCGATGTAGACGCGTGTATTGGAAGTCTGGAATTGATGCGTTTTAACATTTTAGCTTTGCTAGGCCAAGACCTTGAAGTCAACAGCAAAAACGCCACTGGCGCAGGCATGAAAGACATGCTCATCGAAGGTGGGTTTTCAAATAAATTGTATTTAGAGGGGACGTCCATCTTCAATGTCACAGGTGATAGCTTTTTAAGCAGCTTAACCTTTTCTGCTGGTTATCCTGATGAAGTGATTCTTGCGGTAGACGCTCCTAACGGCGATAAGAACAAATTGGATGTGAAAGCTTTAAACGAAAATGAAATCTCAAATTTTGAATTTAACTACCCTGATCTTACGATCACTGAAAAAGATTATAAAATCGAGGGTGAAACGTTTGTACAATCTGATGGCAATGTGATCAGACGCAACTTCCATGGTGCTTTTGAGGGCAATACATTTAGTTCTTTTCAAGCTACCGTCGATAAGTTCATTGCTCCTAGCATGGACGGTCCATTCACCTTCGTGAGCAGCAATACCCTTTTTGCAACAAAAGATTCTGGTGATCTAACCTTTCACAGCACCTATCAGCATATCGACGGCATGGACTTTTTGGACTACATCGAAGCTGATGCAAATTTTGCGACCTTGAGCGGAAATTACAATGAGAGAGCGAGAAATGCTCTAAGTAATGCTCTCACAGCGGGCATCGGAGTATTGAATGCGTTACAAGCTGAAACTGGTGATCGAATTGATCATTTCGTGGACAATTTAGAAACTCTGGAACGAGACGATGGCACCATGTTCAGTGACAGTGAAGTTGATAGTTTTGAAGTCTTCCTGTCAGGCGTAAAAGAGGCTTTGTTTGGCACAAGTTCTGTCAACCCAGCCTTCTTGAGCAATGATAAGTGGTCAACTCAAAATTTGGATCTGTCAGGCTTTTTTACGACAGATTTAAAAGAGCTGTTTGTCGATTCAAACGGAGACACCATCGCCTCAACTTACAACAATCCAAACACCTCCGATTTCCTCGACGACACTGTTTTAAACACGGGTAGTCTATTTGGTGTGACACCAGCAGAAGTGAGCGGAGCTAACCTTGCAGATGTGTACGCAGAGTTCCTTTCGGAAGCAGACGACTGGCTGACTTTAGCCAAGCCGAGCACTAATACTAATACTCAAACTTCAACGGCTTCAACTGCAGCAACGACACTCACTGGATCGGCTAGTTTTGATAAAACATTCATTCAAGTTGGCAATACCCCATCAGGCACGTCGCTAAATAATGTCTCCCTTTCGGGAAGTTCCACTCCGGGGCAAGTGACTCTGAGCATCAACTCTCAATCGCCAATAACGGGTTATGTCAATGGCCTAGGCATGTACTTCATGGGCGCATTCACTGAAAATAGTGTGAGTAAGAATTTTTCCAGTGTGATTATATTCACCGATTCGAGCATGCAGAGTGCCGTTCAACTGTTGACAGTGATACCCGCATCTGGCGATACTTATATGGAGGTTTCTAAATTGAATTTGAGCACCGGCTCTCTAACCATTGGCAATTTTTCGAATACTTTAGTCACAGGGTCGACAGTGATAAGCCATCTGCCTCAATCTTTTGGGGGAGAAACTTCGACAGCTGAGTCCTTTACGATGACGGCCAATGGCAGCTCATTGATTACAGTAACTCCCACAAGTTCCAATGACGTTTCGTACAATTTAAGTATGTATGGCTATTCTTTTGTTGGGGCACATATAGACACCTTTACAGGTTTTTTCTCTGTTTTAATAGGTGTATTTAGCAATGATCAGAGCACTTATACGGCACTTGAGGCAGGTTACGATGGCGGTAGCTCTGGATGGATAGATGCCGCTTTGGGCACAGTCACCAGCGGAAATTTTTTGATTGACCACCACAGTGCTCATGCTTATGGCGGCAGCACTTTGACCGTGTCGAATTTATACACTGGCATACAGACAAGTTCAGAACTTACGGGTTCAAATGTTGTCATTACATCTAGTAGCGAAGTTTTGTCTGCTACGGCTGGAGCAGACAGTGCCGTTGGTATGTTGATGGGTCCAGTGATGTTTTTAGGAAGTCAAAATACCAATGAACATTCAATGAATGTGTTCATTTTTGACGATGTGAATTACAGCAATTACTATGGACCTGCCACAGGTTACGATTCTGTGGAAGCCACCCCAGTCTATGCTGAGTTTCAAAGAGGCTCTAAGTTAAGCGGAAATTTAACTAGAAATTAAACCTTTTCTGACAGCCCACACTAGCAGCTTTTTTTGTGATGGGGTTGCAGTATTGATTAGGTTATCGTATTTTACGAGTCGCACATGAGTCCGCGTCGAGCGGGACAGATCCATCGTTGTCTCAACTGTAGACTCAATCTTCATTTTTGCGTCTGTGAACACATTAGACCGATTGAGGTTCAAACCAATGTTTCTCTCATTGTGCATGTAAGTGAATTGAAACTGACTTCAAATACCGCCCAGTTTGTGCAAAAATTGTTAGTCAACAAGGCCGAGATGTTCATTCGCGGCAAAATGGATGAAACATTTGATTCGACCCCAACGTTACAGAGAACAGGAAGACCGTTGTATCTCTATCCACATGAAGATGCTCATGAACTCAATGGCCATTTCAAAGAAAAGTTCCCTGGTCCCTATCATCTGATTATTCCCGATGGCAACTGGCAGAAAGCGAGAAAAGTTCGACACAGGGAAAAAGATTTTCAAAGTCTGCTCGCGGTAAAACTCCCGTCTGAAATGGTCACTCAATATAAATTGCGCAAAAGTCAATATCCACAGTGGTTATCTACTTTTGAAGCCACTGCCCATGCTTTGGGCATACTTGAATCGCCAATTTTGAGAGATGAGTTGATGGAATTTTTTTTACTATGGGTCAAACGAACTGAACAGGCACGTTCAGGGGATTTTTCACACATCCAATAGCAAATATAAAGTCGGATATAAAAAAAGTGAGTCTAGAGCGCACTGCTCTAGACTCACTTTAAGATAGTATGTTAACTAAACTTATAGAACTGTAGCGGCGGGTTCTTCCTCTTCAAACACAACTGGTTTATAACCGCCTTTTGATTTGTAATACAAAATAATGAGTATAAATGCAATCGCCATAGAAAATGGCAATAGTGCCGCGACTTTAAGTGTGCTGCGGCCAGTGTTTTGCAACTTGGCATTGAGATCAGCTTTTGCCGCCTCGTCTAATTCAGGTTGAGTCATGAGACCAGCAGTATTGATGGTGTCGTAGCTGACGCCAAAAAGAGTATTTTTACTATAAATAGCCACTTTCTCTTCACCAAAAGTACGATTTTCAGTTTGAATTTTCTCGACTAGAGCTGGTTGTGATTCCATAATAGACTTTGCGTTATAGTTATCTTGAACAGCACCCAAGAAAGGAAATCCAAAAATACCCACAGTCAGAAGTCCCATCGCAGAAACGGTGTTTAGCGTCATGGCTCCACCTTTTGGAAATTGTTCGGCTACGAAACCCAACACGGTTGGCCAGTAGAAGGTTTGTCCTACAGCGTAAAACACAAACGCGACAAAAAGAAGGATTCCGGCTGTCTCTGATAGTGCAAAAAGCCCTATGATTGAGAAAACTGAACTGAAAAGTAACAATTGTGGAGGGTTCATAAATTTCAAAGGCACGCCAGCAAAGAAACGCAACACCATCATGATAGAAGCAGAGAAAACAAGTGCCCAACCAGCGTATTTTCCAAGCGATGGTTTCATGAGATTTTGAATCCAACCATCTGTCGCGATTTCAGCAGTAGCAAGGGGAATCATGATGACGCAAAGGATAAAAAATAACCATTTCCCTTTGGATTTAACACTAAAACCGAATAAAGCACCACCGATAGCGCCAATGATAAGGCAGGAAGGCAATCTACTGTCACCAGAAAAAACACCTGCTTGAGTTGTGATTTCATAAGCCAAAAAGGTTATTGCAATAAATGCCCCTAAGCCACCAAATTCCTTTAACATATCTAGCATAGATACATTGTTCTCGATGCGTTCATCGACTGGGAATCTTTTGACCATGATAAATAACACACCATAAATGATTACAGGTATGAGCATCAACCAAAAGACGCTTTTCACATCCACCCAATTTGTGGCATCCTGAAACATCGACAGGTAAACAGATCCACCGATCATGATTCCAGCCGGCCATGAAGCATGGAGGATATTGAGCATTTTGCTTTTCTCGTTACGGTACATTGATGCACATAAAGGGTTGATACAAGCTTCGACAATACCATGACCTAAACCCGCTACAAAACAAGCCACCCACAAAGTATTGTAGGAGTCCGCGTTCATCGTTAAAATTGCGGAAAGCGCTTGTAGCGCAAAAGCACATAACATTGAAATTTTATAACCTATGACATCCACTAATAAACTAAAAACAATCATCATGATCGCGATTGGCCAAAGCCCAGCACCAAACAATACACCTACCTGACTGTCGGTGATTTCAAAATGTGCTCCCCATAGTCCCGGAACCATTGCTCTAAAAACAAATCCAACACCAGCAGCGGTCAAAGACAAGAAGCTAGCTATGAAGAGTAAATTTTTTTGCGATTGCGGAATATCTTCGTTTGAACTCATACTTAAACCTGTTAAAAATAATTCGGCAAAGGCTAAGATCACATTTCAAGCATCAAGTTCAAATTGCCTAGTTTAATGGCCAAGAAGTATCTTTCAGTTTAAAAAGGTAAACCCAGCTTTAAAAACAAAGTGAAGGTCAGCAAAAATAGGTAGAAGAATCTAAAAGAATTGTATAAAAAACTATATTTCTTGTATAAAACTCACAAAGTTTGAGCTAGGATTAAAACCTAATTTATATAATAAAATAAGACCCGTTCATATTTTAAATTTTAAGCGCGAAGATTTTAAATCGAATGCCGCTTTAAATCTTCTAAATCGACAAACTCAAGTGCACTGATGTGAGTAGCTTCCAAATCGACTTTTGGCGCCATGCCAGCTTCAAACGCCTCCTTCCACCTTGCCATGCATAAACACCAATGATCACCAGCTTTGAGCCCTGCAAAACCATAGTGGGGGGCAGGGGTGCTGAGATCATTGCCTTTGTATTTTGAGAATGCCAAGAAGTCATCGGTCATTTCGCAGCACACGAGATGAAGTCCTTCATCCTCTTTACCCGTGTTGCAACAGCCATCACGATAAAAACCAGTGAGGGGATCAATCGAACACGATTTTAAAGGTTTACCAAGTACATTTGAAGCCATCCAAGGATCATAACCTCAAACCGTACTTAACAAAACATAAGCACGGATAGTTCTTGAAGAACTTAACGATACGCTATCAATTATTCAATGAGTTTAGACCAGTTTGACTGGACTATTTTGACAAGATCGGCCTCATTTTTACCCGCACTGATTTTCTTGTTCCATTGTTTCAGAGTATCACCCCACAAACCGTCATAAAACAAGTAAAGCTGCTTGTCGATGATTTTGAAACTTTTGGGGTTGACTTCAACTTTCTTGCCATCTAGCATCGCAAAAGCACACCAACCCCCTAAAGCAGGCGTATAAGTAGAGGGTGAGTTTTTAAAAGTTTCGAGGTTGGTTGAATTGTGAAAATAAAAGGTTGCCCCCTGATGCACAAGCTTGAATTCACTTTTGCCTTTAACGGGTTGGTTATTAAAGTAGCTGATTGGATCGTAGCCTTCCAAGGCGAGGCCATCTTTATCGACATTGAGTCTGGGCGTGGCAAATAGAATGAAGGGCATCAATATCAAGAGCACGAAAGCATTGACTTTTTTCACAGGATAAAACTCCACGATGGTTTATTCAGATAATATTGCACGAACGGCTTTGGATATTTCATCTTTAAAAATTGATTTAGAAAATTTTTTGGCATGATCTTTCATAAATTGGGGAGAAAATTCATTGCAAATTCGATGATATTGATCGAGTGCACTTGAAAGGCTGCTCACGCTTTGTTGTTGAAAAAATAGCCCAGTTGAAAATTTTGGTTCAGCACTGCACACCACTGTTTCAAGCACTCCTCCTTTGCCAAAAGCAATGACCGGACAACCCAAAGCTGTAGCTTCAACGGGGATGAGTCCGAAATCCTCTTCACCAGGGAAAATCAACGCTTTTGCGTTCTCAATCAAGCTTGCCGCCTTCTCCCAACTCAAAGCCCCTGTGAAACTCACATTTGTGGGCGCGAGCTGTTCGAGTCTTTTGCGCTC
>Ga0172372_10007295_pt1 | contig 14882 bp, 11 predicted proteins | sample LakKiv5m_2_FD_114544 | JGI IMG/M metagenome (GOLD analysis project Ga0172372, IMG submission 114544) | Freshwater microbial communities from Kabuno Bay, South-Kivu, Congo - kab_092012_9.5m | ecosystem: Environmental > Aquatic > Freshwater > Lake | place: Democratic Republic of the Congo...
AGGTCGGGGTCTCGGCCGAGGGCGTGCCCGCCTATTGCAGCGTCGAGGCTCTCGCGGCCGATGCCATCGTGCTGCTGAACCGGGTAAAGCCCCACACGGATTTCTTCAGTCCCACGCTCGGCAGTGGCCTGATCAAGATGACCGTGGTGGGTCTTGGGAAGCAGGCCGGTGCCTCGGCGATGCACGACGCGGCCTGTCGCATCGGCCACGAGCGTGCGATCCGCGGGATCTGGCGGGTCCTGCGGGACGCGACGCCCCTGATCGGCGGGCTGGCCGTGCTGGAGGACCAGCACCACGCGACGGCGCGGGTGACGGGCGTGCGGGCCGCGGACTTTGAGGCCGTGGAGCCGGGGCTGCTGGCGGACGCCCGGGCGTTGCTGCCGCTGCTGCCCTTCGAGGAAATCGATCTCCTCGTGGTTGACCGCATCGGCAAGAACATCAGTGGGACCGGGATGGACACCAACGTGATCAACCGCTCGGTCCACGGCTATTCCGCGGCGTTGGCGCGGGAGGGGCGCCCGGCGCCCTTCATCCGGCGCATCTTCGTCCGCGGGCTGACCCCCGAGACCCACGGCAATGGCGTGGGCATCGGTCTGGCGGACGTCACCACCGCGCGGGTGGTGCGCAGCCTCGACCAGCAGGCGATGGCGATGAATGCCCTGACCGCGATGGCGCCGCAGTCGGCCAAGGTGCCGCTGTGGTTTGCCGACGACCGGGAGGCTTTGGTCCGTACCCTGGGGGCGCTGGCGTTGCGCCGGGGGGAGGAGCCGCGCGTGGTGCGGATTGCCGACACGCTGTCGGTGACCCAGTTGGAGGTGTCCGCGGCGTTGTGGCCGGAGGTGGAGGGGAGGGCGGGCCTCGAGTTCACCGGCCCTCCGCGGGCGTGGACCTTCGACGCGGACGGCAGCCTGCGGGACGAGGCGTAGTCCGGGCCTGGGGCCGTAAGGGGAGCCCCCAAATGGCGCGAAGGGCCCAGCGGCGGATCGGAGCTGTGGTGCGTGGCGTCCGCAGACGCCGAGGACGTGCTGCGGGGTGGCGAGGGCGGGCGAGGCTCTTTTTCAGAGGCCGGCGCCTTCTGGTCGGGTCCAGGCTCGGTGGGCTCAGAGCCCGACTACTCGGGCCGGCCGTGGCGTGTCTGCGGCGTCTATGGACGCCCATTGAATCTGGTCCGCGTTTTGGAACCGTTTCCGGCCATCCGTGGCCTGAATCTCACGCATTTCCGACGCTGTCTTCACGCTCCCTTCACGCGACGCCAGATAGCTTGCCGGCCTCCTCTTCCTGCCGGGTCCAGCACCATCAATCCTTTCTCCGGGCCCTCCTTCGAGGGTTCCCCGGCAGCGGGCGGAGATCCACGATGCCCTCCCTCCACCACCGTTCCGCCCGCGACCGGCAACTGCCGGCCGGGCTTGGCCTGGCCGTCCTTCTCCTCGCGACCTTGCCGCTCCACGCGGCCGCGACCACGGACCCGGTACCCGCCGCCGCCCCGTCCCCGTGGTTCGCCGAGTTTTCCGCCGGTCTCAGCGTGATCCCGGCCGGGGACGTGACCCTCGGCGGTCGCACCTATGAAGGCGACTTCAAGGACGGTCCCTTCCTGCGCGGGGCGGTCGGCCGTCGCTTCGGCGCGAACTGGACGGTCGCGGGGGAATGGTTTTACCGGAAGAACGAACTCGGCTCCCTCGACGCGGGGGACCGCCGTTTCACCCGCGGGGATGTCGCCTCGAACAGCCTCTTCCTCAGCGCGACTTACGCCCCGGGCCCGCGTTTCTCGTGGCTGGGGATCGAGCCGTACGCGGGTCTGGGCTTCGGATTGATTCAGGAACTCGATCTCGATCTGCAAGGCCCCGATGGCGGTGGCTTCGAGTCCGGATCGTTTACGGCCTGGCAATGGAGCCTGGGCTTGAAGCGGCCGCTCGCGCCCCGGGCGGAGCTCTTCCTCGAGGGCCGCGCGGTCGCGGCGGGGGAACGGGAACTGCAGGGGCCGGGCGGTCGCCGGTTGCGCATCGCCTACGACGCCTGGGGGCTGCTGGCCGGCCTGCGCTGGTCTTTCTGACCGGCGTGGGTTTGCTGGAGGGATGGGTTCGTCCGGCCAACGCCTGCTGCTCGTCGAGGATGACCTCGACCTCGCGGAGAGCATCGGCGACTTCCTCGCCCGCCGCGGCTGGCAGGTCGCGCACGCGCGCCACGGTGCCCTCGCCCTGCGGCTGGCCGCGGCGGACCGTCCCACGGTGATCATCCTCGATCGGATGATGCCGGGAATGGATGGCCTGGCCGTCTGTCGCACGCTGCGTTCCGGTCCGTTGGCCGCCATCCCCATTCTGATGCTCACCGCCGCCGACAGCCTGCCGGAACGGCTCGAGGGCTTCGCGGTCGGCGTGGACGATTACCTCGTGAAACCGTTCGCCCCGGCCGAGCTGGAGGCCCGGTTGACCGCCCTGGTCCGCCGCGCGGGGACCGCCGCGGGGGGCGGGACCCTGCGCTGTGCGGGCCTCGAGCTGGATCCCGCCACGCGCGAGGTCCGGCACGCCGGCCACCCCGTCGAGCTGACCCGGATGGGATTCTCCATCCTGGAGATCCTGCTGCGCCGCTCCCCCGCGGTCGTCCCCCGCGCGGAACTGGAGCGCGAACTCTGGGGGGATGAGCCGCCGGGGAGTGACGCCCTGCGCTCCCACGTGTTCGCGTTGCGTTCCGCCCTCGATGCGGCTGGCGGCGCCGCGCTGCTCCGGACGCACCGGGGCATCGGTTACCAGATCCGGTCGGGCGAGGGCACGCCGTGAACGGCCCGCCCGCCGCTTCCCCTGCGGTCCCGCGGCGCCTGCGCTCCCGGATCCTGCTCGTCGTGACGCTGGCCGCGATCGGCGGGTTCACCGTGATGGCCACGGCGGGCTGGCTGCTCGTCCTCGAGGCCGAGGACGCGATCCTGGAAACCCGGTTGAGCGAGGCGGTCCAGGCTCAGGAAAACGCGGCGCACCCCTCCGCCCGGCCGCCCTGGCTGACCCATCTGGAGGACGAGGCCGCCTTGCGGCGGAGGGTAGGACTGGCTGCGGGGCCCGAGGGGCCTGGTCCGCACGAGCTGTTCGCCTCCGCGGACGGTGCCGCCTTTGTCCTCGTCGGGGGCTTCGCGGATCGCTGGCGCGTCTGGCTCGCCCCGGATCGGGAGCGGGAGTACCGCCTGCTGCGCGACCGGGCCGGTGCCGGTTGGTGGCTGGCCGACTTGTCGTCCCTCGAATTCACGGAGGCGCGCAGTAAGCGCATCGGCGCGGGCATTCTGGCGGTATCCCTCGCCGTCGGGCTGCTGGCGTTCCTGGTGAGCGCGCTGATCGTCCGCTGGACGGTGCGGCCGGTGGTTGCGCTGGCGGCCCGGGTGCAGGCGACCGCCGGCCTCGCGGAAGGGGCGGCGCGCCCTTTGGCGGAGGGATGCGCGGCAGACGAGGTGGGGTTCCTGGCGCGGGCGCTGGATGAGTCCCGGCAGCGGGTGGCCGACTCGTTGGTGAGGGAGCGGCAGTTCCTTTCCGAGTGCAGCCACGAGTTGCGCACGCCCCTGGCGGTCCTCAAGGCGGCGACGGTGTTGCTTCCGGAGGTGGCGGAGGAGCCGGAGGGCCGGGCGCGGGCGCTGGCCCGGATGACGCGGGCCGTGCAGCGGGCCGAGCGGCTGGTGCAGTTCTTCCTCGTGCTGGCGCGGGAGGGTCGGGAGCGGGCCGAGGCGCGGTGGGTGCCCCTGCGCGCGGTCGCGGAGGAGGCGATCGAGGATCAACGGGCCATCCGGCCGGATCCGGCGCGGGTCCTCACGGTCGCGATTCCGCCGGACTTGCGCGTCCTGGCCGATCGCGAGGTTCTCCTGATGCTGGTGCATAACCTGGTGGGCAACGCCCTCCAGCACGCGCCCGAGGGCGGGGTCACGGTGGCCTGGTCGGAGGACGCCACCCTCACGGTCGACGATGAGGGCCCGGGTTTCCCGGATGCCGGCGAGGAGGTGCGGCCGCGGGGTTACGGGCTGGGACTCGCGCTGGCCCGCCGGCTGTGCGAGACGCAGGGCTGGACCCTGCGGACCGCGCGTTCCCCGGCCGGCGGCGCGCGGGTGAGCATCCAGTTTTCGGATGCGGCGCTTAGGGGAAAAATCGCTGTATCCTGAGGTAGTCGCTGAGGCGGTTCTGCACCGTGTGCCATTCTTCCGAGGTGAGGAGGCCAAGGCGACGTTCCAGGCGGGACACGGACACGGATTGAACCTGCTGCAGGTGAAATGCGCCCGGCTTCAAGAACGGCTTCGGGATGGCCAGCTCCCAGCGATTGCCGCGGAGTGCCGTGGTGTGCGGCAGGACTGTGATGAGCGCGAGTTCGTCGTCGGCGGGATAGTCGGTGAGGAGAAGGCAGGGTCGCACTTTTGCGACCATCCCGAGATCGATCATCCAGACCTCACTTGCCTTTGCCACGCGCTTTGTCCTCCGCCTCCATCCGATCCAGCAGGGCGAACCCTTCGGCGGCCGTGTGCTCAAGAACCGCGACGTCTTCCGCCTCCTCGAGGGCAAGCGCGCGTCGGCACAAGAGTCGACGCTCCTCGTGCGTGAGGCGCGGCAACTCATCGAGAATTTCGGCGAGGCTCATACGCAGGACGATCAACCGGTGGGCGCGGCGTTTCAACTCCGGTGTTCGCGCGGCTGCGGCTGGACGCGAGGTTGTTGCGCAGGTGTGTCCGCAGCTTCGATCAGCCCGACGCCACCCGGAACCCGTCTGCGCCTTCCTCCCCGGCGCGCTGGCTGGCCATCCGGCTGGTGGCGCTTGCGTGGCCTTTCCCTTCGATCCTCGTAGCTAGATCCTTCGGTTATCCTTCGGTAATCCTTCGGTCTCACCTAGGTAAATAGAGCTAAAACGTTGATAAAACCGAAGGGTAACCGAAGGATGACCGAAGGATAAAGGTTGGAACCAGGTTCCAGCTCTGAAGGAGAGAGCCAGGGATTATCGGCTCAAAGCCAAGGGGTTAGGGTGGGTCAGGGCGGGCCGGGAGCCGCGGGGCCGTCGTGCGCGGGAGCTCGGGAAGGGGGACGGGCGCGGGCCGACGGGGCTGGCCGGCCAACAAAAAGCCCCGGAAACCTTTCGGTCTCCGGGGCTTATGTGGGAGTGGGCGTTCGCCACGCGCTCTTTCCCGTTCACACACGCTTGGGCGCCCTCGCTTTCGCGGGCGGTGTGTTTCCCGACGCCACTCTCCGCGGCAGGCGGAATTCCGGTCTCATGGCGGGACCGTCCCGACCGTCTCCGGCCGGGATTTCTTGAGTGAGGCCTCTGCGCCCGGTTCGGACGCCCCCTGCCGGGGGCCTCGCGCCGGACGTGGTGCTGACACGCCTGCAAAGGACTTCGCGTCGGCACCGTGACCACGGGGACGGCGCCGGGGATTAGCCGGCCGTTGGCCCCGTGTTACGGGTCTGACCTCTTGCCTCTCAGGTTGCGTTTCGCGTTTGCAGGGGAGTGAAGCCGTTTTGCGGCCCCGCTCCCGGAGGAGGTGGACGGACTTTGCCGAGTCCGTGCGCTCCCCGCCTTCGCCTCTCCCTTGCGCGCCCTTTCCCCGCGTGGGGAACGGGCCTTTTGGCGGGGTCGTCCCGCCGGGTGAGGCGCTGGCGTTCTGGTCGGCGCAGTAGCAACCGATACCCTCTGGGGTGACTGCGTGGATCCGCGGTTCGAAACTTCCCGCGGACCTGACTCGGCTGGGCGTGGTTTCTGATCACGCCTCGCCGCACAGTTCCTGATTCGTGCGTGGACTGACCGGACACGACTCCGGCCAGAGGAACTGGTGACATATGCCTGGGCGCGGCTTGCGTCGCGTCGAGGGGAGGGCGGCACCAGTTGCCGCCTTCCTTTCCCCGGTTGCCCGGGAGTATCCCAGTCGTGCTCTCAGCGACGTTTTTCAGGCCGCTGCACCGCGACTGTTCTATCAAGGAACAAGGCAGACAGTGCCCGCCCGGTGCCGGAACGAAAGCCGGAGTTCTTCACTTTCGCTCCACCGCCCGGAACGGTGAACAAGTTGGGCCCAACGTTGTTCACCGGTTATTCACCGGCCGGTGGCGAGTCGTGGTCCTAAAGGCTGTTTATCCGGACGGCTCGCATTGGCGCATCGGATCCACCGAGGACATAGTCTGGAGGAGGCAACAAACCCTGTCGGCGTACGTGCCTCAGGACGAGAGGATGTCCATTCCGTGGAGACCGAAGTGCGGGGCGGCGGCCAACAGGTGCCGGTCGTGGCTGTAGATGGCGGTCAGGCCGATCCTGGCGGCGCAAGCCAGATGAAGCGCATCCGCGGCGCGGATGAAGACCGACGGCTGGAGCGCCGTCAGCCGAGCGCAAGCATCCTCAAAGAGGGCATTTTCCACCGGTAGCCAAACGATGAGCCGGCTAGCCTCATCCTTGGCCAGCTGAGCCAACGACTGTCGGACTCCACTGGCGTCGATTCTGCCTTCCCGCTGATGGCGCTTGAGGCCGGAAACCAGTTCCAGTTTGCCGTGGCGTGAGCAGACGACGCCCCGCCTGCCCGTCCTCCACGCGGTGACTTCCGCTGATCCGTACTCCTGGGCGTACAGCTTCAGCAGGTAGGAGGTGTCGAGATAATCCACCTCGACCTCACCGGGCGTCACGCTCCTCCGAGATGATCAGCGTGGAGTCGAACTTGATCTTCGGTAAGTTGGTCCAATCGCGGCCCGTGAAGATTGGCTGCAGAGGGTTGGTCGCGGGCACGGCCTGCGGCGCGGCAATGTCTCGGCCGGGGTCGCGGGTCAGTCGTGTCGCTTGGGATGGCCGGCGCGCCAAGGCTTCTGTGCGTGCCGCACGCTTCCGGTAGAGTTTCTTTTTCATCGCCGCAGGGGTGTCACCTGTCTCCCAAGGGTCAATGGTTTCGCGGGCCCGAGTTTATGGGGGAGAGCGGGGAGGGTCTGCCCTCACGTCGCCCAGGCGCGGTCGCCGGGGCGCAGGGGGACCGAGCCGCGGTAGGCGCCGGGCACCGGATCGTAGCGCAGGGCCTGGGTCGCGCCCGCCTCGGCCGTGAAATACCCCAGCAGCGTCAGATCCTTCACGTGCCGCCACGGCGCCACCCCGTCACGGGCGGGCGGCGGTTGGCGCTCCAAGGCCACGAGCAGGCGCTCCCGCTCCGCGGCCGGGAGCTCCGGGAATGGGCGGGCCCCCGCCGCCTGCGCGCGGCTCGCCACCTCGGCGAGCAGTCGCCGCACCGCGTCCGCCGCGGCGGGCGGATGGCAGTCGGCGGTCATTCGCAAAATGAAGCGCCCAATGGCGACCGAACCCGCCCCCGGGGAACCCGGGGTGGCGGGCAGAACGGTGTCGCCGATGGCGTCGAGCAGCGCCTCCTCGGCCGTGCTCCAGCCGTCGGGGCGCGGCAGGGCGGACCAGCCCCGGTGGGGCAGGGAGCCGAGTGCGGCGGCGGCCGCGAGCCGGGCGGCGTGGCGAAGCAGGGTGCGACGGTTCACAGAGTGCCTTTCCGCAGCTCCTCGACCGCGTGCCGGGCGGCCCGGGCGGTGAGCGCCATAAAAGTGAGGGACGGATTCTGCACGCCCGTCGAGGCCATCGCGGCGCCATCGGTGACGAACACGTTCGGGCAGGTGTGGAACTGGTTCCAGCGGTTGAGCAGCGAGGTCCGCGGGTCGCGGCCCATCCGCGCGCCGCCCATCTCGTGGATGTCCAACCCCGGGTTGCGGCGGTCATCGGTCGCGCGGATGTCGCGGGCCCCGGCCGCCTCGAGCATCGCGCGGCCCTGCGCGAGGAAATCGCGGATCATCCGCTCGTCATTGTCGGTGTAGCCGATGGAGGTGACCAGTTGCGGGATGCCGAATGGGTCGCGCTGGTCGGGGGAGAGCCGCACGTGGTTCTCGTACCGCGGGATGGTCTCGCCCTGCATCATCATATAGATGCCCCAGGGGCCGGGGCGCGTCAGATCCTCCTTGTAGGCGGCCCCGATCCCGGGTGCGCCCTGGCCGCGGGTCCAGCCGCGGCGGGCCGCGCTGAAGAACACCATATACCCGCGCTGGAAGTCCGTCTCCTGCCGCGTGACGTTGCGGAAGTTGGGCATCATCGGCTGGGTGGGCCGGCGGCCGGAGTAATAGGAATCGGCGAACCCCTCGAGGGAGGCGTTGAGGCTGCCGCGATAGTTGTGGAAGGCCACGTGGCGGCCGAGCAGCCCGTGGTCGTTACCGAGGCCGGCGGGGTAGCGGCGCGACTTCGAATTCAGCAAAATCAGGTTCGTATTCAGGCAGGCCGCATTCACGAAGATCACCTTCGCGAAGTACTCGGTCACGGCCTTGGTCGCGGCATCGATCACCCGGACCCCCGACGCGCGGCCGGTGGCGTCGTCGTGGAGGATGGACTCGACGACGAAGCCGGGGCGGACGGTGAGGTTCCCGGTGCGCGCGGCCCACGGCAGGGTGGAGGAATTGGAGGAGAAGTAGCCGCCGAACGGGCAGCCGCGGTAGCAGAGGTTGCGGGACTGGCACTGGCCGCGGCCCTGCGCGAGGTGTTCCGGGCGGGCCTCGGTGAGGTGGGCGCAGCGGCCCTGGACCACGCGGCGGCCGGGGAACGCGGCCTCGATGCGCCCGGCCATCGAGCGCTCGGCGTCATTCATCTCCCACGCCGGGAGGAACTCGCCGTCCGGCAGGCCCTCGACGCCATCGCGGTTCCCGCTGATCCCGACGAAGCGCTCGACGTGGCTGTACCACGGGGCGAGTTCGTCGTAGGTGATCGGCCATTCGGCGAAGCCGTCGCGGGCGGGCCCCTCGAAGTCGTGGCGGCTCCAGCGCTGGGTCTGGCGGGCCCAGATGAGCGATTTGCCGCCGACCTGGTAGCCGCGGATCCAGTCGAAGGGCTTCTCCTGCACGTAGGGGTGCTCGGCGTCCTTGGCGAAGAAGTGTTCCGTGGCCTCGTCGAAGGCGTAGCACTTGCGGGCGATCGGGTTGGCCTGGGCGAGGGCGCGGGGCAGGCGGCCGCGGTGGGGCAGGTCCCAGGGGTTGGCGAGCGCCGTGGGGTAGTCGCGCTGGTGCTGCACGTCGCGGCCGCGCTCGAGCACGAGGGTGCGGAGGCCGGCCTCGCAGAGTTCCTTGGCCGCCCAGCCGCCGCTGATGCCGGAACCGACGACGATTGCGTCGTAGGTGTGGGCCCGCGCGCCCGGGGTGGTGGGGTGGCTGCTCATCGCGTGGAGGCTCGGGGAAGGCGGGCCGGGAATCCAGCCGTTTCCGGCCGGCGGGAGCGTGGCGGCCCGCGCGCGGGGGCGGCGGCATTTGGGGTTGGCCAAGGCCCGGGGGTTGGCCCAGAGCGATGCGCGCCCGCGCCGCCTTATGCCGTCGATCCCGGACCTGCCCATCTACGAACTCGAATCCGCCCTCGTCGCGGCGCTGCGGCAGGGCAACCGCCTCGTGATCCAGGCGCCGACCGGCTCCGGCAAGTCCACCCAGATCCCGCAGTGGCTCTGGCGGCACGGGTTGCTGGGGGAGACGGGCCAGGCGGTCGTGCTCCAGCCGCGGCGGTTGGCGGCGCGGATGCTGGCGGCGCGGGTCGCGGAGGAGGCCGGGACCCGGCTGGGCGAGGGCGTCGGTTACCAGATCCGGCTGGAGTCGCGGGTCAGCGCGCGCACGCGGATCCGGTTCGTCACCGAGGGGATTTTGCTGCGCCAGATGACCTTCGATCCCACCCTGCCCGGGGTGGCGGCGCTGGTGTTCGACGAGTTCCACGAGCGCCACCTGCACGGGGACATCACCCTCGCGCGGGCCCTGCAGATCCAGGCCTCCGTCCGGCCGGATCTGCGGATCCTCGTGATGTCGGCGACCCTCGACACCGGGAGCCTCGCCGCGTACCTGGCGCCGTGCGAGACGCTGGTCTCGCGGGGGCGCACCCATCCGGTGCGGATCGAGTACCAGGCGCGGCCGGTGAACTTCGAGCAGGAGCCGGTCTGGGAGGCGGCGGCGCGGGAGTGCGAGCGCGTCGCGGCGGCCACGCCGGGCGACCTGCTGGTCTTTATGCCGGGCGCCTACGAGATCAGCCGGACCCTGCAGGCCGTTGAGGGCGCGCGCGGGTTGCGGGGCTGCGTGGCGCTGCCCCTGCACGGGGAACTGTCCCCTGAGGCGCAGGACCGGGCGGTGGCGCGGCAGGCGGCGCGGAAGATCATCGTGGCCACGAACGTGGCCGAGACCTCCCTGACCATCGACGGCGTGACCGCGGTGGTCGACTCGGGCCTGGCCCGGATCGCGCGGTTCGATCCGCAGCGCGGCATCAACACCCTGTTGGTCGAGCGCATTGCCGCGGCGAGCGCGGACCAGCGGGCGGGGCGGGCGGGCCGCACCGCGCCGGGCATCTGCGTGCGCCTCTGGACCGAGCGCGAGCACGCCCAGCGGGCGCCGCAGGAACTGCCGGAGGTGCGCCGGTTGGACCTCTCCGAGGTGGTGCTCACCCTCAAGGCCGCGGGCATCGACGACATCGTGAGTTTTCCGTGGCTGGAGCGGCCGGATCCGCGGGCCCTGGAACGCGCGGAACTCCTGCTCGCGGATCTCGGGGCCCTTGGGCCGCCGGGGGCGGCGGGCGGCCACCGGGCGATCACCGAGGTCGGGCGGCGGATGCTGCGCTTTCCCGTGCATCCGCGCTACGCCCGGATGTTCCTCGCGGCCGAGGCGGCCGGTTGCGTGCGGGACGCCGCGCTGGTGGCGGCGCTGGCGCAGGGGCGGGGGCTGCTGCTCCGGGGCGTCTCGCGGGAGATCGACCAGGCGCGGGAGGACACGTTGGGCGAGGAGCGGACGAGCGACTTCCTGCTGCAGCGGGCCGCGTGGGAGGAGGCGCGGCGGTGCGGGTTCGAGCTGGAGGCGTGCCGGCGGCTGGGCATCCACGCGCAGGCGGCGCGCCAGGTGGGGCCGTTGCTGGCCCAGTTCCTCGAGATCGCGGCGGCGGAAGGCCTCCCCGTCGAGGAACGCCCGGCGGACGCGGACGCGCTCCGGAAGTGCATTCTGGCCGGCTTCTCCGACCAGCTGGCGCGGCGGCTCGACGCGGGGACGCTGCGTTGCGAGCTGGTGCACCAGCGGCGGGGGATGCTGGCCCGGGAGAGTTGCGTGCAGGGTTCGCCCCTGTTCGTGGCGGCGGAGATCAGCGAGGTGGGCGGGCGGGGAGGGGAGGTCACGACCTTGCTTTCCCAGGCGACCGCGGTCGAGGAGGCGTGGCTCCGGGAGCTGTTCCCGGAGGATTATCAGGAAACCCAGGGGGTCGTTTACGACGAGCAAGCGCGACGGGTCGTGGCCCGGCGGGAGCGCCGCTTCCGCGATCTCGTGCTCGAGTCCCGCGCCGGGGGCGATGCCGTGCCCGCGTCGGCCGCGGCCGCGCTGCTGGCGCGCGAGGTCCTCGCGGGCCGCATCCGCCTGGAGGGCTGGGATGAGGCGGTCGAGCAGTGGATCATCCGGGTGAACCGGCTGGCCGAGTGGTTCCCGGAGCTGGAGGTCTCGCCCATCACCCCGGCGGACCGGGCGACCCTGATCGAGCAGGTCTGCTACGGGGAGCGCGGGTATCGGGACCTCAAGGACAAGCCGGTGCTGCCGGTGCTGCGCGAATGGCTGACCGCGGAGCAGTTGGCGGTGCTCGACGACTACCTGCCGGAGCGCCTCGTGATGGCCAATGGCCGGCGGGCGCGGCTGACTTACGCCGCGGAGGGCCCGCCGGTGCTGAGCGCGCGGATCCAGGAACTGTATGGCATCGAGGGCCGCTTCGCGGTGGGCCACGGGCGGGTGCCGGTGCGGATCGAGGTGCTGGCCCCGAACCAGCGGCCGATCCAGGTGACGGAGGACCTGGGGGCGTTCTGGCGGGAAATGTACCCGAAGGTGCGCGCGGAGCTCTCGCGCCGGTACCCGCGGCACGAGTGGCGCTGAGCGGGGCCGGGCTTGACCTGACCGGGTTGCCGGCGCTGGGATGGCGGGGTCGAGGCCCGTCCCCGCCGGCTCTTTCACCCCGTCCGTTTCACCCCCGTATCCTGCTATGAACTTGCTGCCCCGCCGCACCTTTCTTCGCCAGTCCGCGTTCGCCGCGGGTTCGCTCGCCCTGCTGGGCGGCACCCGTTCGGCCGCGCGGGTCGTCGGCGCCAACAATCGCCTGCGCATCGCCGTCGCCGGCCTCAATGGCCGCGGCAAGAGCCACATTTCCGGCTGGCTGGAGCAGCCGAACGTCGAGATCGCCTACCTAATCGACCCCGACCAGCGCGTGCTGGAGCGGACCCTCAAGAACGTGCAGGAGCGGGTGCAGGGCCGTTACACCCCGCAGGGCGTGGCGGACGTGCGGAAGGCGCTCGCGGACCCGAACTTGGACGCCATCTCCATCGCGGCGCCGAACCACTGGCACTCCCTGATGACCATCTGGGCGGCGCAGGCGGGCAAGCACGTGTACGTCGAGAAGCCGATGAGCCACGACGTGGTCGAGGGCCGGGTGGTGGTGGCCGCGCAGCGCAAGTACGGGGTCGTCATCCAGCACGGCACCCAGCGCCGCAGCGACGCGAAGCTGGCGGGCCTGCACGCGGCGATCCAGGCGGGCAAGTTCGGCCGCCTGAAGGTGTCCTACGGTTACTGCTGCAAGCCGCGCGACACGATCGGGATGAAGCCCGCGGGCGCGCCGCCGGCGGGCCTCGACTGGAACCTCTGGCGCGGCCCCGCGCAGACCGCGTACCATCCGAACCTCGTCCATTACAACTGGCACTGGTTCTGGGCCACCGGCAACGGCGATATGAATAACCAGGGCACGCACCAGCTGGACGTCGCCCGCTGGGCCCTCGACCCGAAGTTGACCAACCCCGTGCGCGTGATGGCGCTGGGCGGCCGCTTCAAGTGGAACGACCAGGGCGAGACCCCGAACACGATGTTCGCCATCGCGGAGTACCCGAACGGCCAGCAGGTGTTCTTCAACGTCCGCAACGTGAACCACCCGGGCTACGTCCACCAGGTGAAGAACGAGTATTACTTCGAGGATGGAGGCCGCATCGTGGACGGGACGTACTTCGCCAAGGGCAGCGCCAAGGGCGAGAAGCTCGACCTGCCGCCGGGGCGGGTCACGCCGGGCGGCAACTGGGGCTCGTTCATCGCGGCCTGCCGCGCGGGCAAGCCGGAGATGGCGAACGGCAACGCCGAGGAGTCCCATTACGCCAGCGTGCTGGGGCACCTGATGAACAATTCCTACCGGCTGGGCCGGAAGGTGCCGTTCAACGCCAAGGCCGGCCGCTTCGGCGACAATGCGGCCGCCGCGGAGCATTTCCTGAAGCTCCACGAGATGATGCGCGACGGCGCGGGGGTCCCGGAGAACGGGGCGGAGTATGTCGTGGGCCCCTGGCTGACCTTCGACCCGGCCGCCGAGCGGCACACCGGGGAATTCGCGGCCGAGGCCAACGCGCTGCTGCAGGACCCGAACCACAAAGGCTTCGAGATCCCCTCCGCGGCAAAGGTCTGAGCGGCGCCGGACGCCCCGCCGCGCGCAAAAGGGGTTGCCTCGGCGCGGCGGCGGCGGTGCCTTGGACGCTTCCCGGCGTCCATGACCGAGCTCCTCATCATCAAGCCCTCCTCCCTCGGGGACATCGTCCACGGGTTGCAGGTGGCCGCGTCCCTCAAGGCGCAGGTCGAGGATCTCCGCATCTCGTGGGTGGTGCGGGAGATCTTCGCCCCGATCGTGCGGGCCTGCACCGCCGTCGACGAGGTCTATATCTTCGAGCGCGGCGGCGGGCCGAAGGGGTTCCTGCGCCTCACCCGCGAGCTGCGGCGGAAGCACTACGACTTCGTCTTCGACCTGCAGGGCCTGCTGCGGACCGGCCTGCTGACCTCGCGGGTGCACGCCGACCGCAAGGTGGGGCGTTCGGACGCGCGTGAGTGCTCGGGTTTGTTCTACGGGGAGCGCGTGCCGCTGCCCCGCGACGGCCGGCTCAGCCACGCCCTCGAGATCCTGCTCCAGTTCTGCCCCGTGCTGGGCGCCAAGGCCGAGTTGCGCGGCACCCTCGGCTTCCGGCCCGTCGAGGGGCTGAGCCTGCGCTTCGCGGACGGCCGGGGCGGGGGCCGGCCGATTCTGATGTTCGTCGACAGCCGGCGCGCCGAGAAGTGCTGGAACGGCTTCAAGCAGCTCACGGAACTCATCCTGCGCGAGGACCGCTCCCGCAAGGTGGTCTGGGCGGGCAGCAGTTACGTCCACGATCGCGGGGCTTTCCCGGCGGCCCAATTCTTCAACCTGACCGGCAACACCAGCCTCGTCTCCCTGCCCGCGCTGATCCGCCGGGCGGAGTGGGTGATCGCCAACGACAGCGGGCCGATGCACCTGGCGGCGGCGCTGGGCGTGCCCGTGATGGGCATCTTCGGGCCGACGAATCCCCGGCTCTTCGGTCCCTATCCGTTGAACGCGCCCGACCACGTCGTGGTGCAGGCCCCGGTGGGCGACCTGCGCCTGCTGGCGGCGAAGGACGTCTACACCCGTTTCCAGCGCGCCCGGGCCCGGCGCCCGTGAACCTGTTTTTCCTATGATCGACCCGAAGCTCCTCCGCGAGTCGCCGGACCTCGTCCGCGCGGCGATCGCCAAGAAACACCTCGACGTGGACCTCGACGCGGTCCTCGCGGCCGATGCCGCGTGGCGGGGCAAGCTGCAGGAGGTCGAGTCCCTGCGCGCCGCACAAAAAGCGGCCAACACGGCGATGGCGGCGCTGCCGAAGGGTTCGCCGGAGTTCGTGGCCAAGGTCGCCGAGATGCGGGCGGTGTCCGCCTCGGTGAAGGAGCGCGAGGGCCAGCTGAAGGAGCTGGAGGAGCGTTTCCACCAGGCGATGCTGACCGTGCCGAACCTGCCGCACGCCAGCGTGCCCGAGGGGCGCACGCCGGAGGACAACGTCGTGTTCTCCACCCACGGGGATTGCG
>Ga0172372_10007296_pt1 | contig 14882 bp, 17 predicted proteins | sample LakKiv5m_2_FD_114544 | JGI IMG/M metagenome (GOLD analysis project Ga0172372, IMG submission 114544) | Freshwater microbial communities from Kabuno Bay, South-Kivu, Congo - kab_092012_9.5m | ecosystem: Environmental > Aquatic > Freshwater > Lake | place: Democratic Republic of the Congo...
ACCGAGTAAATAGTCAAAAAACTTCTTTAACGAATCAAGCTGAGGAAAGATTAAGAATAAATGAAGCAAACCCTTTAGTTGAGGAAATCACAACAACCATCACTTCTAATGAAAATATAAGCGAGCCATTAGTTGCAAAATCATCTACGGAAAAAAGTATCAGTATGTTAACTGAAAACAAGAACGAACTTCCTGTATATCTAACTAATTCGCAAGAAATTGAAACACGCAACATAGCCTCTACTCTACCTCAACTCGCCCAAAAAACAGCTTTATTAACTGATGAAGCCGATCAAAGTGTTCTCGATGAAAACAAAGAAATGTCGAATCGAGAGACTATCAATCTAAGTTTGGGATCTTTTAAAATGAGGTCAATTTACAGAGCCTTGGGTAAAATCTCAACTGGTTTGGCTTACATTCCAGATATTTCATATGCTTTACCAGAAATGAATCAAGCGGATGTGATGATTTCTAATATTGGAGCTATTTCGCAAACCCGCTATCAGCAATCAGCTACAGCACGATGGATGGAAACTAGTGAACAACAAAAAATCAGCAATCAAATTACCATTGATGGCTATTCACGCTCAGCACGCATGGGAGTTGGAGTACAATTTAACCACCATTATTTTGGTAACGGCGCATTGACGCAATACGACGGTGCTTTGATTTTATCGCCAAAAATTGCTCTTACAAGAACTTTGTCCTTAGAACCTGCGGCACGAATTAAATTCGGAAACTATCGTGTTGATGGAAACAGAATTCCCAGTTACAACAATCAATTTGTAGAATATCAAACCGGTGAGCAGCAACTTATAAATTTTGACACAACTACGAGTATTGGTCGTAACTTATTGTATCGCGATTTAGATGCAGGTATTACACTTAACTCATCAAGAGGTTATGTAGGCGTGCAAGCTGAGAATATTACCGGTCACTTCAACGACATTTTCTCGAATCAAGAAAACGATTACCAACATGCTAAAATGCGTGTTTCCGGTATTGCAGGAACACAATTCTTATCTCAAAATCAACGACTATCTTTCGCACCTTATGTCTATTCTACGTGGAAAGCTGGAACCTTAAGTTCATTTGTTGGTTTCAGTGCTAGTATTTACGGATTAAAACTTGGCGGATCTGTTGGTCAATTGCAACAAACAGCACAAATCGGCTATCAGTCAAAACGCTTTGGAATTATTGCACAATCAAGCGTTCAACAACGCTTTACGCAAGCGCGTTTTACGCACCAATTGATGTTGCGTATTAATACAGAAACAAGTAAGAAAACCAGAAGATATATCACTTTATAATCACCTTATGAAATCAATCATTGTCCTATTATTTTTAGCCGTATGCATGGAAGCACAAGCACAGGATCCTTCCTTCACGCAATTTTATTCAAATCCTATTTATTTGAATCCAGCATTGGCAGGATCAACTGGTTGTCCGCGCATTGTTTCCAATTACAGGAATCAATGGCCACAGTTAACTGGTAATTACATTACAAGTGCCGTTGCATACGATAGCTATGTTAAAAGCATCTCTGGAGGCTTGGGAATTATTGCACTTCACGATATGCAAGGTCAAGCAACTATTCAAACGTCGATGATTGGAGGTGTGTATTCATATAATTTAAAGGTAAATCGCAAGTTTTCTATTATGGTTGGGGCGCGTGCAGCATATTTCCAGAAATTTCTTGATTGGGATAAATTAACCTTTGGTGATATGATTGATCCGCGTAGAGGTTTTATTTACCAAACGGGTGACGTACCTCGCGGAACAGGCAGACGCGGTTTCTTTGATGTTTCCGCAGGCGCTGTAGGTTTTGGGAAGAACTATTACTTTGGTATTGCTGCCCATCATTTAAATCGTCCTGACGAATCTATGATTCTCGGAACTTCTCGCTTACCGATGCGCATTACTGGTCACGCCGGTGCAGAAATTAAGCTTGGTCAGCGCGGACGTTACACCAACACAACTAGTATTTTACCAAACATCATTTACCAATACCAAAATGGTTTTCAAGAATTAAATATTGGAACCTATATCAAATATGGCGATTTTACGGTGGGTGCTTGGTATAGAAATCGTGATGCTTTTATCTTGTTATTTGGAGTGAACTTCGAGAAATTTAAGTTAGGTTACTCATATGATTTGACGGTTTCTAAACTTGGAAACGGAATATCTGGAGGATCGCATGAAGTTTCTCTCGGCATGAACTTAAAGTGCCGTAAAAAAGCCAAGAATTTCCGTAAAATTTCATGTCCATCGTTCTAAACAGCACACCAATTCTTAGATTCTAAAGATTTGCGTTAGCTTTTCATAAAATCGCGTTACCTTTGCTCAAACGTTCTTTGGGGTCGACATTGGATTTGACAGCGGTAGCGGTAGTCAAGTGTCAGCATGCAGAGGGTTGTGGTGTTCCTCTATAATCTCATGTCACAAACAATAATTGACAACACGTCATACGCACTTGCTGCTTAATTAACGGAATGTTAATAGAGCTTAATTCGACTGAAGTAAAGTAGGTTGAACAAGTACTTCCGGTAGATTGCCGCCTATTCGGTTTGCCATACGGAAGTTCATCTCATTGGGCTAGCCAAGGTGATGGTTTTAAGCTTCGGTAAAATTTTAAAACCTACGTTGTAGTTTTGGGTGTTCTTGTCCGAGCTGCAGCCGACAATCAATCAAGAAATAAGCATGTAGAAAGCTGGAATACTCACTGTTTGGACGAGGGTTCGAACCCCTCCGACTCCACTCTGATTAAAGCACTTTTCGTAGAAAAGTGCTATTTTATTTTCGGGACGAAGCTTGCTTCAGGGAGATTATGAAAAAAAAAAATGAACGAAATGAATACGTGCTATTATTGAGCTCCCTACCTGCCGACGGATTGGCAAGTAGGGAATAATCTTCAATACTTTTAAAGAGTATTTAGGCAGCTTATAGATCTTTCAAATTCATTTTTTTTGCAGACAATCTGAATTAGGAACTATTTTTGACTTTGCTCGCAAAATCCTTTTCACCCTAATTTCTAAATCGCAGCATTATTTTCGAATAAGCTTGGGAAAGTTTTTAAGAGCTTTTGCTGTAATTCATCGCTATCGTTGATATCTTCGTAAAACGTTGCCAATGAAGAAATAAAACTTGGCTCTAAGCAATTTCCGGGGTCGGACGATAAAGGTTCGAAAATAAATTTGGTGTGGTAAATTTCCATTTTATAAAACAAAACATAGAGCATCAGTGCCAATAATTTCGGGTGTACTGACAGAGAACAACGTTCATCAGAATTGGCATCCCTAAAAAATGTAGTCTGCACATAATCGAATGTGGGCGTGTAGTCATCCATAACTTCACACATCGATTCGCCATATGTTTTAATGTGAATTGCAAATACATTCTTGTATTCATGCGTGGAAATGTAAATATCAGTATTTACCGTAATATCATTCTGAAGAAACATATCAGTAAATAAATGCTGAAGCGTTCCAAGTTTCACCAAACCGTTTGGCATCTTTTCACTAGAACCCATAAATGCGGGAAGCATATCATAAGAGGATAAGACAAAACAGTTCGGATAAACTTCTTCTGAAAAATGATCCAATAAGTTATCCAAGGATTGATCCACAGGTAAATTTTCGTTACTGGCCTTTCCATGTCCTATGCGCATCATGTGACCGCCAAATCGGGAAAATAAATAGTTCATCGTATTTCTTTTTAAAAATTAAACATTTCAATCATTAGGGTAAGTACCCGTAATTCTGCTCGTTTACAGTGAAATAATACGTTTCTTCTCTACGATGATGAAACAAGTAGATGTCATAGTTACCCTTTTCGTTCTCCACAACAGCCATTGTCTTGACTTCATTCGCAGTCTCCCAACTATAGAAGAAAGGCACTGGACTCTTGGAGTTGAATATCATCGTGTCTAACAGATAATTGTTGTTGGTTAGAACGATTGTAACCATTGAACGAATAATTCTTCTTGGGTGATTTTTTAGCACTCTAGTGTGCTCATTAACTTTCTTGAAGTTCTTGTTGTTTGCTATCCATTGCGCATCGGCAACAAATGGCGCAGTCATCAAAGCGACTGTTAAACTAATAGATTTTAACATTTTATAAGTTTTAATTAATAAATAGAAATTCTTTTAAGCAGCTGCTAAAAAAACTTATTTCAACAAGTAACCATAATCTTGGCCGTCAAGTGTGAAATAATACGTTTCTTCTCTACGATGATGAAACAAGTAGATGTCGTACCTATTGTTATCGTTCTTTAAAACAGCCATTGTCTTGACATGATTTAATGTCTCCCAAGCTTGGTAGAAAAACACAGGACCTTCAGAGTCGAATATAAGTGTGTCTGGCAGATAACTATTCTTATCTAACATTATCATAATCATTCCTCTTACATGTCTGTAAGAGAAGTTCTTTAGAACTCTAGTGTGCTCGTTAACTTTCTTGAAGTCTTTTTTGTGTGCTATCCATTGCGCACTGGCTGTTCCAATAGTGAGGAAAAAGGAAACAACGATTAATTTTTTTTTCATGGCTTTACGTTTTAAATGAAACATTCACCATCAGAATTTTGAAAAAGGGATTGCGCAATTGTTTTTAGGTGCGAACCTCTCATTTTTGGTCCACCGTGCCCTGCTGAGGATCGGTTGGCATTCCGTTTTCCGGAAACTCTGAATGATTTAAAACCAAAACGCAGGTAAAGAAAAAAAGTAACAGACTATATCACAGTTTCTGTAAATTTTTCAAGAACGCAAAACATTTCTGGGTGCAAATAGCTAGTTATTTTGCTTTTGTAGGTAGATAAATCCCTATAATAGGCTTCAGCTATTCCGCCAGCAATAGCCGCTTGTGTATCTGTATCTCCGTTTAATAATACAGCTTTACGCACAGCATCTTCCGTGGAACTACTTTCTAAAAAACATATTAATGCCTGAGGTACTGAGCCTTCACATGTCATATCAAAGTGATATCCGACAGTGATTTCTTCATAAGATTTATTCAAATCGTAAGCGAATTTCTCCGAAACATAGGAACGGATCTCGGCCTTGGTGTTACCTTTTCGTGCTAAAAACACGGAGCAGGCAACCGCTTGTGCTCCTTTAATTCCTTCTGGATGATTGTGCGTGACCTCTGCACTTTTTTTAGCCAAATCAATAGTTTCTGCTAAATTTAATGCGAGCCAACCTATTGATGCCACTCTCATTGCTGAGCCATTTCCATGACTGTTGTAGGGCCGCGGATTAGATGATGCTAACCACTCCATAAATCCTTTAGAATAACCTGCCAACGGAAATTTTCGCCCCCATTTTAAATATGCTTCTTGAAAATCAAAGGAATTCAAAAGAGCATCTGCAGTAGCCAACGTCAGAACGGTGTCGTCGGTAAATTTCGCTTGCGGATGAAACAATTCAAAATCTTCTGCTGCTTTATGCAGCGGTTTCTCATAAACAGCACCTACGATATCTCCAAAAATAGCACCCAGCATTAGTGAAATGAGGTTTAGTTTGTGAATGTAAATAGTTTATTTAAATCTTTGCTTTTTCATCAGATATTTTCAGTTATCATTCGATTAAAAAAAATCCATTCGCAATGAAATTTTTATTTTCAAATCCTTTACTTTAATTTCGCACGAATGGAAGAAGAGGTCCAAGAAAAGAAAAAAACAAAACGTTGGAAAAAGTGGCTAAAATACAGTTATTTAACTGTTCTCTATCTTCTTGCTGCTCTTGGAGGTTTTATTGTTTGCTTGTATATTGCTGTAGAGTTTAAACTCACCAATGTGGAAGGAGCAATTGATATAAAAAATCGCTACTTTTCGGATATAGCTGATAAATATGGCGATGAATTGGTAAAAGATGGCGCTGCAAATCCAAAGGAAGAAATTCTGGTATTTCAAAAAATTGGCGTCATAGCAAAATACCGTCCTGCGAATGCAAAGTCCATCATGGAAGCCTACTTGACAGATAGAAATTTAGTAACGGCAAACAGAATGATTGACGCGTTTGCTTTAATGTTAAAAGATAATCAAAATTTCACGAGTGAACTATCAAAGGTAGGCTCCCAAACTGAATACAACACAGAATCTGTTTATGAATGGTCTAATTATTCGGTATGGAAGCAATTCAGTCAAGCACTTGTGAAAGATAAAAAAGCAATTGATTCTGTTTCGCGACTAACTGGTGTAGAATCGAGAACAATAATTGTTTGTGTTATTGCCGAACAATTGCGAATGTTCAATTCAGGTCGAGAAAAATTTAAAGAATATGTTTACCCATTTGCCAACTTGATTTTACCGACAAACAGAGGATATGGAGTTTCTGGAATACTTGAGCATACTGCATTGCGCATTGAACGCACTTTGTCTCAACCAAAAAACGAGTTTTACCCAGGAGATTATTTTCGTCATGTCGTGAACTTTCAAGATTCCTTTCCCGAACGCGTAAACGATACCATTGCAGCACACAAGCACAAAACTATTCAGCGTCTAATTAAGGGAGGGGATCATTTCTATTCCTATTTATATACTGCTTTACTATTGCGACAATACCAATCGCAATGGGAACGTGCTGGATTCAGCCTTGCAAATCGACCAGACGTGCTTGGAACCCTCTTCAATTTAGGTTATGAAAAAAGCAAACCTAAAAAAGACCCACAAGTTGGTGGATCCTCATTCGTAATCGGTGAAAAAGAATACACATTTGGAGGAATTTGTTTTGAATTTTACTATTCAGGAGAATTACAAAAAGAATTCCCCATTACTGGTAGAGGGTTTATCCCTGTAAAAGAACTAGAACAAAACAACAAAGAATTTCTAGCTAATAAGAAGAAAAAAGAAGAAGAGGATAAAAAAGCGAAAGAAAAAGCCAAAAAGGAAGCGGCTATCTAATTAGGAATTTTTAGAATTTGACCTATTTGAATTGTATTGGAGCGGAGATTATTAGTTTTTTTTAATTGCGATACAGAAATATGATATTTAGCTGCAATTTCAGATAAAGTATCCCCAGATTTAACTTTATAGGATTTATACCTTGGTTTCGTAACTGTTTTCACTTGTGATTTTGGTTGTGAGATGGTAATTTCAGTAGCACTCACTTTATTTTCTTCTGTATGAGAACTATCGATTAATACACTTTCAATTTTTGAAGCATCAAACGTACCATATTTATAGAAATGCTGTCGAATATTCACTGAACCTTTGAAATCACACAACTGGTTACCATTCCAATCATAATAGACCCTCACATTTTCGTTGAATTCCAAAAATTTATGGGCACTCATTCCATCGTAAATTCGATGCATTCTTGGCAATTGCTTTGAGACAGCAGAAAGACCTCCACCAGCAGAACCACGACTATCTACTCTCACATATGATTTTCCATCTGTACTTGGACCTAAGACGGCAAACCAATATACTTTTAGGGTAACAGGATTGATTTGAATATGAAGATTTTTAATGTCAGAAGGAAAACCTTTGTTGCGAATTTCTTCAAGTCCCTTGTTAATTTTTACATTTAAATATCCTCCAAAACGGTCCATTCTTCGGGCATTGAATGAATGAAGCGCATCATAGGTGTAAGGAATACCCTGAGCACAAAACGAATCGCAAACTAAAATATCATTTATTCCTATGCTAATAGTGTCTCGGTTAATTTTCTTGAAGCGAAATGAATAGATTTCAGGAATCTTTGTGCTATCACTCAATTCTGTTCCACCTGTGTAACTCAACTGAGAGAAAAGTTGATTTGTTATCAAATAAATCAGCGAAAAGAAGAAAATTTTGAAATTATAAACTCTTATCATGCTAAACTGAAAGCTACCAAAAATACGACCAAATCGTCTCTTAAAAACGATTATTCTCAAGTTTAACCTAATTTTTAACTTTTAATAGTAAATCAATTGTAATTATTTTGTAACGAAATCAATTAAACTCGTTAGAAAGTGCGTCATCAAGACTTTTTTAATCAACATTAAAAATGCCAACCGATCTGACAAGGCACGGTGGAAAAAAGATGTGAAGCAACTGCTTAAAAATAATATGGCTTCCCTCCTATTCTCTTGATGTAATTAGTAATAGTAAATATTTTTACATGATGAATATAACAATAGAAAACAACATTGAGGTAATTGAACCGGAAGTAAAAATTGAAGTTAAACAAGAAATCTTAGAGGAAAAACAGGTAATCGTTCATTGTTCGATTAATTGCGCTCCTGGCATGTTAGTCCGAATATGGAAGTCTACTTACCTTCTTACCGAGGAAGGGCAGCGTATTCCGTTACTATTTTGGGATGGCATATCCTTATTTCCAGAGTGGACACCAATTTTTCATAAAGGAAACTTTCAATTTACATTAATTTTTGCTGGTCTGTCTTCTGATTGTAAAGTCTTTTCACTGATTGAAGAAATTAACCAGCCTGGTGGGTTCTATGTAGGAAATATTCGTAGAAATAAAACAGATGTTTACCGTGTGGAAATTTAGTTTGCGCTAATTAATCCTTCTAATTTGATCCAAGTTTAGCTAATCTGGTAAAAATTATCTTAATTATCTTTTGGGTCAACTGTTCCGGTAAATTCACATTCAGCGCGATTTGCGTCAATGCCGCCAAAAGTGATCTTTAGTACACTTGGTAAAAAACGATCCAATTGACGAAGAGCCTCAAAAAAATTATCGGTTATTACACGTGTATCTATGGAATTCTCGCCTACTAGAAAATAAGTTTTATAGCGTAAATCACCTTCAGCATGATTTAATTGAAAGTTCCCAAGGTAAGAAATTGAATCTGCAAAATCGAAAAATTTACTTACCTCTGGTCGCCTATTTTCTGGAATTTTTATCGGAGAATAGGCATAAATTTCAACAAGCTCTATTTTTTTATTTAATCTAAGATAAACATCGGAATTTCCAGATTGCAGCACGACTCCAGTTTGAATGATTAAACGTTCATCATCGTCAAGATTAATCCTGTAGGTGTATTTGATACTTTCTAAAAAATTAATCAATTGCTCCTTAATTGGAATCTTATCAGTATTATTTAATCTTTCCATGTCTTTAATTTTAGCTTTGGCAGGCTTTTCAATCCATATGCCAAACTAAATCAAAGGACTAAAAATCAGACAATTTGACATTATTTTTCTCACTAACTCAACATGAATATTCGAAAAAGAAGAATGAATAATTAGGAATTTGTTTTAATCTGTAATTATCAACCTACTTTGGAATTTACTAGTAAGTGTGCTAAAAGTTAAAATGTATTCTCCCTCTTGTAAGGTATCAACTTCGATTTCATAAGCTCCATCGATATTTTCAGGATTAATTTCTTTTACTTTTTTACCTTTTAAATTAAAGATTTCAACTATTATCGATTCATTTGAAAGTTTACCCGGAGTTCCCATTATTACCAATGTGCCTTTTTTTGAGGAACTTGGAATTATGACAATGTCTTCAATCGGTGTTTCGATCGATTTTGAAGAATTGAAAACATGATGCAATGTTACCTGTTCAAGCATTACACCACCTGAAATAAATAAAGAAATAAGAAGAGAGATCATGAGTTTTTTTTTGCAAAAGAACAGATTAAACTCAAGTAAACTAACACTTTAGGATTATTTAACAAATACAATCTCTTTTCATTCGTGTAACTAAATTCACATTTAAAATTACATAGTAAAAATCATTATGTCTTTCAGCAGCTCTTTATTTTTCGCTTTATGTTATGGAGTACTTTTGATTGGTACTTTTTTACTGTTCTTTAACTGATTATTGTCTATTTATACGAAAAATCATTACGGAATTCCCTCCTACGTTTGATTTCCCTTGTGCTGTGACAATTAACAACTTTCCATCAGGAGAAATATCCATTCCAACAGGATAAGAATCTGCTGATATTTCCGCTACAACCTTCATTGTTTTTGTGTTGACCGCAACCACCTTTGACACAGTGTTTACAGCAGCAAAAACATAATTCCCATCAGGTGAAACAGTAATAGTTCTAGCTCCAGTTCCAACATAAACATCATCCCATTTTTCATATCTTAAGGATGCTCCCGGATTTTCAATTCTGAATTTCGTTAATTCACGCCAAGAAACGCGCTGCACATATCCCGGCTTGTTAGCGCTTAGAAACAAATTTTCCCCACTAATTACAAGGTGTCGTAAATTTGATTGCATTCCGGTAACATTTCCTAAACTATTAAAATCTCGGGTATCAAAAATAGCCATACCACCTCCTCCTCCCATTTTTCCAACGTACAAAAATTTCCCATCTGGACTGAACGTAGTGCCCCTCAGACAAAATCCACAATCTGCATCTCGATCAACCTTATCTGCATTACTAAAATTCATTTCCAATTGTTTATCGACCACACAATGCTTAATATAGTTAAACTTAAATGGATCCTTGGAGGAAATATCAATTATTCCAACAGAATTATCCCCCCAATGTGTAACGGCTATAAATTTATTATCAGGAGAGCAGGCAATCATTTTTGGTAAAGGTCCAGTTGGCATAACACGAACGATTTCATCTTTTTCCGTATCTATAATTGCCAATGCGGAAGGACATTGCGCATTAAGATCATAACTTCTTCTGTAATAAGTTACCCAAAGGTATTTTCCATTGTGAGAAAGACAACTTTCAACGGGCTTGCCTAAAAAATGATTCTTATTTCTAATTTCCTCTCCAAAGTATGGGTATCCGAAAATAGATGTTTCATTATTCAAGAAAAGACGATCTTCATTTTTTCATCAAATTGATGACGAATAACTTTAATCTTTTGGAAGGTACTAGCATCAAAAACCCCAGTTTCGTGTCCTTCCAAAGAGTGAACATAAAATTTTGCCCCATTTTCCGTGAATACTACTGACTTCGGTGAATTAATAACTGTTTCATAGGCATCGTTAAAATTTTTTCGGTGCGTTGAGAATAACTCTGTTTCCGAGCAATTAATTCGAGTGAAATTTCACCAGTACCCGTTGATTTTGTTCCAATTGAAACTTGCTTAACTTCTTGCGTAAAGGAATAAAAAGAAGCCAAACAAAATAAAAAACTAACTACCTTCATCTTCCTATTTTTATATTTCGTAATGGGTAAGCACTTTGACATGAGCTTTTCGTTATATATGCTCTTTTCTCCTCAGGCGAAATTGTTAGCACGTGCAATGAACATGGACGTTGATTCGAATCCGACAATATCCAATAATTCGCAACTTTTAAATCAAAAATTTTACCCTTATATTGAACAAAAGATGTGTTTTCATGAGAAAAAGAAAGAAATGAACTTGGTTTACCGTTTAAATGCTCAATAAATCGATGACTCTCAGAAATTGACGGAAGTAGATTTTTTTTATTTTTATGGAGTACTAAAGCTGCGTGGAAATTAACGAAAATATCTGTTTTTTCATTTAAAGTTATAACTTGATAAAGAGGCTTATGCTGCAATGATAATGACTCCCATTCTGAAGGGGTATTAACTCTTATTAATCCCAAAGAATTTAGGTCATTTACAGCTAATTTAGGTACAACAATTTCAGTATTCCCGGTTTTTATGGTCTCATTATTATTTAAGCCTTGTATCCGTATTATTTAATTGTTGATGATTACAGGAAACAATTAGTGCGAGTAAAAAATAAAAAATAACGCGCAGAGTTAGAGTCATCTTATCAATGATCGGTAACAAAATGATCATTTTGGTCAACCTCACGCACACCTCTAGCAATGCGATTTGTTTCAACTTGATGACGAATAGTTGTAAATACCTTCTCGTAATTTTGGATTCCATTTAAATGAAATTGATGATCCGAATGGTCACTTGTAGTAAGTTGAACTGAACCAATACCCACAATTCTCTCAATTAAACTACGTTTCATCTGCAAGTCTTTCACGCGATACAATTCTAAATTTGTTGTTTTTCTTGAAAAAATACCTTCCGTTTTTTCAATTCGCTGGTTCGTAATTTTAAATTTCGTAGTTTTTAAAAGTATGTAATGGTAAAATGTAAAACCAATGCAAAAAATTAATGCCAACATCGTCAAATAAAATAGAAAATTCCACTCATTGGCATAACATTCTATCGCAGCATAACTAAATAAAATAATACCACTTCCACCTAGTGAGTACCAACCCGACTTCACCCAGTTGGACATCGTAATTTCAAATATTTTCTTTTCTTCCTCTAGCATGAATTTTATTTCAAATGTATAAAAAGAATATGAGTAAATTTAAGATGTCAAAAACTTTTCATTACTTAGCTAACTATAAGTTTACATGCTCCGTTTTTTGCTCAATTGTTGTCTTTTGTTCCTAATTTTTGCCTGTGGCAACAATGAAGATACTTTTGTGTCGAAAGTTAATGATACTGATAAAAAAGTGCAAATCGGCTCTCCAAAAGTTGATTCCGCAGCATTAACAGAAGCTCTACCTGCAGTATCGGTTAAAGGTAAAAAAGGAAAGTTGTTAATGTCCTGTATTGGCAACTACCAACTTACTGCAATTGAAGCAAGTGTCGGGGCCAACGGAATGTTTGATTATATAAAAGAGGACGGGGTTTGGAACGCGACTGGTTCAGCTATATCAGATGGAATGCGAGAATCCTACACGATCAATCTTGATAAAAAATCAAAAGCAGAATTAAACGGCTTAACTATTGAAATTGATAATAATTTGAATGTTCGTGTATTCCTAAATGAAGAATCTTTAATCGAAATTCCTTACGACGAATTTCAACTAAGGTTTGAATTAAAAAATAATGGAAAAGACTACATTCCTTTACCTGAAAAATTGGAAAAATCTACAACTTTTTCTGGTTTTTACCTTTACCTAATGGCTTCAGATAGAATTACAAATCGTAACATGAAGAAACTCGACTTGTTAGATTTAAACGCCGATGTTGCCCTTTTGCGTTACAATCAAAAAGAAGTACAATTTGAGCTAAATTTATTCCAAAGTGAGTGCTGTGACAATTCGCTATATATTTTTAAAAAATAAGATTATTCAATAATTATTTCTACTCGGCGATTTTTTGCTTTGTTCAACTCGTTAGTGTTTAAAGCTAGGGGCTTGTGCTCTCCTTTACCGGAAGTTTCGATGTAGTCAAATCCTTTGTTCTTCAACCAACTTTCAACTGTGGAAACACGCTGTATAGATAAGTTTTGATTGTAGGAATCGGCACCAACATTATCAGTATGTCCTATCAATGTGATTTTTTGACCATGTTGATGGTCTCGAATAATTTGCTTCAACGTTGTTTCTGCCTCTAGGTTTAGACTAGACTTATCAAAATCAAAATTTACAACATAGCTAGCTTTTTTCTTTTCAATAAGTTCTATTTTTCCAGGATGTTCTATGATTTCTTCAACAATTGGTTTGGGCTCTTCTGTTATCGCTGTTCTTGGTTTCATTTCTGTGGAAAGTTCACTAAGGTCTGCATAATAAATATCTAAATTTCTTATCAAAAAAGCGGCATTTCCATTTTTGGTAATTACAAATCCTTGATCGTCAGCATCCGTATTAAATGGTTCACCCAGGTTTAAAATTTCGCCTAATTTACCATCGGCGATAGTTGTTTTAAAAATATCTAAACCTCCAAATCCACCATGTCCATCAGAGGAAAAATATATTGTACTGTTATCTGCTGCAATAAACACTGCTCTCTCATCACCTGAGGTCGATACCCCCATTATTTTAGGATAAGACCAAACACCCTCTTTCTTTGTGGAATAATATAAATCCATTTGTCCGTAATAATCTGGACCACAAGCTACGATAAATAAATTACCATCAGCTGAAATTGCCATTCCATCTGTACCAAAACCTGAATACAATTGATACATATCTCTAAAAAATTTTGCTATTCCACCACCTAAACCTACAGGATCCTTACATGACCCTTTGTCAATTTTAGCTTGAAAATAAGGCCCATTCATATTAATCCATGTATTATTCCAACTCTGAAAATAAATTGTGTTTCCGTCCGCTGAAAGCGAGGGTTCATCCTCTCCACTTGTGGTATTGAGTTCACGCATGAATGTCGGCGAATTCCACTTATTCTGTGAATTTAAAGAACTCATATATAAATCTCCATCACCCCCAATTTTATTAATTTTTGATGGACGTGTGCTCATAAAATAAAGCGAATTTCCATCTGGAGAAACACTTAAATTACATTCTCTGTACGGAGAATTCAAAACGTTAACGGGCTCTATATTTACAGATTGACGATGCGTCAAAATTTTTGCTACTTGGCCAAAAATTGGAAAGTGCAAATAAATAAGTGCGATAAAAGGAAAGTTCTTCATATGGTTAGTTTTGTTGACCTTACATAATTTATGCCTAATGTTTCGTTACAAAAAAAATGAATTCACGTTTTGTTAAATAAGTGTTAATGCCTTAGAATCTTCAGTCGATGGCATAGCATTTGAAAAAACACCTGTATAATTTAAAATTAAAGGTCATGAAACTATTAACCAACGATCAAAACTTCAAAAGTTTCCTAAGAAAACAGGATATGTGGAAAGTAATTGGAATTGGTAGTCAATGGGTGTCAATTGAACAAATGCGAAATACAATTTCCAACACTAATTACATCTGTGAATTCATCATCGCAAACTGTGATTTAAAAGGTCATAGAATTCAACCAGATGCACAACCTTCCGTTTTAAAATATCAGTTATCAAATTACCTTAAGGACCTAGATGGTTTGCAATTATTCTATTTATATGAAGCATTAATGGACATTGATGCTGTTATTAATGACTTGTTGAATTTAAACGAAGCAGATCGTTTAGAGTTTTTAGCAAACGTTACGGGAAAAGGACAATGGTACCTCCACGTGTTAGATGAAGAAATTTGCGGAAATTAAATTGTATGTTATTATTTCAT
>Ga0172372_10007302_pt1 | contig 14877 bp, 16 predicted proteins | sample LakKiv5m_2_FD_114544 | JGI IMG/M metagenome (GOLD analysis project Ga0172372, IMG submission 114544) | Freshwater microbial communities from Kabuno Bay, South-Kivu, Congo - kab_092012_9.5m | ecosystem: Environmental > Aquatic > Freshwater > Lake | place: Democratic Republic of the Congo...
TCTAAATTTTGAATTTTAAAATCAGGATCTAAATTCACATCAATAATTAATTTATTCATTAATATAAAATAATTATTGATATATTTTTAAGTTCAATTTTTTATTTTTAACACCTATTTCGAATTTTATAAAAAAATTCAAAATGATTTAGTTAAAAATAAAAAATTAGGTGTCTTCTTTATAGAATTTATTTAAATTCTATAATCTGACACAATTTTTTTACAATGGTTGGTAAAAAATGATTTTTGATTGGTTTTTTATTATGGCTGTAAAAAATTTGTGTTTTTTATGTTAAGAAATAGTATATAATTTTTGTTTATTGATTCAAAGTAGCAACCGGAATCCATTTTTTAAATTGTTGTGAATAAACACAACTTACTTTTGATCTATTTCTATTTTTAAAATATTTTGCAAATCTATGACTAATTTTCATACTTGGAACACATGCAATTCCAATAGGTATATCTTGTCCAATTTCAAATAATCTATATACATCAGGAATAGATGTTTTTTCCATCATGAAATTTTTTTTCTTTTCCCCAGTTTCATAACTATAAGTTCTAGCTAATAAAATATCTTTTAAATTATAAATTAGATTATGTGAAGGACATTCTAAAACCACATCTTTATTGTCCTCCTTGGCAGATGAAAAGAATTCAACTTTTGGATCTTTAGATTCGACATAGATAACATAAATTCCTGATTTTTTAGGTAAAAATATTAGTCCAACAGTTGTAAATGAAAATGTTTTTAAATCCATTTCAATTAATTGTTTTAATTCTGAATAAGTGTATATTTTATTATATTTTATTGAAAAACATTCACATGGTTTACTGCTAAATTTCAAATTGATTGTATTATCAACATTTTTGAATTTTTCTATCAAGTCAATATCAATAACAGAAACACCATTTAAAAATAAACAATCATTGATCAAAAATGTATGATTATTTTCTTTATCTTTTAGGAGTTTACCATCAAAAATACTTCCATTATATAATGCATCATTACATTTTATATCGACACTAACACACATGACATCATTTAAATTAACATTATCTTCAAGTTTATATTTTAGTTTTTTTCTGTCCACAAGAACAGAATATTTTATATTTTTAATTTTGCAAAAAATCAACAAATAATTTTTACCATAGAAATTTGGTAAAACATAATGTTCTGTTGTTTGTAAATATTTAAGTCTTGCTATAGAATTTAACATGTGATATCTGAAATCATTTAAATTGATCTTATTAAAAAGACAATTTAAGATTTCTTTTTTTAAATCATTATCAATAATGAGATTAGCATAATAATTGCCAAAAGCTATTTTTTTATCTTTCATCATATTTATAGTATTAAATATGTAATTATAGTTTAAATAATTTATATTTCACATTATTTTTTGTCTGTCAATTTTTTTTTTAAATATTTTTAATTTTTAAATATGAAAATACCAATTGATTGGTCCGATAATTGTTCCCAAATGGAATGTAAATATTTATTGACATTTTCAAACAGTTGTTATTTATTACCACTTTTTAAATTATATCAAAAAAAAGATTATTTTGGATCACTGGTCATGTGTATTGTTATTATATTTAGTACAATGTATCATTACAATCATGCAATTCAAGAAAACCATCCTGACATTCTTTATTTTATGGATGTAATTTCTGCCGTTGGATTAAGTTTTTATTTATGTAAAAATTTCTATAAAAATATTTTAACTTTTGAAGGATACATTTTGGTTTTCACTTGTATATGGTGTTATGGTTTAAGTAACTATTATTGGTATTATGATTATAATCAAACAGGAAATGCAAGATTATACAATCATTATCATTTTTATTGGCATTTAACAACATCAGCATTAGTAAATTATTTAATTTCCTGTGAAGATTAAAAAAAAACACATTTTGATTTTTTAAATTTTATTTTTAATAATGCTAATTTCAGAGATGAGGTTAGCATTTTTTGAAAATTATTTCTTTGATATTCCTTAATTAAATTTTTATCATTGAATAATTTCATTAATTTAAAAGTCATGACATCAATAAAATTATTTTTATTTATTTTTAATTGATCAAAATTATTATAAATATCTAAAACTATAAATATAACATCTGGAACATCAATAATATCAATTTTATTATTTCTAATAAATGGAGTTATCAATGTCATTATACTGATTTCAAAATTTTCATCATCATTTTTTTCCATAAATATATATTTTGTTATTAGTTATATATATATAAATATTTATGAAAAAAATTATTGATTTAGTGATTATAATATGTATTTTCATTTTGATCAAATTCTATTATTTTGATAAAAAAGAAACGATTGAAACAGAAAAACCGACTAAAATAAAAAAAAAAGTTAAATTCAGCGATGAAGATCAATTTAATTTAAAATTTAGCAAAGAAAAACAATGTAGAAGATATTATGATGAGAGAATAACTAAACCAATGGTACCTGAATTTGAAGATATCACTGTTTCAGCAAATCCAACCATACAAGAAGTTTATGATAGACATGTGGTTGATTATAGAAAAGTTATTCCGGAAAAACAAAAACTTGACAACGAAGATCAAATTATTTCAACTGGAGCATATGGAAATGCAAATTATACAATAGATCAGGTACAATATGTCGATGAAAACCCAATGAATGGTGGTCTTATCGACAAAAATTTATATGCTTTTGATCCAGATTTTAATCAAGATTATAGTATATTTTAACAATCACAATAATAAAAAATTGGAAAATATAATTTAAGTATAAACATGTTCAACAACAGTAACATACCTGATTAAAACAGTTGTCCCGTGTGAATTGGTATGGATAGAAATGGAAATTATCGCGAACATCCTGGCAATAATTCTCGATATGGTGCCGGTGCTGGGAGAGGTAAGTTAATTTTTAAATTATTTACATAAATAATTTAAATTTGATTTATAAATGTCCGATAATTCCATTTTTTTTTGATTTATAAATTCATCATAATTATTGTATAAATCATGATAATAGTTGTTATAATTTTCCAAAACATGTTTGATTTTATCAATTATTTTTGAATATTCACAAAAAATAATTTTATCATGTAATAATTCATTTTCTTGATACAAAGAATTTTCAGATATAACAATTACTTTATTATATATACATCTATTACATCTAATAGATTCAAATATTTGATAATCGTCATGTGCATGTATATTAATTAATATTTTTGATCTAAATAATAAATTGTCCCTTGATTTTCCAAAACCTTTAACTCTCATAACATTGATGTTGCAAGCAGAAAGTTCATCAATTATATGTTTTCTTCTATTTGATAATTCACCAATAAAAACAACATCATATATTTTTTCAAAATTATATATTTCTTTTGGATTATATCCATATGGAAAATATAAACATTCTTTTTTTAATAAATTTATATTAGCTTTAGAATAATCAACCAGATTATTTTGTCGACTAATATTATTAAACCATAATTGTCTAGATAATTGTTCAGTATTAAGTAAAAAACTTTTATTTATATTTACTAACTGTTTGGGATAATTTTGAACATGAACTATAATGTCATAAATATCATAATTGACATCTTTTTGAACATCAGATAAAAATATATCAAAATCTATAAAAAAACGAAGAGAACTTAAATATTCATTCATATATAAATTAATTTTTTTCTTGAGAATAAAAAGTATTTTCATCTAATATTATTTTATATAATATAATTCAACCGGTTGATAATTAAAATAAAAATAAATATAGAAAATAGATAATACATGAAATATTTAGATTGGACAAATAATATTGATTCTTCATATAATTTTGATACTGAAGGAAATACAAATGGATTCATCATGTATTCGAATCAAAATAAATGGGATACTCAAATAGGTTCTGGTAATGGAAATATACGTATATTTGGATATGACGATAATCCTGCTGTGGTAGGTTCAAATGTACAAAATACATATTCTGAAGTGCAATGGTTAAAACAAATAGTTGGTTCTGACGAAGACACTAGTTGGGGCTTAGCCGTGTATGATGGAAAAATTTATACGCATGCTAGAACAAGTAGTTCATCAATAACAATATATAATGATTCAGGTAATAAGGTATTCAATAGTTTAAATGGGAAAAATTGTTTTATAACAAAACATGATAATTTGGGTAATTTAATTTGGAGTTTTAAAATAGCAAATAGTATTGAAACAGGAAATGGAACAAATGGAGGATTTAATAATAAAATTGCTGTAGATTCTTCTGGTTTATATGTTGTTGGTACATTTACCACAAATAATGGTGGAACAAAATTCTACAATCAAAATGGTGATTTGGCTTTAACATATTCTGGTAACGGAAATTATGTTGTGAAATATAATCATGACGGAGTTTTTGTTGGTGTAAGAAGAATAATTGTAGGAACATCAAATCCACTATCAAATATTGAAATTGCATTAAATAATTCAAATATTTTTGTTGGTGGAACTTGGACAAGAAATGAAACAATAAGTTTTTCAAGTTCAATTCTTACAAATTTTGTCACTCAAATAACCTCTTCTTCATCAGGATCCGACACATTTATTGCATGTTATAACAACAGTACATTTAATCTAAATTGGGCACGAAAAATTCATAAAGGGGGAGTCACACAAGGAATTACATCAGATGAAGATAATGTTTATATATCATGTTCAATCATCTCATCAAATACAATAATTTATGATTCCGAAAACACATCATTTGCCACACTTAATCCCACAAATGCAAAAGATAATATGGTAGTTTGTTATAGTAATAGTGGTGAACCTCAATGGAAAACTATACTAGTTGGTTCAGATGGTGGAGACAATGCTATTTATGATTTATCAATTAATTCATATGGTGTGTATTTTTGTGGTTTTTTTAGTAGTTCAGAATTACATTTTAAAAACACCACAAAAATACACACCATATGATTTATCAATTAATTCATATGGTGTGTATTTTTGTGGTTTTTTTAGTAGTTCAGAATTACATTTTAAAAACACCAATAATATTACTGGAGGAACTAAAAGTAGATTAGGTGATGGTACCAATGGTTTTATTGTAAAATATAATAAAGCAGGATATTATCAATGGTGTGTCAGATTAGGTACATCATTAGATAATTCAAATAATTCATTAAATACATTAAAAGCAACTGAAAATGGAATTTTCATTCAAGGACAATATGAATCACATCTTAAAGTGTCACCTGAAAATGCAGATAACAGTGTTTCTAGTTTCGTTAATCCTTTGGCTGGTTCATCGGGGGAAGAAGATGGAAGTAGATTTTCTGTTTTATTGAAATATAATAATTCTGGAGATTTACAATGGTATGCTAAAAATGGATCTTCAAATGATGATATTTTAACTTCTATAGACGTAGATGATGATGGTGTTTATTCATCTGGTCATTATTCTGGTTTATTGGTTTTAAATAATTCTGATGGTTCTCAATTTTCAACTACTCTAACAACAAACGGAAATTTTGATGTTGCTGTGTTCAAATATCAATTAGGCGGTAGTTCATTTCCCTTGGCATTAGATGGAAGTGGTATTTTGAGTACACAATATAACAAAACAAAAAATAGTTTGGGTCCATTTGATTCAACAAATTATGAATATCCATATTATAGATTTGTTTTTGAATCTGGTAATTGGTACGTTACACCATTTAAAACATGGGATGATGCTATGGATTTAAAAAATGCAATATGTTATATTGGAACCAGTAAAATTTATGCAAAAAATATAAAAACGGGTGAAATTGGTAATTTTTGTGTAAAAGATATAAAATCAGATTCTTATTTAGTATATAGCGATTTGAGAAAAGATTTTGTAAATGTAAGAATAAATGTGATTTCTGGTAAAAGAACTAATTTTACTTTGATTAAAAAAGATTTATTTGAAGAAAATTATCCATCTGAAGATTTATATATAACAGGCAGTCATCCTTTGTTAATTAATGGTAAAGAAATTAAAGCACGTAATATTAAAGGTTCTAGACAAATTAAAATAAATGAAGAAATTTTATATTCTATTGTCACAGATGAACGTGAACCTTTATTAATTAATAATTTATGTGTGATGAGTTGGAAATATGATGATTTAATTGAATTATATAAAAAAAGAAAAAATTGCAAATGGACAACAAATGAAAATATTTTATTACTAAAATAATTAGTTTGATTTCAATTTTTCAAATGGTTGAATAAATTGAATTAAAATTGTAACATTGTCAGTAGATCCAGATCTGATTGCAAAATCTCCAAGTAATTTAGCAAAATTATTTTTTCTAGGATCTAAACCTTGATTTAAATATTCGTTAATAAAATTAACAACTTCTTGATTGCTCAAAACATCCCACAATCCATCACAAGCCATAATAATAAACTTATCTTGTGTGGATATTCTATATTTAAAAATTTCTGGTTTATGAGTTACAAAAGGGGAATTATCAATATCTCCCATTGATCTTGAAAGTGACAAATCACCGACACGCCAATCTGCACCATCCCATTTAATGTCACCTCCAAGTGATTGAATTCTTTTTCTTTCTTCCAAACTGTTTGGTTTATGATCTTTTGTAAGTTGTTGAGGAATATTATATTTATTACATAAAACTGCTCTACAATCTCCTAAATTGACTAAATACAAAATGAGAGATCCATTTAACATGTGTTGAAAAGCCAATAAGGTTGTAGAACCAGATTTTTTAGCAATGACTGGATGTTTTTTAAATAATTTATCTTGGAGTTTATCAAAAATTTTCATTGTGTATTTTTCAAAAGTCAAATCATGATTAAAAATTTTGATTATTTTTTTATCTAGAAAATATTTACCAACATTATTTTTCATAAATTTACTAACACCCACACCACCATGACCATCAAAAATTCCGAGTAAATTTATATTATTTATATTCTGGTTTGAACCACCTAAATTTTCAACAATAACAGCTTTATCTTCATTAGATTTTCTCTTTCCTTGCAAAGAAACATGTTGTATTAACATTTATAATATAATTAACAAATAAAAATTTATAAACCAAATTATATAAAATGTCAACAGTACGTTTGCATCTTCCTTTTTTTGATGGTGTCATTTTATCAAAAATAATAAATTTAATAAATGAAATTAAAAATATATATATAATAAATGTCGATGAAATAAAAATTAAAGATCAAACAGAAATGTACGAGTTTATATGTAAAAAAATTTTTGAAAACTATGCAATGAAAATTATTATTTTAGGTGATTATACAAAAATATGTTTACCGATTTCAGATAATGGCAAAATAATAATAAAAGAACTTGCAAACAAATCTATTAAAAAATATGACAAGTTAAATTATAAAATATATGAAAAAAAAAAATTAATTGATAGATTAGAACAAATAATACATACTTATGATACTCATATATTTACAATTGATAAATTCAATGGAGATGTTTATAAACTTTGGTATTTAACTCAAAATATCGATTACGAAACAGTGAGTCTTTCTGATTTTATTAAAAGTGCATTTAAGAAAATTAGTATTGATAAATTTAAGTTTTGGGATAAAATATTAATTGATGATATTAAAGAATACCCTAATGAATATCAACGAATGAAAAATTCTGATTTGAGTTATCCTATAATTGTTTTAAGAAATAAAAAAGATTTAACTATTTTGGATGGTTTTCATAGATTAATAAAAGCATATAGATACGAATATAAAAACATTAAAGTAAAATATGTTACTAATAGCTTGGTTAATAAAACAATTGTAAATGAGAAAGATTTGGATAAAAACCTTAGTTTAATTGTGAAAATGTAGATCGAAAAAAATTGAATTTTAAATTATTTAAAGGGAATTTATCTTACTTATATAATGTCAAAAGTAGATTGTATTGGTATTGATTTGGGTACAACATATTCTTGTGTTGGAGTTTTTCAAAATGGTAAAGTCGAAATTGTTGCTAACGACCAAGGAGAGAGAACAACTCCCTCATTCGTTTCATTTACAGAAACGGAAAGACTTGTTGGTGCTGGTGCAAAAGCATTGGCATCATCAAACACTTCTAACACAGTTTTTGATATCAAACGTATTATTGGAAGAGATTGGAATGATCCAGTCGTTCAACAAGAAATCAAACATTATCCTTTCAAGGTTTTTAATAAAAATGGAAGACCATGTGTTGAGGTGATGTTTAAAGGAGAGAAAAAAGAATATTCACCGGAACAAATTTCAGCAATGATTTTGGAAAAAATGAAAAAGACTGCTGAAGATTATTTAGGTTATGAGGTAAAATCCGCTGTTATTACTGTACCTGCATATTTTACTGATGCTCAAAGATCAGCAACAAAAGATGCTGGTGCAATTGCTGGTTTAGAAGTAAAAAGAATTATTAACGAACCAACTGCATCCGCAATTGCATATGGTTTGGATAAACAACATTCTGGTGAGAGAAACATTTTGATTTTCGACTGTGGTGGTAAACAATTTATGTCATGTTAAGTTACTGCTTCCACAATAAAAAACTCCGTGAACTGCGAGGAAATTGTAAAACTTTAACTACCAACTCATCATGGTAACATAGGTGAGGGCTGAAAGTAATTAATTCAGGTATGGTAAAAAGGTTAAAGATGATATATTTTTAACACTTAAAAAATAACATGTTATATTAATATTATGGAATCAAAAATATGTAATTGTTGTAAATCATTATTGACAGTTGATAATTTTATTCTATTAAATGCTAAAAATTCAAAAGGAGAAAACTACAAAAGATATAGAGGAATATGTAAAAAATGCAATAGCATAAAATATAAAGAATATGCTAATACACACTCACGTGTTGAAAGAGATGCGAGATATTATGCCAAAAATAAAGAACGTATAAAATTAACAAAAAAACTTTATTTCGAGAAAGATGAAAATAAAGAAAAAAGAAAATTAAAAAGAAAATTAAATAGAAATGAAAAAATGTTAAATCCCATAAATCGTCTTATTCCAAACATAAGAAGTAGAATTAATATGGCAGTCAAACATAAAAGCAATAGCACAATGAAATTGTTGGGTTGTGATATTACATTTTATAGAAAATGGATAGAATATACGATGACTGACGATATGAATTGGGATAATTATGGAATCGTTTGGCATATTGATCATATTATTCCAATTTCCAAATTTGATTTAACAAAAGAAGAAAATCAATACAAAGCTTTTAATTGGCAAAATACGTGCGCATTAACAGTTCGAGATAATTTAATTAAAAGTAATAAAATTATCGAAAACCAAATTATATATTACGAAAATCTCAAATGTAGTTTCCTTGAAAAACAATAAAATTAGTGTTAAAAATATTGAAATTGATAATTCGCAGCCAAGCATCCTAATTACGAAAGGGGATGAAGGTTCAGAGACTAGATAAAGTAATCTAAACTTAGGTTTGATCTAACCAATCATTACTATTAAGCATGATGAAATATCCACGAGTGCGGGGCATCTTTTGGTCAATTTGGTAAATTGATATTAACAAAAGATGAAGATATAGTCCGACCTTATGGGAAACCATAAGAAGTTTATGTTAAATGCATAAACGATAACATTTTTAGGGTACACATGATATTTCGATTCTCACAATTGACGATGGTATTTTCGAAGTCAAAGCCACAGCAGGTGATAGTCATTTGGGTGGTGAAGATTTTGATAGTGCCATGGTTGCTCATTGTGTTCAAGAATTCAAAAGAAAACATAAACATGATATTTCTTCAAATAGTAGAGCTATGAGAAGATTGAGAACAGCTTGTGAAAGAGCTAAAAGGAATTTGTCGTCTGCTGCTCAGTCAGTTATTGAAGTTGATGCTTTGTTCGAAGGTATTGATTTTAATACCACAATGACAAGAGCAAAATTTGAAGAATTGTGTATGCTATTTTTCAAACGAGCCATGGAACCAGTCGAAAGAGCTCTTCAAGATTCAAAACTGTCCAAAAGTCAAATTCATGAAGTTGTTCTAGTTGGTGGTTCTACAAGAATTCCAAAACTTCAAAGTATGTTGTCTGATTTTTTCAATGGTAAGGAACCAAATAAAGGAATTAATCCTGATGAAGCCGTTGCATATGGTGCCACTGCACAAGCAGCTAATTTGTCTGGAGTTGATAAAATTAATGGTCAAGAAATCATTGTTTTGGATGTTACACCTCTTTCTTTGGGTGTTAAAATGGCAGGAGATATTATGTCCGTTATTATTAAGAGAGGTACTACTGTTCCATGTCATAAATCAGAAACTTATTCAACTTTCAGAGATAATCAACCAGCAGTTACAATTGAAGTTTATGAAGGTGAAAGAAGAATGGTCAAAGATAATAATTTGTTGGGAACATTTAATTTGGAAATTCCTCCAGCTCCAAGAGGAGTACCACAAATTGAAATTAGTTTTGATGTTGATACTAATGGTATTTTGAATGTTACAGCAGTTGATAAATCAACACAGAAAAAACACAGTATCACCATTAAAAATGAATCAAATAAACTATCCAAAGAAGATATTGAAAAAATGGTTAAAGAAGCAGAACTTCATAGAGATGAAGATGAAAAAAATGCTCAACGTATTGAAGCTGTTAATGGTCTTGAATCATTCTGTTATCAAGTAAAGACAACTCTTGATGATGAAAAGGTGAAACCAAATTTGTCAGAATCCGATCGAACTAATATTTTGGATAAATCAAATGAACTTATTTCATGGTTAGAATCTGGAAGAAGTACAATTACTAAAGAAGAATGTGATACTAGACGTAAAGAACTTGAAGATATTTACATGCCAGTAATCACAAAAATGTATCAACAAGGAGCAGGTGGTCCAGGAGGAATGCCTGATTTTGCTAATATGGCAGGAGCTGAAGGTATGCCAAACTTTGCCAATATGGGAGGAAGTGGATCAGATAATGGTGCTGGTCCAAAAATTGAAGAAGTTGATTAATTTATAAAACAATATTTTTAGTTTTTCCTTTTATAATTGCTTGTCCAATCTTTGTTCCTTTCGAAACATTTTTGACTTGTGTATAAATTATTTTTACAGTCATATTAAATTTTGAATTTTCTTTACATAAAAAAGCTGCATGATTAATTAATGCTGTTGTTAATTCATCCGTTTTAACAATAACATAACATGACGGTAATTTATCTAAATGAAAAAACCATTCATTTTGTTTAGCCTGAGATAATATATCCCAATTATCTTGTTGATTCTGACCAATAACAAAAAATACATCATTAAATTGTATTTGTTTCATTTATTAATAATTAATATTTTATTAATTATTAATCAATTTTTTATTGTAAATTATATTTATTTCTGGTATAATTTAGCGTATTTTCCAAAGTTATAACTTTTATTTCTAGCTGATTAATTTTTAATTCTAAATTTTGTTGTTGTTGTATCATTACATTCATTAAATTAATAATATGTTGAATACTATTAATTTGATTGAAATTTTGATTTAAATATCCCTCTATTTTTTGCAAACGTTGTTCCGAACAAACATTCATATATAATTATCAAAATTAATTTTATCTTTATATAATATTTAGTAACTTTCAGCATAATAACATAGAACTTTCAAAAAATTCCATAAATTTTGTTTGCCATCTTTGTTCAACATTTTATAAATTTCTTTCAATTTTAATGCTTTCAATAAAGAGTCATCATCATTTTGAACATTTTTGATATAATCATCATTTTTTAAAAAATATTCTTCGTCTTGTTCGTATATTTTTTGTTTGTAAGGAAGAACATGTGCTTTGAAATTTTCAATAGGTAACATACAATTTTTTTTCAAAAGTTCTTTCAATAAATATTCATAGGCTTGAAGATCTTTGTCATTAGTTAATAAAACAAATTCTTTCATTAAATCAAGTAATTGAGTATTAAAATCTTTAACCAATTGTATTTTCGTCATTATAAAAATATAATAAAATATGTCTTTTAGTAATTTTAAAAAATTGTCATTGACCAAATTTTTGACCTTTATAGGTAAGAAAATTGTCATAGACCAAATTTTTGACCTTTATAGGTAAGAAAATTGTCATAGACCAAATTTTTGACCTTTATAGGTAAAAAAAATTGATAAAAACATATTTTTGTACAAAATATTATATATATGTTAGAAGTCTATAAAACCAACATAATTGGATTATATAATAATGTCCAGGTAAAATCAGCAACAATGACTGGTTGTCATTCTAGACCTGTTTTTAGTTTAAATTTAGATAATGGTAGTATATTGAATCAACATTGTTATGATTATTATTTATTTCTATTATTACATCATTTTACATATGTTGAAAATAGCATGATTAAAATTAAATTAAATGGAAAAGAATTAATTATTTATGTTGATGATCAACAAGATTTTTTGTCATCACCATATGTTAATAATTATATGATCTATTTAGGATCAAGAATTGATAAAGCATTTGATATTAAAACAATTTTGAAAAATGATATTGTTCACACAACTAAATCAAAAATTCAAATGCCTAAATTAAATGTAGATTTATTTAATTATCAAAAAAATACAATTAAATGGATGAACTTTCTGGAAAATAATAAAAATACATATGAATTTGATGTTTCAGTAAATGTAAAACAAATTGATCCAAATATTCAGTTAGATTATTATTTTAATTTAACAACCAAAAAAATAACTAAAACACCAGATTGTTTAAAATTTAGAACAAAAGGTGGAATATTAGCTGACGAAATGGGATTGGGAAAAACCTTAATGTCTATTTGTAATTGTGTTGTTGATAAATATGATCCGAAAGATAAAATTGTAAATGGTTTATTTAATTCCAAAGCAACATTGATCATTGCACCATCACATCTAGCACATCAATGGATTGATGATATGAAAAAATGTAGTTCAAAATTAAATATTATTTGTTTGACAACAAAAAATGATCACAAAAATTTAACTTTTGAAAGCTTTTTAGATTGTGATTTTGTTATTGCAACACATCAATTTTTGTCCAATTTAACTTATTACATTTCTATTCCATATGAAGGTAAAAAAATAACAGCAACAGGATTAAGTTATTATGATAGAAAATCTAAAGTTGATAAAATGGTCAAAACAATTGTTGAATCTAATAAAATTAAAGAAACAAATGTTTTATTAGAAGCTTTTAAATGGAGACGTGTTGTTATTGATGAAGGTCATGAACTTGTTGGTAAAATGAGTGAAAGAATTGAAAATTATTTATTGGATTGGATTACAGATATTAAAACAGATTTTAATTGGATTGTATCAGGAACCCCATTCACAACGAAAAAGAATTTTATGGATATGTTAGATTTTATTAAATTTGAAGTTAAATTTAATGATGTGTGGTTGAGTGTTAAAGATTTAGAAAAACATGTTCCGATCTCTAATCATATTGCTATGAATATTTTACAGTCGATCATGAACAAAAATACAAAAGAAAACACAAAAGATGATACAGAAATTCCTGATTATAAGGAGGAACTTGTTAAAATTATAATGACACAAATGGAAAAATCATTGTATGATTCAAAAGCAATGCATAAGGGAAGTAATACGAATTTATTACGTCAATTATGTTGTCATCCCATGATTGTCGATCAACAATGGAATAGTTTTGGAGATCAGAAAAATATCAATTTGGATGAAATTAAAGAACAATTAATCAATAACTATAAACATCGTCTCACTGATGCTGAACTAAAACTTAAGAAATTAGATCCTTCAGCAAAAGAATATAATATGTTAAAGAAAAACTTTGAGACAATTATAGCCGAAGCCTCATTTTTATTAAAAGTATTTGATGATTCAAATCAAGAAGAAAGTGAATCAGAATGTCCAATTTGTAGATGTCCGATTGATGAACTTGTTATTACTAAATGTGGACATAAATTTTGTAAAGATTGTATTGAAGAAGCTCTGAAATATTCGAAAGGAAGTAAGCAATGTCCACTATGTGCATCAAAATTAAAAGATGATGAAATTTATCATAAAAAAGTAGAACCAGAAGATCCAGACAAACCCAAAGTAAATCCATTGATATCTAAATATGGATCAAAATTGGGAACATTGATTTCTTATTGTAGAAAACTTATTTTGAATCCAAAAAATAAAATTATTTTGTTTTCGCAATATGACAGAATGTTGCAATTGATTGGTTTGACTTTGTCTGAAAATGGTGTTGCCAATACAATTATTAAAGGCAATGTTCATCAAAGACGAAATGCAATTAATAAATATAAGAAAGGAGAAAATATTCCTGTTATGTTGTTATCAACAATGCATACAGCATCTGGAGTTAATCTTGAAAATTCTACACATATTATATTTATTGATCCAATTGATGGAACGATTCAAGATGTTAAAGCAACTGAAAACCAAGCAATCGGTCGTGTCTATAGATTGGGATTAAAAGAAGAATTTTCTGTTATTAGAATGATCACAAGTAACACTATCGAAGAAGATATATGGAAAAAACATAATCCTGGTCAAGTATTGAAATCAACAATGGTTATGGATGCATAAAAATTTCCTAGTTGTAATTATACAATAATGGAAACAACATATTTTTATGAAAAAATTTTACATATAATAAAAAAACAATATAAAACTGCAAAAGAATTGACTCTTGTGTCAATTTTGAGAAATATTAATACCAATTCTTTTATGGGGTCAATAGTAAATGGGAAAATATCATTATCAGTCAATAAGGATAAAATATTACAAAACTTGGAAATGTATAAAAATTTATTTGAGAATTTATCTATTCAAGAATTCAATAATCCTTATTTTTTATACA
>Ga0172372_10007303_pt1 | contig 14877 bp, 13 predicted proteins | sample LakKiv5m_2_FD_114544 | JGI IMG/M metagenome (GOLD analysis project Ga0172372, IMG submission 114544) | Freshwater microbial communities from Kabuno Bay, South-Kivu, Congo - kab_092012_9.5m | ecosystem: Environmental > Aquatic > Freshwater > Lake | place: Democratic Republic of the Congo...
GCCAACAGCGCATGCCTTACCAAATCACAAAAATATACTCAATTGGCTAAAGGCATGGGACCTTCCCGTACCAAAACATTCGCAACCCAAACTCAAATATACAGCAATCCCAATACGACCGGTTTGTTGCGAGTAAATTATACCATTGTCCCCAATACCACCAATGCACCCAATCCATTTGATTGTTCCAGTAATGTCATTGAAGACGGCGGGAATTTAGTATGTGGAACCTATGCAAACCCTTGCACCGGCGAAATCATTCGACGTGGTATTCCTCCTGCCAACGTATGTAGTTCAACCACCTTTTCGGATGTTCCTGGAACGCCTATTCTGCTTTGCTGGAACAATCGCCTGCAAACTTGGTTTCCTAAAACACGGCGCACCATGAATAATAGTGGAAACAAATGGCCGACCGGATATAAAGGGCTTGTCAGTGCTTCTACTCCCTATCCACCGACCCTGAGTGGTATGGCAATAGAAGACGGCGTTACTCTTCGCTGGGATAATGTGCAAAATTCGTGTCTTCCAATATCCGATTATTTTATTTATGTAAATGGTTCTCTCCAATTGAAGGTTCCTTTTACGGAAACATCCGCGACAATTTCCAATTTGACAAGTGGCGAACTATATTCTTTTTATGTAATTGCTGCAAGCAGAACCGTATTCTCTGCACCATCCAATACTGTATCCATTGTTCCAAAAAAAGAACGAAAGATAAAAAAATGAAAACAAATCACAAATAAAAGGAAAATATTGTCCCCCTCTTATAAAAATGTCCTTCAATATGATTTCTTTACTTTCTGAAAAACGTTTCAATAAAGTATTTATGTATATGTGTAAAAACGGACATTTGGAACAAGCCAAATTGTTCTATGAAAATCATCCAACCATAGATATATCTGCTAAAAACGAAATGATATTTCGCGTTGCTTGTAAAGCAGGACAATTGGAAGTGGTTAAATGGTTATACGAAATCAAACCAACCATAAATATATCTGCAATGAATGAATATGCATTTTGGTCAACATGTTATGGCGGACATTTAGAAGTAGCCAAATGGTTGTATAAAATCAGCCCTGCAATACATGATTATATAGAAAAAAAATGGGCATTTCGCGTTTCTTGCAAATGTGGTCATTTAAAAGTGGCGAAATGGTTATACAAAATCAACCCAAACATGGATATATCTGCTACGAATGAATATGTGTTTCGTTCTGCTTGTGAAAATGGAGATATAAAAATGGCGAAATGGTTATACAAAATCAAACCAACCATAGACATATCTGCAGAAGAGGATGAAGCTTTTCAATCCGCTTGTTATAACGGACATTTATCTGTCGCAAAATGGTTGATCAAAATAAAACCTACCATTGATTTGTTGAAGAATGATTATATCGTGTTTCGTTATGCATGTCGTAATGGTCACTTAAATGTGGCAAAATGGTTGCATAAAATCAACCCTTCCTTTGATCTATCCACAATAGATGTAGATGAATTTTGTATTGCTTGCCATAATGGTCACCTACATATAGCCAAATGGTTGTATGAAAACAGACCCGTTATTGCCACGTTAGATATAGACGATGCTTTTTGGTATGCATGTCATAATGCCCATCTAAACGTAGCAAAATGGGTGTATGCAATCAAACCGACCATTGAGATATCTGCATTGAATGACCATGGATTTCGTCATGCTTGTTATAGAGGTAATTTAAATGTGGTCAAATGGTTATTCAAAATCAAACCAACCATTGATATTTCTGCACTGAATGAAGATGCATTTCGTTCCGCTTGTATGGGATTACATCTGGATGTCGCCAAATGGTTATTCAAAATCAAACCGACCATTGATATTTCTGTACTGAATGAAAAAGCATTTCGTAATGCTTGTGCAAATGGGCATTTGGAAATGGCCAAATGGTTATACAAAATTAAACCAACCACGAACATTTCCGCCGCAGATGAATATGCGTTTCGGTATGCATGTGAAAATGGTCATTTGGAAGTAGCCAAATGGTTATACGAAATCAAACCAGACATAAATATTGCGATAGATGATAATTCCATATTTATAAATGCATGTGAAGATGGTAATTTACAACTGGCACAATGGTTGTCATCGTTGTTTCCAGATAAATATGAAATTATTAATTATGACATAGACCACGAGACAGATATAGTGATCCATTATAGAATAATAAAAAAATTGCCAATTGTCGGTGAAAAACTAGTCACCACCATTGAACAGTGTCCTATTTGTTATGAAAAGGCATGTGAAATAATAAGCGACTGTAATCACATATATTGTATTTCTTGTATAACGACGTGGATGAGTAAAAACAATGGTTGTCCCATGTGTAGAACAACCATTCAAACATTTGAGAAAATGAAAATGATTTCATAACATCAAAACATAAGGTATTACAAAAACACCTTATGTTAGTGAGTGCTAGGTCGAATAATTTAGAAACTGATGTGTCTAAAATCCTGGATTATCTGTAAAAACGGGCGTTGCATTACCACCGCGCATCATTGGTTGGACTTGATTGTGAATGAAAAATCCTGCCAAAGCACTCATATAGACAATGATCACATCTCGCACCAATACTTTAAGTGGCACATTTTCCTTTTCAATGAACCGCATTTCGATAAATTTAAACACAAAAAACATGAAACTAACCATGAATGCAATAATAAATAGGTTGTCCATAATATAAAAAAGGGTAGAAACTTTATTCATTAAACGCACAAAGGAGAGAACACAAATTAATTTCACCTAAACATGCTACATTGTATTTTACCACGAGTGGATAATTGTTTTCTAAACATAATTCAATCTGCGGACATAGGTTAGTGCATTTGATAAAATATCCCAAATTTTTTAGAGAGAACTCGCCTTGAATGATTTTTGACGTCTCCTGTTTTAACACAAAATCTAAACTACCACTAATTTCCCCTCTGTGAATTTCCGCAGATGCAAATTGTCCAGAACATTTAAAAATCAATTCATCTCCCACCGATTTGATTTCCAATTTGTCTGAAATTTTGGAGAAATCACGCACGATTTTTTGAAAGTCGGCAGATGGCATATTTATCACCGATGAAAAAGAAACATCCGGATATTTTAATTCTTCTGGTTCTGGCTCAATCAATCTCAGTTTTTGAGTTTTACATTGTTTTATTTTTCCATTCTCAAATCGTAAGGTTAAATGAGAGACTATTCCATCTGAATAATCGTTGTTTTCAATATAAATAGAAAGCGACTCTTCGGAATCTACCGAATTTATCAAGTTAAATAAATGAAACATATTCACACCAATAATGATTTTTTCTTCTTTAATGTTGAACAATTCAAATTTTTCCGCCTTCAAATGAAGATTCACCAATATAGTATGGGTTTTATCCATATTAATAATATGGATACCGTCACGTTTAAACGTAATATTTGTTTCTAATAAGATGTCTTTCAGTGCAGTCATCAATGTGCGAAAAGGGCCGATTTGTACCGTCTTTATCGTTAAAATGTTGTTGTTTTCATTTAACATGGATTGAATATAGTAGTATGCAATTATTCTTTTTAAATAGTTACTTTCACAAATTATTAATGAGATGAAAAAAATGATTGGTATTTTATAGTTTAAACATAAATCGTATAGAATAAGAATGGGGAAAACTACAATCAAACAATTAAGAGATAATAAAAAAGATAAAAAGGATAAAGATAAAAGAGAGAAAGAGCATAGAAAATGGAATAAAAAATCAAATAAAAGTAATCCAAACAATGATTCAGATGATGACAGCATAGGGTCGGACTTGGATATTGTGGAATATCGCAAATTCCTATACAAACTGTTTCCTTCCACTTATTTAAAAAACAAAATTCAAGAGACAAACGAACCAGAAGAGGAAGAGAAAGTGGATGAGGATGAAGATCAGGATGAGGATGAAGATGAGGATGAGGATGAGGATGACGAAGACGAAGACGAATGGGTATCAGAGGAAGAATGGGTATCAGATGTCTCAGATGAAGAGAAATCAGATACTGATTATCTTTGTGATACCCAGTTGCGTTTGAATAAAGAACTAACACAAAAAACGTTTAAAGGCAACAACAAAGCCATCCAGAATAAATTTATTAAGGATAAATTTATGAAAGAGAAACCAACCGAAGGTAACAAAACCGAAGGTAACAGAACCGAATGTAACAAAGATAAAAGAAAAGATAAAGAAAGCAAAGACAAAAAAGATAAAAGAAAAAACAAAGATAAAGAATATAAAGAATATAAAGAAGACAAAGGAAAAGAAGAAAAGGTGAATATTATCTTTACCATTGGTGCCGAAAGTGAAGAGTATGACGAATACGACGAAGATTATGATGACGAAGACGAAACAATTGCAAAAACAGAAGATGAAGACGTGGAAGTATCTAGTGTAGACACGGATGAATTAACATGTGACGACAATGAAGATGAAGATTATACTGGAGATGAAACAGATAATCCTGTATCTACTCCACCGCCTCCCATTCAAATACAAAACAATCCTACCTATGATGCACTATTAAAATTATTAGAAGCGAATCCCCAAGACACGTCTATTCAAAAATGTATTCGTGTCTATGAAGAAGAGATGAATATAGCAAATGCCAAGAAATTGAAAAAGGAAAAAAAACAAAAAGAAAAAAACGTTCGTATATTTCGCAATATTTTGACGGACAAAAAAACCACCAATGATTTGGGATATTACAAAACGTTGGATGTCGCTCATCAGCATAAAATCATTAAAGAACTCAAGTCTATCAATAAGCAAATACGTATTGAAAAACCATATCGTATGACACTCATTGATGCAGACATTCCGGTAGAATATAAAGCATGTGCTATGAAAAAAGTAAATTATATGCGATATATGGATCCAGGCAGTGGTGAATATTACAAGAGTAAAAATTGGGTAGATACGTTTATGCGAATTCCCTTTGGAAAATATGAAAAATTGCCTGTTACTATTGATGATGGTATTGACCAATGTCATGCGTTTATTGAAAAATCACAACGCATTTTAGACGAGGCAGTATATGGATTAGGAGATGCCAAAATGCAAATTATGCAAATGCTTGGTCAATTGGTGATTAATCCTGCAGCAATTGGAACGGCCATTGCCATTCATGGGCCACCTGGAACGGGAAAAACTAGTTTGGTGAAAGAGGGCATAAGTAAAATATTGAATCGTCCTTTTGCATTTATTGCGCTGGGTGGAGCGACCGACAGTAGTTTTCTGGAAGGTCATGGATATACCTATGAGGGAAGCACTTGGGGGAAAATTGTGCAAACATTGATTGACAGCCAATGCATGAATCCAGTGTTTTATTTTGACGAATTGGATAAAATCAGTGATACTCCTAGAGGAGATGAAATCGTCGGAATATTGACACACTTGACGGATACATCTCAAAATTCGCAGTTTCATGATAAGTATTTCTCCGAAATATCATTTGATTTGAGTAAATGTCTATTTATCTTTAGTTACAATGATGAAACAAAGGTAAACCCAATTTTAAAAGATCGAATGTATCGCATTAAAACCAAGGGATACGGAACCAAGGAAAAATTAACGATAACCCACGAGTATTTGTTGCCTAAAATAAGAGACCAAATCAAGTTTTCCAAGGAAGACATTGTCTTTCCAGAAGATGTAGTGGGACATATCATTGAAAATTATTGTGAAAAAGAAATGGGTGTCCGCAATTTAAAGCGATGTATTGAAATCATATTTACGAAATTAAATTTATTCCGACTGATGAAACCCGGAACAAACCTTTTTGAAAATGACGGCGAATTCAATTTTGCCATCCAATTTCCATTTATTCTTACAAAACATGTAGTGGATAAATTAATTAAACATGAAAAAGAAGGAACGGAGACATGGCGCAGTTTTTATGTATAAGCCACAAAGAGGCATCTATAAATTAGAATAATTGTTTTTACGCGTGCAATTGAATTTTTTCTCTATTTTGTTTATATATTTACGTGTAAATATTTTAACAGGTGTTTTTGATTTTTCCGTGTTTTTTAGAATGACACGTATTTGAGGGACATAATCTCTCGGTAGTTTGTTAATATAACGCACACGACCACTATTATGAATGTCGCGATAATAGACGAATTCCATGTCTGTCATATTCAAAATTAATTGGCCGGTGGTTTTTACAATCGTTCCGCCTGGTTTTATCACTTTTCGTGTTAATCTTGCATCTCGATAAGAATGTAATCGCGGATCTACATTCACATAATTTTGATTTAATACATTGGCCACATCGTCATAGGTAACAAGTGTGCGTTGTTTCAGTTCTTTTTCTACACTTTTTCGTCGAAGAAAAGATGACAAAGTTTGGATGCATTTGGTATAACCAAAGGTGCGAGGATTGGAAAAATAGCCATGATTGGATAAAACATATGGTGATTTTTCCGTTATTTTTTCCATGGCGTTTTTATTTTCTTTCGTATTATTCTCCAAACGATATACATCTCCTTGAACATATATCAATGTATTTCCTTCTATGGTATTTCCACAATGATGCAACAAACAATTCAATAATTCGTCCTTCTTTTTATACATCATTGCATTCAAAATAGGAATGTTTTTTTTCGTAACTTTTATTCTATTCGCGTCTTGAATAAACGTGGCATTTACAATTCCTACTCCAGCACTCGTCATACCTTCAATCCATTGTGTTTTTTTATCATAGATATATACCATTTCAACACCATGGATGATTTCGTGATATATATTTATTTTTGGATTATATACTTTGTCGCGGTTTTTGGCCAAAATATATTTGTCTTCTTTCATCTTTGCATAATATAAGATACACATCTTGGTATATATAATATAGATTTTCTTTTTAGCTTTTTGGAATGAGAGAATGAGAGAAATGTATGTAAATTATTATATATACTTTTATTAATGAAACAAATGAAAAGAACAAGAAAGAATAAAATAAAAAATACCAATAAAACTTGTAAAAATTTTATTCACTTGCCAAAGTTTCAAGAGAAATTCAGTAAAATGATTTTGCATAAATATTTGGATCGAACCAATAAAAATAGAGGTCAATTTTATGTAAAGCGTTTAACCGCTCCATTCGCTCCATCTCATATTAAGCCACAAGACGATTATTATACGTATATCAACTATGACTGGTTAAAAACTGTTTCTCTCAATAAAAAGCAAGGATATATAACCCAAGTTGATGACTTCCGGTTAGTGCAAGACAAAGTGTATTATGAACTACATGGTCTTGTCATGAATTATATTCGCAACAACAACAACGCTTTGTCGAAGAATTTAAAATCTTTTTATGAATCGGTTATTCACATGATAAGTATTGATGAAGGCAAACGATTGTCCAAAGAAGCGGTAGAGTTGGTGGATTCCTATATTGAAAAAGACGATGTCTGGGGATTATTGGCAATGATGAATCGCGATGAAATGATTGCAACTCATGCACCTTTAGTTTGGTCAATGGCACCAGATCCAAAAGAACCCGATATTTTTCGCTGTTCGATAGAGCCCCATCATTTTAATTTGGCCAATTTGGACATTTATTACGATGACGGAACAGACGTTGAGTATAAAACGAAATATCGAAACATGTTCGACACTCATTGCGAAGAACTGTTTGAGATGTGTTTAGGTAAAAATCATGGATTGAATGCCAGCGATGTTTTGAAAACGGGTATGGATTTATTTAATGCACTGGGATGCACCGAAGCGGTAAAAGAAGGAAAAGAAAAATCGTATAATAAGGTGCGTTCAAGTGAATGTCTTAAAAAATACGGATTTGATTGGGAACAATTCGCACGAAAATTAGGATTTCAACAAGTGCCTTCTTTTTTTATCACAAGCAATTTGAATTATTTGAAATGTGCCACGGAATTGATGTTGAAAAACTGGAAAACACCGCAATGGAGAGCACATGTCATTTGGATGCTTCTAAGTCGAATTGCGCGTTTAACCAAACATTGGGAGAAATCCATTTTTCAGTTTTATGGTGATTTTGAAAGAGGCGAAACATCCATCAATACTAGTGACGCAGTTAGTGCTTCCTTGTACATGTCTGTGCCTTTTAACACCTTCTTAACCAACCAATATTATGAAGCCTATGCGGACCCACAAAAACTGGAATATGTAACGACCATGGCCAATGAACTGAAAATCGTATTTCGCCGACTGTTGCAAGGCAATACATGGTTGTCCAAAGAAACGAAAAGATATGCCTTGTATAAATTGAGCAAATTTAAATTTGTCATTGGTAAGCCCGATAAATTGAGAGAAGACCCGTTGTTGGATTATGGTGACAATTTATATGATAATATGATGAAAATTATTCGTTGGCGGTGTAAAAAGTTTATTCAATTAGAAGGACAACCTTATATCGATATGCCTATGATGGATTGGACACAATATCCGGTGAAAATGGTCGGCACTCAGGCATATATCGTAAATGCATCTTATACTCCTTCCAAAAATTCCATATACATCAATTTGGGATATATTCAAAAACCGTTTGTCGATTTAGAACGCGGAATAGAATATAATTTGGCACGTGTTGGATTTACTTTGGGACACGAAATGTCTCATGGGTTTGATGATTGGGGGTCACAATATGATGCCACGGGTAAATTGATGGATTGGTGGACACCCAAAGATAAAAAAATATTCAAAGAGAAACAAAAGAATATTGTCAAGCAATATGAGACGTTTGCAAAACGAGACAATATTACCTTTGATGCCTCTATTGGATTGGGAGAAGATATGGCGGATATAGCAGGATTGGCTACAACCATTACTTATTTGTTTGACATTCGCGAATATCAAGGAGAAATTATACCCATTCGAAAGAAGTCGTTTGAATTATATTTTACCTATTTTGCTTGCCAACAACGTCAATTCATCTCAAAAAAGGCAATCACTGCACAATTAAAAACCAATCCACATCCTTTAGATAAATATCGATGCAATGTCCCCTTGTCGCGCACTCTTATATTCCGTGCATTGTATGATGTGAAACGTGGTGATGGTATGTGGTGGGAGGATGTGGATAAAGGTATTCTTTAATTGCACCGTAAAGATGTAAAATAATATTGTCCTATATTAATGACATCCACGACAAAAAATGGTTTTTCTCTTGATAAACATGGGTGGAAATATATTTCTATTCAAGGTTCTCCTAAGGAAAGAGGATATGCATATGGATATTTATGTGCCAATGATTTCAAAGAAATACAAAAAATGCTGGTGTTCTTATTGCCTGAAACCTATGGACATTCTTGGAAATATTTCATAGATAACATTTCGGAAGATTTTATGACCATGACACGCAATGATTTCCCCGAAATATATGAAGAAATGCAAGGAATTGTGGATGGATGCAATGCCAATCAATGTCCTACTTCTTTGGAAGAAATTCTTGCCTGGAATTTTTATTATTCCCTTCCATATTGGTATTCCAGTCTCTCTGACACTCATGTTGGAAAGGAAGGCGGTAGTAAAGACCATTGTAGTGCATTTATCGCAACAGGAGATTGGACAGAAGATGGACGCATTGTAGTGGCACACAATTCTTTTTGCGATTTTATTGATGGGCAATATAGTAATATAATACTACACATATCACCAGAGAAAGGTCATCGTATTCTTATGCAAACATGCCCATGTTGGATTTGGAGTGGCTCTGATTTTTTCGTGACATCCAAAGGTATTATTGGCACTGAAACAACTATTGGTGGATTTATTCCTTATGAAAAGCGGTATCCCATTGGATATCGTATTCGCAAAGCCATGCAGTATGGGAATTCTCTTGACGATTATTGTGACATTTTATTGAAAGAAAACTCCGGTGATTATGCAAATTCGTGGCTATTTGGCGACATTCATACCAATGAAATTATGCGATTGGAATTGGGATTGAAATATCATAACATTGAACGAACCAAAAACGGCGTATTTATTGGGTTCAATGCGCCTTATGATAATCGTATTCGGAATTTAGAAGTGCAAAATTCTGGCATGTATGATGTGCGTAGACATCAAGGTGCGCGCAAAGTAAGACTAGGCGATTTAATGGATGAATACAAAGGAAAATTAAATGTGGAAGTGGCACAAAAAATCATTGCCGACCATTATGATGTTTATTTGGAAAAAGAAAATCCTTGTTCGCGGACAATTTGTTCGCATTATGACTTGGATCCGAGAGAATTTATGTCACAAGCGGATCGTCCGAAACCCTTTGCCTTGCATGGTGCAGTGGATGGAATTGTATGTGATTCGCGTCTTGCTGAGAAAATGTCGTTGATTGCGCGATTTGGTAATTCATGTGGGACGGCATTTGTCAAGGATGTGTTTTTTCACAAACATCGCCAATATGAAATTTTTGCGCCTTACATAAAAGACAGATTGAGTCAACCTTGGACGGAATTTACGGCACAGCATATGAAAAAATCCATGAAATATAAAATCACCAAAAGAAAAAACAAATATGGCATAACGAAAAAAAGAAAAGATAGAAATCCACCATTATTATCATCATAAAATTAATTATAATATATTTTACTGCGAAACTACTTAAAAACTACTTGCTGTTATAGAGTATAATGGCTAAGAAAACCGTAACCGAAGTGTCTGCTCCTGCTCCTACTCCAGTATCTGTTCCCACGGAAGTGGTGAAAAAGGCTCCACGCAAGTCCAAGGTGACTGCTTCTACCGAGGCAGTACCTGAAGTGGCTTCTGTTCCTATTCCTGTTGCCCCTGCCCCTGCCCCTGCCCCTGCCCCCGTTTCTCAGGAAGAGGTCACCATGAAGGTCGTTGAGCCGGTGGAAGTGTCTGAACTTACACTAAAGTTTCAGCAATTGAGTGCCTTGGTGTCTTCCATCAAGGCGGATTACAAGGCGATTGAGAAAAAGTGGTCAAAGGATGTCAAGCTTGCCTTGAAGCAATCCTCCAAGCGCAAGAGAAAGTCTGGAAATCGCGCACCTTCTGGATTTGTCAAGCCTACCAAGATTTCTGAGGAATTGGCCACTTTTCTAGGCAAAGAGGCAGGTTCTGAAATGGCACGCACGGATGTCACCCGTGAAATCAATAGTTATATTCGCGAACACAAGTTGCAGGATAGCAGCAATGGTCGCAAGATCAACCCAGACGCAAAGTTGGGTGCCCTTCTAAATTTGAAGAAGACCGACGAGCTCACTTATTTCAATCTGCAGAAGTATTTATCACCTCATTTCCCTAAGGTGGATGCCAGTGCATCAGCATAAAAAATAAAAATAGAAACTAGAAACTAAAAAACAGAAAAATCATGGTATAAAGCAATTATTTGGCTACATTTTTTATTAAGACTATTACCTAATAAAAGATGAAAGATGAAAAAGATAACTATTATACAGCAGTTGCATATAATGGGGGATGTTCTTTATTTAATTTAAACATATTATTTATTTTTTGTATATTATCTATATCTACATGTATTTGTTTGGTTTGTATTAACCACTGATAAAATCCGCATTCCATTTTATTTTCAATGTTATTTTTTAACCATTGATATGTTTTTAAGTAATTATAATATTTGTGTATTCCTTCTCCTTTTTTATTTTCACCTTCGTCATCATCACTATGTAGGTTGTTATAATCCGTCCCAGATAAAATACACATTTCGCGAAATTCATTTTGATTTATTTCCAAATTAGTAAGAATGCTCTGCGTTTCATACAAAATACAAGTATGATGCAATAAGCTTAAATATCGCAATACTCTTGGACAACCATATACAAACATATCCATATCTTCACTTAAACATGCCCAGGCTTTTCCTTCCATCACATACCAAGCACATAATTCATCCGCTTCGCCTTTGGCAACCATATATGTAGCACCATACTCAACAATTTGTTTTTTTACGGCTTCAACGTTTTGGTTTGTAATATTTACAAAGGTGTTTTTTAATTGTTGCAATTGTTTTTTATATTGTTTTTTAGTTTGAACATCCATTTCTATTGTATCGGCAATTTGTTGCTTCATTAACTCGTATTTTTCTTTGGCGTTTTGTTTTTCTTTTTTACGCTGTTGTAATGCGTTTTTTTTCTCTGCAGGAGGTGTTCCGTCAAAAATAAACAATGGCTGTATTTTATAGGTACGAAACATGGACAACATAGTTATCATGTTCTCAAATAAATGCTCCGTTGAAGCATATCGATACATGTAAATACTAACATCAATCACTATTTTTTTACCTGTCATCTTAGAAAGATGAATCTTGGTCAATGAATTCGGCGCTTTTTCTCTCAAGAATCTGTTCAAGTATTTTATTCCCATTTTTTGTTCGTTAGACACATTCGTTCATCAAACGCGTTTCTATTCATTTTTTTCCTCCAATAGGGGTCATAGATATAATTTAAAATTGTTTCACTATATGAATGGTCATAAAAAAATGAAACTTCATATATAAATTATAATATAACAAACAATGGTTATAACATTGGATGAATTGATTGATGATATCAACAAATCATCATTGAATGAATATATTTTTGATAATTTCTCTAATAAATTATAACATTGATATTCACTTGCACCAAGTGCCTTATTTTTATACTTTTATGATTGAATTGACACGTTGTGTCTATAAATATAATTTTTCATTATATACTAAAATATTATTATACTCTCGAAAATCATCTTTCCTTTCAAACTAATCATCTCATCAAACGAAAAAAAACATATTTATTGATAACACTCCAATTAAAAATATTGTTTTATGACAATATTATTGAAGAATAATATTGAATTTATGAATATAAAGACGAATATATATTATCTTTATTATCAAAATTTACACAAACATATTACATTTCGGCGCTTTTTTATTCATTCTTTTCCACCATGAAAACATTCTTATCCAATGTAATAAACTCGGTAGGTTGGTAGTCATACATTGAATCAATCAACCAAGATTTACAAGTAGTATATATTTTTTGTGGCACAATACCAAACGTATAATAGATAAACTTTAGTACATACAATGTCCATAAAATATAAAAAGGCATATATTGTTTTTTTAAATGTTGTTTTAATATTTCATCCTTATTTTTCTCTTCATAGATAGAAAATTCTACATCAATAAAGTCATTCGCATATTTCACCTTATGACCACGAATGACATTGTGCGACGTGTCCATTTTATAGACGGTTTTACTGACATCCTTATTTGAAAGGTTTAAAAAACTGGTGAGTAATAATATGGTGCTGGATGAATTATTGGTAAAAATATCAATATCAATGTCACTGTATCCTGGAAAATAATCTTTTCGCAAAATACTTCCATAAAAATAAAGGGGTTTGTCAATGTAACTCTTCAATTGATCTAAAAATATCTCTTGTTGAAGGGTTAACTTTTGATATGGGTCCATTGACATATAGATATAAAAGAAAATTAATTCTTTTATATCCAAAAACTACATTTAAATGATTACCATATGCCATAGTTTTTATAATATTTTTTAACATTTTCAACAATTTCTTCATCAGTCGAACGCCTACCCGTAACCGAAAAAGGGAATTTTTCTTCAGCAAAGAAATAATGGTTAATATCATCACTCCGAGCCAACATTCCTTCAACCAATGATTGATAATGTATATTTTTGGGCAATGCTTTATGAAACTTTATAGGAAGAAGTAACGCATCCTTATGCATATAAATAGTAAAATCATTGCCAACAATTACAAAATTATATTGATCAATTTTACTGCCAGTGCCATTGTCAGCAATCTCAAAACTACGATATTTATATTTTTTATAGGTACTGCCAAAAAATAAGATATCACCTGGTTGAATATTTAATTTTGATTTATTTTCCAACACATATAATTGAATTTCTTTATAAGAACTCACATTAGATACATGGTCTGTTAAATTATGGAAATTCGCTGTAAGATGCGATGACTTTTTGGGTGACAACTGTTTGGGTGACGACATTTTGGGCGATAACATTTTGGGCGATGACATTTTGGGTGACGAGTGTTTGTTTTCATTTTTCATTGTTTTCATTTTTTTTGGGCATTTTCCATGTACATCTCGTTCCCCATATTTACATGGACGAAGTTTTTTCGTTTGTCCTGTTTTGGGACTACTAGGTGCTACTACTCCATTTTCAAAATCAACGCACTTTTTTACTGCACTTACCAGTTCAGCCTTTTTAAACTTACTAATTCCTTTTATCTCACATATTTTAGCAAGTTCCTTCAGGGTTGCTACACTGTTTTTTTCCAACTTAACATGCACATCCCGAATTGTTTTGTTGTGTTCTGAAAATTTAAAATATACTTTATCACCGTTACCGGTTGTATATACGTCGTTTTTCTGTATCGTTAGTCTCCTTGTGTTATCCATTTATAATATATTGATATATAAAAAACTTCCCTACATTTTTATTAAAAAACTTCCCTACATTTTTATTCGATAACACATAAACGTATCTATATAAACATTATGATTTTTCGGAGTAGGCAATGATAACATTTCATCGTTTTGATTTCATTTGACGCGCTTTGTATTCGTGCCAGTTATAATATTTTGGAAAAGTGTCGAATCTCACATGCAACCAGGACACTCCAAGGCCACTAGTAGATACCCAAAACAATTGATTTTCTAAACCCTTGCTGTCTCTCGACAACCATTCCTGATGCCACGTGTTTGCCATAATTTTATAATGAGACTCTTCAGCACCCCGCAAAAACGCAGCAAGATGCGTCATATATTGTGGAGATGCGTAAGAACCATCTACAATATAATATTCAATACCTTATGTCAAGGTTTAGTTATCTTCC
>Ga0172372_10007308_pt1 | contig 14867 bp, 14 predicted proteins | sample LakKiv5m_2_FD_114544 | JGI IMG/M metagenome (GOLD analysis project Ga0172372, IMG submission 114544) | Freshwater microbial communities from Kabuno Bay, South-Kivu, Congo - kab_092012_9.5m | ecosystem: Environmental > Aquatic > Freshwater > Lake | place: Democratic Republic of the Congo...
ACTAAACACTGACAGGAATTTATCATAATTATCTGATCTATATGATTTAAATTCTTCTCTAGTACTAACAATTTTTAACAACAAATAAAATGAAATTAAAATTAATGAATGATTTTTATGAATGTGATCATCAACTTTTCTAATTAATTCTTCTAATTTTTCTGTATTGAACGAGTTGTTAATTAAATTAATACCCATATTAATTATTTTTTTCAAAACCAAACTGCTTATCAAATATTCTTTCTTTAAAATTCTTCTATTTTCATCAACACATAATTCTATTAATATATTAAAAATATTATCAAATGTATTCTCAACATATTTATTTAAAATTTCACTTATAATGATGTCATCAGATTTCTTTGGTTCTGAATTTACAATTAAATTTAAATTTGGCGAACAATAAATTGGTGCCTTAACATTATCATATAATAATTTGATTTCTCTTTCATAAATATCCTTGAAACGATGATTTAACACATCTATAATAGATTTGTCTCTATATTCTATATTTTCTAAATTAACTTTTGTTATCAATGAATTTCTCAAAATATGTTTTACTGTTTCTGGATCAATATGACTTTCATATGAGACTGCCAATAAAATAGAATTAAATGTGCATGATCCTGAATATTGTTCTCTATAATAATCTTTGTTTTCAAGTGATGTTATTTTTTTTGGTGGTTCAGGAATAAATAAATATTTATCAAAATTAACAAGTTCATTTTTTGATGATCCATAAATACAATAAATACCATAAAAATCCATATTTACATTGTGGCAATAAGAAACATCACTTAGGAAATTAATTAAATCTAAATTTGACCCTAAAGCATTAATTAATAATTCACTTTTTAATTCAATTTTAAAATTATTCCATAAATTTTTTAACAAATCATATATTGAAGTACTCATTTCTTTGATATCAAACACCATATCTAGTTTAAAATATTCTTCCAATGATTTATTAATTAACTCATTATACACATCTTTTTTTATAATAACGTCCTGATGATAATAATGTTCATATCTTATTTTTGCTAAAAATTCTTTTGTGATTTGGAAATCATCATTCAAATGAAAGGTATTTTTTAATAAATGATGTATTGTTACGTGAAGTGTATATTCAAACTCATATTTATATTTTTCTGATATTTTTCTAAAAATATATGAAAATATATCTCCATACACATTAAATAAATTATAAAGATAATGTGTGTTGTCTTGATAAGAACGAACGTCTCTATTTGAAGAGGATAAATATTTATCCATCATTTGGTCTAAAACAATTTTAGGATCATCGAATAAATAATTATTACTTTTTACATAATAAGGATATTTTAATGAAAAAGACAAATGTTCATTATGAATAATTGGTTGATAAATTGTTTTTTCATTAATTATTAAATGCTTTTCAAATAAATTTTGTATAATTCCAACAGCTATATTTTCTGATAATATCATTTCCTTTTCCAATGACAATTTTAATTGATTTTTCAACAAATAATCATATAAAATATGTGAATCTGAATTTAAGAATTGTTTGTTGGATAAAATTATTATTGTCAAAAGTTCATGAATATTATCACAATTCATTTCAACAATACATTGTGGGAAATGTGGTTCTTCATTATCATAATTATGATAATTTAAACCAGCACCGCCATTACATACAACCATTTTTATTGTACCGTATGTAATATTTTTTTTTATTATAACACAAACTAAATGTCCACTATCTTCATTTAAAAAGCCAGATGGTAAAATTAATGATTTTCCATCATCAAGTGTTACTATTATTTCATCAATTAATCTTTTAATTTCATTTTTTATTAAACTTTCCAATTCAGTATCATATAAATAATCTTTATTAAAAATAACTGAATAAAACTCTTTTGTAACGAATTCTTCATTAAAATGATCTTTTGTACCTTCATAACTATCATAAAACGATCTTTTTTTTCTATCATTTCTTTTATCATAGTTATAAGAGTTTGCCACATAATGATCATCGTAAATTTCTCTATAATTTAATCCACAATTTTTTATTTTGTCAATTAATAAAATAATATTTGTCCAAAACGGCAACGATTCTTGTAAAAATTTAACATTAAAAGTTTTCATTGGTTCCATTATATTAATAAATTGTTCTAAAGATTTCAATTTTGTATTTCCAACATTTGAACTAATATATTCTTCTAAAAAAGCATGAAGAAAAAAAGGATCATTAATATCAATTGATGACATATATAAATAAAAATATTTTTATTTTACATATTTTTATTTATTTCAAATAAATTATTTTAATTAAATGGTCCAACCAAATGTACAAATTTTACAAATATAGGTTGGTTTATAACTATTCTGTTTTTTGGTTACAACAGCTTCTTTGATTCCTTTGTAATTTTTATCATTTGTTGGACAATTCACATTTTTACAATTGTAGAAATGAGTTCTATATAATGTTGGATCATTAACATATAAATAATAGTCTTCAGGTTTAAGATTACTTACAAGATTTGTCTTATCATCTGTTAGTAAACTTATTGTTTCCAAAATAGGTTCACTAAAATTACAATTTTCACATCTAAAAAATGCATTGACATCCACATTGCTATTTTCCTTTTTCTGTGTTTTTATATGATTTAAAATATTTTCTCTTTGAGGTTGTGATAATTTTTTGAAATTTTGATTTTTCAATAATTCTTCTTCCTCAATTTCAATAACAAAATTATCTAACGAAACATCCTTATCTATAATTTTTTGAATAAGTGAAGCAACAGTTGTAATTTTCTTTTTTTTAGTTTTATCAATTTTAACTTCAGAATTACTTTTACTAACATCTAATGCAGTTCCACATTTTTTACAAAAATACATTACTTAAATACTAAGTGATAGTTTTAAATATTTTAATATCAATTTTTTTATTTTAATAATGTGATCTCTTTACATAAAAATTATTGATGTATAAAATATTGGTTGGAATTTAGTAAATCATTATTAGAAAAATCAAATTTGGATCCATTTTTTTCCATCAAACAATAATTCAATTTTATTTGTTATATTCAAAATTTTATCTCCAATGTCTACATTTCCTGTAAATTTTGATTTGTACAAAATTATTTTTTTACAAATTCCTGGAACCAAATCAGTATTAGATATTTTAATTGTCAAATCTGGTTTTTCAAATGACACAAAAGTTATTTGATCAAATACAAGGGAAATATTGTCTGCTACCTTATATTTTTTAAAAGTTTTAATAATTCCATTATTGCCAACCAATAAATCATTTGATAAAATGAATTTTTTATCATAATAACGTAAAAAATCATCATTAAATTTTATTGACGGTATCGGAGCATTAATTGTAAATTCATTGTCAAAATAAAAAACATCATTTATATTTATTGATTTACAAGTCAAATTAATATTTTGTTCTTCGATCGATAAAACTGGTTTATATCTACCATTTTCCATTTCTTGATTGGAAGAACCTAAATATATGTTTGAAGAAACATTAATTGATTGAATATCCATAAAATTACATTTTAATAAACCGAGTACATTAATTTCATCACACCAAATATTATTCCAAGGATGATTATTAGAACCTAAATCAGAATTTGAAGTGTTGTATAAATTACAAGTTATATCCAAACCATCATTGTTAAATAATAAAGATCCATTTTTAGTATTTATCGATTCATTCAAAAAAATATTTTTATGAAAATAACTTCCTCCCATAACTTTTAAAGATCCCTTTTTATATCCTGATTCGCAATCATCATTAATTTCTAATGTTTTAATTGACACATCTTTATTGTCATCCATTTATAACAATTGTAAGAATAAAAATTTAAATTAAAATCTTTGTAATAATTAATGGCTGGAGGATTAATTCAACTCATTGCAATCGGAAGTCAAAATACTTACATTAATAAAGAACCAGAAATCACTTTTTTTAGAACTTCATTTGAAAAACACTCTAATTTTTCAATTGAAACCAAAGAAATGTTTTTAACAAATGGAGCAGGCTTTGATAGATTAACTTCATGTGATATAAAAAGAGAATTCGGTGATTTATTGACACATTTGACCTTAAAAATTGAATTACCAGATCTTGGTGATGACAATTTTTCTTGGACTAATGCTATTGGACATGCAATTATAGATTATGTCGAAATAGAAATACAAGGAAAACAAATTGATAGACATTATGGTGAATGGTTAGAAATATGGACAGAACTTACACAACCGTTAGAAAAAAAACTTGGTTATAATGAAATGATTGGAAAATCTGAAAATTTTAATTTATCAAATAATCATGAAATGACTTTATTAATTCCTATGAATTTTTGGTTTTGTAGAAATATTGGATCTGCATTACCCCTAGTTTGTTTATTCTATTCTCAAATAAAAGTAAATGTTAAATTTAGATCATTTCATGAATGTTGGAATGCATCACTTGATAGTGTTGGTAATCCTCCATGTGATATAACCAGTTTCAAAGCATCATTTTTAGGTGAATTTATTTGGTTAGATTTAAGAGAAAGATTAAAATTTGTTACTGAAAATCATTTCTATTTGTTTGAATATGTTCAATCAGAAATTGATAATACTTTTTCAAAAAATAATAATCCAATCAAATTAAATCTTAATTTTAATAATTTGGTTAAATCTATTTATTGGGTTGTTCAAAGAAGCGATAATATAAAAGAAGCACAAGTACCAAAAGATTCACCAGATCCATATAAATTCAGAAATGGTAATAATTGGTTTAATTATTCAGTTTATAGATCTCGTAAAGCTCCATTATATGAAAGTATTGATGGTTGTTCTTTATATTTTAATGGTATTTTAAGAATGGAAGAACAAGATGGAAAATATTTTAGATTATATCAAAATCATTATTACAGTACAAGATCACCATCAAATTTTATTTATACATATTCTTTCGCATTAAGACCAGATGAATTTCATCCAACTGGATCTGTTAATATGTCAAGAATTAAAAATTGTGATTTGAAATTTATTAGAAAAAAAATAAATAGAAAATATACTGAAGAATCACAAAACTATTTGGTTAAAATGTATGCATTAACATATAATTTTCTTGTTGTTAGCAATGGTATGATGTCTTTATTATTTGACAATTAATTTTATGAAAAACTTTTTTTTATTTGATCAACAAAAAATATATTTATCTCTTGATAAAGTCCAATAACCATTTTTACCATTATTGGATTCATCGGTTTCATAATCATAAATTTGTTTTCCATCAATAGATTTATAAAATCTCAAAACATCAAAATTTTTAAATATTGTTTCATCAAAAATATTTGAATCTTCTGTTATTTGTAAACCAAAATATGGAAAAATATTATTATCTCTTGATGCGGGTGTTCCATGAAATTTAACATAAAACTCATTATCTGTTCTGACAATATTTGATTTTATTAAATATTTGTCAAATTTTCCTTTCTCTAATTTTTTTAAAAATTTTTTTTTAATACTCGGAATGATAAATGTTTTCATTTCAGAATTGTCTTTGCAAAAATCATTCAAAAATGTATCATAAAAATCATCTTTTTGAATTAAATTTTTTCTTTCTTTCCATTCTTTTATTAAAATTGTTTTATCATTATTCATATTGATAACTTGACTTGGTTCATCATAATCAATTTCTCTAATAAAAAATAATTTACCATTTTCAGGATTTTTAATTTTATTACAGGATTTTTCAACACAAATAAAACATTGAACTGTTCCATAAATTTTTGAAGGGTCTGTTAGTTGAAAAAAGAATAACATGTTTTTATTACAATTTTGACATTTTGGTATTTCATCATTTATTTTGAAATATGGAAAAGAACCAAAAAATTTGTCAATACATTGGTATTCAACTTTATCTTCACATTTTTTTATTTTTTTTGGATAATATCCAATATTATAATGTTTATCAGTGAAAACATATTTCTTCAAATAATCATTTATTTTTTCATTAATGTCTACCACATTGCTATACCAGAAATTTTCATCCATATTTAATAAATAAAATTAATTATTCTTGATTTCAACTTTTTTTTTTCAAAATAAATGGTCTTTTTTAAGTTCAGATAATTTCCAAATTTCATATTTTCCATTTGGTAAAGGTCTTTTTATTTTCAACGGACAAGTATTATTTTTTATTTCTAACATTACAATTTCATCATAATCTAAACCTTCTATGTTTTTCAACATTGGTTTAGCATTACCAACCAATTGTTGTGTTCTCGTACCAATTAATCTATTAAATTCATATCTTGACATTCTTGAAGATGATATTCTTTTTTCATTTGGTAAAATATCATTTTCATTATCTGGAATTACAATATCATCTTCAATTGATTCTTTCATATAACATTCTAATTCTTCATCTTCGTCTTCTTCAACATCATCATCTTTATCATCAGCTAATTCTTCTTGTTCTTCCTCAATTTCATCTTCGTCACTATTTGATGAAACTTCAGAATCTAAATCATCATCTACTTCATCTTTATCACTAACTGAATCAATATCCACTTCATCTTCTGAATTTTCGTCCTCAATAACAAGTTGATCTTTAACTTTTTTTGACATTAATTTATCAATATATTATTAGTTTAAATAGTTTACGAATCAATTTTTTATTATATTATTTTATATACAATGAACATTGAAAAACTACAAAAAATATATAATTTGAAAAAAACTTTAAAAACAACATCGGAAAAAAATGAATTATCAAAATACGAAGAATACATACCAATGTTTGATATTTATTCATATTCTATTTATTTAATTCATAAAAATAATGTTCATGAAAAATTAACAAAATACAATTTTAGATTTATCAATGACAATGTCTTCGATTGGTTAAAATCAATAGAAGAAAATTTAATTAAAAAAGAAAATTTAATAGACGAAAAAAAAGAAATTTTAAAAAAAATACAAAATGGTATTGCATTTTTAAAAAATTATAACATCAAAATTTTACAAGAAACATCATCAAATATACTTTATGAATATAGTTTAAAACTTGATTTGGGTATTACCATTTGTAAAAGAAACTCTTTTATTCCGTTTTTTCAACATCTCAAACCATATTATTCGCATGATGAAATTATTAATTTGGGTTTGAATATGGGAATTAAATTAAAAGTAAATAAAGAACAATTATTAGAACCATCCATTTTATACGACACATGCAAATTAGTTTCTAAAAATGACGTGTCATCTAAAATTATTTTTGAACACACAAAATACATTATGAACACCGATTCATCATATTTAGTTAAATACTATTCATTATACGGAAGCCATTTTTTAAACAGAATGTTAAGAAATACATTTAATCAAAAAAATCACAACGAAACATATCCTGAATCATTAATTGATGTTGTTAATAAATTATCTAAAACAATTCACAACAGTCCTTGTTTAGATAAAAGCTATTATGTCTATCGTTTTGTTACTAATGATGATTACTTGAAACATCTTAAAATTGGAGATACATTTATGGATCCAGGATTTATGTCAGCAACAAGAGATCCTTTTTATGGTGCCGGGTCTGAACAAATATTTGGAATGATATTAATTAAAATTCATATTCCTGAAAATGTCAATGGAATTGGTTTATTTATTGAAAATTTTTCTCATTTTCCAAAAGAACAAGAAATACTTTTTGCACCGTTTACAAAGTTTAAGTTATTGTCTATCGATGATAATTTTAAATATTATCACATTAACAAATCATTTGAAAAAAAAATTCAAAAAAAATATGAATTTGAATTTGTTTCCATAAATAACAATAAAATTACCATCCCTATTTCAAATTATGAAATACCAGTTATTGATTTTAATGATTTGAAAATTGAAGGTCCAACAATTCTACAAAGAATTAATAATTTTATACAAAGATACACAAATGAAAAAGGGGAATTTTCTATTTTATGTGAAAATCAAACATTGGTTTTCTATTATCAATGGTTCGATTCATATTCACCATATAGTCAATTTTATCAAAATAAAACTAAAAACGGAATTAACTTTGTCAGTTATAATGAAAATATGCAACCACATATTTGGATTGAATTAGGTGACAATTTATTTATAAACTATTATAATAAATAAATCAAACTACAAATATTATTAAAGATGATTTTTTGATTGATTTTATTTCTAAATTTGGACATGCATTTAAATATAGTCATTCATATATTAGTTGTAATTATTCTGATTTTTCAAATTTTAGAAATAATTACTTTGAAGCAACTCAAAATTACACAAAATTTAGTTTTTTTTGTTTAGACTTTTATAATTATTTAAAAAAAAATATAAAAAGATTTCATAATAATGACTATGTTGATTCTGTTTTTTCCTGGTGGAAACTTGATGTATTGAAAAGAAAAAAAATAACTGAAATTGCAAAAAATGATTTATCCGATTGGATTAATGAAATTTCAAATAAAGAAAAAATAACCTATTGTTCGGAATTATTAATTATAGTTGTTGAAAAATATTTTCATAAATATCCCAATTTAGAAAAAAGATTGTCTTTATTATACGAAAAAAATACTAATCCATTTGTTTTAAAATTTTATAAATTAAATAATCTCACTTATTTACACAGTAATAATTACATTTCGGAACAAAGTTTTTATGATAATGATGAAGAAATTAAAAAATTAATATTTAGTAGAGATGATTATATATCTATTTATGGTGAAGTTGAAAGAGTTTTATAATTTTGTGTATCCATATTTGTAAATTTTTTGTTGATTATTTTTCTCATTCATAATTTCATTTAATTTAAAAAACAAAATTGAACGACATAATATTCCATAATTCAAATATTTATTTAAATCATATCTTGTGTGATATGAAATAATTTTATTAACTACAGTAAAAGAATTTGTTAATTCATTAATTCCAATATCAATATTTTGCATGTTAAAAATAAAATTGATTTGTTCTTTTGGAAAATCCAACATTTTTGTTAATTTATTAATTTCATTTATTACTTTATCAGTATCATAATTGATTTTATTTATAAATAATTTTTTCACTGTATTTTCAAAATCATTAATTATTTCATTCCAAGAATTTTCAAAATAATGTGAGTAAATAACATAATTCAATACGTTGTTTCCCTTACTTATTTTTAAAAAACTATTTTCTTTAAATTTTAATAAAAATTTTTCCCAATGTATATTAATTAAAAATCTGATATTGTCATTCATAGGCTCATTTAAATTACTTGATAATTTATCTAAAAATTCTATTTCGTTTTCATCAATTTCACTTATAATTTCACCACAAATTGACAAACTTCCTTCCTCATCTCTAATCCATTTATCATTAACTTTTGCAAATTTTATGATTTGAAGATCCATATGATTATATTAATATATAATTATTAATTTTCAATTTTTAATAATAAAATAATCCTATAAATCCATTATAGTTCTTAACAAAACCATCATAATTATCATTTTTATTTATTTGTTTAACAACACCATATTTACAATTGATATCGTTTACATTAATTTCACTTTCCAATTTATTAAACATAATGTCAGAAATATAAAACTCCTTCAAAGAACAATCAACAATCATTTCTTTAATTTTTTCAAAATCTCCCACAGCAACAAGGTTACATTCTTTAGGATTTGATAACATATTTTGAATTTTTAGAACATTATTTTGAAATTCTATTTGATCTTTTTTATCAAATTCAAATAATAAATCTTTTTTTGGTACATTTTGTTTCAATAAAATCCAGTTATTTGAAATATTTGGTGACAATAGTGATGTTTGATAATTGTTTGTAATTAATAATCCAGAACCATATTTCGACAAAATATCACTTAATTCTTTAGGATTAGAAAATGATTTATCTTCAACATTTTTTTCTTTAGTATCATTTATATTAATTAATTTAATTGTATTTTTAATAATAGTTGCAACATTAAAAAATTTAAAATCGAAAAACAATTTTGCTAAATATTCACAATCAAATGTTTTCCCGTAACCATAATAAAATTTATTAATATTGTATTCTCTTAACATTTTCAAATCATCAGATGATAATTTTTCATAATTAACTTCGGCACCAATATAAAATATATGTTCTAAATTTTCAAATTTTGTTTCTGTTGTAACAAGTTTCATTAAATTAAATAATCTGGAATTATATAAATTTCTTTTATATGAATCTTTTTTTGTTTTTATAATATTCATTTGATGTTGCAATTTTGATTTGAAATCCTCTAACGGCAAATCATAACAAACAATTGTAAAAAGAATTTTATCGGTGATATTTATATATTTTTCAATAGAATTTGACATATATATGATTATAATTTTAATCATATATAGTTCAATTTTTTATTCCACAATCAAGTACTATCTTTACAGAATTATAAATTCTATAATCAAGTACTATCTTTACAAAATCAGGTAAAGTTCATTATTTGTTGCCAAACTAAGAAATATGCATGATCTTCATTTCTACTGGCACCATAAAATTTCATTGTTAAATAATTGACTTGAACATCATGTAAATGAGGAGTAACTTGTTTTGTTATGGTGTGAGATATTTTTGCTACTGGATGTTGATCCACCCATCTCTTCACAAATCTTTTATAACATAATTTACAGTCATCTTTTTTTTCTTTCAATTTATTTTCACATTTTCCGTAATCCCAAATATAACTAGTGGATATATTTCCATATTGACAATTTTTATTATCAATATCTGTATAATTGCCATTTGCTTTAAACATTATATATAATATAAATTTATAAAATTTATATTCTTGATTAATTTATATGATTCTTAAACCAAAAAAAAATTTAAATATTGCATCTCACGAATATCTCAATAACTTTATTCAGGAATTATTAGAACAATACCAATCTGATTCCTCATGTATTGAAAATAGTCTAAGTGATTTTTTTACAGAACAAAACAACAAGAAAAAAACAATAACTAGAAATAATTCTTATAATTATGACGATGACAAAAATTTTATTGATCATTATGGTCATGAACATATTCATCCAGAATTATTTTTAGTATTTTTAATTAAAAAAATATCAAAACAACCAACATGTATGAAAAATAATATTATTTTATCCAGAATGATGAATAAGTTGTGTGATTGTAGTAATTTAAACGAAAATGACAAAAAAAGTATTTTATCAATTGCGGAAAACCCAAGTAAAAGTAAAGAAATAATTAAAAATGTTGATCTTAAATATGACAATAAAAGAAAAAATGAAATTGATCAACATAAATTTTCAAATTATAATGATGCTGTAGTTGCTCAATTTAAATCTCATAGCGACGAAATAAATTTTAATAATCAAATACAAAAATTAATGAGTATTGAACAACCAATTAATAATAAATCAGTTACTAAAAATAATATAACAAAAGTAAATGATAGTAAACCAGTTGAAAATAAACCAGTTGAAAATAAGCCAGTTGAAAATAAACCAGTTGAAAATAAACCAGTTGAAAATAAACCAGTTGAAAATAAACCAGTTGAAAATAAACCAGTTGAAAATAAACCAGTTGAAAATAAATCAGTTGAAAATAAAACAAATCAAACAACTGTGGGTGGTTCATTAGTTAACATGTATAAAAATTTTCTTGAATTTTTTATGTAGTTTCTATATTGTCTTTATTAGCACCAACAGATTCTAGAAATTCCCAAAATTTAACATAAAAAAGATCTTTTTTCTCTGAGTGAAAAGAATATATTTTGTCTTTGATATACACATTGACAAAATGTAAATCATCATCTTCATCTGAATATTCACATTTGACATCTGGATTATTCAATAACCATGTAGAACACCATAATTTATGCCATGCAATATTTTCTTCATCGTTCATTATAAAAATATAGTTTCTTTTGTTTAAATATTATATGATTTATTGTGATTTCATGAGAAAAATAAATATTTTAGAAAAACAAAAAAATGATGAAAATAAAAAAGTATTTTGTTTTTTAGTTTGTGGATACAACATGCAATTGTGGATTTTATTTAATTTAAGATCAATATTTTCTCAAAAATATACTAATTATCGTGTTGTTTTAATTGATGATTGTTCAACTGACAAAACTGTGGAAAATATAAATGAATTTGTTAATGAAAATAATTTACATGATTTTGTTACTTTAATTATCAATGATAAAAATTATGGTCCAGCATATTCTCGTTATGTTGGATTGCAACAAATTAAGAGTAATGAAATTGTTGTGTTTTTAGATGGCGATGATTGGTTATTTCATGATCAAGTTTTAAATTTAATAGCTTCAAAATATGATGAAGGTTGTGAAATGACATATGGATCATTTATTCATTTTACTTGTTTAAGACAATTAAAAATTAAAGGAGGGGCATATGACGTTGATATAAATAGTCCAAAAAGATATCATTTGAGAACCGGATATAAATATTTATGGGACGATATGCCAATTGAATATATAAAAGATTCTGAAGGCGAATATTTGAAATATTGTACTGATTTCAATGAATTACTTTGGGGATATTTTAAAATTCCAAAAAATAAAGTGGGTGTTATTGAACAAACATTAATAGTTTATAATATTGCATCAACAACAACAGAATCAAACCCAACGGAATACAAAGATAAAATTTGTAAAGACTTAAATATAAAATGGAATAATTTATTTAAATGTTAATTGCAATTTGTTTTTTCGGTTTAACCAGATCTTTAAAAATAACAATTGATTCAATTAATAAAAATATTTTTGAGTCTTTAAAAAAACAAAATCATGAATATAAAATTTTTTTACATACATATAATTTAAAAAAAATAATAAATGATAGAACTGGAGAAAATAATATATTAGATGTAGAAGAATACAAATTACTTAATCCTGATTTTTTTGAAATAACCAATCAAGATGATTTTGATAAGTTCATTGAAATAGATAAATATGTTAAAAATGGATTATCTCATACATATACCGAAACCACAATTATGAACATACTAAGACAAAATAATTCTATATTTGAAGTTTGGAAATTAGTAAAACAATCAAATATTAATTTTGATTTATTTATGATGTGTCGACCTGATTTGGAATATTTACAACCAATTTATATACCAGATATCAAGTTCAATACTCTATATATTCCAAATTTTGCCCATTTCGGAGGTTTAAATGATAGATTTTGTGTTGGAGATATGGCAAGTGTTGACATATGGTGTTCCAGACTTGATAATATTGAAAAATATTCCGAAAAAAACATACTTCAAAGTGAACAATATTTAAAATATACACTCAATCAAAATAAAATCAATGTTAGATTTTTAAACGATTTTAAATTTAGGAGAATTAGAGCAAATGGAAAAGTTGAAGCACATTAATATATAAAATTTTATTAGTTATTTTATATAAAAATGAAATCAAATTTAATTGAAGGTTTAAAAATAAAAAAAAAAATTATTTCACAGAATAATATCATTAAAGAAACACTAAAAGTTGAAAGACAAAATATTTTGTCTAAACCTCAATTAATTTCAAATAAAATTAATTTTGATAAAAATAAATATATTGAAATTTTTAGTAATGACGAAAATCCCCAATCAACGTCATCCGATAATAATTCTTTAATAAATGTTTTTGATATAAACAAAAACAATAATGATCATTTGCTAAACAAAAAAATTATTATAAAAACAACTAATCAAATATCAAATGATCAATTAAAACAAAAATCAATTGGTATTGATCAAATAAATACAAACAATCAAAACGATCAATTAAAACAAAAATCAATTGGTATTGATCAAATAAATACAAACAATCAAAACGATCAATTAAATACGACCAATGATAACGATCAAATAAACACAAACAATAAAAATGATCAAATAAATCCGATCAATAATAACGATCAAATAAATACAAACAATAAAACTGATCAAATAAATACAAACAATAAAAATGATCAAATAAATACAAACAATAAAACTGATCAAATAAATACAAACAATAAAACTGATCAAATAAATACAAACAATAAAAATGATCAAATAAATAAAAATTCAGATAATGATTCATTAAATCAAAAATCAAAAGAAAATATTTATCAATCGAATCAAAATTCAGTCAGTAAAATTAAAATTTTGAATGAATCATTAATAAATGATAGTCCACTAAATGTGAATGAAGAAAAAATATATATTATGGATTATCAAAATTTAGATATTGTCGTTATTTTCCACATTGGAAATGCAAAAAATATTGACGAAATAATTCAAAGGATTTTAACAATACCAATTAAATATAATTTAATAATTAATATTCAAAAAAATATTGAAAATATAAATAAAATTATTTGTTATTTAAAAAATGTATTTCCTAAATGTAAAATTTTAATCAACGAAAATATTGGAGGTGATATTTATGGTTTTTTAAAAATGATAGAATTTATAATCGTTAACAACATAAATCCAAAATTTATAATGACCTGTCACACCAAAACTCACAACTCTTGGAGAGAAGAACTATTAGATGGAATATTTAATATTGATTTTAACAATATACCAACTTTTGGAGGATCTGAATATTGGTTAAAAAATTATTGGTTATGTGCCGAACTTAATTTTGAAGATGTTTTTGATATTTGCAAAGAATTAGAAATTAATTTAGATGATTATATTGACAAAAATCACAAAACATTGTTCAATTTAAGACTGGTCATTATGAATCCCAGACTAAAAAAATACATTTTTGAAAATATTGAAATGGAAAAAATATCAGAATATGTAAATGGAATAAAATATTTAAAATATAATCATA
>Ga0172372_10007310_pt1 | contig 14863 bp, 16 predicted proteins | sample LakKiv5m_2_FD_114544 | JGI IMG/M metagenome (GOLD analysis project Ga0172372, IMG submission 114544) | Freshwater microbial communities from Kabuno Bay, South-Kivu, Congo - kab_092012_9.5m | ecosystem: Environmental > Aquatic > Freshwater > Lake | place: Democratic Republic of the Congo...
GAAATATAATATATATTAAAACAACTTAAAGAACGGAATGCCGAAATATAATATATATTAAAACAACTTAAAGAACGGAATGCCGAAATATAATATATATTAAAACAACTTAAAGAACGGAATACCATTACCATTCTGGAAATGTAAAAATCCCACTGAACCATTGACACTCGTTTATAAATCATATTGTATATATAGTAAAAATGTAATTACATCATTTCAATAATATTGTGAAATGATATAAAATAGTATTGAGCCATTATCTTTTACGCATATTTCTAGATTTGCGGTTGCTTAGTTTGTTTTTCTTATTTTTTCTAGTTTTTCTGCCGCCTTCTTTGTATTTGGACATATAGTCAGCAATCATATTGACAGGACCAGCAGGAACTGTTGTTTTACCCGATTTAATTTCCATGTTTTTTGCTAACATTTTTGGATTCAACCCGTCTATACGTTCTTTTACCATTTCCAATGTTTGATTCACATTTTCTATTCGGTTCTGATGTTCAATAATAGTGTCATTTAAAAATTTTTTATACATTTCAGCAGAAATCAAATTCAAATTATCGACAAAAATTTCTGTATCAGATAAAAGGTTAGTATCTGGCAAATTTATTAATTTTACAATAGGATTATACCTAGCATTTAGTTTAATCACATTACCTGGTATCATTGGCAATTCATTAATATTATTATGTTCACAATCAAGTTCTTTCAATCTTGGTGGTAATTGTGGTAATGAAGTTAATTGATTATTGTTGCAAATTAAACTTTCTAAATTACTTGGCAATTCTGGCAATGAAGATAATTTATTAAAGTCACATATTAACAATTGTAAAGTAACTGGTAATGGAGGTAACGAAGTTAATTTATTTCCCGAGCAAATAAGTGTTTTCAATCTTAGTGGTAATTGTGGCAATGAAGTTAATTCATTATTTACACAAATTAGGGTTTCTAAAGTATCTGGTAAAACTGGTAATTCTGTTAAATCACTATCACTCACATCCATAACAAAATTATTTTGGTCCATATATTTTATACAAATATAAAATATAAAATATAAAATATAAAATATAAAATATAAAATATTATATGCCAAATTGTCCAGCATAAAATGTATCAATTTGTTCTACACAGCGTCCGATATAATTTTGTGGTATCATACTAATTTTATTTTCTTCCAATATTTGTTTTAATACAGGGTCTAACGTAAAGTCAATATTGCCTTTAGAAGAAGAATTATTTGTAAGGATTAAACGCAACCTTTCATGAATGTCTTGTCTATTAAACCCCATTTTGACACCAGCAATGATAATATGTTCAGAAATAATATTATGTAAATGTTCATCAACGCTTTTTTCGATAACTGGTATATTAATATAAATATTATCAATACATTTAATAGTTTCAGTTAAAATATGTTCCGTCAGAATAAAACAATCTGGATAAATAATGCGTTTAATTGCGGAATCATCGAGAGAACGTTCAAGCCACTGATTAATATAAGTTTGTGACATATTTGTTTCATGATTAATAACAAGACGACAAAGTGAACAAATTTTTTCACAAGTAATCGGATTTTTCTTATAAGGCATAGCAGATGAACCGACTTGTTCTTTTGAGAAATATTCATAAATTTCAGATTTTCCAGAGAGAAGGCGTATATCGTTCATCATTTTATAGACACTTTGACACAAAGAGCTTAAGGATTGAAAAACAAATAAATCATATTTTCTAGAATAGGTTTGACCACATATTAATAATTTATTAGAGAACCCATACAGTTCCGCAAGTTTATTATTGAGTGAAACACATTTGTCGTGGTCGCCGTCAAACAGTTTTAAAATGGTATCTTCAGAGCCGACGGTTCCTTTGATACCGCGAAACGGTAGCTTATTGAGTAAATCCAATATTCCGTCTAGGTCCAAAATAATATCAGAATTCCAATAAGTGAAACGTTTACCTATGGTAATTAGTTGAGCCGATTGTAAATGAGTATAAGCAAGCGTAGGAACATCTTTGTATTTAATAGATTTGGTCTTTAATACTTCAATTAATTTGTATAATAAATCAATAATATGTTTGAGTGATTTTGTTACAAGAATCATATCTACGTTATCATTTATAAAGTTGCTGGTGGCACCCAAGTGAAGCATATTTTTGCCGGTGGCACATAAATCGCTTAACGCGTATAGATGTGCCATAATATCGTGTTTAAATTTCTCTTCATACGATTCAATTACAGAATAATCAATGTTCTCTTTGTTGCGAGCAAGTTCTTCAATACCGGCATCATCAATACAATGGACACCTAGGTCTTTCTGACAAATAGCTAAATCAATCCATAACTGACGCATAGTTAGAACACGATTATCTCTAGACCATATAGAAGAAGTAATTGGAGCTTTGTATCTAGTATTTATTGGTGATATATAAGACATAATATATATCATCAATAATATTTATATTATTTTCTTTTCTTTTCTTTTTTCCCTTCTTTTTCTTTTTATTTTATTTTATTTTATTTTCCATAATTAAATTGTGTTCGGGTTGCCGGAAAAAACAATATCAATAAAAGGTAATTTACTAACAATATAGTCTTTCATTTGTTCCATATTTTTAAATTTAACGAGTTGTTGATTATGATATAGTTGAAATATGCCGACTTGTTCAACAATGTCCGTTTTATTGATGATACATTTGTTACATTGGTTAATAGTTAACGCATCAATTAAATTATCCAAATTAAGATAATTACACTGACGTTTACGGCCAGTCGTAGAGCCGTATTCTTTACCGAGTTCACCAATTTGTTGTAGCACAGGGTCGTTGTCAGGTTCAAATTTCATAGTTCCAACATACGTATCATACATTTTACTTATACCGTAAATATTGCGAATCTTTCTTAAAGGAATGCCAATATTAATTGCGCCTGATAATGTACAAGTAGAAGACGTACAAAAAGGATAATTATTAGTCCAATTAATGTCTAATTCAAACCCCTGAGCCCCTTCTACTAAAACCTTATATACATTTTTTGAAATAAAACGGGATTTCCAGAATTTCCTCATATCAACAACTTCGATTCCGAGGTTGGCTAATTCAGATTTGTATTCTTCCGCACGTTTTCCAGTTCTAAGCATTTTTTGTGAATATGTGTAACCGATTCCAGAGCCTGTTGTTCCGACCAAATTATTTTGTTTGTCAAAATCAATCGCGGCTTCCGTAATAATATGACAAGCCTTGCTAACAAATAGACGACCTGAAACAACAATACCCTTATTATTTAGTTGCTGTATTTCCGCACGTAATTTTACAATGTCTAATACCGCATCGCTGGAAATCAGATTATAAACATTAGGAATTAAAACGCCGATAGGCAGTTGATGAACAACGTATTTTTCGTTGTTAATATACACAGTGTGACCGGCATTGCTGCCGCCGTTAAATCGAACACATAAATTATAATTATTTTTTGTTAAAAGGTCATAAACAACCTTACCCTTCCCTTCATCTCCGAAGCTACAACCTAAAACAATATCAAAATATTCCATTATTATTTGTGATACATAATAATAATAAAAATTTCTTTATATCTTTTATATAAGTAAATATTTAGTAACTGTCTTTAATTTCAGGATATAGTTCGGGTAAAATTTTATAATTTAAAAATGAAAGTGTTTTCACAACACTACAATATAACAATTTTTGTCCTCTAAGGAAGTTTGTTCCAGGAATATGTAAAAAATATGAAGTTAATCCAGCTAATTCTGAAAAAGTGGGGGAATCAGTCTTTTGAACAGATACATCATATATCCCGCCACCGACAAACGCTCCTGTTGTGTGTAGTAATTCAGCATTAATATCCGCATATACTAATTCAGGGACAGTATTAATGTAAGCACCAAGTGCTTTTTGGTCATCCTGAAAATTATTATCGAGTCCCCATTTAAAAAATTTAATTAATTCGCCGGCATATCCAGCAATCAAACCACTATTAACATATTTTCTGTATATTTTAGAAGTATCTATATTATACATTTGCCAATATTTGTCAATCCGTGTAACTTGGAAATAATCTTTATCAGGTTTATAAGTAAAACTTCCTTCAGCAAACAGTTCCATACTGACTACAATTTTTTTATTAAAACGCATAAAATCTTTAATAAAATTTTTTGGTGGTTTAAGACAACAAACATCTCTAGCATCGCTGAGAACAACAATCTGTTTTGGGTTTAATGTTAATAAAAAATTATAATATCCACTCAATTTTGTTTTAAAACCATCCCATTTTTCACCACGTCCAATAATGTGATATTTCCAATTGTTATGTGTTAATGTTTGTATAAATAAATCAGTGCATTGATGTGTATTGTCTATTTCTGAATTACAATAACTAATTACAATAGGTTCTTGTTCATCCATATTATAATTCTAATAATTCTAATAATTTAAATACCTTTAAATTATAAATTTTATTTATGTTTATATTTATTTATATTTATTTATATTTATTTATGTTTATATTTATTTATATTTATTTATGTTTATATTTATTTATATTTATTTATGTTTATAATTATATTTTTTTAACTTAAAAAAGAATATAATAAAATGAAGATATTGGATGATATAAAATTAGATTTTTCCGATGTTTTGTTAAGACCGAAACGAAGTCCTTACTCATCTAGGTCAGAAGTATCTTTAGAGAGAACGTTACACTTCAAATATTCAACATATTCGTGGACAGGTATTCCAATAATGGTGAGTAATATGGATACGACAGGAACAGTAGAGATGGCAAAAACGCTAGAAAAACATCATATAATAACTTGTTTACATAAATATTATACTTGGAATGAGATTCCGGTAGATTTAGATAAAAATTATTACGCTGTAACTTCAGGAATAAAGGATTCAGATTTAGAGAATTTAAATGAAATAATGGAAAAGGTGAATCCTAATATAATATGTTTAGATGTAGCAAATGGATATATGACAAAATTTATAGATGTTTGTCGTAGTGTAAGAGAGAAATATCCTGAAAAGATAATAATAGCAGGAAATATTTGTACTTCTGAAGGAGTATTAGATTTAGCGATGAATGGAAAGGTAGATATAATAAAGGTAGGAATTGGAAATGGTAGTTGCTGTACTACAAGGAAGCAAACAGGAATTGGTATGCCACAACTAAGTGCTGTAATCGAGTGCTCAGATACGGCACATGGTGTAGATGTTCACATAGTGAGTGATGGAGGAATACAAGTAATAGGTGATTTTTCAAAAGCTTATGCTGCTGGAGCAGATTTTGTAATGAGTGGTTCGATGTTTGCGGCACACGAAGAATCAGCCGGTGAATTAATAGAAGAGACAAATAGAAATGGTGAAATAAAAAAATACAAAATATTTTATGGTATGAGTTCGACGACAGCAATGGATAAATATAGTGGCGGAGTGGCAAAATATAGGAGTAGTGAAGGAAAAACAGTGAAATTAGAATACAGGGGACAAGTGGAAACAACAATATTAGAAATACTGGGAGGTATAAGGTCATCGATGACGTATTTGGGGTCGAAAAAGATAAAAGACATTCCAAAATGTGCTACATTTATAAAGGTAAATAGACAATTAAACCAAATATATAATGGTAAAGAAGTATAAACCTTTGAATTGAACTTTCCAAAGGGGTAAATAAATATAATAAAATTATATTGTTTATTATATTTTGTATAATAGATTATGAATTGATGTATACATCATAATTATTCCAATGAGCTCTACACGTAGGACAAGTGCGTCTAGAATAGATATTTTGTGAAAGCCATAAGGATAAATCTATTTTTTTAAAATTATTCATACAATTGTTACAAGTCATATATAATTCGCCAGAACTAATATCATCTTGACTAATATTACAAATAATTCTATCATTATCAATTAATCTATTAACTGGTGGGTTAGTTTCAAAAATATAGTTATTTTCAACAAAATTGTGTGTAGTTTCACCAGTCATAGTAGTAGTTCCAGTATTTGTAGTTGATGTAACCGAGCTAGTTTGGATATCAGAAGAATTATTCGAAAAATTAAAACTGTTAACATAATGATTATAATTATGTCTATTAAAATTATTTCTATTAAAATTATAGTTGTCAAGATTGGCAATAATATTACCAGACATATCAATCATATTCGTAATAACATTGCCAGTCATGTAGAGCATATTAAAAGGATTAATAATAGTTTCTACAATAGGAATAACTGGGTGATTTATTGTATTTGATTCTGTAAAAAAAGGTGGAAAATTATTCACTAGAGAAGCATTATTAAGTCTATATTGAATTTTATTGCTGTAAAGATTGGAAACCCAAACATTTCTTTGCCCTTCAGTAAAAGATAATTTTAAAATAATTGATTGGGTATTTGAGAAGTTGATGGCTCCTTGAAAGCCAACCATATCGCAAAAATTACTGTTATTATTAAATGGTAAATATAATAGGTTGTCGCTAATGTTTACACAGTATTCTTTAATAAAATAATTATTGTAATTGATGCGAAGAACATTGTTAATATAAAATTTGATTTCGCGCAATTTATTAACAGAACAACCTATAAAAATTCCTCTAGATAAGCCATTAAACAAATCCAATCGAAGTTGAAATACATTGGTTGTGTCATAGTCAGGATAATTATTAGGGTTTGTATGAGAAATATTGATAGTAGATAACTGTTGAATTTGTTCGGCGCTAATAAAATTTTCATTGAGTAATCTTCTGCGTTCAACATAATCATAAACAGTGACTTTACAAACCATGCTAACACTAGATACATAATCCAATAGCATAATTAGATTTTCAATAGTAAAACACACATCATTGCTAGATAAAGCACCCATATCGATTTTTCGTAGAAATGTTTTAAATGGAAAGTCGATATATATAGAGCCATCGTTTAATACAGGTTCTTTAAGTTGCCATAAAAGTAGAAATGGTATTTTTAAAATGTGTTGGGAACCAATTCTGAAACAAATACAAACCTTGTCTAATAATTGAAAAAGTGTTGAAAACAATTCATTAATAGCATTATCATTATTATTATCATTATTATTATCATTATCATTACCAGTATTAATATTATCGACAACATGTTGACGTAAATTAAAAACAATTTTTTTAGGGGAATAAGAATCGTAGTGAGAGTTTAAAAATAAATCTTCCCTACTAAAATTAAACATTTCATATGTAGAGGCATAATTAGTATACCAATTATCAGGATTAATAAATGAACTATTATTAATAATCTGCATATTTAATCCGTGATTGAGACTAGTATTTGACATATTTTACAATACAAATAATTATAAAATATGTTTAAGTTATTTTTACATATCTAAGTATAACTAACTATAATAGTTAAGTATAATAGTTAAGTATAATAGTTAAATAATAAATAAAACAATTTAAACGCAATACAAGATATAATACAATAACCGCAAAGAAAATGTCTGCTACCGATAGTTGTCTAGTATTATGTATTGAAGAGAGAGATGATAAGAAATATGATAAAGTATTATTAACTATATTTGTAACATATGATTATGAGTCAGAAACATTTGTAGTGTATGGTAAGCGTAGAGACCATATTTTCAAAGGAGAAGGAGGTTTTAAGACTAAGTTCGAACCTTTTTTCTTCAGAACCGACACAGTAAATGATACATATATGTTTATTCGATTTGTAGTAGGAAAGGAGAGCCTATGTAGTTACACATTGTATAATTATAACAACATGCCAATTAGTTGCGATACAGTAGATTATTATTTTATGGAAAACAATATGGCGTTAAATTATGAAATTGTAGCATACGATAATGTAACAATTAAGAAACGCGAATTGTCTAATACGATTCGAATGTTGCGCGAAACCTTTAATTTTTATTAACCATCCAAAATCATATATTTGTTTCATAATAAGCCATTAAAAAAAATAGTATATACGATGTCATAATTAGATTTATCATATTTAATCTGTGATGTATATGTGAGATTATTAAATTTACATATCTGTCTAATAACAGTAATAAATGAATTATATGTAGTCTTTTTTTCTAAATACTTACGCTTAGATATATGGTAATATTGAGTACATTCGTCAAAAAAACTAGCTATAATTCCATTAAATAATCCCTTCTTATATACATTATTATCAATAATATATGATTTATCCGTTTTCACAGCAATTGATTCAAGAAATTGAACAAATAGCTCGTTCGGGATTTTTTGTTTAAATATTTGTGATTGAGAGCTCATTTGTATAATATAAATATATATTATACAAAGATTAAATAAAATAACTAGCAGACTAAATGTTTCCCTAAATAAAGAAAAAAAATAAAGCAAATAAAATAAAGCAAATAAAAAATGTACAAAATCGAAAAATCTTTTTCCAATTTGGTGAAAAAAATCCACTAGACTCAGAAAAGGAAATAATATATATTATTTTTAACTTAAAGAAAATATATATTTTCAATTACAACTTCCAAATAGATTTGTTATTTCCCTTTTTTCATCATTTTTCTTCTTTTCATTGATTTCCCTTTTTTTACTAATTTTTTGTTTTTTTCCTTTTTCATTGATTTTTTGTTTTTTTCCTTTTTCATTGATTTTTTGTTTTTTCCTTTATTTCTGGATTTTCTCGTTTTTCTTGATATTCCCCCTTTTATTAATCCTTCTTCATTTATATTTTCCGTAGGAACACGTTCTTTATCACGAAGACCTTCGCAATTTGGTTCTAATTGTTCCCTGCATAGAGGACACTCAGTCGCGATTGATTGTTCTTCAAAATGAGAGTATTGTGGAAACCCCATCTGCGCAGCAACATCTACTCTTTCAGCCTTACACGAATTTAAAATACAACCTCTGTGAAACAAATGGTTATTTCCACATACATTTACAACATCGTTACAATTTTCTTGACATTTTTCACTTGGTCCAGGTCCGTCATGGTTATTTAAATATCCGTTGCAAATAGCACATCTCGGAAATGGTTGTTCTTCATCCGCATTTACTGGTTGCTGCGCAGCGAGTGCCATTCGATTCGCCATTTCTTGTTGTCTCCGATTACGTTCATTTCGTTCCGCTTGTGTCATAGGTGGTGGTGGTTCATCTTCAACAAACCTCATAGCTACACCCCTCCTGAGCTCAGGAATGCGTTCAGGAAGGGGGCCAAAATCATCATCATCGTCGTCATCATCGTCTGCAAATAGTCGACGAGGTTGCAGCTCATTTTCTTCTTCGTTGTCAAGGTGAAAGCCAGGAATAGGAAGAGTTAAGCCTTCAACCTCATCAGAAACAATAAAAGAAATACAGTCTTCAATTACATAAGGATCCGGTTGTCTTGATCTAAATAGATTATTAAACATTATGATATCATTTGGATTTAGTTGTGTAATATAGATTACTGTGTATTCGTCTACTGAATTTCCATCTTGTGAGAAATATTGATTTATTAAAAATTCAGTATCTACTTCACCATTCTGACGAGTTCTCACATTAAACCTTCCGTCTGCATCTGCAAAAGTTTCTGCTGTATGTATCTCTTCATTATTTGAAATAATGTCATTTATTTCTACTCGAAATACAGGGATTCTTGTAACTGCGCTAAAGACGTCGATACGAATTATTGAATTCATATATATATATTATATTAATTTATTGTGTTTTTGTTCAGAAACGGCGGGTATATATTCATATCTGATTTAGGAGGGTTATTCGGTTACTTAATAAGTAATTTAATTTTATGCTACGAATAAAAATAAGTTATCAATATATTTATGATTCGAATTTTGGTTATTGTTGGTTTGTTCATAATAACTTTATGTTCAATGGCTTACAATTTTATGTAAATTATTAGTGAATAATGCGAGTTCAATCTCGTCTTCGTGAACGTTATGGAATATGGTAATATATTTACATATTAAAGGAACGATATCATATTTTTGTGTTTCATTAAATATATTTGTGGTTTTTGTAAAAAGAAAAAAATTATCTAAAATATCCATTACAGAATATCCCTTATCATAAATATTATAAAGGAGAGAAATTGCTTGATATAGTTCGTTGTTTTTCAATAAATTAATGTAGTCATTAAAAAGTAAAAAACTTATATTGGTACATACATTAGTAGCGAGTTCGAATGTGACTCGCATATTCAGTAATTTAAATTTCTCTAAATAATTGATTAAAACTTTAGCAACATTATTAGAAACATTTAAAATAAATAATTTGCCATCTTCATCAATTTGGATATTTTCAGACTCAATAATTTTATCCATAATAACACTTAAATCTTTACGCTGTAATGGTTTAATTTTAATAATGATAAATCTAGATTGAAGCGATTCAATAACCTTTTGGGAATTTGAGCAAGACGAAATAAAATGAACATTGTGGCTATATTTATCAATACAATTTCTAAATACTTGCTGACTTTGTTCATTAATAAGGTCAATATCATCTAATACAACGATTTTTTTTTTGCCGACAATAGAGGAACAAGTTTGGCAAAATGTTTTTACGTCATTGCGATAATAGTTGATACCCTGTTCTTTGAGATTGTTGATATGTAAAATATTGTCTTCATACAGGTTAGCTGGAATATCTTTATAATATTCTCTAATAGAAGCATTCAGAAATGATGTTTTACCGCAACCAATGTCTCCAATAAATAGAACATTAAGGTTATCAATACTTATAAGTGTATTCAATATATCTTTCATTTCATTGTCAATTACAAAATCTGTAAAATATTTGGGTTGATATTTGTTTAAAAAGAGAGAAGTGGTTAATGGATTATTTTTTTCAATAATAGACATGTATAATTATAATTATACGTAATAAGTATTTAAGTTTAACTCAAATAATAATAATAAAAAATAATTTTAAATGTCGGAAAGTTATTATAATATATTAAATGTTCCCGAAACCGCAAGTGAGGATGAAATAAAAAAATCATTCAGGAAACTATCTATGATACACCATCCCGACAAGAACGGTGGGAGTCAAGAATCGACAGAAAAATTTCAAAAAATAAGCGAAGCATATGAGACTTTGGGAGATAAGGATAAAAAAAAGGAATACGATATGACACAGAATAATCCATTTTTCAAGATGATGTCAGGACAAGGTGGTGGAAATCCAATGGGATATATGAATCCAGTGGACGAACTTTTTTCAAATATTTTTGGTATGCCATTTATGCACATGGGCCAAATGCCAGGCAACGGAAATGGTTTCCCATTTGGTCCAAATGTTCAGGTATTCCATAATGGTGTCCAAATTAATCCCAATCATGGAAATTTTGGTCAGAAACCAACCCCTATTATAAAAAATGTAACAGTTTCTATAGATAAAATTTTAACAGGCACAACTATTCCTGTAGATATAGAGAGATGGATTATTCAAAATGGAAACAAAACATTTGAAAATGAAACTGTCTATGTTACGGTTCCAAAAGGAATGGATGAAGGAGAAATAATCCTTTTAAAGGAAAAGGGAAATATTATGTCTGAAAATTGTAAAGGAGACATAAAGGTATTTATAAAAATAGAGAACAATACAGATTTTAAACGAAGTGGGTTAGATTTGATTTTAGAAAGGTCAATTACAGTAAAAGAAGCGTTGTGTGGGTTTTCATTTGAACTAAAATATGTAACAGGAAAAGTGTATACAATAACAAATAATTCAGGAAATATAATATCAAATGGTTATAAAAAATTAATTCCAGGAATGGGGTTCGAAAGGGATGGACATAAGGGAAATTTGTTGATTATATTTGATGTAAAATTTCCTGAAAAATTAAACCCAGAATCAATAGAAAAATTAAAAGCAGTTGATTTTTAGAGATATAAGTTCAAAACTCATATAAAAGAAAGTATATCATATATATTATAATATTGAATTATATATGATGAATTCGTTCTCTTATTTATTTAGACCCAATATTATTAATATTGTTAAACGTTTTAATCATTTTGATTCAATAAATAATATAAATAGTTTAACAAATAATAATCAGTCAAAAAAATGTATTGATTGTAAACACTATAAAATAAATACAAAATATGAAAATAATGTAAAAACATATGATTTTCATGAAGCATTATGTATGAGGTTTAAATGTATTAATTCAGACTCAGGGGTTCAAAGGTATGAAAGAGCATATATTAGTAGAGGTGACCGTATGCTTTGTAGCACACGTGGCATATTTTTCGAAAAAAAGGAAGAAAAATAACGACCGAAATAATTTTATAAAAAATATATATTTACTGAAAAACAATTTAAAGAGAAAACATATTATTTATATGTGGAATAATATAATTCCATAGCAACTAGTGCTCCTTTAGCTTAGTGGTAGAGCATTCGCTTTGTAAGCGAAAGGTCTTGGGTTCAATCCCCAAAGGGAGCTAAATATGGGTTGTAAAATCCAGAATAATTATTATTTATTGATAATAATTATTTCAAATACTTATCTCTAGTTATCTTTATTTATAAGAGTAAAAAATAAATAAATAAAACTTTAATTGATAAACAATTAATATTTATAATTGTCTATTGACATGATTTTTATGTATTCTATGCGACATCTTTCGCTACAAACTGTATCAAACATTTCTATTTTTTCATTACAAACTTGGCAACATAACAAATTATAATCTACTGGATAATCCATATATAATATATCCTCAGTCTCTAAATAATCCTTAATCATTAAATAATATGTATTGTAATCATAAATAATTTGAGTGATTATTTTTTGATTTATTGATACAATATTTTCATTGGTAATTAAGTTGTTTTGAAAACAATTAACTACATCATTATACTCGTCGATGTAATTTTCTGGTAATCCATTATTTGAATTACTAATTTGTGATAACAAAAATGGTGCTATATTTTTATCAGCAATAAACAAATTAATTATATTAGTTGTGTCCATTTATAAGTGATTGATAATAAATTATTATTAACTGAATAAAAATAATAATTTTCAATTTTTTATATATCCAAAAAGATATCCCGTTTTCTCTCATTCGCACATTTATAAGACCGAATAAGCAATATATCTTTTATTATGTAACAGGCGCGACAATTACATGGTTCGTTGCGTAACCCAAATTCACCATCTAAATCAGAATCATTTGTTCTCTCTGTAGTAAGTAACTCATCTTCTTCATATATTTTATTGCTAGCAGTTAATGTCAATGTAGCTAAAGAATTTGGAGCGTTATGAACTATATCTTCATTACTTGAAACATCATTATTGGTTGTTTTAATTTTTCCAGAGTATAGATTACGCAAAAAAATATGAATGCGTAAAAAAAAGTCTTTCATTATTATTAAAATATTATAATATAAATAAGTAATATAACTAAGTAATAATAATCTAATACTTTTTCTCTCATTATCTTACTTTTACAAGGCCTAAATTAAATGTATTTAGATTTGTAACAATATTTGTTTCAATAATACAAGCTCTTTGTATGCCATCTCATCGCAAGTTTTGTATTTTTTCAAAATATCTATTACATATTTATTTGCTAATACAAGATTTTGATATCTTTTTTCAGAAATAGTATTGGTAAATGATAGTTTATTTTGTAATAGTTGAGACAAATCATATATATATACAACTAATATAGATTCTAAATTATTGGACAATTCATTAAGCATCCAATTGTCATTGTAATTTATTATATGTTTCAATAATATAATAAATTGCTTAGCATAATCGTTTATTTCTGGACAAATATTTTTTACCCTCGATAATTCAATAATATAACTTACATATGTTTGTTTAATTGATGTTATTATTTTTTGTTGTCTGCGCGAATCATTTATAACTGTAGCCATGGTATTATAAGTTATTCAAAAATATATAATAAATTTATAATTCAATTTTTTATATATTTTATAAAGCATACCTTGTAACTTGTTCCTATACATTAAATTTTGAAATTATAACTATAGTATCACCTCCAACTGTGCCAGCAGGAACTTCGTATGCTCCTGGTTGTGCAGTGCCTGTATTAGTTGAAACTAACACATCATTAACATATACTTCAGTTATAGAAGTAATGGGAGCATAATTAACAATAACTGTAGAAGGCCCTGTAAAACGAATAATGGTATTAAATCCAGGTTCAGCAGGTAAAAAAGAATATTCACCAAGTACTTCGTATCTAGGAATGCTTGGATAAGGATAATAGCTCAACGGATTTTTAAACAATCCTAAATTTAAATTTGTTTTGCTACATCCTCCTCCATTGGTACAAGAGGATGCTTTTATCATCTTGGAACGTCTATTTGCGATATTGGATGCTCCTACGCCAGAACCTGGTGTATATGTGTTCCATAATGTAGTAGGTTTGTTACATATAAGACCATATTTGGGGTTTTTTCGGCCACCAACCCCTGTGTTTTTTTTATATAAAAAGCCTGGAAAGCTTGAGCCACCAAACCAAAATTGTCCATAACTATTTGAACCATTTCCTACTCCTTTAAAATATGACATTTATACTATATATAGTTATAAAAAGTTAGACTTTTACTAAAAAGAAAACATAAAATATGGTTTGTTTGGCGCAACCTTTTCCAAGTGTTATTTAAGTATGTTTGGCGCAACCTTTTCCAAGTGTTATTTAAGTATGTTTGGCGCAACCTTTTCCAAAGGTTGTTTAATATTTGGCGCAACCTTTTCCAAAGGTTGTTTAATATTTGGCGCAACCTTTTCCAAAGGTTGTTTAAGATATCTTTCTGGTAGGAATATCACTAGAGACAATGTAAATAGAATTTTCAGTAATATTGATATA
>Ga0172372_10007315_pt1 | contig 14849 bp, 13 predicted proteins | sample LakKiv5m_2_FD_114544 | JGI IMG/M metagenome (GOLD analysis project Ga0172372, IMG submission 114544) | Freshwater microbial communities from Kabuno Bay, South-Kivu, Congo - kab_092012_9.5m | ecosystem: Environmental > Aquatic > Freshwater > Lake | place: Democratic Republic of the Congo...
GTATTTTTTGAGTGTGGGTGAAGATGCAAAAGCAGTGCAGAGAATTGTTAAGCAGTAATTAAACCCTATACAAAACACTCATGAAAAAAATATTCATCCTCTCACTCGCAGCTCTTCCTCTTTTTGCTGCAGCACAAGTTCCTTCCTACGTTCCTGCCAACGGCCTTGTGGGCTGGTGGCCTTTTAACGGCAATGCTAATGACGAAAGTGGGAACGGTAATAACGGAACGGTGAATGGCGCGACGCTGACAACGGATAGGAATGGGAATGTGAACGCAGCGTATAGTTTTGATGGGGTGAATGATAACATCGACGTAGCTGACAACGTTGGGTTTGGGTTTTTACTGAATAATTCTTACACGGTGAACCATTGGGTGTTTTTAAATAATACAACTGGCACACAAAACTTTATCGGTCAAGGCGATGGGGAAGGTCAATACCAGAATAGATTCTGGAGAAGCTACCTCAACCAGGGGAACTATAAAATTCACATTCGTGGCAATGGATCGGATCCGTTTGATACTTACTGCACCTCTCCGGTACAAAGCACCGGGCAGTGGGTAATGATGACCATGGTGAGAAATTACAACTCAAACTTGGTTCTATACATTAATGGGATTCAGGTGATGAGTCAACAGGATATTACAGGATCGGCAAGCAACTTTACACAAACTCGTAATATATTATTTGGGTGTTTTTTTGATGCGGCGCAGAATTCAAATAGTAATTTCCTCAATGGCTCGCTCGACGACATCGGCATTTGGAATCGCGCCTTAACGCCCTGCGAAATTCAAGCGCTGCACAACTCCGGCAACAATGGTCTTACGCTAACAACCTCTGCAACTAATTTATGTGTAAGTGATGGCTCTGCAACCCTACTTGCGCTGCCTTCCGGGGGCACGTGGTCGGGAACAGGTGTAACAGGCAATGCTTTTAATCCGGCTGTTTCAGGCGCAGGAACATTCTACGCGGTTTATACAGTTACCAATGCAAGCGGCTGCGTTGTTTCCGACTCTTTGGCAATTACAGTTGACCTCTGTACCGGCATCACCGAAAACGCATCTTCTTCATTCACCGTTTACCCCAACCCTGCAAACAACAACATCACGGTTTCGTGGTCCACTGTAGATATAAAAACACTCACGCTGCGTGATGCTGCGGGCCGAGTTGTGCGCACTTACAATGTAAACGGCACACAAGCACAACTTTCGTTGGAAGGGTTGGCGAGTGGGGTGTATTTTTTGAGTGTTGGTGAAGATACAAAAGCAGTGCAGAGAATTGTTAAGCAGTAGCTCACCGAAGTTTGATTTTAAAAAAGCCGCTTTAACCAGCGGCTTTTTTGATTTTACATCAGAACGCAGAGTCGTTTTATTCCCGTATTTCTATATTCTAACTTTCGTTTTTCGGTTTTAAATTTTGCTTTTGTTCGATTTATTTACGAACGGTTTAAAGATGGGCAATTCAAATCGGCGGCAGTGTTAATGAAGATTAATCGCACTTGTCGGGTCTTTGTGAGCGGCAGCGTTGATCGGGAAAATAAATTTGTTTATCTTAACCATGGTAATCAAAACAAAAACTCATGAAACAGATTTTTACATTGTGCGCATGCGTGGGTGTGTCTGTTGCTTTTGCACAAACTTTGACGTTCAGTGCAACAGGTACAGGCAGAACCGGAAGCATTCAGCAGTATGTTGTTACGGGTTGCATCACGGAAATTACGGTTGATGCTTACGGAGCACAAGGTGGTAATTCCAACGGCGGCTTAGGTGCGCGCACGCAAGGAACGTTTACGGTAGCAGCCGGCGACACAATTTACATCGCGGTTGGACAACAAGGATCTGTTAATACCTGCGGAGGAGCAAATGCCTCTTCGGGCGGCGGCGGCGGAACATTTGTATGGAAAAGCAATGGACCGTCGCGCACATTGCTTCTTGCTGCGGGCGGTGGCGGCGGCGGTAATATGAATTGGGGCGCATCATGCCGGGATGGAATAGCTGCAGTTATTACTCCGGATGGCACTCAAGGTGCCGGAGGATTATCGGCAGTTGGCGGCACAGGAGGCAATGGAGGATCCGGTACTGCTCCGTCCGGAACAGGATCGGGTGGTGCAGGATGGTTGAGCGCCGGTGGAAATTCAACTTATGGTACCGGTTGTACTGGTGGCCTGTCGTGGCCATTGTTTACAGGAGGCTATGGCTCAACCTTATTCGGTTCCCCCGGACAAGGTGATGGCGGATTCGGTGGCGGCGGCGGCGCGGTGTGCGGTAACGGTGGCGGTGGTGGTTATTCCGGAGGCGGCGGTGGCGAAGGATCATCTTGTCGCGCAGGCGGTGGCGGTGGCGGATCTTATAATGCAGGAACTAATCAGACCAATACCGCTGCCGTGAGAACAGGAAATGGAATCGTGTACCTTACTCCGAATTCATCTTCCGGTGCTCCGGCTCAACCCGGCTCCATCACAGGCAGCGTGACAGTTTGTGCAGGCGACACAGTTGTTTTCAGCATCACCTCTGTACCGAATGCGAATTCATACGCATGGAATGTCCCTGTAGGTGCAACTATTAACAGCGGACAAGGAACCACGAGCTTATCCGTTACGTTCGGCTCCGGTTCAGGAACTGTTTCTGTCGTTGCCAACAACGGATGCGGTTCAAGTCCGGCATCGAATTCCTCCATTACTGTTAATCCGTTGCCTAACGTCTCTCTCGGGTCAGATTTCACATCATGCGGTTCAGGCGCAATGCTTGATGCAGGACTTCCGGGTTCAACTTATCTGTGGAATACAGGAGCAACCACACAGACAATCAACATAAGCAGTTCTGGCTCATATTCTGTTTTTGCTACAGATGCGAATGGATGTTCCGGCAACGATACAATCAATGTTATTCTCAACGCAAATCCTGTTGTTAACCTAGGATCGGATACAATACAGTGCGGCGGCACAATTATGCTTGATGCAGGGAATTCAGGATCATCATTCCTGTGGAATGATGCTTCCACCTCTCAAACCAATACTGCATCAGCAAGCGGACAATATATTGTAACTGTTACCGACGCAAACAATTGCACTGCTTCGGATACGATCAATGTAACAATCAATGCGCTTCCTGCAGTTACTGCAAGCGCCGCAATGTCGATGGTTTGTCAAAGTGATAATGACGTAACATTGACCGGATCTCCGGCCGGAGGCGTTTGGAGCGGCCCGGGGGTTACAGGCAATATGTTTGATCCTTCTGCCGACACCGGTTTAGTTACGTTGATTTACGATTATACCGATGCAAACGGCTGTTCGGGCTCCGATACTGTCACTGTTTACGTTGACATCTGCACCGGCATTGATCAGAACGGCATTTCGCAGTTTGTGAAACTGTACCCTAATCCTTCCGATGGCAATATGAACCTTAATCTGGTGGGTTATTCCGGCAACGTAACTATCGAAATAACCGATATTACGGGAAGAGCGGTACACGCTGAAAAACTTTTTGTTGCGTCTGGTGACATAACACAGCAAATCAACCTGAGTGCGGCAGCACAAGGCACGTATCTGATCCGTGTTTCTGACGATTTTCATTCTTCACAGTACCGGTTCCGGATCATTCGCTGACACCGGCAGCAATAAAATGAAAAGCCGCGGGGAATTTCCGCGGTTTTTTACTGAATAAAAGTTTTCTCTTTCTATTATTCCCGTATTTCTATATTCTAACTTTCGTTTTTCGGTTTTATTTTTTACTTTTGTGCAATGATTCTTCGCATTCATCACCTGCAAATAAAAAAACTGATGCGGCAGTTTCCCGCTGTCGGGTTGATCGGTCCGCGCCAATGCGGAAAAACAACGCTTGCGCGTCAGATTCAGTCCGAACTGGGGCCGAAAGCAGTGTATTACGATCTGGAAGATCCCTCAGATTACAGCCGCTTTGCGGATCCGGGATTGTTACTGAACAACCTCAGCGCCAAAACCGTAATCATTGATGAAATTCAGCGTCGTCCGGAATTGTTCGCGGTTCTGCGCTCTGTAATCGATAAAAACCGTAAAAACGGTCGCTTTTTGCTTTTGGGTTCTGCATCTCCTGAAATGATGCGCGGAGCTTCTGAATCGCTTGCCGGGCGTATTGCCTACATCGAAGCAACACCGTTTCATCTTTCCGAATTGCCTCAGGATAATGAAACCGAAAACAAACACTGGCTACGCGGCGGTTTTCCGGGTTCCTGGCTCGCGCGAAACAACAACAACGCGCAAACGTGGATGGCCGCATTCGCTCGCACGTTTATCGAACGCGATCTGAATACACTTTTCGGAACAACATTCGAACCTTCGTTGATGTTCCGTTTGTGGCGCATGCTCGCACATCATCACGGGCAATTGTGGAACGCAGCTTCATTCTCGAAAGGACTCGATATTTCTCCGGTAACCGTTAACCGTTATGCCGATTATCTCGAAGGCGCTTTCATGGTTCGCAAACTGCAGCCTTGGTCTGCAAACACCGGAAAACGACTTACAAAAAGTCCGAAACTGTATCTGCGAGATCCCGGAGTGCTGCATTATCTGTTAGGAATTCACGACAGAAACACGTTGCTCAATCATCCTTCCGTAGGTTATTCCTGGGAAGGTTATGTTATCGAACAGATTTGCTCCCGCCTGCCGGAAAACACATTCCCGTTCTTCTACCGCACACACGACGGAGCAGAAATGGATCTGGTGATCGTTAAAGGCGTTAAACCCTTGGCCTGCGTGGAAATTAAACTCACAACAGCTCCGTCTGTAAGCCGCGGAATGACGCAAAGCATCAGGGATTTAGGATGTAAAAATAATTACATCGTTACTCCGGGCGAAGCGGAACCGTGGAAAATCCGGGAAGACATCACCGTTTACGGATTAAGGGATTTTCTCGCGGGCATGAACGGAAAGCTTCTGAAATAATACCGTATTTCGAAAGTTCAACTTTCGTTTTACGGTATTAATTTTTAAGTAAACTCGCGGCAGTTTCTCTGGATAACCGATCTGCAGCGATATAATCTCCTATACTTTCCGGTTTGCCGGTTTGAATTGTTTGCATTGTTTCCTCTATCACCTCCGCAATCCGCAGAAACGGAATACGATCTTCAAGAAACGCCGCCACCGCAACTTCGTTCGCTGCGTTCATCACACACGCAGAGTTGCCGCCTTTGTTCATGGCTTCATAAGCCAACTCAAGGCAACGGAAAGTGGATTTATCAGGCTGCTCGAAAGTGAGCGATGGATACTTCAGAAAATCAAAACGCGGAAAATCAGATTTGATGCGATCGGGATAACCGATGGCGTACTGAATCGGCAATTTCATATCCGGTAATCCCATCTGCGCCTTCATCGATCCATCCTGAAACTGCACGATACTGTGAATGATACTCTGCGGATGAACAATCACATCGATCTGATCCGGATTGAGATGAAACAACCATTTCGCTTCAATCACCTCAAGACCTTTATTCATGAGCGTTGCAGAGTCAATGGTAATCTTCGCGCCCATCGCCCAATTCGGATGTTTCAACGCTTGCGCTTTGGTTACACCAACAAGTTCTTCGCGTTTCTTCCCGCGGAACGGTCCGCCGGAAGCTGTGAGATAAATTTTCTCTACCGGATTATGAAACTCTCCTGCCAGACACTGAAAAATAGCAGAATGTTCGGAGTCAACAGGATAAAGATTCACTCCTTTTTCTCTCGCGGCTTTCGTTACCAATTCTCCGGCAACAACAAGTGTTTCTTTGTTCGCTAATGCAATCTGCTTTCCCGCATTCACAGCAGATAACGTTGAACGCAATCCTGCATAACCGACAATAGCGGCTAACACCATGTCAACAGATTCCATCTGCACAACATCAGCCAGCGCATCTTCACCGCCGTAAACTTTAATGCCTTCATCCAGCAACGCATCTTTCACTTTTGCAAGCTGAGTTACATCGTTGATCACTGCAACATTCGGACGAAACTTCAATGATTGCTGAATCAGCAAATCAGCATTTGAGCCGGCTGCTAAAACTTCAACCTGAAACTTATCGGGATTCGCCTGTACAACGTCCAGCGCCTGCGTTCCAATAGAACCGGTTGATCCGAGTATGGCGAGTTTTTTAAGAGACTTTTCCAACTAACTTTTGAACTTTAAACTGCTTAAATAAATAACTTAAAACACGACATACTCCTGTGGGTCAACAGGCGCACCGTTGTACCAAATCTCAAAATGCACATGCGGACCTGTAGAATGCTCGCCGGAATTGCCGATGATGGCAATTGGTTCGCCGGCTTTTACAAATTGTCCTGTCTTCTTGAGCAACGCCGCATTATGCTTGTAAACGGAAATAAGATTGTTTGAGTGCTGCACCTGAATCACATATCCGTCTTCAGGATTCCATCCCGATGAAATCACCGTTCCGTCCAATGTTGCTTTCACTGATTCATTCTCCGATGAAGCCACATCAACACCGAAATGTTCTTCTGCAAGATTGAATGAACTGGTAATGCTTCCTTTCACCGGTGCGAAAAAGAAATATCCGCTGATTCCGGATTTACGAGCCACTCCGATTGCCAATGAATACTGATCGCTGTTCTCAAATTCGTCGCGCAAAACGGAATCCTCCGGCGATCTTGCAAAATTCAGATTCGCATATTTCTTCGTTGTATCCGTTGGGTTCTGCACAATCACCGCAGTGTCGTTCCCTTTCAGAATTTTCTTGATGTTGGCCAGATATTGCTCATTGGCTTCCGCCTCGCGCACCAATGAATCCGTCTTTTCGTTAAGCGCGATCAGATCCTGCTGCATGCCCACATCCGCATAGCCTGGAATATATTCACGTATCGGTGTAAATGCAATCAGACCCACCACCAACGCGGTCATTACAATCGTAATTGCGGAAATCGCGACAAGAATTCCCAATGGCGTCAATGTGACAGATACACGTTCTTCGAATGTGCTGTCGTCCATTACAACCATCCGAAAACGGGTTCGCAACCTGTCTTTCCACGATCTTTTCTTGCTCTGACCTTCCATTTTGAGTAGAATCACAAATATAACGTTATCTGCAAGGCGCTCGACCCCGCAAAATCCGCTTGCTCAGAAGAGGCAACCTTTCCCCGATTTACCGTCTTCAGTAAGCAGAATACACTATTTTTGTCGTCCCGGCGTTATTGCCCCGGATTTTTATCATAAAGTGAAGCATTCCATCCGATCATATCATATCGCAATTGCGCTGTTTGTGCTTGCTTTTTTTGCAGCCTGCTCGCAAACGAAAAACACATTCGTAAATCGCACGTATCACAACTTAACGGCTCGCTACAACGGCTATTTCTATGCGAAGGAAGCGATGAAAGATGCCGGTGCGAAAATTGACAAGAGCTACCAGGACGATTACACACAATTGTTGCCTGTATTCAGAATTCCGAACAGCTCCGAATCAAAAGCTTGTTATACGGATCTCGAGCGCGCGATCAAGAAATCAACGATGGTTATTGAGCGCCATGCCATCACCAACAGAAACGGTGAAGAGATCACAGGTGCTGTAAAGTGGACAGATGAAAACTGGCTGATTGTCGGGCAGGCGCATTATTACAAGCAGGAATTCATGACGGCATTGGACATTTTCAATTACGTCATCAAGAAATATCCGAATACGCCAACGAAGAATCTGGCGATCATGTGGAAAGCACGCACACTGGTTCAGCTTGGGGATTACTCTTCTGCGGAAAGTCAACTCGACGTTATTGCAAAGAACACAACGTTATCAAAATCGCAGCAAAGCGAAGTAAGGGCTTCCTATGCGGATTTGTATATGCATACCGGAAATTTCCCGAATGCAATCAAATACCTTGAAGAAGCAATTCCGCTGACCACAAAGAAAAAAACCAAAGCCCGCTATTATTACATCCTTGCGCAATTGTATGAGCAAACAGGTGATAATAAAAAAGCGGCGGAAAATTTCAATTCCTGTATCGGACTGAATCCGGCATATGAAATGCTGTTCAATGCAAAGCTGAACCGCGCACGCTTAAGCGCAGCATCCGCATCAAACCGCAGCGCAGCACGTCGCGAACTGGAAAAGATGCTCGTTGACGAGAAGAACAAAGAGTTCCAGGATCAGATTTATTACACCTTGGCGCAGCTGGAACAATCTGCAAAAAACACTCCGGGCGCAATCGCGTTTTATCGTTTGTCCGTTTCAACGAGTATGGGCAACAACCGGCAAAAAGCAATGTCGTATCTGGCTTTAGGTGAAATCAGTTTTGCACAGCAGGATTACCTGAAAGCAGGAGCTTACTACGACAGCACAATGATGTTCCTTCCGAAGGAAGCTAAGAACTATAATGAAATCAACGAAAAGAAGAAAAGCCTTTCTACGTTGGTGCGTTACATCAACGTTGTTGAACGTGAAGACAGTTTGCAGAAAGTAGTTGCGTTGTACGGTGGCGACACGACCACTTTGTATGCCTACATCGACAAAAAGATTGCTGAAGCGAAAAAAGAAGAGGAGCGCAAGAAAAAAGAGCTGGAAGAGAAAATGAACAATGGCGGTTCGGGCAACAACATTCTGGTGAATAACCAAAACAATCAGAACAACCAGAATCAGGGCGGCGCTCAATGGTATTTCTATAATCAGAGTACAATCGGTTTCGGAGTGAACGAATTCACCCGCAAGTGGGGCAACAGAAAACTGGAAGACAACTGGAGACGTGCGAATAAAGAAACTTTCATTGAAGAAGAATCCGGTGATGACAAGAAAGACACTTCAGCAGTGAAGAGCGGAAAATTGGCGAGCAATCAGACGCGCGAATATTATCTGAAAGATTTGCCGATGACTACCGAAAAGATTGAAAAATCAAATGAGCTCATTGCAGATGCATATTACAACCTGGGATCGATTTACAAAGATCAGTTGAACAATCTTCCGAAAGCAGCTGAAACATTTGAGTTGCTCTGCTCCCGTTTCCCGAAACACAAATACGCGTTGCAATCGCATTTTCAGTTGTACCGCATCTATCAGAAAACGGGCGATAAAGCCAAAGAGAAAATTCACAGCGATTACATTTGCACCAATCATCCTTCAAGTGATTACTGCCAGCTGATCACCAATCCTGAGCATGAATCGCAAGTGCTTGCTGAGCGCGAAAAAGTCCGCATTTACTACGATTCAACATTGGTGCAATACGAGCGCCGCAATTTCCCTGTTGTGGTTTCGCGCTGCAACTATGCCGATTCAACTTTCGGGACGAAACACGAACACGCTGCGAAATTTGCTTACCTCCGTGCTTTGAGTTACGGTAAAACACAAGGAACCCCACAAATGGAATCGGCATTGGTAAAACTGATCGACACGTATCCGAAAGATCCGATCAAAGCTGAAGCGCAGAAGATGCTGGACTTCATCCGTAAAACAAACGGCAAAGGCGGCTTGATTAAGTCGGACAGTGCTGCAACAAAATCCGGCTACACTGCCAACGACAAAGTTGAGTTTCAATACATGGTTGTTGTGCAAACCGGCAAAGGCGACATCAACAAATTCAAAACCGCTTTGTCTGATTTCAATACCGCCAACTATTCGTCAGCGCGATTGGAAATCACCAGCATGGTTATTGACGCAACACGTCAGATTATTCTCGTGAAAAAATTCGCAGACCAAAAAGGTGCGATGAGTTATTACGACAATTTGAATGCACATCCGGAATTATTTGCATGGCTCAACGCAGGCACTTACACTCCGATGGTTATTTCAAGCGAAAACTTCGGCAATTTCTTCCGCACAAAAGACGTAGACGGATACACCAAGTTCTTCAACGAAAATATCCTGAAAAAGAAGTAACCGCACGCAGATTGTTAATTGTGAACAACTTCTGTTTGGCGACAACCCCTGCTTTCTTAACTTTGAAGAAACAGTAAGGATATGTTCAACAACAAAAGCAATACTCCCATGCGCAATTCTGCTCCTGATTCAGGCACGGTAAATATCATTGGCTCCGGCACCTCAATTGAAGGTGATGTTATCTCTGGCGGAGACATCCGCATAGACGGAACACTCAAAGGCACATTACGCACACGCGGAAAATTGGTTGTTGGTCCAACCGGCTCCATCGATGGGGATGTTTCATGTCAGAACGCTGACGTTTCCGGAAATATTCGCGGTAAAATAAACGTTACTGAATTGCTCTCACTCAAAGGTTCTGCAAAAGTGAATGGTGAAATCAGCACAGGAAAACTGGCTGTTGAACCGGGCGCTGACTTCTCAGGGTCATGCAGTATGGGCGGCGTGGTGAAAGATATTCAGCATGAACAGCCCGAAGCAAAACTCGCCGAAAAAACCGCATAGCGATTTTGCCAAATACGGCAGCATGGCTACTTACATGGCCGTGATAATTACTGCCGGTACTCTTGGCGGACGATGGCTCGATAACAACGTTCCGCTTACACCTGAAGTTCCTGTTTACACCATCGTGCTTTCGCTTGTTTCCGTGTTTGCGGCGCTGTGGTATTTCATTCGCGACTTCCTGAAAAAACCATGAAGAAATTCTGGATTTTTCTTCTCGTGTTCTTCTCGCTATCAGGCGATGGTGCAGCCTTTACTCCGGGATATTCCGGCAATGGTATTATGTATGCGCAAGCCGGCGTTATCAATTTCAGACCGTTTCAACTCAATGAATATCTGCGCTCGCAAATAGCGGGCAACGAGTTTGAATATTTCGCTTGCGTTGGAGTCGGTTTCAATACAGAAACCGGAATCGCGCGACCTGATAAATCGCTTGATGCACACTTCGGATTCAACTACTTTTTTCGTCAGCGTTCCGACTTCGGCCGGTTCGTTCCGTCCTCAATGGGAATTAGAGGATGGGAATTGAATACGAGCCTATTCGGATTTGATTTTCTTGCACCACGATGGATTGATCTCACCGCAGCTCCGGGAGTTTCTTGGGGCTCGTTGAGAATGAAATATTCTGATTGGAACGAAAGTTTTCGTTTCCGGAATATTTTCATCGCTCCGCATGTTCGCGCTGAATTGCGATTGAATCTTGCGTTCATTACTATCGGCGCACGCTGGTCGTACCGTTGGGATGTTCCCGGTTCCGCCTGGAAAAACATCGGAAACTCCAACAATCTTTATTTCCCCGGTTACCGTTTTCGCGAAATGCGATACATGGCGTATCTTGGGTACAGAATCAATTGGAAAGACAAATGAGAAAGCTCACACTATTGTTGTCAGTCGTTATCAGCACAACTGCTTTTGCAGGTGGGAACGACAATCCTCCCGCAATAAACCTGCATCTGAATAAACGGGCGGATATAGATCGCGAATCTTTTCTAACTGAAAATAAAGAAGGTCGTGCTTTGGCTTTCGGTTATCATCAGTTTGGTTCTGCGAATCTCAACAATTGGCTTGCTGCAAATACATCAACCAGCGGTGCATTCGCAGATAATTACATGACTATCGGGCTGGACAATTTCAAAAACAACGGAAAGCATTACGACGGAATAAGTGGTCTGGGATTCATCATTCCACAGAAAGTAAGCGCAGGAATCAACGATTCTTTGAAAATGCGTTTGACAGGCTGGCATTTAACCACAAGCGCTTTCGGATACGATATAATAAAAGGTGAAATCGTTACACTTGCTGTTGCACCTGCATTCGCTTGGGGAAATTTAAAAATGCGCCGTGAAGCAAACGGAACAAAGACGAAATACACCAATCCGTTTGTGGCTCCGGGCGGACGGGCAGAAATCCGTTTTGATATTGCCAACTTCATTATTGGCGGTCGAGTTACATATCGTTACGACATCACCAATACCTTGTGGAAACGTAAAGACGACATGATGCCTGTTCTTCCCGAATACGGCAACACGGGTTTGGCTTTCTTCGGTTACATCGGAATCATGATCGGCAAAGATGACGATAGTTCAAAGCGTACAGACGATCCTCCTGCAACACCCGCTCCCCGCGACTGAACCATATACTGCCAACTGAAATAAGTACCTTCGCCGCATGAGCGCTCAGGTACGTTTGCTTATTTCATTTGTTCTATTCGCGATAATCATTGCTTGCGCGCAATTCGTCTTTAATCTTTATGCGCCCGCGAATTTTCAAACCAATTTGGCATGGGTGATTTATGCAATTGTAGCGGGGGCTACTGGAGCCATTCACTTTTTCCTGATTCGTGCCGCAGCGAAAGAACCGAAAGTCTTTATTCGTGGATTCATGGCGGCAAACACCATCAAAATCTTCATCTACTTGGGATTCATAGTGTTATATGTATTTTCCGCGGACAGCGGAGCGGGGGCCTTCATTGGTCATTTCGGAGCTTACTATCTGATTTTCACGGTGTTCGAGATCACAGCTTTGTACCGCCACTTGCTTCCGAAAAGGTAGCAGGATGGTTATTTCAAATGGCCAATTCAATTCCGTGAAAGTTTAATGTCCGGAAAGTCGATAAGTTGAAGAAATTCCCTGACAAAAATCCTTCTTCACACAGAATTTAATACCTAAGTTTGCGCCCGAATTACAGGCTTCAGCCAAGAATTAACGTTATAGACATAGTTTTCAATGCGTTATAAAGTGTCCTTTTCTCGATTTGCTTTTATTCTGGGTGCGCTTCTCATCCCTGTTATCGGGTTCGCGTATGATCCCGACACAATTAATGACAAAGCAACAGATTCCGCTCTCAAATCTGAATCATCGGTATCCGCACAAGAAGGAGAACACTCCGGTTTCGATCCTGGTCACATGATCATGGAACACGTGGCCGATGCGCACGATTGGCACATCGCAGGTCATTTACATATTCCGCTACCGGTAATTGTTAAGACCGATAAGGGATTCGATTTTTTCTCTTCATCGCACTTCACTAACCACGAAACTCACGCTGCGCAGACTTATACCACCGACAATTACACTTACAAAATCGTAGAGGGTAAAATTGTTGTTTGGAATGACGTAATGCAGAAAGAAGACGAAACGGCAACAGCAACTATCATTGACTTTTCGATTACGAAAAACGTTGCGAGTATGTTCATTGTTGCGCTTGCGCTCTGCTTCGTATTCATAAGTATTGCGAAAACATATCAAAGAAAACCTGGCTCTGCGCCACGTGGTATGCAGTCTTTCTTCGAACCTATCATCATGTTCGTTCGTGATGATTTGGCAAAGCCTTCTATAGGGCCGAAGTTTGAAAAGTTCATGCCGTACTTGCTCACGGCATTCTTCTTCATTTGGTTCTCTAACATGCTTGGGCTTATTCCGGTAATTCCTGGTGGAGCAAACCTGACAGGAAGTATTTCTGTTGCTGCAGTACTTGCAACACTTACTTTCATCATCACAACAATCAATGGTAACGGACACTACTGGCGCCACATCTTCGCAATGCCGGGTGTGCCACCTTGGGTGTTGATCATCCTTACACCGATTGAAATTCTTGGTGTATTCCTTCGTCCATTCGTATTGATGATTCGTTTGTTCGCTAACATCACCGCAGGTCACATTATTGCACTTGCGTTTTTCGGACTGATATTCATTTTCAGCGGAAACGGAGAGAACACAGGAGCAGGATTGGGTGTGGGTGTAGCATCATGGCTGTTCACCACCTTCATGTTCTTTCTTGAATTACTTGTCGCATTTATCCAAGCTTATGTATTTACTCTTCTCTCTGCTATTTACATTGGATCAGCAGTTGAAGAACACCACCACGATCATGATCACGCTGAAGATTTTGACGGGAAACCAAACGTTCAGCACGCACATTAATTCGTAATTGTTTAACCTAAATATATAATCAAATGATGTCTAACATTCTTCTTGAAGCAGCTTCTACCGGACACGGTCTTGCTGCTCTTGGTGCAGGTGTTGCTGCTCTTGGTGCCGGTGTAGGTATTGGCCGCATTGGCGGAAGCGCTTTGGAGTCTATCGCACGTCAGCCTGAGGCTGCAGGTGATATCCGCGCCAACATGATTCTTACTGCCGCTCTCGTTGAAGGTGCAGCTTTCTTCGCGATGGTAATCGGTCTCCTTGTTACTTTCATCAAGTAATTAAGAACCGGAATCAAAACTTCCCCGGAACAGCTTACGGTTGGTAATCTGTTCCGGTTGTTTGAAATCACAACTCCGGCGGTAATCCGGCGGAATTTAATAAAGTAAAATACAGTAATTCCTTTCAATCATGCCTATAGTACTCGCAAGTATCGTTGCCTTTGATTACGGTCTGATCTTCTGGATGAGTTTAACATTCCTGACCGTACTTTTCCTGTTGGCAAAATTCGCATGGAAGCCTATCATGAAGGCTATTAAAGAGCGCGAAACAAACATTGAGAACGCTCTTATGTCTGCCCAAAACGCGAAAGCGGAAGTGGCTAACATGAAAGCAGAGAATGAGCGCATTCTAGCTGACGCACGTGCTGAACGTGACAACATGATCCGCGAAGCTCGTGAACTTCGCGAGAGCATGATTTCGGAAGCGAAAAACAAAGCGAAAGCTGAAGGAGATAAAATGCTTGCTGCGGCTCGCGAAAGCATTCAGAACGAAAAGATGGCTGCAATCACAGATCTTAAGAATCAGGTGGCGCAGTTGTCAATCGACATCGCTGAAAAAATTATTTCCCGTGAACTTTCATCAGAAAATAAACAGAAAGAACTCATCGGCGATCTTCTGAAAGAAGTTAAACTCAATTAATCCATGAGAGAATCAAGAGTATCGCATCGTTACGCCAAGTCGCTGCTTGATCTTGCCCTTGAAAAAGGTCAACTCGAGCAAGTACATGAGGATATGCGGTTGATTCTGACATCAGTTCAGGAAAACCGTGAACTCAGCGTTATGCTGCGCAGTCCGGTTATTAAAACCGACAAGAAACAGGA
>Ga0172372_10007317_pt1 | contig 14845 bp, 10 predicted proteins | sample LakKiv5m_2_FD_114544 | JGI IMG/M metagenome (GOLD analysis project Ga0172372, IMG submission 114544) | Freshwater microbial communities from Kabuno Bay, South-Kivu, Congo - kab_092012_9.5m | ecosystem: Environmental > Aquatic > Freshwater > Lake | place: Democratic Republic of the Congo...
CTCGCCGTGATCGCCGGCGCCGGTTCCGGCAAGACGAGCGTGCTCACCCGTCGGGTCGCGCACCGTTGCGCCACCGACCTCGCCGACCCTCGACACGTTGCCGTGCTCACGTTCACGCGACAGGCGGCGGTCGAACTTCGTCGGAGAATGCGCACCCTCGGCATCGACGAACCGATCGTCGCCGGCACGTTCCACTCGGTGGCTCTCTCGCTGCTACGCCAACACTGGGACGACACCGGACGTCGTCACCCAACGGTGGTCGGCGATCGTGGCCGTCTCATCGCCGAGATCCTGGGGGCCAAGCGCGGTGGTCGACTCGGCGAGATCTCCTCCGAAGTCGACTGGGCGAGGGCGCGAATGCTGAACGGCGAGTCCTACCGCCGGGCCGCCCGGAACCGAACGGCTCACGTCGACGACATCGCGCGAGCCCTCGACGAGTTGACCGAACTCAAACGACGCAAGGGGGTCGTCGACCTCGACGACCTGCTCGAGTCGGTCGTCGACGCCACCCGGAGAAGCAGCGACTTCGCGGCCTCGATGAGATGGAAGTTGCGTCACTTCTTCGTCGACGAGGCCCAGGATCTCAATCCGCTCCAGTTGGCGGTGCTCGACGCCTGGCGCGGTGGACGCGACGATCTCACTCTGGTGGGCGATCCCTCGCAGGCGATCTACGGCTTCAACGGAGCCGACTCCGAAGTGCTCCGATCACCCGAGGTGCACTTCCCGGGTATCGAGGTGGTGCGTCTCGACACCAACTACCGCTGCACTCCCCAGATCGTGGCCACCGGACTCCATGTACTGGCGTCGGCCTCGTCCGATCCGCCCGAACTCGTGTCGGCGCGACCGGACGGACCCGACCCGACCTTCGTCGCCTTCGCCGATGACGCCGCCGAGGCGGCGGGAGTGGCCGACCTCGCGATCGACCTCAAGCGACACTCCGAAAGATGGCGCGACATCGCGATCCTCGTGCGCACCAACGCCCAGATCGCGCCGATCGCCGCGGTGCTCGAACGTCGGGGGATCCCCCACCGCATTCTCGGTGCCGCCGCCGCCGATCCGGTGCAAGCGGCGGTTCGCGAAGCCGGTGAGCAACCACATTCCAGCGGCCTCGCCTCGTGGAGCATGGAAGCTCGCCTCTCCCCCGTTGGTTCCGACGACGCATCCGACGATGCATCCGACGATGCGGTGTCGGCGCGTCGCCGGGTGGCCGACGCCGTCGACGAGTTCCTCGCCGAAGGCGGTCGCGACGGACTCTCCTTCATGGCCTGGGTGCGCACCACCCGACCCTTTCAATCCGACGACACCAGCGACGGCGTGCAATTGCTCACCTTCCACGCCGCCAAGGGTCGCGAGTGGTGGGGAGTCATCGTCGCCGGATGCGACAAGGGGCTCCTCCCCCACTCCTCGGCTCGAACACCACCAGAAATCGACGAGGAGATTCGATTGGCCTACGTCGCCATCACCCGAGCCGCCGACCGTCTCGTGTTCACGCACTCGCGATCGCGCCGGGGACGAGCCACCACCGCGAGCCCGCTACTCGACGGTCGACCCCGAACCGAAGCCGACGCCGGACCGAGCGAGTCCGTGCTGCGGGACATCGAGGATCGGCGCCGCCGACGCGACGTCGACCCTCTCATCGACGAGCTTCGCCGATGGCGGTCCGCCACGGCCACGGTCGCCGGCGTCCACCCCGAATTCGTGTGCTCCGACCAGGTCCTGAGCGCCATCGCCGAGGTGGCACCACTCGATCTCGCGGCTCTGGGCGAGGTTCCGGGCGTCGAACGCTCCCTGATCGAACCAGCCGGACCACGAATCGTGGCCGCGATCAGTCGGGGTCTCGAGCGCCGCGCTGCTCCCGAACCTCGTTGAGTCCGGAGAACGTCGCACCGGCGACGCTGATGAACAGACCACGCGCCTCGGCGCACAGTCGATCCCCGGCGTGGATCGTCCCGTGGGTGAAGATCTTGCGGCCCTCGGTGCGTTCGTATCGTCCGACGATCCTCAACGGAGTGCGCAACGGCGTGGGTGCCCGGTACGAGATCTCCAGCTTTCCGGTCATCCCCGGATTGCCCGACAAGGCCTGAGCGAAGCCCAGCACCTCGTCGAAGATGGCGGCCACCATTCCACCGTGCAGATGACCGGGAGGTCCCTCGTAGGCGTCTCCGTAGGTGACCTCGGCGACGACCTCGGTTCGACCGATCTCCAACTTCACCGACTCGGCGAGCGCGTTCAGCGGACCGGTGACCGGACTGTGCGACACGAAACCGTGGTGGGCGCCGCCAACGGCCCCTTCGGCCGAACCGTGATACGGCCGGCCGTGCGGACCGGGTGCGAGAACGGCGGCGGCGGCTTCGACGGCATCGGCGGCGGCCGTGAAGGCGCCGTCGTCGGCCAACGATGTGGCCGCGTGTTGCAGCACCGCTCGCAGGGCCGTGGCGAGCCGAAGCCTCGGGTTGTCGGCCGGGTACTCGACCCCGCGTCGCTCGGGCAATTCGAGAGGCGACAATGCCTGCCTCAACACCTCCGCCATGCCGGCGTCGACACGACCGGGTTCGTCGGATCGATCAGTCATCGAGATCCACCACCACGGGAGCATGATCGCTCGGTTGTTGCCCCTTGCGGGCGTTCCGATCGATGCCGCACCATCGGGCCCGATCGACCGCCGCTCGGGTTCCGAGAATCAGGTCGATGCGCATGCCCCGACCCTGCGGGAAATCCAGATTGCGGTAGTCCCACCACGAGAACAGTCGATCGGCGTCATGGAAGCGACGGAACACGTCGACCATTCCCCACTCGAGCAGACGCCCGAGGGCCCGGCGCTCGGGTTCGCTCACGTGGGTCTGCCCCTCGAGTTTGCGGGGGTCGTGCACGTCGCGGTCCTCGGGAGCGATGTTGAAATCGCCGGTGACGAACAACGACTTCGACGAACTCTCGTTGCGCTCGAGGTGACCCAGCAGGCGACCCAACCAGGCCAGTTTGTACACGTAGTGGTCGTTGTCCAGTGCGCGTCCGTTGGGCACGTAGGCCGACGCGACCCGAACGCCGCCACACGTGGCGAAGATCAGGCGCGCCTCGGGATCGGCCGGCTCGCCGTCGGCGAAACCCTTCACCACATCGGCGAGCCCGACTCTGGAGAGGATGGCCACACCGTTCCACTGACCCTGACCGTGGTGAGCCGACTCGTAGCCCATCTCTTCGAAGACCAGGTGCGGGAAGGCGTTCTCGGCCATCTTGGTCTCCTGCAGGCAGAGAACGTCGGGGGCGACATCGTCGATCCACTCCTGCACTCGCGGCAGACGGGCCTTCAGCGAATTGACGTTCCACGTGGCGATGCGCACGATCGTTCCGAACCGATCTACTTCCCCGACTTCGTGCCCGACTTCGTGCCCGACTTCGGGGCCGCCACCTTCCTCGCGGCGACGTTCTCGACGGCCGATTTCTTGACAGCCGTCTTCTTGGTGGGCGCCTTCGGGGCGACTTTCTTCGTTGTCACAACTTGCTTCGTCACAACTTGCTTCGTCGCAACTTGCTTCGTCGCGACTTTTTCGGTCGCGGCCTTCTTGGTGCCAGCCTTCGTCGTCATAGCCTTCGTCGTCACAGCCTTCGTCGTCACAGCCTTCTTCGTCGCGACTTGCTTCGTCGTCGCAGCTTGCTTCGTTGCAACTTGCTTCGTCGTCGCAGCTTGCTTCGTCGCGACTTGCTTCGTCGCGACGTTCCCGGTCGCGGCCTTCTTGGTACCAGCCTTCGTCGTGGCGACTTTTTTCGTGGCGACTCTCTTCGTTGCGGAGGGCGCCCGATCGGTGGGCTTCACGTCGATGCTGCGACGACCGGCCTCGATCTTCACGACCTCGAGGTTCAACTGGTCGCCGATCTTCATCACGTCACGGGCCGATCGCGGAGGCGGCTCGCCGAGCAGTCGGAGTGGCACGTAGCCGCGCACCTCGCCGAGCGACACGTACGCACCGTGCGACGAGTAACTCTCGACCACGCCCACCACCACCGATCCGGTCGGGTGGTCGCCGACGAAGTGGAGAAACGGGACCAACTCGTTCACGGCACGTCCGTCGCCCCGAGCCGGTGCTGACGGCGTGCTCGTTTCCGCGTCCCGAGCCGACTTGGCGACGCCCTTGGCAACCGCCTTGACGGCCTTGGCCCCGGCCTTGAGCGCCAACTTGGGATCGACCTTGGCCGGAGTCGGCTTGATCGCCTTGCCGGGGGGAGGCGACTTCGGCACCGGCGGCGGACCCACGGCCTCGGGCGAACGTCGATGCGAGGTGGCCTTCACGCCCTTCTTGGAATCGCGCACGGCCCGACGACTCTTGTCGCCGCGAACCGGATTACGGGCGACGAAGACCCAGCCCACGTTGGGCACGGGCTTTCCGCCTATCAGCCGGCCCTCGTCGAAGAGCCACGGGTGCTCACCGTGGAACTCCTGGTACGAGTCGTTCGAGAGGACGGTGGCCTTCACCTTCTGGGCGATGTTCAACACGAAGGCGTCACCTCGGCCGACGGTGCCCGCCGGCGGGGCCACGATCTCGTTGTTGGCGACCGCTTCGTCGAACTCGGCCACCTCCTTCGGGTCGATCCGGTGACCGAACGTGGCGTCGACGATGACCGTCAGGATGTCGCGGGGATTCTCGGCGATGAACGCCAGAACGGCTTCGTTCAGCTGCTTCAGGCTCGGCTTCGAACGACCCTCGGTGGCGATGTTTGAGCCGTCGACGATCACGTGTTTCGACATAACCCTGCTAGTCAACCACCGACCGGGCACCCGGAACGGGATGGGCCTACCATCGGACGCGTGACCCTCGCCGAACCTTCCAGGAACCGCGGAAATGGCCGTTTTCGTGCGGTTTTGTGGGATTTCGGCGGCGTCATCCTCTCCAGCCCGTTCGAGGCCTTCCGGCGTTGGGAGATCGAGCGTGGACTACCCCCGGACACCATCCGCGGCATCAACGCCACCAACCCCGACCGCAATGCGTGGGCCCGGTTCGAGCGCAACGAGATCGACGCCGGGGAATTCGACCGGGCTTTCGCGGCCGAGGCGGCGGCTCGGGGTCACTCGATTCGCGGGGCCGATGTGTTGGCCCTCCTGCACGGCGAGATCCGACCGGAGATGGTTCGCGCCCTCGACCAGGTTCGTGACGCCGGCTTCCTCGTCGCCTGCCTCACCAACAACGTCGCCGGAGGCGATGGTCAACGGACGGATGGCCGGCAGCGTGACAGTCGGCAGCGTGACGGTCACGCTGCCGACGACCCTCGACGACGAGCCGTCGAGTCGGTGATGGAGCGCTTCCACGCGGTCGTCGAGAGCTCCAAAGTCGGAGTGCGCAAACCCGAACCCGAGTTCTATCGACTCGCGTGTTCCCTGCTCGACGTGCGACCCACCGACTGTGTCTTCCTCGACGATCTCGGCGTCAATCTGAAGCCAGCCGCGGCGATGGGGATGACAACCATCAAGGTCGCCGATCCACAACGGGCGATCGCCGAACTAGAGGCGACGATCGGCCTGTCGTTGTCCTGACCCCGCCGGTACTCCGGAAACCATCCGCCCGGAGGTGCGACTCGATCGTTCGGGTCAGAGCCCGGCGAAGGTCTCGTCCATGAGGTCGGCGAGTTCCTGATCGTGAACGGTCTTGGAACCGGTGGCCGGGCTTCCGCTGGCGACTCGGGCCACGTGGCGCAGGTCGTAGCCCTGCTCCTTGACGCGCCAGACGCGGTGCTCGACGAAATGCCACGGGCCCATGTTGCTCGGCTCCTCCTGCAACCAGACAACCTCGCGCGCGTTGGGGTATCGCGCGAGAAGATTGAAGGCCTGCTCGATGGGGAACGGATACAACTGCTCCACCCGCACGACGGCCACCGGGGCTCCGCGCTTGTCGCGCTCGGTCATCGCATCCCAGGCGACCTTGCCCGAGCAGAACACCAGTCGACGAACCGCCGTCGGGTCGGTGACGAAGGGATCGTCGAGCACCTCTTGGAACGAACCGTGCTCGAGTTGCGACACCGGAGAACGACTCTCCTTCATGCGCAGGGGTTGCTTGGGGGTGAAGATGACCAACGGCTTGCGCACCTCGCGGTGCATCTGACGACGGAGCACGTGGAAGTACTGCGCGGCCGTGGTGGCGTTGACCACCTGGATGTTGTCCTCGGCGCACAACGTGAGGAACCGCTCGATGCGCGCCGAACTGTGCTCGGGACCCTGGCCCTCGTAACCGTGCGGCAACAGCATCACCAGACCGTTGCGCTGGCCCCACTTGTCCTCGGCCGCCACCAGGTACTGGTCGATGATGATCTGGGCGCCGTTCACGAAGTCGCCGAACTGCGCCTCCCACAGCACGAGCGCCTCGGGGTTCGCGTGGGCGTATCCGTACTCGAAGCCGACCGCGGCGTACTCGCTCAACAACGAGTCGTAGACCCAGAACTTCTGGGCTCCCGGCAGTTCCGACAACGGAATCCACACGCGCTCGGTCTCGAAGTCGATGAGAGCGGAGTGCCGCTGGCTGAAGGTTCCGCGTCGCGAGTCCTCGCCGGCCAGTCGCACCGGGAAGCCCTCGAGGGTGAGCGAACCGAAGGCGAGGGACTCGGCCGTGGCCCATTCGACCTCGCCCTGCTCGTAGAGCTTCGATCGGGCCTCGAACTGACGCAGCAACTTGGGGTGCACGGTGAAACCGTCGGGATAGGCCGACAACTGTCCGAACACCCGGTCGAGAACGTCCCGCGGGACACCGGTCTCGACGTGCGGCAGAACTCCCACCGGGCGTGGCGGCTTGGCGACCTTGGTGGGGGCCGGGGCGTGGGCCCGGGTTTCGTCGAGAGCGACCTGCAACTTGCGCTGGAAGTCGTCGAGGGCACTCTCGGCCTCCTCGAGCGAGATGTCGCCTCGACCCACGAGAGCCTCGACGTACAACTTGCGGACGCTGCGCTTCTCGGCGATGGCCTTGTACATGAGCGGTTGCGTGTAACTCGGGTCGTCGCCCTCGTTGTGACCGTGGCGGCGGTAGCACACCATGTCGATCACGACGTCCTTGTGGAAGCGCTGTCGGTACTCGAACGCGAGGCGCGCCACGCGCAGACAGGCTTCGGGGTCGTCGCCGTTCACGTGGAAGATGGGTGCCTGCACGGTCTTGGCCACGTCGGAGCAGTAGAGCGACGAACGGGCGAACTGCGGCGAGGTGGTGAAACCGATCTGATTGTTGATGATCAGATGGATGGTTCCGCCGACGCGGTATCCCGTGATGTCGCTCATCGCCAGACATTCGGGCACGACACCCTGACCGGCGAAGGCCGCGTCGCCGTGGATGAGAATCGGCAGAGCCGGGAACGAGCCCGGCGGATCGGTCTGATCCTGTTGCGCACGAATCATGCCGAGCACGATCGGATCGACGGTCTCGAGGTGGCTCGGGTTGGAGGCCAGTTCGATCTTGATCGAGTTGCCGCTCGGACTGGTGTGCGTTCCCGACGCACCCAGGTGGTACTTGACGTCACCCGAACCCTGCACGGTGTCGGGGTCGACGTGACCCTCGAACTCCTTGAACAACGACTCGAGACTCTTCCCCATCACGTTGGCGAGAACGTTGAGGCGACCACGGTGGGCCATGCCGATCACCGACGATACCTGTCCAGAATTGGCCGCCAACGACAAGATCTCGTCGAGAATCGGCACCGCGCTCTCGGCCCCTTCGAGACCGAAACGCTTGGTGCCGACGTACTTGGTGGCGAGGAACTTCTCGAAGGCCTCGGCGCCGTTGAGTCGCTCGACGAGGTGGCGCTTCTCGTCCTTCGAGAGTTGGAACTCCACGCCCTCGAAGTGCATCTGGATCCAACGTTGTTCGTCGGTGTCCTGAATGTGCATGTACTCGACACCGATGGTGCGGCAGTAGGCGTCGCGCAGCACTCCGAGGAGATCGCCGAGCGACATGCGATCACGACCGGCCACGCTCCCCGTCCCGGACACCGCACCCGTGAGGAATTCGCGGTCGAGATCCCAGATGGTGAAGCCGTAGGTCGCCGGATCGAGTTCGACCGGCATCTTCGGTTCCTTCCAACGCAACGGATCGATGTCGGCGATCAGGTGACCGCGTACGCGGTGAACACGAATCAACGTGGCGATCTGCATCTGTTTCTGCAGTCGCGCCTCGTCGCTGTCGAGCGGGTTGACGTCCGAGCGCCACTTGACCGCCTCGTACGGAACGCCCAGGCTCCTGAAGACACCCTCGTAGAAGCCGTGCTCTCCGAGCAGCAGTTCGTGCACCCGCTTCAGGAACAGGCCACTCTCGGCACCCTGGATGACGCGATGGTCGTAGGTGCTCGTGACCGTGACGACCTTGGACACACCGAGCGTGCCGAGAGCACGCTCGTCGGCGCCCTGGAACTCGGCCGGGTAGTCGATGGAACCCACGCCGACGATCACGCCCTGGCCGGGCATCAAACGGGGAACGCTCTGAACGGTTCCGATGGTCCCGGGGTTGGTGAGGCTCACCGTGGCCCCCTGGAAATCGGAGACCTGCAACTTGTTCTGCTTCACCTTGCGGACGAGCTCGTCGTACGCCACCACGAACTCGGCGAAGTTGAGCGTGTCGGCATCGCGCAGAACCGGCACAACGAGAGTGCGACTGCCGTCGGACTTGGCGACGTCGACCGCGAGACCGATGTTCACGTGGGCATGACGAACCACGCGTGGCTTGCCGTCGGGACCTTCGACGAACGACGAGTTCATGACCGGCACCGCGTCGGCGATAGCGCGCACGATCGCGTAGCCGATGACGTGGGTGAACGAGATCTTGTTCTGACCCGATCGGGTGCGGTAGCCGTTGATCACCTTGCGATTGACTTCGAGCAACTTGGCCGGAACGTTGCGGAAACTGGTGGCGGTGGGAACCGTCAGGCTGCGTTCCATGTTGGCGACGATCGCGACGCCGGCCCCCTTGATGGGTTCACCCAGTTCGTCGGTTGGCGCGAGTGCGGGCGCGGGTGCCTCACCGTTGCTGGCGGCGACCCCGGAGGACGCTCCATTGCCCGCCGGCGTCGTCGCCACCGACCCCGCGGGGGCGGGACTCGCGGCCGGTCGGGCCGGTGCGCCGGCGACTTGCGCACGGGACTTGTAGTCGGAGAAGAACTCGCGCCAGGACTCGCTGACCGATGCAGGGTCCAGCCGGAATTGTTCGAACATCTCCTCGACGAGCCAACTGTTGGCTCCGAAATCGGGGGATCCGTCGGACGGGGGCGCCACGGTGTCGGTCATCGCCTCAGACTGTACCCCTGACGGCCTCCTGACCTGCGGAGAAACGGGACACCCATCGGCTTGATTTTCGCAAGTTGCGACTTGTAGATTGCCCCCATGCGTCGCCACCTCCTCCTCGCCTCGTTCCTTCTGCCTCTCGTCGCCTGCGGAGGCGGCGGCGAGTCGGTCGAGACCACCATTCCGGCCGAGGCCGATCTGGTGGTGATCGCGGTCCCGTCGATTCGTTGGGACAAGGACGCGTACACCGCGTCGGCCGGAGAGATCACCGTCTTCCTCGCCAACGACGACAGTGTGAAGCACATACTCGTCGTGCGCGAGGGCGACAAAGTGGTGGGCGACCTCGAGTTGGTGGTCAACAAGCGCGGCGACACGGACCTCGGAACGATCGAACTCGCCGCCGGCACCTACAGCATCTACTGCACCATTCCCGGTCACGGGAACATGAACTCGACGCTCACGGTGTCCTGACGCCGAACCCATCCGACTCGAGCCAACTCGACTCGAGCCCGACAACGCGGCCCGGACAACGCAGAAGGACCGCCCTTTCGGGCGGTCCTTCCGACTTCGATGGGTGACGGCCGATCAGACCTTCAGCAGGATCTCTCCCAGGATGTAGAGCACGACCCAGAGTCCGACCGCGGTGTAGATCGCGTTCTTGTGACTCTCGTAGGGCCACAGCAACTTGTTGGTGTTGGCTGTGCCACCCAACTTGCCGAGGCAGTTCAACTCCAGAATTCCGCCGATCACCACCGAGATGATCACGAAGAGCCACGCCTTGCCGGCATCGTTCCCGTCGTACAACGGACCGAAGAAGTGCGACGCTCCCACCATGTAGAAGAGCATCGAGATCGAGAACACGAGGTTCTGTCGACTCGCGAGCAACGCCCGACGGCCGGCCGCGGCCGCGTTGGGATCGGCCTCTCCGCCCGAGAGCACGTTGGCGGCGTTCGCCAACACGACCTTCTGGTTCTTCCAGATGACCATCCAGACGTTGGCCGCCATGGTGATGCCCAGCAGCATGCCGACGAAGATCGCCGCGTTGTGCGGCAACCCGTAGGCCGACTCCTCGGACATGAAACCCTCCATGTAGTTCTCGGTGACACCGATGATGAGGAGTCCGAGAACCAGCGTGACGACGGCGGCCCAGCGGAACCACCAGAGCGCGCGGCGAGCGAGCTTGTCGATCGAGATGTTGCGAGCCTTGCCCTCGTCGCCGTAAGCGGCGAACGCCGGCACCTGCACCAGATTGAAGTAGTACAGGAGCCCGATCCAGGCGATACCGGCCAGCACGTGCAACCAGCGCATCACGAACGCCAGGCCTTCCTGATTGAAGATTTCCATGTTTCCTCCTTGGAAGCGTCTCCGGACGCACTTCGAGGCGCCACGCGGGCGCCGGACGAGCCCAAGGTACCAAAACGCCGTTCGCGGGTGGGGGGATGCCTCGTCGCGGTCGTCGTCCTGGTGAGATCGTCGGCGACATCATCAGCAACATCATCAGCGACATCGTCGGCAACGAGGACCCACGAGGATCACCCCCGTTAGCCTCGGACCCGGAGGTGCGGTCGACGTGGCGCACGAATTCATCTACACCTGTTACAAGTTGGCGCGGCACTACCCGCCCGATCGGACGGTCCTCGAGAACATCTCGTTGTCGTTCTACCCCGGAGCCAAGATCGGGGTCATCGGCTCCAACGGCGCCGGCAAGTCGAGTCTCCTGCGCATCATGGCCGGCCTCGACGACGGCTACTCGGGTGAGGCCCGTCTCACCCCCGGGTTCTCGGTCGGCTACCTGGCCCAGGAACCCCAACTCGACCCGTCGAAGGACGTGCTGGGCAACGTGATGGACGGAGTGGCCGAGGTCAAGGCCGTGCTCGACCGTTACAACGAGGTGATGGCGATGTGGGGCGATCCCGACGCCGACTTCGAGAAGGTGGGTGCCCTGCAGGCCGAACTCGAGGACAAGATCGCCGCCACCGACGCGTGGAGCCTCGAACGCAACGTCGAGATCGCGATGGACGCGTTGCGTTGCCCGCCCAACGACTCCGACGTCAGCCAACTGTCGGGCGGAGAGCGTCGTCGCGTGGCCCTGTGTCGACTCTTGCTCAGCCGACCCGACCTGTTGCTGCTCGACGAACCGACCAACCACCTCGACGCCGAGAGCGTCGACTGGCTGGAACGCTTCCTCCAGGAGTACCACGGCACCGTTGTGGCGATCACCCACGACCGCTACTTCCTCGACAACGTGGCCAAGTGGATCCTCGAACTCGACCGCGGCCGCGGGTTTCCGTTCGAGGGCAACTACACGAGTTGGCTCGATCAGAAGCGCGATCGCCTCGAGAAAGAGGAGAAGTCGAACGAGAATCGTCGTCGCACGCTCGAGCGCGAACTCGAATGGGTGCGCATGTCGCCCAAGGCACGGCAGGCCAAGGGCAAGGCCCGTCTCACGGCCTACGAGCGACTGCAGTCGGAGGCCGAGGCCGCCGATCGTGGTCCCGCGAAGCTCGAGATCATGATTCCTGCCGGACCCCGCCTCGGCGACACGGTGATCGAGGTCGACGGTCTCCGCAAGGGATTCGGCGACCGACTGCTCGTCGAGAACCTCTCGTTCTCGCTACCCCGGGCCGGCATCGTCGGAATCATCGGCCCGAACGGCGCCGGAAAGACGACCCTGTTCCGGATGCTCACCGGACAGGAGGCGCCCGACGCCGGCACCATCAAGATCGGCGACACCGTGCAACTGGCCTACGTCGACCAGAGTCGCGACTCCCTCGACGCCGACAAGACGGTGTACGAGGAGATCACGGGTGGCATCGAGCACCTGAAGGTGGGCAACCGCGAGATCAACGGGCGCGCCTACGTGGCGTCGTTCAACTTCAAGGGCAGCGACCAGCAGAAGCGCGTCGGCGATCTCTCGGGAGGCGAGCGCAACCGGGTGCACCTCGCCAAACTGCTACGCACCGGGGGCAACGTGTTGTTGCTCGACGAGCCCACCAACGATCTCGACGTCGACACCCTGCGCGCACTCGAGGACGCCCTCGAGGCCTTCCCCGGTTGCGCCGTGGTCATCAGCCACGATCGCTGGTTCCTCGATCGCATCGCCACCCACGTTCTCGCGTTCGAGGGCGACAGCCAGGTTCGCTGGTTCGAGGGCAACTTCAGCGAGTACGAGGCCTGGCGCAAGAAGGAACTCGGATCGGCGGCCGACCAGCCGCATCGCATCAAGTACAAGCCACTGGCCCGGTGACCTCGGTGAACGACATCGGTCGCGCGGCTCGCAACATCCGGATCGGCTCCGCGGTGGTCTTCGTGCTGTCGATCGCCGGTCTCATCGTGTCGTCCATCGCCGGCAACAACGAAGGATGGGTGTTGTCGATCGGGGCGTGCGGTGCCGCCGCGGCGATCGTGCTGATCGTGACGACGTTGGTGTCGTCGTCGCGGCGACTGCCGCCATTCGCCGACGCCGAGGCCGAGGTGATCGAGCGACGCATCGAACAACTGGTCGCCGATGGCGCCGACGAGAACCAATTGCGGGAGATCGTCCGACTCGCGATCCGACTCGGTCGCGGTTCGTGATGCACGACACTCCGGACTCCGGTTCGACCGATCACGAAACCGACCATCGACTGGCGGAGCGGATCGCCACCACCACCGGCGAGATGCTGCTCGAACTGCGTCGCGAACTCGACGAAGCCGGCACGTACTACTGGGACATGAAGGACGAGGGCGATGTGGCGGCGCATCGCTTCATCGCCGATCTGCTCCGACGCGAACGACCGCACGACCTGGTGCTGTCCGAGGAGGCCGCCGACGACCGACGCCGCCTGACCGCCGACCGGGTGTGGATCATCGATCCGATCGACGGCACCAGCGAATTCGCCGAACCTCCGCGATGGGACTGGGCGGTTCACGTCGCGTTGTGGGAGAAGGGGCGACTGGTGGCCGGCGCGGTCGCCATGCCCAGCATCGGTCGCACGTTCACCACGGCACCTCCCGAACCACTCCCCGAGCGCAAGAACCCGACACCCGTGATGGTGATGTCGCGGTCGCGCAACCCGTACTCCGCGGTGGTGACCGCCAACTCCATGGACTGTCTGGTCGCACGACTCGGATCGGCCGGCGCCAAGGCCATGGCCGTGCTGATGGGCGAAGCCGACATCTACCTTCACGACGCCGGAATGAGCCAGTGGGACGTGGCCGCTCCGGCGGTCGTCGCCGAGACGGCCGGACTGCACGTCAGCCACCTCGACGGCTCCCCGATCGAGTTCAATCGGCCCGGACTCTGGATGGAGGGCATCCTCGTCTGCCGTCCCGAGTTGGCCGACCAGATCCTGCGGATCCTCGCCGACAATCGTCGCCGCTAAGGTGCGCCCGTGGGACGACATCCGGGAACCGCCGTCGCGGCACTGACGTCACTCGGCGCGGGTGCCGTGCACGGAGCCGCCATCGGAATCCACGCCGAACAGCCGCAACTCGCTCGCGTCTTTCTCGTGGTCGGAGTGCTGCAGATCGCGTGGGGCGTCGCGATGCTCACGCACCCCCGCCGCTGGATGTTGCCGCTCGGCCTCCTGGTGAACGGCGGTGCCGTGTTCGGATGGCTCCTGACGAGGCTCGTGGGCGTCTCGTGGATCGACGGTCTCGAAACGCGCGAGAACCCGCAGCTCGCCGACACGCTGTGCGCGGGACTCGGCGCGGTGGCCACGGCAACCGCTCTCGGAGCCTGGTTGGTCGGTCGACGCGAGGTGGCTCAACCGCGACTCGCGGCCCCCGCCTTCGCCGTCGCGCTCCTGGCCCTCCCGGCGATGTGGACCACGACCTCGCACTCGCACGGTTCCCACTCCGAGACCGCGAGCGGCGACGCCCACGCGCACGACCACTCGGGCGACACCGGCACCGGAACCGCCACCGGTGTCGCCCTCGATGGCTCGACCGATGCCGAACATGGTCACGGCGCGGTGATCGTCACCGAAGACGGCCGCGTGTGGCCGTGGGCCTACGACCCCGACCTCGGCATCGACGTCTCCGGAGTTCCCGGGGTGGACGCCGAGCAGGAGTCGAGAGCGGTGGCACTGATCGAGCGAACCCTCGAGGAACTCCCCCGCTGGTCCGACGTCGAGGTCGCGACGTCCGGTGGCTGGATTTCGATCGGCGACGGCTCCACCGGATACGAGCACTTCGTGAATCGTTCGCTGATCGTCGACGGCAAGTTCCTCGATCCGACCGCTCCCGAGTCCCTCGTCTACCGAGTGGAAGGCGGACGCAAGCAACTGGTGTCGGCGATGTTCATGGCCAGCCCCGGTGTCGAGATCGACGATCCATCACTCACCGACTACGCCGGACCCCTGATGCAGTGGCACAAGCACGACAACCTGTGCTTCCGCAACAACGCGGCCGGTGTCTCGCAGGTGGTTGGTGTGCTGAACGCCGCCGGAGAATGCCCCGCTGGTTCGACATTGGGCGGAATCGGCATCGCCATGGTTCACGTGTGGATCGTGGCGCACCCGTGTGGCCCCTTCGCCGCTCTCGAGGGAGAGGGAGCCGGTCGAGCCGCGGTCAGCGATGCCGAGCGAGTCGACATGTGCGCCTCCCACGACCACGACTCGA
>Ga0172372_10007318_pt1 | contig 14844 bp, 7 predicted proteins | sample LakKiv5m_2_FD_114544 | JGI IMG/M metagenome (GOLD analysis project Ga0172372, IMG submission 114544) | Freshwater microbial communities from Kabuno Bay, South-Kivu, Congo - kab_092012_9.5m | ecosystem: Environmental > Aquatic > Freshwater > Lake | place: Democratic Republic of the Congo...
AATAGGGGTGAAATTGCACGAAGAGTAATAAGAACTCTGAAGAAGATGAACATAAAAAGTGTGGCTGTTTATTCTGATGCAGATAAGGAAGCACCTCACGTATTTGAGGCCGACGAGGCCGTCTACATCGGCAAGAGTCCATCAGCAGAAAGTTACTTAAAGCAAGATGTTATTTTAAATTTTTGTAAAGAGTTGGGTGTAGATGGTATCCATCCTGGCTATGGATTTCTATCTGAAAATGCTTCGTTTGCAAGGAAAGTAAAAGAAGCTGGAATAAAATTAATTGGACCTTCTCCTGAATCTATGGAAGTGATGGGGGATAAATTAAGTGCCAAACAAGCTGTAAAAGCTTTCAATGTTCCTTTAGTTCCCGGTGTTGACTCTGCCATTTCAGATATTTCCGAAGCAAAGAAAGTGGCGAAAGAGGTGGGTTATCCTATTTTAATTAAGGCCTCTGCAGGTGGTGGAGGAAAAGGAATGAGACTTGTTCACAAAGAGGAAGAATTTGAAGAACAAATGAATATGGCACAAAACGAGGCGAGATCCTCTTTTGGAGACGACGCCGTTTTTATCGAGAAGTTTGTTGAGAAACCTCGTCATATTGAAATTCAAGTTTTTGCAGATCAATTGGGTAATGTGGTTTACTTGTTTGAAAGGGAATGTTCAATTCAACGCAGACACCAAAAGGTAGTTGAGGAAGCACCAAGCGCAGTGCTGACATCAGAATTAAGAAAAAAAATGGGGGAAGCAGCTGTAGCAGTCTGTCGTGCATGTAAATACGAAGGTGCTGGAACTGTAGAATTTTTGATTGACGCTCACATGAATTTTTATTTCTTGGAAATGAACACAAGACTTCAAGTGGAGCATCCGGTTACAGAAGAAATAACAGGTCAGGATCTTGTGGAATGGCAAGTGAGAGTAGCGAGAGGCGAGCGCCTACCTAAACTTCAAGATGAACTAACTATAAATGGTCATGCGGTTGAAGTACGTGTTTATGCAGAAGATACGCTGAATGGTTTTGTTCCGGATATCGGAAAACTTGAGCGCTACAGGATTCCGAGTGGTAAGAATATTCGAGTAGACGATGCCTTCTTGGAAGGAATGGAAATTCCAATTTACTATGATCCCATGATTGCTAAATTAGTTGTTTGGGGGACTACACGTGAAGAAGCAATTGAAAGAACAATTGAGGCTATCGAGAATTATCAAATTTCAGGATTAAAAACCACCTTAGATTTTGGAAAATTTGTACTGAAGCATGATGCATTCAGAAGTGGTAATTTTGATACTAATTTTATAAACCATTACTTTAAAAATCCGTCAATCGTTAATTCAGCAATGGAGGAAGAAGAAACAGCTCTGCGGCATGCTGTGGATAAAATTTGGAGTGATATTCAAGATAGAAAAGAAGAAGCTTTCAGGTCTCGATCTATTGAGTCATCCTGGAAAAATAGAATGGAATAAAAATTTTAGGGAACTTGACAGAGTAACAATTGAAATAAGTACATTTACAACGCAAAAAAAAAGAGAATGAATTTACATGAGTATCAAGGTAAGGCAATATTAAAAAGCTATGGAGTTGCCATTCAAGAAGGTGTCGTTGTTGACAAAGTAGAAGATGCAGTGGCAGCCGCTGAAAAACTAACGCAAGAAACAGGCACAAGTTGGTATGTGGTAAAAGCACAAATTCATGCTGGAGGTAGAGGAAAAGGAAAAGTAGAGGAAACAGGATCAAATGGAGTTGTACTTGCCAAAGGAATTCATGAAATTGAAGATAAGGTAAAAGGAATTCTTGGAGGTCACTTAGTTACCTTACAAACGAACGGAAAAGGAAAGAAAGTAAACAAAGTTTTGATTGCTCAAGATGTTTATTATCCAGGACCAACAGAAGTTAAAGAGTTTTACATGTCTGTTTTACTAGACAGAGAAAAAGGACGAAATGTAATTGTATATTCCACTGAAGGAGGAATGGACATTGAACATGTTGCTGAGCATACACCCGAAAAAATTTACAAAGAATTTATTGACCCAAGAGTTGGTCTTCAAGGGTTTCAATCACGAAAAATCGCGTTTAATTTAGGATTATCGGGAGAAGCGTTCAAGCAAATGGTGAAATTTGTTTCTTCCTTGTACAAGGCTTATGAAGGAATTGATGCGTCGATGTTTGAAATAAATCCACTTTTTAAGACGTCAGATGATAAAATCATAGCTGTTGACGCGAAGGTAACTTTGGACGGTAATGGATTATTTAGACATCCAGACTATGCGGCACTTCGTGATATTTCTGAGGAAGATCCAACGGAAGTCGAAGCTGGTGAAGCGGGTTTGAATTTCGTGAAATTGGACGGAAATGTTGGATGTATGGTAAATGGAGCTGGTCTTGCGATGGCAACAATGGACATTATCAAACTTTCCGGAGGTAACCCTGCTAACTTTTTAGATGTAGGAGGTACAGCAAACGCTGAGCGTGTTGAAAAAGCGTTCCACATTATTTTGAAAGATCCTAATGTTAAAGCAATACTTATAAATATTTTCGGAGGAATTGTCCGCTGTGATAGAGTGGCACAAGGAGTTGTGGATGCTTATAAAAATATTGGAAACATACCTGTTCCGATTATTGTCAGATTGCAAGGAACTAATGCAGTAGAAGCGAAAAGATTAATTGATGAATCAGGATTGAATGTGCATTCTGCGGTATTGTTACAGGAAGCAGCAGACAAGGTAAAAGAAGTACTAGCTTAGTATAAATCGTTCACTTCGAATAATTTTATCTTACAAAGGGTACTGTTTTTGCTAACGCAACGACATGATAAGGTCCCTTTTTGTTATTTTTTTTGTTTTAATTGCTTTTTGCTCATTTCAACAAACATCTTTCTATTCTCAGCAATTACGATTTTCACGTTTTCAATCTGTACACAACGAAGTATCTTCTTTACTGAATACTTCGTTGAAGGAATTCGGCATAGAGAGTACTGAAGTTCATATCTTATTAGCAGCTTTTAAGGAAGAAGGGAAGTTAGAATGTTACGTGAAAAACAGAACTGACAAGTCATATAAATTATTTAGAACGTATGAGATATGTTCTAAATCTGGAATTCTGGGACCAAAAAACAAACAGGGAGACGAACAAGTTCCGGAAGGGTTTTATCATATAAATGTATTTAATCCAACAAGTGCATTTTACCTATCATTGGGGCTTAATTATCCTAATACAGCCGACCGAAGTAGAAGTAAAGCTGCCAATTTAGGAGGTGATATATTTATTCATGGCGATTGCGTAACAATTGGTTGTTTACCAATGGATGATAAAATAAAGGAAATATACTGGTTGGCAGTTAAAGCACACGATAATGGTCAAACTAAAATTCCAGTTTATATTTTTCCTTTTGAAATGTCAGAGGCAAATTTGAAATCACATCTTCTTAATAAAGAATACAGGAATTGGAGTAGTTTTTGGCATTCACTAAAGATTGGCTACGATTTATTTCATAACTCAAAGAAAGCTCTGACATTTAAATCTAATGAACTAGGACATTATCTTTTCTTTAATGAATAATTAGTTCTCTCCCGCATTTGAAGTGACCTTCCGGGCATTGTGTTTTACCATGAAGTCCACATGGTCTGCAGGCTAAATTTTTCACCTCAATAACCTCGGAATCTTCGGATAAAGGTCCAAATCCAAAACTTGGAACTGTGGAGCAAAACAATGCTGTTACGGGTGTGTTCATTGCGCTTGCGATATGAAGTGGTCCAGAATCATTTACAAAAACACGCGCTGCTTGTGTAAAAAGAGCTGCCGTTTCCATAAGTGATAATTCTCCACACAAATTTACAATTGATGAGGCATCTGTTTTTTTTATAATTGAATCACAAAGTTCAAAATCTGTTGAAGCACCAACGAGGTAAATTGTTGCTTTTTCTTTGTATAGGTTAATAATGTCTAACCATTTTTCGATGGGTGCTGCTTTAGTTTTCCATACCGAAGCAGGAGCAAGGCAAATAAATGAGCTTTTCAAATAGAGATTTGTTTTTTCATATTGCTCCTTAATTGGATATAATTTTGGTCTTCGAACAACATCCGAACAAAGAAATTTTAATAATGAAAGATTGCGGTCAACTTCATGTTGACCATTATCAGTGTCATGTGCGAATCGATGCGTGTACATCCATGAAATTGGATTTTTCTTGAATCCTACTATGTGCTTAGCTCCCGAAAATCCTGCAATTATTCCCGATGAAGCATAACGGTGCAAATTAATAACCAAATCGTACTTGTTTTTTCGTATTTCGCGAATGTTAGATAAGAGGGATGATCGTTTATTGGATTTATCAAAAACATAAATTTTTTGAAGTTTTGGATGGCCTGTCAATAGTACTTCATTTCCTTTTTTTAGCATGAAATCAATTTTGCATTCAGGAAAATTAAGATGAAGCGTTTCAATTAAAGGGGTAGCCAAAATTACGTCCCCAATATAGGCAGTTTGAATGATTAATGCCTTTTTCATTATCTTAAAAGACTTACCATACCAGTTTTTGTATGAAATTTCCCATTTTGGTCTTCAAATTCGATGCGGTATATATAAATATCGTTTGCGGCATCATTTCCATTCAAAGCTATTTTACCATCCCAGCCTTGGAGGATATCATGCGTGCTAAAAAACACATCTCCCCATCGGTTTAAAATTTGAAATGAATAATTCGTTTCGGAAACATTCGTGATAACGGGTATGAAAATTGGATTTAAACCGCCCGGTGTAAATGCGTTTGGAATGAAAACCAAAGGTTTGTAATTCAAGCATAAATCATTCGATTGACTTGAATCCTGAAAACCGAAAATATTACCTGTTTTTTCCACGGCAACAATTCTGTAACACATGGCCCCGTTGCTATAATCTGAAATACCTGTAGATTCCACGTTGGAAACTAAACTATCTATTTCGTCTGCATACGAATAGATTTCTTGGTTGTTGTCCAAATTCGTAATTTGAGCAATCGGTCCTTCAGTGAAACTTCCGTTTAAAGATCGATAAATGAGGTAATGCGAAACACCTGCATTGAATCCTTCATACCGATTCCACTCGATAGAATTAATTAAGTCGTATTCATCTGAGCTTCCAGAGACAAAAATTGTTCTGTTTATGTTAGCATTATTGGGTGCTAAACCGCCACAACTGTCAATAAATTTAGTTCTGTACTCGAGAGAATATTCGTTAACATTTGCAGTTTCGTCTATAAATGAGGTGAAATTACTCGAAACGGGCACTGTGGCAATAATTTCGAATGCACCGTCAAGAGCACGCCTTCTTTCAAATTGAATAGCTTGAATTCCTACAGAGGCATCTATATAATCTGTTAATATTACGTCATCAACATTAATAGTTGCCAATTTGAAATAATGAAAAGATGGTTGTCCTGGTGATGGAACTACAAAACATGACGGCGACGAAAAAGCGCCAATTCCATCATTGAAAAGTGCTTCAACATAAAAACAATAACTTTCACCATTTTCAACAGAAACTGTTGCAGAGGTATCGTTTGTCGACAAAACATTTTCCCAAGAACCGTTATGTTTTTTCCAAATTCTATATGCTGAAACTGTCCTTCCGACATATGGAGTCCAAGAAAAAGTTGCTGTTTTTTCGCACATTTGAATTTCCCCATCTAGCACCATTGTTTTATTGATGTATGCTTTTGCAGAAGTTTGATAGGTTACTGGAAACGAAGATGTAAAACAGGAATCGAAAGCAGCTACCGAATAGGAAAGTGGACCATTGGCTAAATTATCAGGATAGGTATAACTTGTGTTTTGCCAACCCCAAACAGTATCTAGCTCAAAAAGAAATCCGTTACTGTCAAATGTGTAAATTACATAACCATATGTATCTTCCTGACCGTTTTGATTCCAAGTAATCAATACATTCCCATTTTGAGAAGTATCAGCACCTGCACTTAAAATAACAGGTATATCCGGTGTAATCATGTCTTCGAATGTATCATAGGCGTAGTTTGAATTATATGAACACGGAGAATTCGGTAAAACTAAGTGGTAGCCTATAAGGTCTGAACAAATATCTATTGTGTCTTTGTATTGTAAAGTGGAATACGGAACACTGTCAATTAATTCGAAAGTATTTGTTGGATATTCACGGTAAATATGTACGAAATTATTCATAGTTGGTCCTTGTGGATTAATTGGAGTATTCCACAGAAGAACTGCCGTTCCATTACCTGGATTTGTCAATACTAGATGAATATTTTTTAGTGTATCGGAATATTTTACGATGTTCCCATTACATCCGGACTGTACTCCTATATAAAAATCATGTGCAGCGTTGACTGCCGGTATAGTGTAAGAAGTTGTAGAAATATCAGGAATTGTAATGTCCAAACCTTGCAGAGATCTTAAGCGATAGGAAACAAATGAGTTGGTGGGATTATTGGAAGAATTCCAATTAATCGTAAGGTCTCCATTTGGAGCTGTTTGGATGCAGGTAATTGAAGTAGGAGGGAGCACTCCAGGATTTACTACCTTAATGGTAACTGTTGCATAGCTTACTTTGGGAACCTGACAAAAATCATCTTGAACACGAAATACAAAATTGTAAGGAACCACATCTGCTACAATACCATATTGATTAACCAAATGATTACAGTCTGTTTGCCAAATAAAATTGGCTGTTACGTTTTGTGGTGAAACGATGGGTAAGGTTGAGTTTAACTGCGCACATGGTTCAATATCACAGCCAGTATTTGTATTAAAACCGTTACCGAACATCGGTCCGCTTGCAATTAAGGTAAGACTTTGTAGAGTTCCGTTTTGCAGTAAATCTGTATCTACTGCGTTCAAACTAAAATTTATAACATTACCTGCAATAACCGTAGTCTCGTAGGATCCTCCTGCAAATGGAGGATTGATTATCGGGGCATTATTTGCTTGCGTACAACCGTTAACAATCAGCTGCATTTCTCGTTCTACCTCAGAAATTAAAACTCCAGATCGAAATGATTTCACACTAATTTTCACCACATAAGTACCAGTTGTATAACTTGTAAACGACAATTCACCATTGTTAGAATCAACGGTAGCTCCGATATTTAATGGGTTTATTGTATTACTTGGTGTTGGATTTGTGTATGAAAATCCAGTTTCAAAAGGAACAGGAATTGGAGCGCTCGGAGGATTATAAGCAGTTGCTCCGGGGAAATAATTGTAAGGTATGCCGAATGAGAAGGATAAAGAATCTAAATCTGGATCTACCGCATTCATGTTGTAGATATAGGGAGAACCTGCGCAACTTACAAAGTTTGGTTCTTGAAGGAAACGGGGAGAAGAATCGCTACATCCTGATCCGTCAAATCCTGGTATGGCATACATTTTAGCTGCTATCGTAATTCCGTAGGATGAGGGAGATACCATGTTTGTTATGGCACCACTTCTTGAAAAATTTTCATAGGTAAATATCCAACCTTGAACAGGGGGGATTCCATTCATGGTAATTGGTAAGCTGCGATAGGTTATTTTTTCAATTGCGCCAATTCCATTTCCTCCGGCACTTCCTGATCCGCAATCGAAGGGAGAAGGTCCACCAGTAACTTGAGTACAAAGGGGAGAGATGTCAACTCTTGAGATAAAAGGTAAATTGATTGAAGAAATGCTAGGATGATTCCAAACTTTAATATTCTCAGAAATCATGTTGATTTCAGCCCCATTGCAATCTCTGTAAAAAATAAGATCAAAAACAAACGTATTTCCACCAATGCAAGTGTAGGTAATTTCACCCCCCATCACGTGACTTGCGCGCAATTCGGAAAGCGAAATAAATAGAATAATAACAATTAAAATTCTTCTTACCATTAGTTTAGTAACGCATCATAATACGTAGTATTATAACGGAAGAATAAAAATTAAGTTGCTATCCCACTGTAACTACGGTAAGATCCTCCCAGTTAAGATGTTTTATGGCCAGTTGCTGTAGCTCTTTCGAAGTGATATTTTTTAATTTCTCGAGGTATTTTAAGTAGTAATCCAATTCTAAATCGAAGAGGTTTACTCCAGTAAATAAATCGAATTGCGCATAAGGTCCATCTGCTGCTTTTAAGGCTTGGCCTAGTAGGTAATTTTTAACTAGATCTAGTTCTTTTTTAGGTACAGGATTGCTTTGTAAAATTCTTATTTCCTTTTTAATTTCTTCAATCGCAAGTTCTCGTTGATCTACTCCAACCTCAGTAGCAATGATGAATACACCGGTATCTTTAATTTCTTGAATCATGCAGCCGATGCCGTAAGTGTAACCTTTGTCTTCCCTTATGTTTTTCATTAACCTACTTCCAAAATAATCTCCTAGAATGGTACACAAGATTGTAAAGCCAATAAAATCAGGGTGATGCTTGTTGATACAAATCTTCCCAATTCGTATTGCCGTTTGAAGCGCATTTTTTCTTGGTTGGTGAAGTCTAATTTTCTTATTTTCGAATTTATTGATATTTGTTTTTCTCCGGAACGCACAAATTGGTTTTACCAAGGATAGAATTTGGCTAAATTGCGATTCATTTATTGCGCTGATTACATGAATTCTCGACAATCCTTGGAGGAAATTAGTACTAAAGAAGTTTTCAATTTTTTCAGCAGAAATCTTATTGAAATCTTGCGTTTTTGTTAACCTGCTCAATCTTGTGCCGTCGAAAACGAACTTTTGAAAATTTCGCTGAGCAAGTACGCCTACTCGCTCAAGATTTATATCGAATTTTTGTTTTTTTTCGTCTAAAATTAGCTTCAATTCTCTTTCAAGACACCCCATATTGTTTAATGCCTCGATGAATGTAGTTAGTACATTTACAAGATTCTCTTTCAAAGCATATAAATGAACAATGCAATGATAATGTGTTACTTCAACATTAAAATAGGCACCGTAAAAATCTAATTTTTCATGAATATTTTGTGACGAAAGCTTTTCATTTCCAGTAAGAAGCATTGCCGCAGTTATTGATGCAACAACTGGTTGCGTATACACACTTCCAGCATCGAAATACAAGTCAATTCTCGAAGTTTCATTAGGAACATTATTGAGCCAAAAAGCATTACAAAATTTACTCAATTTTATCACCTTTGGGGATTCAAATTTTATGTGATAGTTCTCACTTATTTTCGGGGGTGTTTTCCGATCTTTTACGTTTGCTGAATTGCTATTTTTTTCTAACATCTTCTTGGGATTTGTTTATTCGCAACATGGAACAATTCGTCTTTTTTAAACATTTTTTTGCAAAGGAAAGGACATGTTTTGTTTGAATTTGGTCATAAATTCCGAATTCCTCATTAATACCGTTTGCATCACCTAAAAGTTCAAAATAACTTAAATTCATGGCTCTATTCAGCAATCCCTGTTCTTGAAAAGCTTTTGACGTTTTTAACTTGTTTTTTACCGATTTTAATTCGTTTTGTGTTATCCCAATTTCGAGAAATTCCGATACTGATGACCAAAAATTGCGTTCAAATTTTTCGAAAGATGTTCCATCTGAAAGTTTACCTGATATTACAAATAATCCGGTATCCATTGAACCGAGAATATAACATGAAATTTCATTTACCAATTGAAGCTCTTGCTGTAGTCTTATGTACAGTAATGATGATTTTTCTCTACCAAGAATATCACTAAGAATATCAGCTAAATAATAATCAGGATTTTTACGTTCAGGCATTTTAAACGCAAAATAAAAAGCATTCGCGGGAACATTTCTTGTTATTGTTTTTTCTCTGAAAGCGATTTGTATTGGCTCCGCTTTGAGAATTCTTGGTATTTTTTTTCCTGATGGAATGGTTCCAAACCAATACGTAACCTTCTCTTTTATTTCTTCAAGACTAAAATTTCCGGCAATACATAAAATAGCGTTCGAAGGGCAATAATGAGCTTTAAAAAATGCTTTGACATCATCCATTGTCGCATCTTCAATATGCGCAATATTTTTGCCAATTGTTGCCCATTTGTATGGGTGCAGCGTGTATGCTAATGGCCGAAGTTCGAGCCAAACATCCCCATAAGGTTGGTTCAAATATCGTTGTTTAAATTCTTCTATTACTACGCTTCTTTGTACCTCTAAACTCTTTGGAGTAAAAGCTAAAGATAACATTCTGTCGCTTTCTAGCCACAAGGCTGTGTCTATGTTTTGAGCGGGTAAGACATCGTAATAATTTGTAATATCGTTACTTGTAAAAGCATTATTTTCACCACCCGCTTTTTGCAACTCAGTGTCAAAGTCCGGAATATTTACAGAACCACCGAACATTAGGTGTTCAAATAGGTGAGCGAAACCTGTTTTTGTTTCTTCCTCATCTCTTGCTCCAACGTCGTAAAGTACATTTACAACTGCCATTGGAGTAGTTGAATCAGGGTGAAAAATAACTTTTAATCCGTTCGGTAATTCGAATCGTTCAAACTGAATCATACAAAGGTAAATTTAGCGCTATTTTGTTCTCGTCGTGCTATTTCAAATTCGTGAAGGATTTCTCGAAGAACGTCTGCAGCAGGTTTTATTTCATTTATTAAACTGGAAACTTGTCCAATCTCAAGTTCACCATCAACAAGGTTTCCTTCAAACATTCCTTTTTTTGCTCTTCCTCGACCTAATAATTCTTGTAATTCATTGATGGAAGCATCATTTTTGTATGCCTCTTGAACTTTTTCAAAAAACTCATTTTTCAAAAGTCGAACTGGTGTTAGTTCTTTGAGTGTTAAAAGGGTATCGCCTTCAGTAGATTTTACCACATAGTCTTTGAAATTTTGATGTGCACTAGATTCCGGAGTAGCCACAAAACGACTGCCAATTTGAACGCCGTCTGCTCCCAAATTCATGGCGGCAAGCATTCCACGACCCGTGCCGATTCCACCGGCAGCTATTAAAGGTATAGCGATTTCCTTTGCTACTTTAGGAATCAAACACATGGTTGTAGTTTCGTCTCTACCGTTATGACCTCCAGCTTCAAAACCCTCTGCCACAATAGCATCTACCCCTGCTTCTTGTGCCTTTAATGCAAATTTTACACTCGAAACAACATGTACAACTGTAATACCTTCTTTTTTTAGCATTGCGGTCCACGTTTTTGGGTTTCCGGCTGATGTAAAAATAATTGGTACTTTATATTTAATTATCGTCTCGATGTGCTTGTCTATATCTGGGTAGAGCATGGGAAGATTTACAGCGAAAGGTTTATTTGTAGCTTGTTTACACTTGATAATATGTTCCTCTAAGATATTTGGATACATTGACCCAGAGCCAATTATCCCCAAACCTCCTTCGTTGGAAACGGCAGAAGCTAATTCCCAACCCGAGCACCAAATCATTCCAGCTTGGACTATTGGAAATTCAATTTTAAATAATTCACAGATTCTATTTTTTTTCAAAACTCATGATTTTTAAAAACATTCTACTGAATCTCAACACATTCTACCCCTATTTATTAACTCAATGTTATGATATTGCGTTGAAATTACCTATATTAGACCCAAATTTATAAAAATGAATTTTAAGTCTCTCCTTACAACGGTATTATTGTTTCATGTCTTGTCCTTTTTCGCGCAAAATGGCCACAAACATACTGCCCAAAATCCTTCAAATCCAAATAAGATGTTATTGGAAAATAATGGCCAATGGCCTGAAGGTGTTCTGTTTAGATCAAATATGAATGGAGGTAAAGTTTGGATTCAACAACACAAGTTAATTTACCATCTGCAAGATTATTCGGCGATGCACGAGGCGCATGCCATGAAAACTCCGGATATTTCAAACGATGAAATTAAAGAAACACTTGTTCACTTGAATTTTGTTGGTTCCAACAAAGTTTACAGTTTGGACAAAAAAGGAAAAACAAAGGAGTATTACAACTTTTTCAAAGGGAAAGATCCTTCTAAATGGGCGTCAGATGTTCATGGTTATAAAGAGGTTGTCTTGCAGGATTTTTACAATAAAATTGATTTGAGGTACCTAGGTGGGGGTGATGAAATGAAATACGAATTTATTGTCAGTCCTGGAGCTGACCCTTCTGTCATTAAATTATCTTATGCAGGACAGAAAAAATTGACTATCGACAGTAGAGGAAATTTAATTATTTCAACTGAACTTGGACAAGTTATTGAGCATAAGCCTATTGCTTATCAAATACTCAATGGAAAGAAAATTGAGGTTGCGTGTGATTTCAACCTGCAAGGTGATAAGGTAGAATTTAAATTAGGAGATTTTAATAAAAAGCTGGAATTAATTATTGATCCAACTTTAATATTTGCAACCTATGACGGCGCAAATTCAGATAATTTCGGAATGACTGCTACTTATGGAAACGATGGAAGTGCTTATTCGGGTGGAACAGTTTATGGAAATGATTACCCAAATCCAGATCCATTAGCCTATGATATAAATTCAAATTTCACGGTATTAAATGGCTCTTATGGAATAACCGATGTTTTCATTTCTAAGTATTCAGCTGATGGAACCCAGATGATTTGGGGGACCTTTATTGGTGGTGGTACAAACAACCAAGGGACTGAGACTGTACATAGTATGATTTGTGATGCACAAGATAATTTGTATTTCTTCGGTGCAACATCGAGTAATGATTTTCCTACAACTCCAGGGGCATTTGATGTAACATTTAATGGAGGAAATACAACCTACAATACAAATTTCTACTACAACGGCGTGTATTTTCAAAATTTAGGAACGGATATTTATGTTGCTAAGTTAAGTTCTAATGGACATACGCTAATGGGGTCAACTTTAGTTGGAGGAAACGGAAATGATGGGGTAAATTATGAGCAAGTTAGTTTGCCTTATGACGCGACTGCTGACTACACCGGATTAAATGCTAATTATGGAGATCAGTCGCGAGGTGAGATAATGTTAGATGCAAACAACAATATTTTAGTGGCATCTTGTACGAGATCGACTAATTTTCCAACAGTTAACCCTTTTCAAGCAGCTTTTGGTGGTGTCCAAGATGGAATAGTGTTTAAGTTAAATGCTAATTTTTCAACTCTCTTGTTCTCGTCATATTACGGAGGTACTTCAAGAGATGCGTGCTATTCTGTTAAGGTCGACGGATCTCAAAATGTGATATTTGCAGGCGGAACACAATCGAATAATTTAACAGGGATTTCTGGAACTTGGCAGACTACATATGGAGGAGGAACTGTAGACGGATTTGTGGTAAAATTGCCTTCGGCGGGTAATTCTATTCTTGCTGCAACTTATGCTGGAAAAGGAGGTTATGATCAAATATTTTTCGTTGAATTAGATAGAAACGACAATATTTATGTGCTTGGTCAAAGTGTCGGTTCAGCAGGAAATGGATATATGCCGGTAACGAATGCGACGTATTTTAATGGAAACAGCAGTAATTTTATTGTTAAGTTCAATACAACGTTGTCTACAGTTTTGAATTCAACCAGGTTTGGTAATAATTCAACTGCAATTCACATGTCGCCCGCTGCCTTTCTAGTTGATAATTGCGGTAATATATATGTTTCAGGATGGGGAGCAAACATTCTTCAATCTACACCTCTCTCTGGTATGCCAATAACTTCTGATGCGTTTCAAGCAACGCCTCCGAATGGTTTTGACTTCTATCTTTTTGTTTTGAAAGGTAATTTCAATACACTATTGTATGGCTCTTATATTGGTGGTAACCAAGCTCAAGAACATGTGGATGGGGGAACCTCTCGCTTTGACAAGAACGGTGTAGTTTATCAATCTGTATGTGGCGGTTGCGGAGGTTTTTCAGACTTTCCTACTTCACCTGGAGCTTGGTCGGCAACAAACGAGAGTTCAAATTGTAATAATATAATCTATAAATTCAGTACGGGTCTTATACCTGTTGCGGATTTTATCCCGGATCAGACTGCGGGATGTGCGGATTTCACTGTTCAATTTCAGAACTTCTCCACAGATGATGATACCTATCTTTGGGATTTTGGAAATGGAAATCTCGATTCAACAACCTTTGAACCATCTATTACTTACACCGCGCCAGGAAATTATACCGTGAATTTATACGTTACGGATAGCGTCTGTTTGTTAACTGATACAGCAGAAATCAACATAACGGTTTATCCCGCAATAATTTTAAATGCTGATTCAACCATTAATTTATGTTCGACAAATCCAATTACATTAACAGCTGATTCAGATGGAACCGCTGATTATTTTATTTGGTCTACCTCATCAACTTTCTCACCTGCCTTGAACGCTCCAACGGATTCAACCATTTCAATTTCAACTGCAGGAACATATTACATCCAAGCAGGAAATCCGCAATGTTCTAAAATAGATACCGTTGTAGTGACCTATCAGCCACCGCCAACCATTTCACTTTCTGTTACCGGAAATGCCGGTTGTGCGCCATTTACAAGTTCTTTTCAAGCTACAACAGCGAATTCAGACTCCTTGGTTTGGAATTTTGGAGGTCTTTCCACAGTAACAACCTCCTCAACTGTTACTTCTCAAAACTTCAGTTTCACAAATCCAGGTAATTATACGGTTTCGGTTACGGCGTTAAATGAGTGTCCAAATTCAGTGAATTCATCGGTCAATATTAATATTGTTGAGCCTATTAATATTACAACACTGACTCCAATTTTCATCTGTAACAATGATCCATACACGATGACAGCCACAATTACCGGTCAACCGTCTAATGTAGTATGGTCTGATTTGCCAGATTATAGCAATCAACTAAATAGTGGATCGTCAGATTTCGATATTGTGGTAACAACGTCAGGGACATATTATATTCAAGCTACAAATGGCTTGTGTTCCGATACGGCAAGTGCCACAATCACATTTAATAGTCCGTCTCAA
>Ga0172372_10007320_pt1 | contig 14843 bp, 16 predicted proteins | sample LakKiv5m_2_FD_114544 | JGI IMG/M metagenome (GOLD analysis project Ga0172372, IMG submission 114544) | Freshwater microbial communities from Kabuno Bay, South-Kivu, Congo - kab_092012_9.5m | ecosystem: Environmental > Aquatic > Freshwater > Lake | place: Democratic Republic of the Congo...
GCTTGCTCAAAATCTTTCTTGAGCATCCCAACCGCGTACTCAATCGCGATCAATTACTGGATCTGACCCAAGGGCGGGATCAGGAACCTTTCGACCGCAGCATTGATGTACAAGTGAGCCGTTTACGGCAGCGGCTACGCGATGACGCCAAGGAACCCGGCATTATCAAAACGGTGCGCGGCGAGGGTTATGTGTTGGCGGCACCGGTGGAATTTAAGCCATGAGCGTTTTAGCCCCGCGGTCGCTGTTCGGCCGCATGGTTTGGGTGCTGTTGGCCGGACTGGTGGTGGCCCAACTGCTGAGTATGGCGATTCACCGTCATGAACGCAGCCAGATGTTGGCCCGGTCGAATAGTTTAATGGCCGCACAACGCATCAGGGATCGAGACAAATGGTTGGATGCTGCCGATTTCGCATCCCGGCAAACCCTGATCGAGCGCTTAAATGAGCCTGATTTTGCTATTGCATTTGCCCCCGGCAATAGTCAGTCCGCTACCGGCGATTGGCAAGACGAGGTAGTGTATCCGTTTCTTCGTTCAACGCTGCAAGCATTGCTCGGCCCTGAATTCCCTTTTCGCATCTTAACAAGTGGCCCCCAGAGTTCTTTTATTAAGGTTCAAGTCCGTTTACGTGATGGTGCTTGGGTTAATATGAATATTCAGCAAGCGGATGAAACCGAAGCTTGGCCATCTCATCTGATGGTACAACTTCTGATCCTAATCATATCCGTGCTTGGGCTTTCTTTAGTCGCGGTACGCTGGGTCACAAATCCTTTAATTCAGTTGGCGAATGCCGCCGATGAACTGGGAAAGGACATGCATCGCGAACCACTGGACGAGACAGGCCCCCTTGAAGTCAGGCGTGCCGCGCATGCTTTCAATACCATGCAGGCTCGACTCGTCAGCTATATTCAAGACCGAACCCGGCTTTTGGCGGCCATATCGCACGATTTAAAGACGCCGATTACGCGCTTGCGACTACGTACTGAATTGCTGGACGATCAACGCCTGCGCGATAAGTTCGAAAAAGATCTGGATGACATGGAAAGCATGGTCCTGGCTACGCTGGACTTCATGCACGGGGTGGAGCAGCAGGAATCCGTGCAGCCGGTAGACATCATGGCTTTATTGGAGAGTTTGCAAGCGGATGCCCAGGACATGGGCCGCGAAGTGAATATTGTGGGTACCGCTTTACGTCCCTATTCAGGCAAGCCCATGGCCTTAAAACGCTGTATCAGCAACCTGATAGACAATGCGATTCAATATGGTCAACGAGCCACGATTGAAATCCAAGACGGCGCGGATCAATTAACGCTTGTTATCTGTGACCAAGGGCCTGGCATTCCGGACGCACAGCTCGAACAAGTGTTCGAACCCTTTTACCGATTGGAAGGTTCACGCAGTCGAGATAGCGGAGGTACAGGGCTTGGTCTAAGCATTGCCCGTAACATTGCGCAAGCGCATGGCGGGAGTTTGACTTTAAAAAATGCTTCGAATGGAGGACTTAAAGCCGTGCTGACACTGCCTAGACATTGAGAAAATCCGACGGGAAGCTGCTTGGCTAACGTACAATTTTTCCTAATTAATCAAAGGTAAACCCCCAGCTCTGCTGGGGGACTCACAAAGTTTGACAATTCCGGGAATCATCGAGAGCCTCCCTATCTGTGAACCGCCTAAAGTTCTAAAGATAAGGAAACAAACGATGAATCCACCAGAGAGTTTAAAATATACAAAATGGGAATGTAAGTAAGTATCACATAGTCTGGATTCCAAAATATAGGAAGAAAAGTCTGTATAAGGAATTGAGGCAATATTTGGGGGCGATGCTAAAGGATTTGGCATCGCAAAAAGAATGCCGGATTGAGGAAGGCCACTTGATGTCAGATCATGTCCATATTCTCATCTCGATTCCACCGAAATATTCGGTGTCCCAAGTTGTTGGGTTTATTAAAGGTAAAAGCGCCATATCTATCGCACGAACCTATACAGGACGAAGAAAGAATTTCACTGGTCAGAGTTTCTGGGCAAGAGGGTATTACGTTTCACCAGTGGGTAGGGACGAGGAAACTGTGCGCAATTACATCAAGCATCAAGAAGAAGAGGACAAGCGAATAGAGCAGCTCGATTTATTTTAAAGCACCTGCCACCTTGAGGTGGCGCATAAATTAACCCGCTTTGAGCGGTTCACATTTTCAAGCCTCCGGCTTTGCCGGAGGTTTTTGACTCTGCTTGCTCCTCTCGCACAGCGTTTTCTCTCCCGACAGCAACACGAATCCACCCCACGGTATGAAGTTGGGAAGAACGCGCTCAGCGATGCGGGCCGTGCTAGACCCCGATGGCAGAAAGACGGCACTGCGTAGGCGAACATTTGCGACCGGGAGCCCGTTGACGCTGCCGCGCAATTCACCAAGCGACAACCAATGGGCTCCTTGATAGCCACCGCTGCCACCTTGACGACCTTTTTCAAACCATAGCAGGCTGCGCCGGTTGAGTAAGCCAATGGCGAAATGCTGGCGTGTCACCCGCACAATCTCGCGTACCGCTTGTTGCCAGTCGGCGGTAAAACACAGAGCGGCTACTGAAACCACTTGGTCGAAGGAGGTATCGGCAAATGGCAGGGCAAGCGCATCGGCCTGCAAGTAATTTGAGCGCGGGTCGCGGCTGCGAGCAAACGCCAGCCATTCGGCGTTAAGATCGACGCCGGTAACTTGCAAACCTAAAGCCGCCAGTCGGCGGGTAAACCCACCCGTTCCGCAACCAACATCCAGCACTCGTGCTCCCGGCTGTAATGCCAACTCATCGGTCAATAGGCGATATTCCGTGTCGCCAATCCAACGCCCACGTGGACTATCGTACCAAGCATCGTATTGGGCAGGATTCATCGCCATTTAAGCGACTTAGGGCAGTTCAAAACGAAATCACCTTATCGCTATCGATGACCCATTCCGCCAAGGTCGCCATGGTCGATTTTTCGGCCCCTTCAAAATAAGGCTGATTCTTGTAAATGCCGCAGCGTGCCATGCAGGTTCCGCAGACCTTGACCGAGACGCCACGGGCGATAAGCGCCTTGAGCATCTGCGTCAGGTCTTGGTCGTATCCTTCCGGCGAAACACACGCATCGCGTGCCATATCGACGGCATCGTTCATCAGAAACAGGCGAACTTCGCTTCCGGCCTCGGCCAGTTTATCGGCAAGGCGCAGGCCATTCCAGGTGACATCCGTACCGTCATAGGGTTGGCGGTTGAAAATGATCAATATTTTCATAGATAGACCTCAGATAATCATTTGGTGCTTACTCATTGGCTGGCTAGCTTTATCTCCAATTTCAAGGCACCTTCGAGAAAGTCTGTGGTGCCAGCACTGGCTGGGTAGCGAAGTCCTTGGGTAATTCGCCAGTCAAGGCGTTTAGAAAGGCCAGCAAATCGTTAACTTCCTGCTCGCTGAGTGCTTTGCCGAGTTGTACTTTGCCCATGACCCGGACTGCTTGCGGTAAGGAGGACACCGAACCGTCATGAAAATACGGCGGCGTCATGGCGACGTTACGGAGGCTGGGCACTTTAAAGATGTATTTGTCGGCAGCCTCTTTGGTGGCAGTGAAACGGCCGTCATCAATGGCTTGGCTGCCCGTTTGCTGCCAGTAGTCCTCGAAAACGCCGAATTTCTGAAATGAAGCGCCGCCCACTCCGACGCCGTTGTGGCAGGACACGCAACCGTGGTCGATGAAGAGTTTCAGGCCATTCTGCGCTTGTGGGGTGAGCGCGTTGGTATCGCCATTGAGATAGGCATCGAACGGCGCCGGCGTCACCAGCGTGCGCTCGTAGGCGCCAATCGCCTTGCCCCAGTTTTCCGGCTTCACCGCTTCAGGATCGTTCGGAAAGGCTTGTTTGAATTCCGCCTCATAGCCGGGCAAAGCCTTGATCTTTTTAATGACCGTAGCGGGATCGGGATTGCCGAAACTGGCGTGCCCGGTAAGCGATTTCATCGCCTGTTCCTCGACGTTCGCGCGGTCGCCGATCCAGTGCGCCTTGAACTGGAGTGCGGCATTCAGCACCGTCGGGGCGTTGCGGGCGTTTGGGCGATGTTCGATGCCGATCGATTTCGCCAAGGCATCGGTTCCGTACAGGGCAGGACGGTGGCAGGTCGCACAGCTCACGGTGCCGTCGAGCGACAGCCGGGGATCGAAAAATAGTTGCCGGCCCAGTTCGACCTGCGCGGCTGTCGTCGGGAATTCCTGCGTTGCCATGCTCCCAGGCAGCGGTTTGAATAATTGCCGGGCTTTTTCCAGCAACGGCGGCTCTGTTTCACGGGCTTGAACCGGGCCTGCCAGCAGGACACCTGCACAAATGAACCCCAGCGTCCATTCGGAAAATTGGCTTTTCGCGGTCAATGGGTAATGGCTCATCGTCGTTCTCCTTCAGTCAAATTGCGCGGAAAAACCGGCGAGATCGTCCAGGCCCAGCTTACGCTCAAGTTCCGCGACTTCCGCGACAATTTTCTCGAATCCTTCCTTGCCGAACAGGGCATGCTCCTTGTCTTCGAATTCCTCGCCCAAGGCTGCGTACTCATGGGCGGAGACGAGTGAACGCAAGGCCGGAAACAGCACGGTATCTTCGCGGGCGGCATGCGGCCGGTACATGCGGGTGAACAGGCGCAGGGCATTGCTTAACTTTTCCCGTTCCGCCGGCGACTTGATGGCATCGAGTGTGGCGAGATGTTTGATGCTGTCGGTAAGTTGGCGTCCCGCCCGATGTTGAGTGCGTAGCACCTGTACAAGCTCGGTCAGTTTGCCGGCTTTCTCGAAGCGCGGGAACAGGTAATCCTCCTCCAGTTTTTCGTGATAATCCTCAATGAAACGCCGGACCAGGTCGGCGCTGTTTGCTAGGACTTCAGGGGGGAAATCGGTGTTTTTGGGCAGACGCCGCCACAGGATTTCATCATAGATGAGCAAAATGCGATCGAGCACGCCATGCTCGCGCATCAGATCTTCCACGGGAGAGACTTCTTCAATCTTATCCTGCTTAGATTTTTTCATAGCGTGTCCTTGAGCGAAGGCAATCGTGGGCTGCACGAGCACCGCCGTCCCACATGCCAGAGCGCCGGCTTTTTGGATAAATTGTCTACGTGACGTGTTTTGCTGCATGGTCAATCTCCTCGTTATTATGGGTTGAGTGTGTTTTTTAGAGAACCCGTTTCGGATGACGTAGCCTGACTCCGCTAAAGCATAACGCCATCGGTGCGGCTAAATCAGGCCGGATACCAGTCCGATCCCGATCAACAGCATTGCCAACGCAACGATAACCCGCACGGCCCCTAGCGTGACCTTCCGCAACATCTGACGGCCCGCGAACGAACCGATAAAGGCGCAGAGCGTACCGACCACAACCGGGGCGATCAATGGTTTGGATTGCGTCAGATAGCCTGCCGCAATGCCGGTGCCGTACACGATCAAGCGAGAAGCATCGACGATTATCGCGGAAACCACACCGGTCGCCACGAAGGCTTCTTTCGACAACCCCGCCTTGATCAGAAAGGGCGCACGCAACGCCCCTTGATTGCCGGACAGGCCACCAAAGAATCCGGACAGCATTCCACCCAGCGGTAGCCAGCGCGGCGGGAATGCCAACGCCTGAAAACGGGGCCACAATTCCAGCAGTGAGAACGCGATAATCAAGATGCCGATGACCGCCTTGACGACCGTAATCTCGAAGCTCGATTCATTCAGGGTGTAACGCGCTAGAGGCGGCATTTTGTCGAACAGCGTGAGCAGACTGGCTCCTGCCATGGCCGCCACGGCGGCCGGCATGCTGAAGCGCATCACCACCTGCCAGTCGGCCTGCCTGGCCAACAGGCCGAACTTGAAGAGGTTGTTGGCGAAATGCACCACGGCCGTAGCGGCGATGGCCAGCGGTACCGGAAAAAACAACGCGAATACCGGCATCAGGAGGGTACCGAGGCCAAACCCCGAGAACAGGGTCAGACCGGAAGTCAACAGTGCTACAGTGCCAATCAGAATCAGTTCCATAGGAGGGCTTTACTCTGCTTTAAGAATTATTGGGCATCAGAAGGACGGCTTGTGGTCGCTTCCTTGGGTGCTACGGCCCTCAGATTTCCATACTCGTCCGAACTCAGTCTGCCATCACCGTCCTTGTCCAACGTTCTCAGATATTCCGGCAACCACCGCACTGCCCGAGCTTCCCAGAGATCAATGTGTTCATCCTGATCTTTATCGACTTCCGAGAAAGGGGGCGGATAAGCCGGTTCTGCCGCTCGTGCGGGTAAGTGGCCTATCGCGGCCACGAGTAGCATAGCCGGAATAGAGAAGGATTTGCTGAGCATACGCACCTCCGAAGATTACGCTTAACTATCGACAACCGATAACGAAATACGATATTATTACGTTATAGGATTGAATGCAAGCGGAGAAAGTTTCATGCAACGGTTATTAGAACTCGCCGGTCTGTTTTTGCGTCTGGGGACGACGGCGTTCGGCGGGCCGGCGGCGCACATCGCCATGATGGAGGATGAAGTCGTGCGCCGACGGCAATGGCTCACGCGCGAAGAGTTCCTCGACCTGCTCGGCGCGACCAATTTGATTCCCGGCCCGAACTCCACCGAACTGGCCATCCACATCGGCCACCGACGCGCAGGCTGGGCCGGCTTGTTGGTCGCGGGCTGCTGCTTCATTTTCCCCGCGACGCTGATCGTCGGCGTCATCGCCTGGGCTTACGTGCGCTTCGGCAGCCTGCCGCAAGCCGAGGGATTGCTGTATGGCGTGAAACCGGTCATCATCGCCGTGGTCATTCAGGCGTTATGGGGATTGGGCCGCACGGCGGTCAAAAACACCGGCTTGGCCGTGCTCGGCTTGGTTGCCGCCGGCTTGAATTTTTTCGGCGTCAATGAACTTGCCGTGCTGTTCGGCAGCGGCATCCTCGTGGCGGCAAGCCGGGCCGTGACGCGGCGGCGCAATGCCACTTCCGCCACGCCACGTCCGCCCTTACTGGCGCTCGCGCCGGGGTTGCCACTGCTGCCGGTCGCCGGAGTCGCCACCGCCGCAGTACCGTTCAGTTTCGGCGGTTTATTCCTGTTCTTCGTCAAGGTCGGTTCGGTTTTGTTCGGCAGCGGCTACGTGTTGTTGGCCTTTCTGCGCGCCGATCTGGTCGAGCGTTGGCACTGGCTGACCGAAGCCCAGCTTCTCGATGCGATTGCCGTCGGCCAGTTCACGCCGGGTCCGGTGTTCACCACGGCGACCTTCATTGGTTATGTGTTGGGCGGTGCAAGCGGCGCAGCTGTCGCTACGGCCGGCATTTTCCTGCCAGCGTTCTTTTTTGTCGCCGTCAGCGGACCTCTCGTGCCGCTTCTGCGAAAATCCGCCGTTGCGGGTGCTTTTCTCGACGGCGTGAATGTCGCATCGCTCGCCTTGATGGCGGTCGTCACCTGGCAATTGTGTGCGACGACACTGGTAGACTGGTTCACCGGATTACTCGCCTTGGCCGCTGCGCTGCTATTGTTCCGCTGGCGAATCAATTCCGCTTGGCTGGTGTTGATTGGCGCCGGCCTGGGTTTCCTGGTTTTACTGCTACGCACCTGAATGAATCTATCCGGCCCAACGAATATTACCGAGGGAATAACGCATTGAAGGGTAGCGTTGTTATTTCAGATGGCTAAACACACCGACCTATAACAGAAATTGAAAACAAACGAATGAGTAAATTGTATTACGACATCTTCCTGGCCTTCGTCCGCGTCCATTTGCTGCATCATGCCGCCGAGGAACCCTTTTATGGCGTGGCGATGCTGGATGAACTCCAGCATCACGGCTATCGCCTCAGTCCGGGCACGCTTTACCCTATTTTGCACAGCCTGGAGAAAGCGGGTTATCTCAGCGCCGAACGTGTCGTGGTAGAAGGCAAAGCTCGCAAATATTATCAGATCACCGATGCTGGCCGGGCCTCCCTGGAAGAAGTCAAACCCAAACTGCGGGAACTGGTGGCGGAAGTACTGGGTGATCCAGGAACGACCGGATAGCCGTTTGCGAGCATCGCTATTAAAAAACATTGAGGAGGCACTCCAGATGAATCGGGCAACGAAAGTCAGCGCAAAATTTCTCCTATTCAGCGCTATGGCACTATCAACCGGATGCACATCATTCGGCTCATGGATTCTGTCGGAGGAGCGCGGTAATTACAATGCCGCTCTGCAAATCACCAATGATGAACAATTGCTATTGAACCTGATCCGGTTGCGCTACCTCGATTCCACCGCCTTTGTGGACGTTAGCAGCATTACAGCCCAATCCTCGTTTCAATCCGGCATTCAAGGCGGCAGGGAAGCGGCCAGCTTGGGGAATGCTGCCAGCTTTTTTGGCGTCATGGGCAGTCTTAATTATTCGACACAACCCACCATGGTTTACACGCCATTGCAAGGCGAGGATTTCATTCGCCGTCTGATGTCACCGCTCACCTTGGAGCGACTGGTTCTGCTATACCATTCGGGTTGGGGCATCAAGCGTTTGTTCTCCCTCTGCGTACAAGAAATCAACGAGATCGAAAATGCCGCCCGAAGCCCTCACCCACGTCCCGAACGCGTTGCGGAAATCCAAAAATTCGCGCGCGTCGTGGAATTGCTGGGCGATCTTGACGCCCGCGACGGAGTTGACCTTTTGGCGGAGCCTCAGCCTGAGGGTACGGCGCCCCAGTATGTCTTGCATATTGTGTCGGACGCTTTAGCAAGTCCCGAGGCACAGGAACTGGCCAAGTTGCTGGGTTTTCAACCAGGTCAGTCCTATTATCGATTGGCGTATCCCTTCGCTGAATTGGGAAAATCACCTAGTCTGGATACTCTCTATCTGGCACCAAGGTCGGTGCTCGGCATAATGCATTTTCTCTCTCAGCACGTTGACGTGCCGGAACAGAATCGGGAAAGTGGCAGGGTGAAAGGTGGCGTTGATCAAATAGCCGAGTCGCAAGGCGACGACAAACCTTCCGGCCCTCGATTTGCCATCAAATCTCAATCGGAAAGACCGGATCAAGCCGCCGTTGCGGTCCGCTACCGGGATAACTGGTTTTACATTGATGATCTTGACTTAAAAACCAAGGAAACGTTCTCTTTACTGACCCAGCTATTTGCCCTTCAGGCTAGCGCCATATCGGTTGCCCCTCCTGTATTGACTCTGCCGGTAGGTCGGTGAACGAGCCATCAGTAAATAAACACGATTTGTGGCCGCTTAGGTATAGCTACGAGAGTCAATATCTTAGCGTACTATTTTTTCCGAATTCTGCGTTTACCCATATCATGCCATTTACTGGGTTAAGTGTCAGTAATTGGCCGAACCTTGTCGTTCAAAATCTGGGCATCTTTGATTTACAAGGTTATCCATTAGGCTACAAACCCACTTTTAATAACCGTGAAAAAGGGATAAAAGTAACCTGAGTCCTTTATGAATTTAACAAAAACGATAATATCGTTAATATTCAATAGGGTATGCGTTTTATTGTTTCCGAATTTGAAATCGATATTTTGGCTGTAAGCCGCTAATACCAAGGGCTTCAGGGATGTCGTGGAACAAACCGTTCTTTTGGTTAATTAACTCCATACAAGCAAACAGGGTTTTGGGCGGAAAAGGAAAAATCGAAGACGTGGTGTACACCGTCTTTCCGACCATCACTTTTTCAATGGAAATTAAAGCCTCCAATAAGCGTTTGTCGGATGCAAAGAAAGGTATTGTTGACGAACAATCACCTGTTGACTAATGAAAAATGTTAGACGATTTTGTGGAAAATATCGGGTATTTTCCACAAAAGGTTATTTGGCGTGACGAAAAAGATACCTGGATTTTGGTCATTTTTCACCAGTTATAGGTAAGTTTTGGTCGCGGTAAATGCAAATCCGGATGTATTTTTGCCGATAGCTTAAAAAAATACGGCCCATTTAAAATGGGCTCATGAAGAATGTTGAGTAGTTCACATTTTGGTTAAGTTGATTTTGTAGGCAATCATCGGGGGGATTAAGTGGCAGCAAGGGAAGTTTTGTGTAGAAATATCGCCCTGACCACGGAGTAGGAATGGGTCAAGGCAGCGTCAATGTTTCGGTAGGTTCCGGTCGCGGCAAAGCCAGTTTTTCGATAGGTATTAGTCGCACCACCCGGTAGGTTTTAGTCGCGGCGGGGTTTTTTGGCCCCCAAAAAGGGTTCTTAAGGGTTTATTAGTCGGTAGGAGCGGGTCGCGGCAAGGTAAAAAGCCGGTAGGATCTGGTCGCGGCACCGTCAATTTTCGGTAGGTTTTGGTCGCGCCCTAGGTAGGTATGAGTCGCGGCAGACTTTTGTTAACGGGATTTTTCATGGCTTCCGGTAGGATCTGGTCGCGGCACAAAATCACAACGCCTTGATTGTGAACTGAAAAATGGCTGTTTTTTTTGCTCTTATCCTTTTAACCTTTATTTTTATCCTTCTTTTAACCGTGCCGCCGCAAAAAACTCAGGTTGGACAGACAGCAAATTTTGTCTTGAAATTTACCACTGATTTCACGGCAAAATGAAAAAGAATTTCATCCTGATCCAGCCCAGAAAATAATCAAGCCAAAACCTGTCCCATCGAATTATGCCTGTTTTGGGGTCGTTTTCGATGCGACAGACCATTTTGTTTTCCCGTACCATTTCCCGGACTTAATTCATCGGCTGGATAGGTGTGTTGGCACGATCCTGGAAATGGAAAACAAATGGGAAAATCACTGGTATTTTTTGCGCTGTGCGTCCTTGGTGGCACAGCAGGCGGTTATTACGGGGCCAGTTTTATGGCAGCCCCTGCGCAGATTGCGGTTGTTGATATCCAAGCCTTGGTGAAAAAATCCAGCCCGATGTCACCGGAACAAGGTGAGGCCGATGCCCAAGCGCTAACCCGGCGCATCAAAGCAACCACGGCCAAGCTAGTCGAACAGGGCATCGTCGTGCTTGATGCCCAAGCGATTGTCGATGCACCGGAGGACGCGTATGTCAGCGTTGACTAAGTGGTCACAAGCAGTCCTACAAACGCGGACTTTTGCGCCTCAATTAATCCGGCATCTGCGCTTACATGGGCTGGCGTGGTTGTTGTTGATTACTTTGTTGATGGCCGTACAGGCGAATTACCGCATCGCCATCAACCGCACCCCAAGCCTGCCTTACCGCGTTTACCTAGTATGCTTGGGCGATTCGGTGCCGACCGATGGTTTTATCGCCTTCACTTGGCACCACGGCAAGCCGTTTCCGGACGGGACAGTGTTCACCAAACGGTTACTGGCCAGTGCCGGGGAGGAAGTCGTCCGCCAAGGCCGGGATTTCTATATCGGCCCAATCAACTTGCATGGCAAAGAACACGGCTTGACCGGCCGGCCGTTGTTCCCTAACGGCGAATTGCAGGAAGGCGTGAACCAAATTCCGCCAGGCAAATACTTTGTGGGCGGTGACCATGCCTACAGTCTGGATTCCCGTTACAACCTGCTCGGCCTAGTCGATCAAAAGGATGTCATAGGCCGTGCGTACCCGATTTTCTAATACCCATTTCCCCCCTTACGGATTGTTTGTCCTGACCTGGCTGTTATTGGCCCTGTCGTCTTCTGCGCTTGCCGAAAGTATGGAAGACGACTTTTTTCTTAATGGGTTGGCTAAGCAACAGCAACATATCATCGACACCCAACACGCGTTGCCTGATTGGTTAAAAGCAAAACCCATGCAGCTTGACGCGACGCTGTCCCAATCGCTCCAACAAGGCTATGGGCAGGCTAACCCAGGTGAAAATTCTTCACAGACTATCGGGGGAGACGGCATCCATCCCGGACGCTGGATTTTTGTCTCCTTCGGGATGCCCGACGAGGAACTGAAAGCCGCCGCCAAAGAGGCGGCCGAAACCCATTCCGCCTTGGTGTTCCGTGGGGTTGCCGAAGGTGAAAACACGGGCGCATTGGCCCGCCGTTTGTCCCATTTGGTTAACGGCATACAACCCATGCCAGGTGCAGTGATCGATCCCTTATTGTTTAAACGCTTCGGGGTCAAGGCGGTGCCAACGATGGTTGCCAGTGATAAGGCCGGGCTAGTCCGCAGTGTCCGTGGCTTGCCAGGATTTGCTTGGTTGTCCAAACAGGACATCGGCGATGCCGGTCAAAAAGGCCAAGTCTACGCCATCGCCGAACCGGACATGATTGAAGAAATCCAACGGCGCATCCGTGTGACGGATTGGGAAAAACAGAAACAGGACGCGCTGGCTAATTTTTGGAAAGGGCAGGGCAAAGGCCTTGATCTTCCCAACGCCGATAGAAACCGGGAACGGCTGATCGACCCGTCATTGATGGTCACGCAAGACATCGTCCATCCCGATGGCCGTCTGATTGCCCAAAAAGGCCAAAAAATCAATCCGCAAACCCTCATGCCGATGCAACACGCTTACATTGTTTTTGACGCCACCCAGCCGGATCAGGTTGCTTTAGCGAAGAAATGGGGCGATGCGTATTTACGCAACAAGAAACCGGTCGTGTACCTGTTTTCCAAAATGGACACCCAAAACGGCTGGACGCAGTTTAATGTCCTTGGCCAGCGGATGAACGCCCCGGTTTACCAACTGAACAAGGCACTGATGAAACGCTTCCAGATTCAAGCATTGCCTAGCGTGATTGAAGGGCAGGGCGACAAGCTCGTCATCAGGGAAATCCACACAGAAAAATGAAAAGGAACAGTTTATGAGCCTGTGTAACCAATCTGGGTTACGGGCAATTTTGTCCGTGATTATTTTAATTTCAACATTTGCAGTCCAAGCGGACAGCACGTCCAGTTCGTCGTCCACTACGGACAGCAGCAAATTGCTGTGTCCTGATGCGAATTTCTGGGGTAAGGGGATGCTGACCGATGTCTGTTGGTCGTGCCTGTTTCCCATTCGATTGCTCGGCTTCACGGCGTTTGATGGCGACAACTTCGTCCCGGATGGTGCCACCGGACAAAGCCTTTGTTCGTGTTCGGGTAAGGACGGCATCCCGTCACTGGGGGTGACCGCAGGGGCATGGCTGCCCGCACGGATGGTCGAAGTCGTCAGAAAGCCTTACTGTTCGCCAATACTGGGCGGCACCTCCTTCAACAACAGCGTCCGGTTGTGGGGCGGGGTCAAAGAAACCGAAAATGACGGCTCGGATAAGACGTTCTACAACTACCACTACTGGGCGTTCCCGCTGTACGCCGTCCTGGATTTGTTTGTGCAGACTAATTGCAACGCCGGTGGCCTGCGTAATCTGGACATGATGTACCTGTCCGAACTCGACCCGACCTGGAACGTCGATGAATTGGCGTTCTTTTTGAACCCCGAAGCGGTCATTTTCGCCAACCCGTTGGCGTTGGCCGCCTGCACCGTCGATTGTGCCAAGACCACGGCGGACAAACCCATGACCTCGCTGTGGTGGTGCGCGGGCTGCTGGGGCAACCTGTATCCCTTTTCCGGCAATATCGCCTCGGACGCTTCGGCGCCCAGGGACACCAGTTTATTGACAGCCAGGATATTGTCCAGCCTGCACCGCAAAGCCCTTGCCCACAAAACTTACGGTGATGATGCCTTATGTGGCGGCCAGATTTATCCGATGTTGCCCAAACAACAATACAAACTCAGCACTCTGTTTCCGGTGGCGGAATCGGAAGGGCGGTGTTGCCATTCGATTGGAGAATCCACGTTCCGCTGGGGTGAACATCGGACTATTCCGGGGGTAGGGGAGGATTATGTGTATCTGGTCTGGCGGTACACGGATTGCTGTCTGACGGATGGTGAGTAGACCCGTGAAACCAATAGTCAATGGGGTGGGACAACCGGGTATGAAAGCCATTGCCCGGCTATTGATTTTGTGTCTGGCGCACAACAGTGTCGCCGGTGTTTATTTGGCCACCCGCGTACTGTTTTTCACGCCCTTTTCTGCGGTGGCCGATGCCTTTTTGGATGAAGCGAACAGTGGCAAAACGCTCGGCGGCGCCTTGCGGTCAGATTTTACATTGCCCAATGTGGATGCGCCCACCGGCACAATGACGCTAAAGAACGGTACCGTGGCGGGTCAAACCGTCCAGCAAAGTGAGCTGTTCCAGGAAATCCAGCCTGGCTCTATGGATGCCGCCGTAGCAGCCTACGGCGATAATGCCGCCATGGGCACGCACATTAACGACAAGTTGGATGAACTCGGTTCATCAGGCTCCAATCAAGGGATTGCCTACCAAACCCTCTTGGGTTCCAACACCGCCCTGCCGAATATCAAGGATGATCCGATCTGGACAACTTCGGATAATGTCCTCGGACAGAAAACCTCCGATATTAATGAGCAGTTCACTGGCTGCGAGAAAAACACGACCTTCAGTGAAAAATCCTGTTCGGTGCATGTCAAGGATTTGAAGACGTGCAAGAAGGCGGCTAAAGCCGAGACATGCCGGGTCACGAGGAACATCACCTATAGCCCGGTAGTGCGGTTTGGGGCAGGGGACGGGAAGCTGGCAAGTTGCGGGTTGGGTTGCACCTATTTATATACCGGTACGGTGGGTGATAACTACTGGTCGGCATCAGGTTGCCAAGTCTATACCTGGACAGCCAGTTTCGTCGTGTCACGACCTGAAGCCATTAAAACCGTCACCATCGACAATGTCCAATATGATGATCAAACCAAAATTTATGTCAATGACGCGCTAGTTTATACAGGCCAATCAGGTTGGGGCGGTAATTGTGAATTGAAAAAAAGTTGGAATGAAAATCCTGGCACGGATATGACGGCGGCATTTAAACAGGCGGCTGCGGGCGGGACTGTTACCGTACGGCAGGAAACCAGGGTTGGGGGCAATGGGGAAGGCTTTTCTAGGTTAA
>Ga0172372_10007324_pt1 | contig 14840 bp, 24 predicted proteins | sample LakKiv5m_2_FD_114544 | JGI IMG/M metagenome (GOLD analysis project Ga0172372, IMG submission 114544) | Freshwater microbial communities from Kabuno Bay, South-Kivu, Congo - kab_092012_9.5m | ecosystem: Environmental > Aquatic > Freshwater > Lake | place: Democratic Republic of the Congo...
GCCAAGGCCGGTATTTGCTTGCGCTTGCATTTATAGGCCTCCGTACAAGAGACGTGCCAATCCCAATCCTTGGGTAAGCGGATTACCTGAAGACTGATAAGCAGACTGTGTGGCATATCCCGGCAAACCAAAGATGATGTTCCTATAAGCCTCTGCTTGCTTAGCCGGATAATCCCGTTGTTGTTGGAACTCTTGGTACATCGCATCCAGATCACGCTGGCGGCGAGCCTCATCCGTAAGCCCAAGCTGCTGCAAGGTCTGGGCCTTCTGCATCTGGTTCTGCAAGTCTTGTTGATACAACTGGCCAGCCTTGTCATAGGCCGCCGCAGATCCTTGCATTTGGATATTGCCCAGTTGCTGACCTAGACCCTTGGCTAATTCAGATTCCATGATGGCCTGACGTGAACCGCCAAAAGCACCTCGCTGCCCAGCCTGAGCCCGTACATTCTGCAAGCCAGCACCGTACTCTTGGACAGCCTTTTGCTTTGCAACATCCGTCACAGCTTGTTGGTAAGGGTTCATATAGGCCTGCATGACGCCCATGTTCTGGCCGCCCACATTAATTTGGCCGAGTAAACCTGGGGTAGATGCAGCTTGCTGTGCAGCTTCAACACCTTGTTGGTACAGAGGCGCCGTCTCAGCATAGCGTTGCTGGGAGTAAGGCGTATAAGGGGTATACGCAATCTGCTGCCCCATCCTGTACACATCAGATATGTACGGGAGTTGGAACTCCGGGGGCATTTGCGTGATTGTTTGCGACGGGCCGCCCATGCTCATTTGGACACCTCTTCCATCAAAGTTACTGTTTTCAATCGTTGCGGGTATATTTTCTGCCAGCCCGGACGCCCTTGCAACGTGATGGCATCACAGTCTGCTTGCTTAGCGAATAATCGTATGTACGTCACGATATGCTGTATCTCTTCCAAATTGCCGCCTGCAAGCCACACATTACAAATCTTTTTGCGCGGGTACTGCCTTACCTCTGTTACTAACGCACAATCCTTACCGGGCCAAAACTGCGCTTGCCCTTGCTGTATTGCTTCTAACACATCCTCTAGGGAAAACAAATTGCCGGCTTTGTCCAAGGCCGCTTGGATCCATGGGCCGCAACGCTCCCATTCATTCATGCAGGCATAGCCTTATCTGTCTTCACCGCCGGCGGCTGTTTACTCGTGCCATGCCTTGCCTTACGGATCTTTTTCATCATGTCATAGAGCTTCTGCGCCCCAGCATTTGATGAGCCATTACCAAGATCAGATACCACATCAGCAGGAACAACAAACTCACCGCGGGCTAACCTGGCAGGCTGAGTCTTACCGCCGCCATGGTCAATTTGGGCTTTGATGCTGTCAGACATACCATCGCCCGGCCCTTCTAGGTACCTACCGGCTGCTGCATAGACGTCACCACCTTCGTAGAACCCAACAAAGATGTCATCTACTGAACCGCCAGTTGCACCGCCTTGAACTGTGTCGCTTCCAGAATTGCCTACTACCGTGCTGTTTCCGCCACCACCAGCTACTGTGTCGTTTCCGGCGCCACCGGTTACCGTACTTGCACCTTGGAAAGTAATTGGCGTGATACTTATAGGCTTATAAAGCGATGCAAGCCCTGCTTCGTATCCAGCTTGACCCTTTGCAATCTGCTCAGGTGTTGGCCCATATCTTTTTGCTGCTTCCGTAGCATCAAACTGAAACGGATTGGGGTTAAAGAACAGGGGCATACCCTTCATGGGCGTGTAAATGTTCTGGCCCGATGCAGACTTTTGCGGAGCCGGCTGAGGAGGGAACATGGGGGCGGTAAGCGCACGGTTATATACAGGGGCAGCTTTATATTCAGGCTGTTTGACCGCAGGCGCTTTGTTTTGCGTCAAAGCAGCCGCTAATGCACCAAGGCCGAGAGCAAGTCCTGCCCCAGTACCATTAGCCCCCTGCGTACCCATGACAGCACGAAGTACGTTTTTCCAAATAGATGAGCCCTCAGAACCAAGCCCAATAGACTTTTCAATCTCTTCGTTTGTTGGACTCTCGCCATCCTTTGAAATGGATGACGGATCTATGCCAATAAGCTTCCAGAAATCATCGTCGCTTGTCGCGCTAACCGTAGATGAATCACCTTGTGGGGCCATATTGGCTAACAATTCATCTTCATTCATAGCCTACTCCGGTACTGAAGAAACAAAAGTTGCCGTCAATATCACTGACGGGATAGCCGGTCTGGTTGGACTAGACGGCGCTGTATACGATTCAATATAAGCAGCCGTATTTGATGTACACCAGTACAACTCTACATAATCACCAGCCGAAAAGGAATCCACGAAGTTTAATCCAGCTATAACATGGTAAGGATCACCCGCTGACTTTCTCGGGGCTAAACCAAATCGGCTGTTTGAGTTAGGAATATCCACCCCATTCTTTCTAAACCAAATATCTATGTCCTGCGTGGCGTTGTCATCATTCGCTAACTGAATACTGAACTGAATGTTATACACACCATCGTATTCAAAGGTAATCTGGCTATTGTTTTGTACGGACACCCCATGAGAAACGGTAGTGCTATTCAATGTAATTGCATAAGCAGTGGTTGTTGATACAGCCGTCTGATCCGTTGTGTCATAAAACGACCCAAAAGGTAAGCTCAGATACCTTCCGCCGGCATCTACCAGTACATTTCTGATGGCATTATCCAGACGATTAAAATACAAGCGCAGGATATTGGAGTATTGGTCCTGATAAAAGGCTGAATACTCAATAGGTGCCAGCGCCAGACTCGGCGGCGCTGGAACGTCTAAACGAAGTGTCATGCGCCTTGTCCTGTGGCCCGACCCATAGGTCTGATGTCAATCCTTGGCGCACCTAGCTGCCATGCACAACCCAACTGATTGGATTCAACCTTGAAGATCATCTGTCTGCCACGGACACGGACATAAACCTGCCCCGTGAACTGCTCAATCTGAGTTGTTGATGTACGCGCTACAGAAGCCGATGATGAACCGCTATTGGATTGAGGATTGTTATACCCCGATCCTGAGTTCATCATGGGGATGAGCGTCATGGTCACAGCCGGTGATGCCGCTTCAGATCCATCAAACGTAATATCCGGCAGGATTCTGTACACATACCCAAGACTATGTCCATCCTGAATATCAAATTCTGATGACTCTATGTAAGCATTAATAGCCGTGGCCGTACCTGATTCATTGTCATCAACGCCACGCTCATGATCCACAATGTTGTAGCTATAGGTAGCAGCTTGTGGATAGGACCGTAAACCAGAGTCGCTCCATGCTGTCCGCGCCATCGTGCCGTAGTACCAAACATTCTCCATGTAGTTGTAAACCACATACCGATTGACCGTGGTTGAATCAGCCGAACAATAGAACCACCAGACTTCATTAAAGCCTTCGTTCGTTCCAGCAAAGATTTGATAATTCTGGCTCTTATTGAGGTCGTTAAATACATGTCGGCGCAGATCACAGTTAAGTGTTTGAACCCTGCCGTTGTACATGTAGAACTTATCAACACCCATCCAATAGGTAACACCCGATGCAATCGCCGTGGCATTTGGGCCAATAATGGATGTGTTATCAGCAAGGATCTGAGACCCCCATACTAGGGGCGGCCCAAGATATTGAATGGAAAACAAAGCCGAATCTGTCCATACAAGCACTTCTTGGCGCTGCTGCTGTACAGCAATAATCTGCGACCCATGAGATAAGCGTATTGATCCGGCTGTATTCCCAGATACAGGACGCCAATCCACCAAAGATTCTTGATCACACCAACGAATAAGCATGGGATCTACGATGCTTGAATCAAGATCGTTCGTGCCAAAAACAAGCAAGTAACGCAACGCATCCGAAATAAGCAGCGAGTACTGAAACTTAGGTACATCTTCAAGCACCATAGACTGTGTGCCAGATTGCGTACCAGATGTCGTTATTAAAGAACCAACCGGCGTGGCTGATAAGTTTGCTGTTAGCCCGGACACATTTCTGAGGTAATACGTTGTGCCAGCAGTAAGGCCAGTCGGTAAAGCACCGGTCGTGCTAAACGATACAGCCGTTCCTTCGGATAGAACTACGCCAAATGTCACTACACATGGGCCAGCGATGGTTAGTGTTACCGTCCCGCCAAGGCTACTCAATGCGACACCACGCGTGGCAACTCCTGTAGTTGCATCCCAGTAGTAAAGACCAGCCGTCCTTGGCCCAAAAACAAGATCCTCACCCCAGTTGCCAGCATTCCAAATTCTTAGTGGATCTGTCACGGTAGGTGTGACACCCCACGTTCCACCGCCCCACGGGCCGGCACCCCAGCCTGTCAAAGGAACCTGCGCGACCCCCGGTCCCGTATTGACTTGAAAAGCTCCAATTGAAGAGCCACCGCCATTACCAACATCAGACGCATTAGAAGTAACCGCAACACCAGTTGAAGGATCTAACGCCGTAAAAGTAAATGTATTGGCATTTATAACCGAAGCAACCTGATACTGCTGATTTAATACCGCAGCCGTGATATTGCCGCCAAGGGATACCGCCCCAGAGAAGGTTACAAAGTCACCAGTAATTGCGTCATGATTAACAGATGTAACCGTAATCGTTGACGAATAAGGCGCTACCGTTACCGCAGAGAACGTAACCGACTGTGTAAGACGGATGGGGGTAATGTCAAAGTAAGCCCCGCCCTCTTCAATGTAATATTTAAGGTTCGTACCAAGACCAAGAAGGTTAGCGCTTGATAAAGTAACCCAGTTCCATAAAGACCGGCATACGCCTAGAAATGTAGCCTGTGAGATGCGAACCCAGCCGCCTATCTTCTCAGGGGTGCCTTGACGGAAACGAACCTTCTCTGATGTATACCAACCACCTTCCGTGGTGTATCGTGTGTTTTCACGATTACATCCGGATTTATAAAGGATCTTGGAAAGTGGCACGGCTCACCTCATCAAGGCAGCTTCTGCTGCACGGCGTCGGGTAAGTCCGGGAAGAACTCGGCCAGCAGCTTTATTCCACAACATACATTGATCTGCTGCACCATCCCAATCCCCCGCGTCTATACGGCGTTTAAACGTGGAAACTCGGTAGTTCCCTAAGCCACAATTGTAGACCCAGCTTGTCACAGCGGCAATGCGTCTTGGCAAAGCAGTTTGAATATTGGGTGAAAGTTTAAACAACCCCCGCACAAAGTATTCAACGTGATGATCTAGCGCATCTTCGCACTGCTCAAGTGTCCAAACGGTGCCGGGATTAATCTCAGGTCCGGTCGCACCCCAGCCGATTGTCCAAGGGTGACCTCTAGTTCCGGGGTCGGGATAGGCCGTTACTCTTCCATCAGGCAGACGCTTTGCTAGCCCTTCAAAAGGCTTGATCAGTACATCCTTGCAAAGCTTCTTAGCCTCATCCATTATGATTTTTGGTACTTTTCTATGCTTCTTCCGACGAACCAAAAACTAATCATCATGTTAAGCATGGCAAAGTCATCTTCGTCGTAGCTCTTGGTTAAGACTTCAGCCCAGTTTGCGTTGGTCTGGAACGCAATCGTTAGACCAGCAGCTTTGACAGCCACATATACGCCAAATGCAATCCAAGTAAGACCGGGGCGGGTAATAGCAGTGACAAAGCTAGCAAACCAACCAGCCTCTTTTGCGGTCTGGGCCTGCTCTTTAAATGCTTCTTTAATTGTGTCCATCTGCTGGATAGAGTAGTCAACATACTTCTCCTCCATTTTGAACTCACCGCGCATCTTTTCCAGATCGGTCTGAAGCTGGAACATACTGAGTTCATGCTGGCGTTCGTTCTTTTTGTCCAAGAACTTCAAGACTTCAGGGGCAAGCCTGAACAAGCCGCCGAAGATTGAACCCATTAAGCCGCCGCCGAGTAGCTCAAACATAATTACCCCTTAGCCGTTACGATGTCAGCACCTTTCTTAACCGTTACCTTGGAGCCTTCAACATCCACTTGCATGGGTGGCTCGGTGCGGTCTAGTTTGTCAAGGCGTGTGATCAAGTCCTTGATGACTTCAAACTCAGGCTTTTCTTGCTTCGCAGCGGTTCCGGCAATGCCGTTGAGCATTTGAATAAGTGCAGTAAGTGAAGCGCCAAGAAGACCCATGACAGCCGCGATTTTCTCACCTTCTAAAAAGAGGGACGCACCAACACCCACAAGTACGATCAGGAAGATGTAAAGCAACCCATCTTCGCCAATCGCTTTGCCAGCAACCTCTTTGGCTGAGTCCTGAGCCTTGAGTTCTTCTAGCCTGATTCTGGCTTGTGCTTTGAGGACCGCTAACTCGTGGGCTTTATCTTCCATTACGCCTCTTCCAACTGAGGCTTGGCTTGTTCACGCAGCTTGTCCACTAAGGCTGATACCTGTGCATAAGGTAAATTGCCCAGTGCCTGCATGATCAGATTAGCCTCTTCCACGGTCAGGTTAAAGTCTAGTGTTTTCATGCTGTGCCGCCTGATAAGCCGCAATGACATCCTCAGTCCACGCTGCTTGTGCAATCGCTACCACCTTTTCTGGCTGACCTGTGATACCTTGATCGTTCATATTTAAGCCTCTAATGTTTTGCTTGAATCCAGCCATCTGCTAACGCTTTGGCTTGCACTCTAAATGCTTGGTAGTCCGCATATTCTTGTGGTTTATTAACCTGATTATTGATCGTTGCTATTTCTGAGCTAACGCTATAGATTGATGCAATAATTTTTTAATAAGAGATGAACGACTATCATTTATATTACAAACAGCTTCGTTGGCTTCCCAATACACTATGTCACCTTGCATATCTTGACGTGTCTTTTGTTCAATATTCCAATGTATACGAACTTCATGCCCAGATACTTCATAAGGCTGTATTTCATAACCCGCTTGTGTTTTCATACCGCACCTCGCAATTGTTTTGAAAACCAATCATCTAAACAAGTAACTTGACAACGTGGTCGATGCTCACAATCACCCCTTTTCCGAGAACTCCCGAAACCTTCTTAAAAAGCGATCCGCGCGCCAATAGTACGAGCCGCATACGACGCGTCAAGATCCGCACTCACAAGGAAGACACCGACATCCGCGCCACGATTCGCGCCCCCGCTGACAAGGACAACGCGGTCTGCTGATGTACTTCCATACCAATAATCCGTTGTATAAGTGCTTGAAGAACCGCCACCACCCGTACCATTGCTAGCGGCGGTGATTTGCCCTTGTGCATTTACAGTAAGGTTCGTGTTTGTATAAGAACCTGCTGATACGCCAGTATTTGTGATATTGGCATTCGTAATTTTTGTGGTCATGGTAAATCCTTTGCTACCCAGCTAGTTGTCGCTTCATCCCACTCGTACTTACCGTCTGTAGGCATCGCCACGGGTGCTTCCCACTGTGCGTTAGCGTTGAGAATCCAAGATGAAAATGGTTTAGGCATTTACATTTCCTTTATTTGCAAATTCTCCATGCAACATAATTCTTGCAAGATCAATAAATTCTTCTGCCAAATCTTTTGTTTTAAATTTGCCTAATGTTCTGCGTCTATTGTTAGTAGATATTTGTGCGATCCAGCCATTTTTAGGCTTGCACCAATAAACACCTTTTACTCCAGAAGTGTTGTTTTTGTATATTTTCTGATTAAATTTGTTTTCCGATAGTGTCGCGACCCTTAAATTGTTTGGTTTGTTGTTCAAACCATTCCCATCAATATGGTCTATTAAATCAGGGCAAAAACCATGCGTCATAAAAAAAATAATACGATGTACAGCGTATCTTTGGTTGTCAATTTTTACCCATCGGTAACCATTTTTTTGCGTACCGGCTTCAATACCAGCAGCACTCATTTTTCTTTTCACCTTGTTAAATAAAATGCCTTCTTGCAGCACAAAAAGGTTGTTTAATTTTTCAACGTCCGGTAAGGGCAAAGGCTTAGATCGCATTTATTTCAATCCAAGAAATAGATTCTTCATTCCATGTGTACATCTTTCCATCTTGCGGCATATTAACAGGGGCTTGCCATTGGCAAGTATTCTCATCTAACACCCACGAAGGGTACGGTTTTATAGGCACAAAAGCGTCAATGTCTTGCCGGTAGGTATAGCCGATACCGGCGTAGTTCTTGCGAAACGGTGTGCCGCCATGAAGGTGAACACCACCTACCGTGTTGTAGCTGGTTCGCTTGCCGCCGTAATAAGCCTCCCAATCCATCGGTTGGCCTTCATAAGTTTCATGCTCGTCCTTGCCGACAATCACAGCAGTGACGATATTGTTCTCATCAAGTATTGCGTAATGAGCCATATAAACCTCAACTAAATGTCACGGTGTCGGAAACACCGGCTGCGGTGACGGTGTAAATCTTGTAGCCGCCAGAGGTTGTGGAAGATTGCGTTACACCACCAGAAAATGTTGCTGTACGGGTATCTGGAATTTTTATGTAAACAATGCCAGAACCTCCAGTCCCTATGGTTTGTCCTGCTCCGCTTCTTGCACCCCCACCACCACCACCACGGTTAGCAGTTCCGTTTGTTGCAGCAACGCTTGGTGTTGATCCGTTGCCACCGCCTCCGCTGCCTCCTGTACCCCCGGTTGTTCCAGTGTTTGTTGTTGAACCGCCGCCACCGCCAGCATAAGTGACACTAGAACCACTTATTGATGATGCCGTACCGTCACCGCCATTTCCTCCATTAACGCCAGATCCAGCAGACCCAGTGGCTCCTGCACCGCCACCACCGCCACCACCTCCAACCCCACCAGCACCATTCCCACCGGCATTGCCTTGGCCCGATGTTCCGGCACCTCCATTACCGTCACCAAAGCCACCACCGCCAGAACCTCCTGTACCTCCAATCGTTCCCCCGCCTGTTGCAGTGATGCTTGCAAACACCGAGCTTGATCCTTGCGTGTTTGCAGCACCACCGCCACCGACCGTAACTGTATAAGTGGTTCCTAATGTAGCTACTAGGCTACTTTCAAGATAACCCCCTGCGCCACCACCACCACACCCTGCGCTAGTGTTGCCACCACCTGCACCACCCCCACCGGCAACAACTAAATAATTAACATCAACTGTTGCCGGCGGTGTTTTACCACCAAGCAATGCCAAGATTGCGCCTGTCATGATTAGCTCACGTTTCCGGTCACGATACAGACCGTGCCAGAAAGGAATAGGATCGTCGCAACGCCTCGGGTAGCAAGCGTCATCGTTGCCTTATCGCTGTCTGTGCCAGCAATGTAGGCTGTCGTGATCGTGCAGGTGATCGTGATATTGCCGCTTGTATTGTTGGCAATGCTGATGATGTCGCCCTCAGAGAAGGTCGCATCAGGGATCGTAATTGACCCACCAGATCCAACCTGAACGTACTTGCCTACATCACCCGTTGCGAGAGTGTAAGATCCGGTCTTAGTACCCACCGCCGGAGCATTCAGGTAGCCAAGCGTTACTGAATCCGTAGATGGTAGCGTTTGCGTGAGCGAGGAATTCGTATTTGCAGACTGAAGGGTTACAGAACCCGATCCAGATGCGTTACCTTTGACAACAATAGATGACATGATTTTTCCTTTAGAAATTCATAACGACCCAACGCTGGCCGGTTGGTACTGTGATTGCATAACCTGTCGTGACTTCCACAGGCCCGACACTTAAACCATTGTAGTCAGATGTCAGCGTAAGATTTTGTCCAATGGTAATTTCAGATTGCAGTATTGGACCACTGCTTCCCCCTCCAGACAAGACCCTTATTTGGATCTCAACCCCATTTGCAGGAGCTGTCGTAAACACCACATTAGAGCTGGAAATTGTGTAATCTTGCGTAGGTTCCTGTACGACACCGTTTTCCATCACGAGGACAGAATCAACCGTAATGCCACTTTCTGCGGCATAACTTGTGGTTGATCCATTACCTGTGTAGGTATAGGTTGTGAAAGACCCAGACCCGCCGCCACCTCCAGTGACCCAGCTTAATACTCCTGAACCATCCGTGGATAAAACTTGACCGTTCGTACCGTCCGCTGAAGGCAAGGTCCATGTCACATTAGATGCCACTGTCCCGGCAGCTTTAAACGCCACATAGTTAGATGAATCCGTATCAGCAAACCTCAATGCACCTGTCGCACCTATCTGTACGTTCGTGCCATCCCATGTGAAATTAGCCGATCCACCAAACGAACTGGAGTTATTAAACTGGATCTGTGTATTAGACCCGCCGGGAGTACCGCCACCCGTGGAAGCAATCGTAATACCACCCGAAGAATTCGTGATGGTGATATTAGAACCTGCTGTAAGAGCAGCTAAAGAAAATCCCGATCCATTACCAATCAGTAACTGACCATTGGTAGGTGTAGACGTATTACCTGTACCGCCATTACCAACCCCCAGCGTCCCAGTAATACCTGTGCTTAAACTGACATTGGTGATCGTATTGTTAGATCCATTGATCGTTTTATTGGTCAATGTCTCTGATCCAGCCAAGGTAGCTAGCGTACCCGTGGTCGGTAACGTAACCGATGTATTGCTATTTAAGGTCAAGCCAAGGCTGTAATTACCCGTGAAAGTAATCGTATTCAGTGCATTGTTAGCTACACCTGTGCCGCCATTAGCTGCACTTAACGTACCCGCAACTGTAATAACACCATTCGTTGCTGTGTTTGGAGTAAATCCAGTCGTACCAAACGATAACGATGTAACCGTATTCCCCGTGGTCGCTACCGTCCCTGATGTAGGTAATGTCAGGTTCGTTGCGCCGGTCGTCGTAAACGTCAGGCTATTAGCACCCGATGTTGCTAACGTGGAGCCATCTGCCAAGGTCAGCGTTGCACCTGATGCCGGTGCTGTAAAGCTAACTTTGTTGACTGTCGTTGCTGTAGCCACACCAAGAACAGGCGTGGTAAGCGTTGGCGATGTAGCCCTAACAACACTTCCTGTGCCTGTATTAGCCACCCACTCAGGAGCCGTTGCGCCTGAATTAACACCTAGTATGTAATTGGCTGTGCCTATAGCAAGGAATGACGTTGCCCCAGATCCTGTCTGGTAAGGAACTGACCCCGCCGCGCCGCCTGCTAAATTAGTCGCTGTACCAACTGAAATACCCGATAGTGATGTCCACTGAGGGGCTGTTCCACTTGATGTTAATACGGTGCTTGCGCCGCCAATCGCAAGCTTGCTAAACGCAGTACCCGTGGCGTAGTAAATCAAATCACCAGCCGTGTAACTCGTTTGCCCCGTGCCGCCTTGATCCGAAGCAAGCGTACCTGAAGAGGTTAATGCACTACTTCCATCACTAAAGACCGGCTTACTAGCCGTCAGTGTAGAAACAACCGGCGCGGAACTAAAGGTCTGTGTACCTGTAAAAGTCTGCCCCGCGTCTGTCCGTGCAATCGTTGCACTGGTTGATGGGAAAGTCTGTGTCGTTCCATCCGTACCAGTAAGCGTCAAAGAACGATTGGCTGTTAGCGTCTTCCCATCAGCAATCGTTAGCGTTGCACTAGAAGCCGGAGCAGTGATCGTGACTTTGTTATAAGCACCAGCAGTAATATCACCTGTCGTGTCGGCAATTGTCGCCGCCGAGTTTTGAATAACCTTGCCCGTCGTTCCATCAAATCTTGCAATCGCATTGTCAGTAGAGGAGGCGGGACCATCTACATCACCTGAAGCAATCTCTTTGAAATCGCCTGCGTCGGTATCCCAAGCTACCCAAGTCTGTTTGCCCGGAGCCACCGAAATGCCCGTGGTCGGGCCAGTCCCTCCACGAATGGTGACGTTACACCCACCCGTGGTGTTGTTCATCACAATGTAGGCTTTACTGCTATTAGGCGTATTAATGTAGCGTAGCTGCGTTCTAGAGCCTGTACAGTTCAGGATCATGTACTGAGCTGATGTGCTACTTAAATTGGTCGCAGAGCTTGTACCTTGGGTGAGCGTTAGCGTAACGTCTGCATCCGTACTTAGTGTCTGCGTACCAGCAATCGCAACGTCTAGGTATGAAGTAACGGCGTTGTTGACATCGTCGCCCCAAGTACCGGCTTCTGTTCCGGTTACCGGCTGTCCAAGCGCCAGAAGAGATGTGTAATTGACAGTCATGTCAACGTCCTTATGTCGTGATAGGTGTCCAGTTTGCTGTCTGGGTGGTATTGATAATCTCCCAGTTCAGCGCTCCAGAAACCGAATCGGTTCCTACTGCTGTTTCTGATACCGCCACAAACACTGTTTTAATACCGCGATTTTGATCCGTTATTGCGCTAGATTCAATCACTGCGGCACCAAAGTTTGTACTGCTTGAAACTGCCTCTGTACCCAAAACAGTTTCTTGTATAACGCCTGCGTAAGTTGGTACAGAACTAACTGTTTCAGTGCCAAGCACTGACTCCTGAATAACGCCAAACCAAATAGGATTAGCCGATATGCTGTCCGTACCAAGAATGGTTTCGGATACCGCTGACTTGTAAGTCGGTATAGCACTAACTTGCTCCGTCCCAAGTACAGACTCTGAGACAGATGCCGAAAGAACAGAAGCCCCCCAAGCACCTTGACCCCAGTATCCAGAACCCCAACCACTCATGGCGTTCCGTCAAGACTGAATGCATAACTGACCGAAAGCACATCGCCTGACACTACTGACCTATCCCCCGGCGCTTGGAAATCTGCTGCTGAAAACAGCGTACCTGTTGTGCCAAGGATTGTGTTATCACTTGTTAGGAAAGCCCCGCCAACCGTGGCCGTTGCATCGATGTTAAACACGGCTGGATTCGCACTGTTCGTAACTACCGATGGATCTGCATTGGTTGCCGCTGCAAACGTAGCCGTGGGCCGGTTTGCATTACTGTAGCAATCAATCTCAGTCCATCCAGAATGCGACGACATCGTATCCCCTGCGGCTGGCGTATTACTGGCAGCAGCACCATAAAGACCGATGTACCAAGTTGTAATTTGTGCAGTGCTTGTCAGAGCAACACCGGCCATGTACTGAAGACCAGCATTCACTACAAGATTCTGAGATTCGGCAGCCCATTTCAGGTTGCCATCTTTGTCATGGCAAGTCACATAATACTTGCCGGTTGCTAAAGCTTTATTCATCATGCAATCCTCAAAACGGCGTTAGTGGCATCATTCGCCGGAAATGTAATCACCAAATCCTGTCCTGCCTTAGTAATGTTCACCCCAAAGTTTAAAACCGCAACACTCCGATTACCATTGGTGGAGTTATAAATCAACGCTCCATTGGTCGTCAGGGTGACATTGCTGAATGTCGCAGTCTGGAAAGACCAATAAGAAGTTGTTCCTTGAAAAGCTGGGGTGATGTTTGTGAGTGCGATCCCCCCAGCGGAATAATTGGTCCCACTGGAGGACACTTCCCCGGATGCTGTATACGCAGTAGTGGAAGCACCGAGATCCGCGTTGGCGGTATATAAGGCCAGTTTAAAGACATCGCCCGTCCCCGTTGTAAAGTTATGAAGCGCCTGAGCTACCTCAACCTTAAAACTGGTGGTCAATGTCTGAATGATTGCCATTACACCACCTTATCCCGCACCTGCCCAGACCTGTAAGCATCCATCCGCTCAAGCCCATCACCAAGGCGCTTGGCTAGTACCAATGCTTCTTTGTACTTGGCATTGATATTAGCCATTAAATCTTGCTCAAGCTTCAGGAATGTACTTGCCTCAACAAGACTTCCATACAACAAGACTGAGTCAAAGTTATCACTAAGCCAAGTTGTTGTTGCATCCACATCCCCGTAGGAAATTGATGTCGGGTAAAAGAAGTAATGCAACTCAATGTTGTAGCTTAGATCCGGCGTCGGCCCCAATATAAATGTCAGCTCTTTGGGAAAGGTAGGCTGGTCCGGGCCAAATAAAGCATAACAATACGGCCTGCCAGTATTCCCTGCGCCGGTTGGAATAGGAAACGATTCCCTAATAAAGTTCACATCTTTGTTAAGCAAGTAATGATATGAACCATCCGAATCAATGACCGCCATGGAATACGGCGCCAGAAAATCCGACGGGCACTGTAGGTACATGTTATTGGCAGAGCAAGCACCCGTGACGTTCTTTCTCAAGCTAGGGAATTGGATCGTATTAAAGATCCGCTGCTCTGCTTGTTGAGCAAACGTAGATAGGCTATCAACGGAGAACGTCGTCTCCATGTAGTCCTGAATCTGGGTTTTTAACTCTCCCCAGTTCACGCCATCGGCCCCCGGCACATCGTACCTTTGGTAGCAGCACCAGCACCACGCATCTTGATCCCTGAAGTCTTAACCTGATTATTGGGATTCATCGCTACACCGTGTGTAGGCTGCCAATCCTTAACCATGTTATAGGGCATTTCCTTACCTGGGTTAGGCGAGGCAACAACCTTGGCGCCGGTCATCGTGTGTGGCTCGGCATAAGTGGATGCCGGCCCCACTTCCTTGCCGCCCATCTTCATTGAGTATTTGGCCATGGATTACCCCTGGTTGCGTGCGCGTGCAAGATTGCGACCCATTTTCTTCATCATCTCTGATGTAGGCCCACCCTTACGCATTTTGGTCAAGGGCTTACCTGGGTGCATGGCTTTTTCATGCTTGTGTACCGCAGCAGCCGCGGTCTTTTTGTCCTGCTTGATGTCATCTTTCATGTCGGCTCCTAAGATACAGTGACACTATTCAACAATGCTTGACCCACAAGATGGTTAGGGGTCATGCCGTAATCGTATGATCTTGCACCGCCAACAGGGTTGAAGCCCCACTCGATCGTTCGGCTTCCTTCTAGCGGAACCCCCGTATATAGCGGGTTAGTTCCTACCGTGTTGTTCGTCTGCATCCCGTTGTAGCCTGACTGGTAATACGAATTGGAATCGGGACGGGGATTCCGTACGGCCTGCGGATCGTCC
>Ga0172372_10007325_pt1 | contig 14838 bp, 10 predicted proteins | sample LakKiv5m_2_FD_114544 | JGI IMG/M metagenome (GOLD analysis project Ga0172372, IMG submission 114544) | Freshwater microbial communities from Kabuno Bay, South-Kivu, Congo - kab_092012_9.5m | ecosystem: Environmental > Aquatic > Freshwater > Lake | place: Democratic Republic of the Congo...
CCCCAGAAACGTTTTATTTTATATTTAAGGAAAGGTGGCTCGTTGAGATTTGTGTGTATATCATCAACATTTTTGAGTGGAGTGAGAAAAAGAAGGGCTGGGTTATAACGTATAGTGCGCCAGAAAAATATGAAACTATAGCAGATTTGCAGTTCTCGAAAGGGGTTCTCTCGTGCATCAACCATCTGAAACGAAAGGTTCAGAAATTGGAATGTTGAAGCAAACTTTAAACATTATATAAAAGCAATGTCTGCAAATCGATGCAATTCAGTCCAAAATGCTCGGAGACTTATATTTCATAATGTTTTTTCCTCCTGGACTTTTTGTTGCAATTGCATTAGCTCTGGCGTTTCACCACTGCTACAAGCACATGGATGGAACGAATCCGGAGAATTTCCGCGCGCATAGTGAATCTTGCTTCGGCATATGCTTTTTGCAACCTTCAGACGTGGCCAACCATGAGACTTGGATCGTGGCTCTTTGCTCTGCTGCCATCTCTTGGCTCATTTGTGTTGCTTCTACTACGAATGTGTGTCGTTGCTGATGAACGTGAGATTATTTCGAAAGTGAATAAATGTTTGGTTTCGAGTGACTGGGTCTGGGTTTAGATAATTTGTCTCATTCATCAGCACGTCTAGCATGTGGATAATGTCAGGGAGGTAGAGTAGACCATGATGAAATGAATTGGGCATAGATGGCCTAGTATCTTGTTTCCAATGCAGGCCTGTGTGGGGTCTGCCTACTATTTGAGATAAATAGCGAAATTCATTGTGCCAAAATGAAGACATTGCCTCAAAAATAGTCAGAGCATAAGAATACATCATGGTGAGGTCGGCGGCAAAAATTATAGGTCTTTGCTGTGTCGGCACTGCCAATAGTTGTTCTGGCAAATATAGAGCAGTCCCCATGATATCTCTTGGTTTGGCCTGTGTTTCGTGATCCAAAGACTGACATAGCCCAAAATCAGAGAGCTTCCATTCGAGCGCGCCATTGCCTTCATTCACTTGATACAAAATATTTTCTGGCTTGATGTCTAGGTGAGCTACACTAGCGACATTCAAAAGATAATCAACAGCAAACCCAATATCGCGATTCAACTTTTGAATTCCTGACACTGAACGCAGCGTGCTTTGGGATAACTGTTTTTCGTCAGTGATCATATCCCAGAGAGAGCCTTTGCAATATTCGCTGAATATGCAGGCCAATTCCTGGCTAAAATGAACGATTTTATGAAGATGGATGTACCCTGGATGAATTCTCAGCTTTCTCGCTTCTTGCTGAATAGCTTCAAAATGTGCGGTAGAAATGTGATTCAGCTTGAAATTGTCGTCGTGGTAGTCTTTGGCGATGCTGTTATAGTAATAGGGAGCTAGAATTCTGACTGCATTCCTGTATTCAACTGTCATGTCCTGGACACCCTGCAAGGCTATATGACGCAAGGATTTATTATAGTGAATTTTCCCATCGGCTGTCACTAGGATGATGTTGTTACGAAGAAAATAATTAGAAAATTTTGCAACTACTCTCTTGTTATTTTCTGCCCAATGCGCCAGATACGCAGTGCCATATGTTCCTTTCCCTAATACCTTATTTAACGTGACGTTGTGTTGGATGTCGGCAGCGTTCACATCATCTTGATAAACTTCGCTCACATCATTGGACAGAGGATGATTCATGACCATAGACATGGTTCCCTTGAGATCGCGAGTTTGGCCTTCTCTGGTCGTTAAATGAAAGTTTCCAAAGTGAATGTGGGTGATCGGGGTTTTGTGCATAGTGAGATTCTCTATTTCTTTTTTCTTTTTTTCTTTTATACTGGATTGTTACTTAAAAAACAAAAAAAATGGTGGTTATATAGAGGGAGCAGTCAGCACACTGCCATATTAGATATGGAAGGCGTGGCAGTGTGTCCGAAGCGAAGGAAGCTAACTTGCATCCAATATCATACAGTGCACATCAATCAGTCCATGTCTGATGTTGACGATGACTTGCTTCCTAGCTACAATCTGTCAGAAGTTAGAGCAAATTCCATACTTTGCAGGTGGTGGAAACGCCAGTATGTGAGGGGGTGGAATTCAAGGCGATTATTTCCATTTTCTCGCTTTCAATTCAAAAAAGAAATACTAGAGAGCATTTCAGTCAAAGTATGGGCTAAATTATCTAAGCAGAAGCGATATAAATCCCAGTATGTTTGGAAACAAACTCAATCTCGTCTAATTCATATGTTTGAAAGTTGTGTCAAGAGGCGATTGTTTGCAGGCAAAGCGGAGTATCCACTATTTTCCGTAGTTGCACTGTGGACCACCAGCATCAACATTGATTTTTTTAAAATGATCGAGTTCCTCTATAAAAAAAGGGAGGGTGTGTGGTATGATGGCCTGAATGTGGTCATTAAAAATAAGGTGGCATCTGAATATTTGGTGGGATTGAATGATGTTTTGGGTTATTATATGGAATGGCAAGAGAAGCATCAAGGACAAGTATCTACTGCCAAAAGCACGATTTATTACGATGTTGGGTTTTGTGATAAACTCTACAAGAATATGTTTTCGTTGATGACTTTGTGGAGATCAGAGCTTTGTTTTTGGGAATTGTATTCAATCCCTATAACATCCACCAAACATCATGTCATGTACCAGATGTCCAAGGAATCTGTTTTGTATGTCAAGTACTTGCATGAGACTGTTTTCTCGTGCGAAGACAGCGAGGAAAGGAGAAGCCAACAACAAATTCTGGGTAACCATGTCAAGGAGGTTGTGAAATTCAAATCGCAACTAACGAAAATGGCATTGAATCAAATGGAAGAAAATACTTCGGTAGTGAAGACACCTCTATACTCTTCATCAGAAGTATATGGAATGGATGAATTGTTGATGAGACAGAGGTATTATCTAGAAAGGCATGGAGACGAAGGAGAATTTCTAAGCAATTCATTTCACAATGTCCTGGCAAATCAAAGGAAGAGAATCACTGCGATATCAAACGGAAACTTGGAGTTTATGTCTTTTCCGTATAAGAAGAATCAAATATTTTATTCTCCGTATAGCGTTCCGACATTTTTGGAAGCCCAACCCGACCTCCCAAAATCATGGAATGTTTGCTGGGACAAACTGCAAGTTGAAAGTTCTTCTCTAAAGGTAAAAATGTCGAGTTTGTACGAAAACATGTTCATATCGCTGACCAAAAAGACGTTTGCGATGACCACATCTAACGCAACGCTTCATGAGAGGCTAAATCAAAAGTATCTGCCTTTATTGGAACCTCAATATGCAATCATGTTGAATGACTTGGACTTGAATCTGCTAGACTCTAATCGATTGATTTTTTGCACTGAGACCTTCATGGAACTTTTAGACGATGTTTCACAGTGGATATTTTCTTTATTGCATGTTCCAAAGTTTGCTTTTCTAAAACGAAAGGATGTGTGGCGTGAATTGTGGATTTTGCAAAAAAACGAAATTGAGTCTAATCAAGCAATCATCTCAAAACTTGCAAAAGGTGATTTATATGACCCAATTGAGTTTGAACAGCAAGTCAAGGATTATAGAGGAACAAGCATCACTGATTATTTTAAACGGAAATATACTCGATATTTTGCATTATTTTTGGGGTGCTTTCGAATTTCGTCTGCATACTTTTGGGCAGTTCACCAACTCTACGTCAGCCTTTCTAATATCAGAGAAATCCAGTTGAGAATGGAATGTCCCCTGCAATATGACGACGAATGCGTTGCTGAAGAACTCACAAACATGAATATGACTGCTGAAACTGTTCGCGAGTGCATGTGGCCTGATGCTCACGTCAAGGATAACATGGAGCGATGGACAGCATCTGTTCGTGATGCTTTTCTATGGTGCAACAAAACTACTCAAATCAATACAATGGAAAGCATCCAAGTTATGCACAAACAAGGCGTTTTTTCGCTGGTAGACAGTGTCATGCATCAATCGTACTTGAAGTCTGGGTGGCCTGCTTTTTTAAAAAATGATGTCAATGACCTGCGATTGCTCCGTCGAGTTTGGCGGTGGTCTATTGCCTACTACATGATTTATCAAAAACTAAGAGAAGTAGCAGCAGTCCATAGCACAATGTGCACTCCGTCGCACGTTCAATACCACATGCACTTCAAGAAGTTGGTGGAAACTCTGGTTATATTTCCATTTGTATCATCTACTATGGGTTCACAAGAGGAAAATTGCACTAGAGTGTTTGACGAGTTTTTGTGGCTAGAAGCAAGCAAATTTGTCTATGACGCAGATGGGAACTGTCTAGCGTCCAAGTATCCTTGGCTTTCTAAAAGGAAAACAGTGACTACTTCTACGTCTATTATAGTGGGATTAGACCCGCATGCTATAGAAAAAACCATTGCACTTGGCATCAACTGCTTAAAAGACTTGATCATGATGTCTACGGATCCTAGAGCAAAACGGATCTTGTATACTCCCGGAAAACAACTCGAGTACAAGGAATTGCATTCAGCACTAGAGAAGAATATCATTGGGATATTGCCAACTTTATTCACTAGGGAAACTGGGGAAAATTGCAAAAACATGGCAGTAGTGTATGAAACTCTGGGTGCTAAATCCGGTGGTGCCAATTCAAGTGTGGTGGAAGCACTTGAGTATGTCCATGCTACGCTCACTCCTAAAGAACACGCATTTTTAAATGGTTTTAGAAGTGTCTGGCTCTCCTACGACGAAAATCATCGAGGCAAGGCTGTTGCGACGCTTAATTTGTTGCTTCCAACAAGCGATAAAGGCGAAGACCACGAAGTGCTAGTGAAATGTTTGATGGCGAGTATCATGAGATTTGACAGGATATGCAATTTTAATCTGAAGTGCTTTCGTCCATTTTATGAACAATTGTTAGGAGGCATATAAAAAATCGACGTATTTGGCATGTGCACCCGTTTTGCGCACATATTTTGGCCATCGACTGCTATCCTCAAGAGACAATTGATGAATCCCAGTGACTTCGTTTTCTTTCGATTCGCCTATTGAAATCTCTTGATTTTCGGGAGACATTGTCAGATAGTCGAACATGATGTTTTGAATTCGATTCAAATCCTTGATGGCATGCCGACTGGAATACAAGCACTTGCTAAAATCCTCAAATGAATAAATTTCTACGCCGTATTGGAAGCCAGCATGTGGAGTATATTCTACAAAAATATTGATCCAATTGCGTGGGAAAAGCGAATTTATGATTTTAAAGTGGAACTGATGCAGCGAGCCGTATCGTCCTCGCTGCAGCTTGCTCAACACCCACATGGGCTGCATGGATTTTAAGTATGAAATAAAATTTTGAGTATGATTCATTATTTCGACTAGATAGGGAGTCACTGGTTCTTCCTCCCTAGCAGCCCTTGGCAAATTGATTGTGCGAGCAAGGTCGTAGTCGTAGTTATAAACATCTAGTACTCGATTTGCCTTTTCTTCTTCGCCATTTGTCTTCAAAAATTCCCTATAACCAGCAAACGAATCATCTCCCTCCATGTTGGTTTTTTTCTTCTCTATTTGAATTTTTCTAAATACACAATATATATATTCTGCGCATGTGCTGGTAGCGGTTCAAAGCCCCATAAGCCACTACAGCATGCGAAAGTGTTCTTCAAAACACAAAAAATGCCAGCTTTTAGCTTGTATTTTAGAAATAGACGAGGATCAAGCCCTCTCCATGAACCCACATTCTGCAAACATGATGACTCCTCTTATTAGCAGCTACAGTGTAGTGGACCATTCTGATATTGAATCTGGTTTGCCGACGCATACTACGGCGTCATGGGTTCTGTCGTCTTTTTGGCCTTGCCCCCTCCCTCTTCAATCATATCATTGGTCTAACTTGAACTCTTCTGTTCAACTTATTAAAAATCTATCTCAAAACATGCGTATAAAGCGTTCTAAATTCATACATCAATTCATCATAAATCCACACTATCACTTGTGCACTCTGAGTCTACGTCATTTTGTTTATTCTTATTTTTTTCATATGTTTCACAGCCTACAATTCAACATCTTGTTTCGCTTCCAGTTGCACCCTCTCAAAATCGACATTTACCTAAAAATGAAAACGCTTCTTAGCTATGCAGTGCAACTCATGGGCTTCTTTTTCCTCATAGAGATAGCCTCTCTGACTATGCTGTTTATCTATAGAATTTTCCTACAAAATATACTTCAAAGTGCTTTAATGCCAAATAGCGAAACTTCTCAGGCCAATGCAGGAGGCACCAATCTCCTCGTCGAAAGTATTCCCCACAGTTGCTTTTTTGGATTGTGCTGCATCCTATTTTCTCCGCCTCCAGCTGATGAAGTTATTCGGGAGTAGCGTCTTCCACGACAATGACTTGAGGCTGTGCTGCGTCCTCCGTCTTTTGTTTTTTGTGGATTTGCTCGGTGTCGTCGGGTGTTTCTGCAGTGGCAGCACAAGAAGACGCGTCTTCCGATGTGGGCTCTTCCTTCTTTAAAGGAGCAATGGCCTCGAGAATGCGAGATGTCTCCTTGTGAAGCTCTCGATAAATGTCATTGTGAAGTTCAGACCTGAGCTTGTCAAGCATCTCCTTCATGTCATCGCGCGAGAGACTCGACGCGCCAAGAGAGGGCGAAGATTCTCTGGCTAGTGAAGAGTTGAGAGGCTCCATGGGAGGCAAAACGTGGTTTGTGCTCTTGTATTGGAAATGACTCTTATTTAAGAATATTTTTTTTATGATAAAAAAATAATGGATACAGGAATGCGCAGCCAACAGCAATCTTTGATTGACTCCCATGAATTGCTAAAACAATCCTACGATATCTTATACGAAATGTATCGAAAGGTTCAGATGGAAAACATTCAAATGAGACAGGAGCTTATTCTAGAGCGAGATCTCAATCACAGAGGCATTGAGACTATGCGCAAACTTTATTCCAAATGGACGGAAAGCCTCATGCATAACAATAATCAGGCTGTATCACACAGCCCGGCAGGGCGCCAAACATCATAGTTTCTCCTCTGTTTTCTGGAAATAATGTTCGGAGGTTCGGCGCCAGTTTCCTGGAAATGATAATGGGATCCCAGACAATTTGAATTGGCCCAAAAAGTCCTCCATTTTCCAGTCGTATGACTTTAGAAAAAAACCAACAGGAGGATGGAATGCATACTCCAGATCTGTTTTTGTTGGGTCGCAGTCTATGCAATCCATTTTTTGCATTTTGGGTACTTTTCTGCTATCTTTTATTTAAGGACTTCTCAAAAAAAAGCCCACAAGTCGCTGCATTATATATATATATTGATTTTGTCAATGCAGAAATCGAGAACCCGAATGTCTTCCGGTGATTTGCCACCTTATATGAAAGCTCAGCTAGATAGAGATGCAGCAGGACCTGCGCCTCCCCATGATGCGGCGGATCAGTCAGATGACTTTCAGAGTTCTTCAAAGGATAAGAGAAAGCAGGCAAGAGAAAATAGAAGGAAAATTTTAGAGAATTTTGCAGAATGGGAGCGCCAGCAACTCGATGGGGCAGATAATGGGAATGATGCTGGTGGGGCTGCTTCTTCTGCTAGTAACAGCCAGAGACGTATTCGCAGGAGGATATGGATGGACGACGACGATGATGAAGGAGACAATCCAGACGAGGACGACGACTCCAAAAAACCAATTATGTCGACGCCTGCGTTCAATTACCTCCGTTTTGGCATACCAGAGTATTGGAGCAAGGATTTGCTCACAGACTTGAATGATTATAGGCAAGTGGTGCTTCATTCTGGAGCCCAAGAATACACTAACATGAAGACGAAATTTGAGAAGGGATTTTTAGAACGAAGCTCGTCTTCACATGTGACTGTGCACAAAATATTTCGCATCGAAAACATTAAGCAGTGGATGATCTACAACATCGAAAAAGCAAGCATGGCTGAGACTCTCAAAGGACAAGACCCAGAAGAGGTGATGTGGCATGCTACGAAATCGCTTTATGACGCAGACAAAATCATTCGATTTGGATTCAACAAGGGCGTGAGAGGGGCTCGACTTTTTGGAAATGGGATTTATTTTGCATGTGATGCCATTGAATCTGACATGTATGCGCATGAAATGACTTGGCACCATGGAGACATGGCTCAGTCATTTGGCACAAGCGCAGAAGACATGAAACACAAACAGGACATGGAAGATTTTAAAACACTAAACGACGGCATCAAGATCATGTTTTGTTGCAGGGTTCTGAGTGGAAACACAGAGTCTTGGAATGGAAGTTTTGTCAATGGCGGTGACAAGCTGAGACCTTCCATTGGATATCAGTCTACATCCAATCCATCCCATACGTATAGATGTGTTTTTTCGCCTACGTTTGTGTATCCAGAGTACATGTTCATATATTCCACGACATTGTCCAAAGTGTCGAGTGGAGCGGCCATTGAAAGCAAATTTGCTAAGCCTTCGTCTCCAGTGGCAGCCAGCAGCAGCAGACCCTCGTCTCAATCAAATAGGTGCTGGATTCAGCAGGAGGCGTCTGAAACAAATGATGTCAAGCGAGAAATTTTGGTTAGCCTGCAAGGCACTCCAAATTTGACTGAGTACAACCTTTTGCCATGTGTATCTGCAGGAATTCCAAAAGGTCGAAACTACCTCTCGTTCCATTTGAGAAAGAAGATCCTCGAAAAAACAATGTATAAAAAAAAATCGTGATTTTTTTTTAAGTATCTAAAAAAGAAACACACTATATATAGACATAAAAATCTTTGCTAAACATTTAGCTTGAATAAGACATAGAGAGAAACAGAGAGAGTCTCAAAATGGATCTTGACGGCGAAGAGGTACTGGTGAGTTCTGAGATTCCCCAAGATTGGGTTCAAGACGATGACTCTTTTAATTTGAAGCTGAGCTCAGTCAAAAAATATGTGCTTAGACAAACTGGAGATCAATCTGATTCGTCTCCTGTGGTCGACGCTGTTGTGAAGCTTCTAAAAAGGGAAAGGGGTTCAAACTTTGACAATGAAATTGAATTGGTCAAAATTAAGAGATATGAGAATCTGAAATCGCTCATGATTTTTAACATTGAGAAAGCTGCCATGGCTGCTCGGAATTCGCAAACGCGCGATTCAATTGAAGAGTGCGAAGAAATGTTGTGGTACCCGCTGCACGATGACGAGGTCCCGAAGCATATCATCACTGAAGGCATCAACATGGCGAAAATTCAGAGGCCAACTCAAGTGAATTTGGGACGTGGACTTCATCTGTTTCGACGAATTCTCCCATACCTAAATTATGGAGATAGAATGGACGTGCAGGACAAGACATTCAAGTTGATTTTGTGCAATACGCTGGTGTCACGCTCTTATTTCCCAAGTACGTGGTATAGGAATGAGACGAGTGAGCACCTTGGGCCTCCCTTTGGATTCGAAAACATTGTCAGCAACAATGGAGACGTGGTGGCTGTATTTTCCCACACTCGAATTTACCCCCATTATGTGGTAGAAATCAAGGTGAAGCATCCTCCCTTCACTTACCAAAAAACTCTCCCACATTTTGTTCCTCCTCCTGGTTTTAGTCAAATTCAAGATTACGCCAACAAGGCAGTCGCAGACGTGAATAAGCCCATGACAGACTCTGAGAAAACCCACTGGAATGTAGCTGAAACATTGATGCCAATGTCTGCCAACTCCCAGTCCTCGCCCCTTGCATCTTCTCGCAAGTTGACAATCACTTTCAGACCCGTTCCCGCCACTCAGGCCCAGCTGGACTTTGAATACAATAATCCTGCTCTCAATCGAACATATTGGAAGGGAACAAATCGAACTCCTGGAAAATCCCTCCGCGACGAAGAATCTGCATTTTTTTCCAATGACGACTCGACAGGAGCAGTTGGAAATGCAGATTCTGACGACGAAAGCTATGACATGAGGCGCGGAGGAGGTGGAGGGGGTGCATCATCACAAAAGTCTCACTCGCCACATCAGCCACCGCCAATCCCGAGAGTGCCCATGTTTGTTGCGCGTGCAGTCGTTTTAGGTTTTGGAACCTCCTCTTCTGCTTCATCCAATACAAAGATTCCAGATTCCAAGAGGTTTTGGGATACTCCTACCATATCCGACGTGGATAAAACACGCTTGATTCAAAAGGCACTAGTCCTTCTTCCTTCAGCATTTCCTCATCGACTTAGCACAGTTCCCGCTTCGCTCCAATCTACCTCTCTGCAACAAGCTTCTCTACAGTCTGCTTCTGCTGTTCCTTTTAAAAATTTGGATCTGATTATGCTGACCAATACTGGAGTAACTTCCAAAAAGAAAGCTGGATTAAACAAGAATAATAGAAAGAGGTATATTATGGCGCTCGACAAAGATTATGGTCTAGAATTTGATGATATGGGTTTTATTCTTCCAACTGCTTCCAGTGCGACCAACCCAGTAGCAGTGTCCATAGGCTCTTCTTCCAGTGGCGGTCCTGCCTCTGGTGCTGCAGCGCCGGGTCCAAGTCGTCTTTTCCCTGGATCAGCGCTGACCACTGTAGAAAGGCAAACGGCTCGAGCTGCCATTGAGAATCACCTTGGCCTAGTTGTCATTCCATCTCTAAATCAAGAATTGAATTTGGCCAGTAGCCACGCATTTGATATTGAAACTATTGCGAAACACGGCGTGCATGCTTCAGAAAAAAATGGGAAAATAAGCGCAGTGGATCAAAGATTTGTGATGATTCCCATTATCAACATGAAGGGCATCCTTGTGCCTAATCATAGATATGCTACGAGAGTGTGCACTTGGCCTCCCGTAATTACCGATGAAGATTCTATCCAGATAGGCTACGCATTTCATAAACAGGACAAGAGAAAGACAAATCAATTTAGCATACTTTTCTGCGATGACTTGGCTAAAATTTGTCCTGGATATGATCCCGGAGATGACTTTCAGATCATTGACAATCCTGATTTTATCATGAACCAAACAGTCCCTGGCAAGCTGAATGGAACTCTGCCTCCTTCACTGCGCTATGGAGTTTTGGATCCAAACTGCGACTGGAAATTTTATGTTCCTATTTTTCGAAAAATTGGACCTAATGCACCCAGTGTCTTCAGTCACTATTGTGTTTTGATTTATAACAAGTTGTCTCCAAGCTACAGTCCCCCGTCGCCCAAAATGCAGCCCAAAAGGCAAAGGAAACCCAAAGCGCCTGTCATGCCAAGCCATAAAAGCAGCAGCAGCAGCAGCAGCAGCAGCAGTGACGACGCGAATCAAAGCGGGGGTGATGTATCTGGCAATGACGACAGCGATGACGGAGGCGTCTCCATTGTACCTACCGTGCAGCCTGTTTTTCCTCCCGCTCCTCCAGCAGCCCAAGGAGGAAAAGGGCATTGGACTCTTTGGGGTTCGAATCCGGCTCCTTCTAGTGGAGTAGACCCTGGGGTTGTCCTCATTTCTTCTGACGACGACGACGTCGCTTCTGCAAGCGCGGCTGGGAGCAAGAGACCCAGGCCTGTGTCGAGGCGCAACCAAACCAGCATTGGAGACTTGAATCGAAATATTATGTCTGATGATTTGCAGCCAGAAGACATTGAATTTGACGACATGGAAAAACAATTGGTGATTCAGGCAGCGGTGGACGGAAACGCGTCTATAAGCGCAGACTGGCTCCCCATCACATTTCCCTGGCTCAACTTTCACGTCAACATCCCCATCATTGACAGGTTCACTGGCGATCAGCACATTAGGCCTGGCATTGATCCTACAAATCCTCAATTGTGTGTGATTTTGCTCAACAACCGCTTTCTCATCAAAGTCCCACGCCCTGGCATGGGAGGCGCGGCGAGCAGGAGGCGTGCCATGCCTTGAAACTCTTTTATGTGAATAAAAAGTAATAATCGCCCTCTCATTTCCATGGCTATTAGTCTCTTAAAACACAAATCATGCCTTTATTGAATCCGCACATGAGCATAATCGAAATGCCGCCTGTCGTTTTGTATTATGAATTGGAATGCAGTGAGCCCATTGATAGAGTCAGCTTCTTCTTCAATCGCACCAGCAGAACATGCTTTATGTATTCATATTTAGATAGATTAGGGTATGAAATCGCCTGGAACTTGGCATTGACTTTGGCAATAGGTATAGGCTTTTTGGCGGTAGCTGGTGCATGTATAACGTCTGCAGCTTGCTTGTGCAATGTTTATGTCTCGAGGCAGCGCAGAAGAGCGATGCCATTAGCGCATGCTATTTAATTTTTCTTTTTTTATAGATCTATTGGGTATATATAGAGAACACTTTTGAAATAAAGGCCATAGAAAAGCATGGACACTGCCATGATGCATTTTTGGGAGGAGAGAAATATCCACTTGATCAATGTACTTCACATGAACGACGGCGCAACAAAGTGTTTGGTGTTTAGCGCTGCCCCAAACCCTGAATCTCAATCGGCTCCAGTAGACAAAAGAAAGGTTGGCAGTGTAGTTTTCGTGACTGGCAACAACATAAGCATGGCCTTCACGACTGGATCTCCACTCTTTGAGGACAATTTTGATCACGACCACGGGCATTACCAGCCCATACCAGCGGAAAATTGTATTTTTGGAGCGTTGAAATTAATGATTGAGATTCACTCTATCGAAGAAGGCGTGGACGACAATGGTTTTAATGTGCGGCACGCGGGGATGCTGGCGGATAATTTTCTGAATGTAGACAACGCAATTCGCGACGGAGTGGAAAAGGGTAAGTATCCCCTTTCTGATCCCCTCGTACAATTTGTGATTCAGAGGCGGCCCAGAATGGAAATGATTTTGCGCCAGAGAGACCATAATGATTTTCAGTGGTTCAAGGAAATGTTTCTCAGGACGAGACGAGAGCTGCTCCCCTTCATTGCAACTACATTGCCCAAGGTTGCTAAGCTGGCTATAGGGAGGAGTGTGATATACGGCGAGTTTGTCGAGCATTACTTTGAGCACGAAGATTATAGCACGTGGGCTGTCTACCTATTGCGACTTCAGGTTTTGAAGCGCAACATGACATTCAGTCGCGGGGTGTATCCCTTGCTATGGCACATGCTCCACTTTTTTGGTAATCAACAAGAGTGGTCGAAAACAGACGATGTGTGGGCCTACAAAAATGATCAGGTGCCGGAACCAGTCGAGGATCACGGCCCTCTCTGCTACTTTAAACAAGAATACGACGAGGATCCAAACGCTTCTTTAATTCGTGCCAAAATCCTAAAAGATACGGTATTTGACAATGCAAGCCACTCTGGCCCAAAACTAGGACGCGCAAACAAGCTAGCTACGCAGAGATTCGCTCATTTATCTGGACTTAGTCTTGACACCGTCCAACTTAATCATTTATTCTTTGAAAAAGAGCATGGAGTTCTAGACGTCCTCACGCACAAGATCCCTTGGCTTCCATGGCTCCAGTCTTATTTTCCTCTCCACGAGTCTGACTCGTCTGAGGAAAAGCTCAAGTCTCAGATTTGCAATGCAACGCCAGCCCACACCATCGCCCTCCTAAACGAAATTGAAAATTATGCACACGACGCTCATCATCTGACAACGTCCTTTTCTCAATTGTCAGTTGCGCCCTCTGAGCTCTATTCAAGTTAGGGGCTCTGGTGAGCAACTCGACAAAAAATCACGGAATCGAGGAAGTTGCACGGGCGTATGGAGCATCTTTGAATTGCTCAGAGTAGAATTTGGAAACGAAGAAGTACATGGTGCTTCCAGGACGTGCTCGTCATTTTCGGAATCCTCGCATATTTTCCATTGATCGTCTTCGTCGTCCTCTTCTTTGTCTTTTTCTTCTTCTTCTTCTTCGGTTTGCTGCATCGTCATTGAATCTTGCTTGATGGCTGGCAAGCGCAAACTCTGATCCATGACCTTGACATAATTTCCATTCCCACGCAGGCCTTGAGTCAAAAACTCACTCGTATTTAACGCAAAAAATGAAATGGGTACCAATTGTGGCTTGGTTTGGGAAATTAGTTTCAATTTTTCCTCTTCCTCCCTCTTAGCCAGGACATCTGCTGCTCTCATGAGAATCCCCAGGGGAATATCACAATCGTCTTCCTTTTCGACAGAATCCACATCCACCATTTCCCCCTTCCTCTTTCTGCACTTTATATTTGCCTTTTCGTTTGGCGAGATGCCGTCAAAGTGGCGCACAAACACTGCCCCGTTTTGCACTGTAGAGGTTTTAGGAATCACCAAATGTTTGTCTGAGACCCTCACCATTTTGAATCCAATGATGTTAGTCCATCGTCGGGAAAGCGTTTTGTGGTGCTGGTGCTTGCCCGCTAAAGCCTCATCTCGATCTTCTTTGCTGTGGGGAGTGTCAAAAAACACGGCAAATTCCTTCAGAAATAAAACAGAATCCTTCACGACAAACTTGTATGGCTCGCCCCAAAACAGCTTGTCGTCTCTGCCCTCGCCCTCAGAATCCCATTCCTTGTCACTACGATTCACAATCTTCAAAAAGCCACAGGCATGCCCCCTCTCCACTGCACACAAAAACGCGATGCGGGTATTTTGGGCCTGAGGTATGTTGTTAAAGTACAAGCTTCTGGTGCTTCCAGTTTGAGGACACTCGGTGTAGAGTTGAATCTGTTGCTTCGCAACATCGCGCCAATACTCGTTTCTGATTCTCTGGGGCGAGCTCATCACTTCCATCAATGACGATGGATTCTGTCGCGCGCGATATATTTAAGAATCTTTATTTTGTTTCACCTGTAGCCGAAAAAAAATAATTTATTAAAAAGATACAATACTGCTACAGCTTCTCTCAAATACACTTGAACGCACTAGAGACGTGGCAAGTGCCCCCCCCGCCTCTCAAATCAAAGTCGGAGGGCGGAACCGTCGAAAATGCCTCCTCGCCTTCCAAATGAAAGTAGAAGCG
>Ga0172372_10007327_pt1 | contig 14837 bp, 10 predicted proteins | sample LakKiv5m_2_FD_114544 | JGI IMG/M metagenome (GOLD analysis project Ga0172372, IMG submission 114544) | Freshwater microbial communities from Kabuno Bay, South-Kivu, Congo - kab_092012_9.5m | ecosystem: Environmental > Aquatic > Freshwater > Lake | place: Democratic Republic of the Congo...
TAATCTGCCAACGATCAATGCGTTGGGTGTCGTCGCTGAGAATGTGAAGATCCGAGTTAAGGACCTCTCTAACCATCCCGATCTGCTGAAGCTCAAGGGTTTAGCAGCCGGCAACTGGCTGGGGGCGATCACCTTGGGTGCCAGCAAAGTGAGCCTGCCATCGGTGCCCAATCTTTCTTTTGTTGCCAAAGCTTCAGAAGCTGACGTGTTCAGCGCCAGTTATGACATTGCCAGCGGAGATCTGCAGCTGGATCTTGCGCAGATGGTGTACAGCAGTCCGCAGATCAGCGCGAGTCTGGGCGACAGCCAGCTCAAGCTCATCAACAGCAGCAAGACGGTTTCTTTCTTGGGCAACGGCCAGTTAAATTTGCCTGGCCTTGGGCTTGATAATCTCAGCAGCAGCATTGATCTCAGGGCGATCAATGGGGCGCTCGACAGCCTCAAGGCCTCGGTCATCGTCAGTACGCCGATCAGTGTTCTAGGCCTGGTTGGAACCTTGGGTTTTGACCACAGCTTCACGACCGGCGCCGGCACACTCAGCGTGCAGGGTGGAAAGCTCCTGGGTGTCGGCGTTGCTGGTCAACTCAATTACAATCTAACGACGATCAACGGTTCGCTCACCCTCGACAACAGTGCCACTTCGCCTTTAAGCCTTGGCACGGGTGGGCTAGCGTTCACACCAACCAAGGGCACGGTCAGTCTCAGCTACGACTGGGGCAATCCGAACCCGGGCGGCAGGGGTGGTCTCTTCAGTTTCAAGGATTCAGCTTTCAATATTGACTTGGACGGCAAGACCGTCAGCTTCAGCGGTGATGTCAGCCTTGCGCTGACCCCTGATGGCACTACGAGCCTCAAGTCGGCATCGCTGAAGCTCGATTCCGATGTCGAACTCAACCTTGGTGGCTTCAACGTGAGCCTGTTGGCTTCTGATCCGCTGGCTCCTGCCAAACTGTCGCTGGTGATTAGCAATGGCGCCCTGGTCCCAGCACTGTCGGGCAAGGTGGCGTTCAACGATCTCAGCGGTCTGCAGTTGACCGTTCCCGAAGGCGGGATCAGCTACGGCGCCAATGGCTGGGCCTTCAATGACGTGCAGCTCAATCTGGGCCAGAACCTTGACCTGGGCCCGGTGCGCTTGGGCAGCCAGGCCTCGGCTCGCTATCAGAACGGTACGGTCACGCTGAACCCTGACCTGTCGGTCAACCTCGACACCTTTGCCCTGGGTCTCAAGCCGATCGGGCAGCTGGTCAACGATGTGGTGACGCCGATCACAGCACCGATCGTCAAGGTGTTCACCACCAACATCGACCTGGGTTCGTTTGCTGCGGTGCGCGATGCGATGGCCACCGTTAAGTCAATCGCTGACATCGATCTCGCTACAGCGTGGAGCGGGCTGGTCGACTTTCTGGAAGACGTTCCTGGTAACCCATACAAAGACAGTGTTCTCACAGCTGGTGAGCTGCTGGATTTTGTGAGCTATCGCGCCTTTGATTTTGTCCAGAAGAATCCCCGTATTGCCAACACAGCCTTTAAAGCCGTGTTCAATGCCGATCTGCCCAGCTGGCTGCTGGAGCTGCCGCAGGGCGTCAACTATGCCGATATTTCGATGTCGGCCACGGTGGCCCGCCTTGATGCGATCAACAACCTTGCAGTATCCCTGCTCGAGCCAGTCACGCAGAACAACCGATGGGTTTCAGTTCCCATCGCCATTGAGTTGGCTGCCAACAGCACCAAGCCCAACCTGAGCGGTGGCGACGCATCACGTCAGGCTTTGGAGGCACAACTGCGTCAGTTGTCTGGAGGACTGCAAAAGCTCGATCAGCTCAATCAGAACCAGGCTCCTGCGGCCGTGCGTCAGGTCAAGACGTTGCCGCTCAAGTTTGGCTATGACTTCTCGATGCCCTTGTTTGACGATACTGTTAACACCATTCTCAAGCTGATCACGAATCAACCATTCGATGTCGTGCATGCCGACTTTTCTCTGAGCAGTGGAGTCGAGCTCAACCTTGCTTTGCCTCTGGCTGAATTGGCTGCGGCCTATCCACCCGCTTATGCGGCACTCAAGGCCATCGACGCCAAGTTTGATCTGCGCACCGGCTTGGGGGCGCAACTAGCGTTGTCGTTGGGTTTGACCTCGTCGGCTCCAAGCCTGTTGGCAATCGGCAAGGAGATCGGCGACTATCCCAGCCAAACTCCTGCCGCTCTGGTGAAGCTTTTCTCTGGCCGAGACCCGGTGACTGGTGGGGCCCTGGGTCTGTATGTGGGGCAGACACCCGGCACTCCCATGCTTCAGTTATCTCCTTATGTGCAAGCTGGTCTTGGGGGTGGAAGGTTTGGTGTCGATGCCTTGGCCTATGGACGCGTTGACGGAACTATCAATGTGAATCTTGCCAGCCCCGATGGCGCTAACCGCGCCTATCTCAGTGATGTGGTGACCGGTCTGGCGAGCCTGCCTGGCATCAAGGCTACCGGCAGCCTTGATGGCACCGTGGGGTTAAAGGTTGACACATTGGTGGGTGGGCTTGAACCCAAGTTGAGCTTCCCTATTGTTAATGATGCTACCTTGTTCAACATTGCCCCCCAATCTCAGGTGTTAATGGCGGTGGAGCCCGATCTCAACAATGCTGCTTTCAGGACTAACGGTCAAAGTGATGAACTCTTGGCTTGATAGTTATCATTTTATTTGACTTATTGATTGATCAGTTGCCTGGCTTGTTGGTGCTTGCTCCGATCTTTGGCTCGTTTCCCTTCAGCAAGCGCTGAATGTTGGATTTGTGCCGCACAATCACTAGCACGCTGGTCAGCAGGGCCAACATTAGGTAGGGCCAGCGCAGGCCCATGCCGTTGCTGTTGAACCAGCCGAGCATCAGCAGCGGCAGGCTTAGGGCCGCAGCGATGCTCGAGAGCGACACGATGCGGCTGACGCTCAGCATCGTGAGAAACACGCCAAAGCAGGCTAGACCTACGGGTGTGGCCAGGCCCAGCAGCATGCCGAGCCCGGTGGCGACCGCTTTGCCGCCTTTGCCGCCCAGCCACAGCGGGAAGCTGTGGCCCGCCAGGGCCGCCAGGCCGCAGGCCACCACCACACTGTCGGCCTGCCAGCCCTGAGCGTGCAGCGCCACCTGGGCCAGCTGCACCGCGACGGTGCCCTTGAGCACGTCGACCACAAACACCGCCAGGGCCGGGCCCTTGCCCAGCACCCGCAGCACGTTGGTGGCGCCGGTGGAGCCCGAGCCGTGCTGTCGGATGTCGAGGCTCTGCAGCCAGCGGCCCGCCAGGTAGCCGCTGGGAATGCTGCCCAGCAGGTAGCTGGCCAGCAGCAGCAGGGCGATCAATCCGGGAGTCATCACGGAACGCTCAGTAAGGAGGAAGCTCGTCGACCAGTTCGCCGGGGCCGGCGGCAAAGGCCAGCCACAGCGGAAACTGCAGCACGGCGATCTCGACCGCCGCTACCCCCGCATCGATCACGATGAAGGGCAGCTCGCCGCGCTCTTCGAGGCGGTCGGCCCGCTCGATCAGGGCGTCGGCCCGCTCGAACAGCACGATGCCGCTGTTGGGCCCGAAGTCGTCGCGGCTCAGCCCCAGGCAGTCCTGCAGGCCGCGGCGCCATTCGCCCAGCCGTTCGGGTTCGCCCGCCAGCACCAGCGTCTGAAAGCGTTCGCCGTAGAGCTCGCTCAAGATGGCAACCGCCGCAGCGGCGGTGAGGGCATTGCGGTTGCGGCTGCCGGTGCTGTTTTGCGCGCCCCGGCCCCCTTGGTTCAGGAACCAGTCGGCCAGCAGCTCGCCGCTGCGTGGCTCGAGGCTGCGGCGCAGGCACCACGGCTCGGCATAGAAGTCGGGCTGGCCGCCAAAGCTGCTCAAACGCTCGCGCACCAGCTCGGCATCGGCGGCAAACAGCCCTGCGGCCGCCGGTAGGGGAAGAGTGGAGCTGTCGGCGGATGCGGCAGCGGCTGCCTGGTCGAGGGGCGAGGGCTGCACCAGCAGCGGCTGGGGCACCAGTTCGATCTGCTCGGCCGCCACGGTCAGGTCCTGCAGGGCGCCGACCAGATAGTCCTGGAAGCCCTTGAGCCGGCGGGCGATCTGATCCGACTGGCCGCTGAAGCTGGCCTTGAGCTCGTGGTTGATCTGTTCGCGTTGGGCTTCGAGCTGAACGATCTCGTCGAGCAGGGCCTGGCGGCGGGCGCGCAGCTCGCTCAGGGCCAGCTCGAGCAGCGGCTCGGCCGCTGGCGGTGTCGGGGGCGGGGTCTCACTCATGGCGCAGGGAGATCGGGCAGACGCCGCGCCAGTTGCTCGCGCAGGGCGGTGGCGTCAAACAACACCGGCAGCAGGTGGATGCTCTGGCGTTCACGGAAATAAAACAGCACCGGCAGGGCTGGCCAGAACAGTTTCCACCCGAGCCACTCGCTGTAGGCAAAGCGGCGCAGCAGGGTGCCCTGGCGCAGCACCAGCAGCGCCTCGGCCGTGAAGCTGATCCGCAGCAGCACGCTCTGCAGCGTCAGAAACAGGCCAAACAGGCTCACCACCAGGCCGATCCAGAGGGACGGGCCCCAGAGCAGCTGCAGCGGCAGCACCGCCAGACCCAGCACCACCACCCCCAGGGGCACCCAGAAGCGGGGGGCCAGCACGACGTCGTCGAGGGGTTGGGGGTCCATCAGGCAAACATCAGTTTGGTGAGCAGGGCATCCATCAGGGCAACGGTCACCAGAATCATCACCACCGCTCCGGTGGTGCTGCTGCCCACCTCCTTGGGGCCGCCCTTGGTGGTGAGCCCCCAGCCGCAGGCGATGACGGCGATTTGCAACCCGAAGATCAACGCCTTGACGAGCATGGACGGCAGATCCGAGGGCTCCATCCAGGTGCGCACCGAGTTCCAGAACACCGACGGTGGAATGTTGTACAGCAGGGTGCTGCTCATCTGGCCCGACCAGATGCCCACCCAGAAGAACAGCAGGCACTGCACCGGCGCCATGATCACCATGGCCAGCACCCGCGGCACCACCAGGTATTCGACCGGATCGGTGCGCAGCATCGTGATCGCGTCGATCTGCTCGGTGACCTTCATGGTGCCCAGCTGGGCCGCATAGGCCGTGGCCACTTTGCCGGTGAGCAGGGTGGCCGTGAGAATTGGGGCAATCTCCCGTGCCAGGCCCAGGGCCAGCAGTCCGCCCACGGTGGCGCCCGCCCCCTGCTTGGTGAGCTCGGCCGCTACCTGAATGTTGAACACGGTGCCCGCGGCCAGGGCCGTGATCACCACGATCAGAAAGCTGGCCGGGCCGGCTTCGAGCAGCTCGGCCATCAGGTCGTTGCTGTTGCCCTTGCCCTTGGCCAGGGCGCTGAGGGCCTGGCCGCCGATCAGGCAGCTGGCGCCCAGGCGTTTCAGCCAGCGGGGCGAATGCCAGGGCCGTGGTTGCCGCTGGTGCAGGTCCCTGGGGGAGGGTGCGCTCATGGCTGCTGTGGCAGGCGGTGGAGGTGAAGTCCTTTCTCGGGCCAGCGTCGCATCACCATCAGGCCTAACACGATCAACACCGCCGGAATCACACCCATGCATAGGCGGATGGCCTGCAGGGCACTGGCCGGCTGGGCGCTGGCGGCCAGCGCTTCGTTGTAGCCGCTGGCGCTGAGCACCACCCCCAGCAGGGCGATCACGGCGCTGATGCACACCTTCTGGGCCAGCACCATCCAGGCGCTGTACTGACCGGCCGGTTTTTCGGGGTCGGCATCGATCGCATCGGGCAGCAGCGACCAGGGGATCAGGTAGGCCGTCGAGGCGCCCGCCCCGGCCACCACGATCGTGGCCACCAGCGCAACCAGCTTGAGCGTGTTGGCGCTTGAGCCCAGCACCCCCAGCGACGGGTCGAGCGGCTGCAGCAGCATCACCAGCAGGCAGCCGGCGGCCCACAGACCGCCGCCCCAGCGCAGCGCCGTGATACGCCCGGCCCGGTGGGCCACCGTGGTCCACAGCCACAGCCCCGCCAGCGAGCTGAGCAGAAACGGCAGCAGGATCAGTTTGCTGAGGCCTTCGGGCACCTGCAGCACAACGGGCAGGAAGAACAGTGAGACCGCCTGCATCAGCTGCAGGGCGCACCACAGCAGCAGGTACAGTCCCAGCACCATCAGAAAGCGTCCGTTGCGGCGTACCCGTTGCAGCAGGCGCCGGGTGGTGCCGTGGCTGCTGTCGGGCCGCCGGCAGCGGCGTGCCAGCGGCAGCAGGCCCCACCCGCACAACAGCGCCGTGACCGCGATGATCAGCCCCGAGACCAGCCCCACCGGTAGGTAGGTGCGCGGGTCGCCCAGGTTTTCCACCAGCACGCCCGCCAGCAGGGCGGCGGTGATCGTCGCCAGAATCGAACCGGTGAAGCGTGCAGTATTCAGCCGGGTGCGCAGCCGCACCTCGCCGCTGAGCTCGGCTGCCAAGGCCGTGTAGGGCAGGTTGACGCAGGTGTAAAGGCTGTTGGCGACGACCGAGATCGCCACAAAGATGCCGAAGCGCAGCCAGGGATCGCTCCATGGCGGCAGCCACCACATGGCCGCCATGGCCGCGCCCAGGGGCACGGCGCTCCACACAATCCAGGGCACCCGAGGCCCCCAGGGGTGCTGGGCGGTCTTATCGCTCAGCCAGCCCACGATGGGGTCGTTGACAGCATCCCAGAGCCGGCCCACGCCATACGCCAGGCCCGCAAGCCAGGGCGGCAGGCCTGCCGCCACGTAGAAGCGCAGCAGGTAGAAGCCGATCAGGGCTGCCCCCATGCCGGTGCCCACGTCGCCCAGGCCGTAGGACCACAGCAACCGTTGTCGGGCGGCGCCGCGCAGGTCGGCGGCGTCGAGAAGCTCAGCGGCCAAGGGGCTGCGTCCACACGCAGGTCATAATGCAGGAAGTTCCGCGAGCAAGCACTCCGGGATCGGGCACTGCAAGCGTTTTGCATCCATGCCGCGGGCGTAGTTTAGTGGTAAAACCTCAGCCTTCCAAGCTGATGATGCGGGTTCGATTCCCGCCGCCCGCTTGTCGAGTTGCCGACCGCTTATCAAGCGGCCGACTCTTATCAAGTGGCCGACCACGTATCGAGTTGCCGGCCACTTATCGGTTTGGCGGCTGAGTTCCTGAGGACATTGGGTCCCAAGGTAGGGAGTTCAGCACTGACTGCGGCCGGCGACATCTGATTCACAGCCGCCTTGATCAGGGCCATGACCAAAGTGCCGACGAGCAGTTCATCAAGGGCTTGACGCAAGGCTTTGATACAAGGGTTCGATTTAAGGGTTCGATTTAAGGCTTCGATTTAAGGGTTCGATTTAAGGCCTCGAATCGTGTCCTGACCCTTGGGGTGGTTCAGGGGTGCTACGTGCTTGTCAAAGTACTGTCTAGATAGTGTCGATACAGCGCTGTGCAGAGGTGCGTTGTAGCTGGCTACGGCGCCACGGCATGGCCGCGCACTCAAGTCGCACTCTCGAGGTTTGCTCTCGGTCGGTACCTGCTGGGGTTGCAATCGTTGAGCCCAACGCGTGATGCCGGGCGGTTCTCACGGCAGCTTGATTCGGTCTACCGCATCCGGTGAGGTGCGCCGTACCGAACGGTACGGCTCTCCTGATCCCTGGTGCGTGGTGGTGCGGCGACAGTGTGTGCAACGGGGCGAACGACACCCCGCGACCTGATCCTTCGCCAACCGAATCATGTTGACACTTCGTTCATCGTCTCCATTCGAAATCTTTGATCGGCTCGAGGCACAGCTGAGCCAGCAGTTGCAGACCGCCGAGCGTGTTCCTGCCGCTGAAGTGCATGAAACTGCCGAGGCCTATGCGTTGGTGCTTGAGTTGCCTGGCGTCGACAAGGACGCGATCGACGTCAAGGCCACCGAGCGCACCCTTGTGGTCAGCGCCGAACGCCGCAACCCCCGTCAGCAGGCAGCTGGTGAACAGGCTGGCGAGCCCGCTGCGCTCCTCAGCGAGTTTCGCTATGGCACCTGGAGCCGCAGCTTTCGCTTTGCCCAGCCGATCGAGCGTGAGCAGTTGCAGGCCCGTTACAAGGATGGCCTGCTCACCGTCACCGCCCCCAAGGCTCACAACGTGAGCAGTGTGACCGTGCAGGTCGAGGGCTGATCACAGGTTGGCTTGCTGCTTGCCTTGCCAGTTGTCTTGTCTGTGAGAACGCTTGGCCCCCGTCCTTTGGGATGGGGGCTTTTGCTGGATCGGTGTGCTCAATCGGTGTGCTCAATCGAAGAGTTGAATCAGTCTTTCTGGATTTCGATCTGGGTCGGGAAGGGGATCTCGATGCCCTTGGCCTCGAAGCAGGCGAGCAGATCTTGGTTGAGTCGGTTGATGGCATCTTTAAACCTGCGGTAACTGCTGTGGCTTGATCGGAAATCAAAGACGTAGTCGTAGCTGAACGCTGAAATCGCCATCAGGCGACATGACCTGAAGCTGAAATCGGTGTCGCTGCACACCAGCTCGCGAACCAGCTCGGGGATGGCCCGTCGCTTGTCTTCGGGGGTGTCGTAAGACACGCCAATCACGATGCGTGATTTGTTGACCATATCGAGCAATTCCTGCAGGCGGCGCAGGATCCGCTCGCGCACCTGCAGGTAGGCCTTCCAGCCATGCAGGGTCACGGTGCCGAAACAGATCAGAATCAGATCGTCACTGCTGCGTTGTTCGATGGTGACCACCGGATCCTGCAGGTCGGGATCCGCTTCAAGCATTCTGCGGGTGTAATGGAGCAGATCGTCGATCTGGTCAGGTGAAAGGTGGTCGTTGATCATCAGGTTGAGGTCAAGCCCCTGGCTTGGGGTGGCCTCGGCCGAGTGGGTGCGGCGTGAAAAGTTGACGATGGTGGCTTCGTCGGCAACCGAGTTGGGGATTGTGATGCGGCTCTCCAGCGTCTGCAGTTCGAGGGAACGCAGGCCGATGCGGGTGATGAAGCCGGTGTTGTCGCCCACCTTGCAGAATTCGCCGACCCGCAGGGGGCGGTCGGTCTGAATCGAAAGGCCGGCAAACAGATTGCCCAGCAGCTTGGAGGCTCCCAGGCCGATCGCCAGCCCCGGCACCGCCGAGAAGGCCAGGACCGTCGCCGACGGCAGGCCCAATTGAATCAGCAGTTCATAAAGCAAAAACAGGGACGTCAACACGCCCACGCTTCTGCAGATCGGCATGAACAGGTTGTTCATGCGCTGCAGGGTGATCTGCGAATTGCTGCCCCGCAGTTTCATCACCCACTCGGCACCCGACCGTCCCAGGGCTTCGAAGGTCAGGAAGCTCAGCAGACTTGCCGCTGCAAACCAAATGATGAAAAAGAGATAGGTGACCAGCTCATGAGAGAGTCCGGTGAGATTGACGTAATCATCCAGAAATGATTGACTGATTCGGGCTAGCGGCAGCACCGGTAATACCAACAACACCCGAAGCCAGGCGATGTTGTCATCTTCGGTGGTTGGTAGCCGCTGTTTCAGGTCGTCATTGCGGAGGCGATAGGTTCTGATTAGTAAGACTGCGAGGTACCCGCCAAGACTGAGACTGGCAGCAATCAGGACAATGCTTGCCGCGATTTGCAGCAAAGTCTGGTCGAAGTAGCTGATTTCGAGAAATGACCGGGTCGATGTTGGAAGCTTGAGATACCAGAGTGGTGGTATCAGGAAGCCTGGTGTGAGGCTGAATCTGTTGTAAAGATTTGGGGTTGTAAAATCATTGATCGGAACCTTGATATGGGCGATTTCATTGTACATCTGCTCAACCCGGCTTGTTGATTCGGCCGAGAAGAAGAAGTCGCTATTTACGGGATTATTGTCAATTTTATTTGTCAATGTGAGGGCAGTGCCTGGAATGCGCCAGGAGTTGTTTGCGCTGCTGCGCGATTCGCTCAGTTGTTTGAGTTCGCTGCTGTTGGGCAGGTTGATCGGTGCATTGCTGAAATTGAAGACATAGTCAAGAACCTGCTTTAGCTTCAGAGCTGATTCATGGGCCATGTCTTGCCGCACGCTGGCCGGGAAGTGGGACGCATCCAGGGCGCTAACAGTCAGTTCAAACAGGTCTTCGACATCCTGGATGCGCTGTTTTGTTTCTGGACTCCAGGTCCATCCCGGTTGTGTGGGGGCGGTCTGTTCGATGGCCCTGCAGCGGGCAGCCACTTCGGCCATCAGCGCATAGAAATTGAGTACGGTGCCGCGGGGACTATCGGTCACCACCTGGCCGATCTCGTGCTTCTGCCATTCAGCACGAATCGCGAGCAGCTCGTCATAGAACGGCTGCTGTTCGAGGCGAACGCCCAGCCGGCTCGCCGCCGTGATGCGACTGGGCCCATCGGGTCGCAGCTGGCCGTAGCCGGGCAGGCCAGCGAGCACGCTGAGGCTCAGGCCCAGCAGAAGGGCCATGGCTGCCGCCAACCAGCGGCGCCGCGAGAGTCGAACCATTACACCCGGGAGGCGATGGACCGATGTTGGCAGCCTTGGCCGCTCAAGGCCAGGCGCTCAGTAGTTGCAGCACCACGCCGCCCAGAGCTGCTGCGGCGATCACCTGCATCACGCTGAATCCCAGTTTCAGCTGGGCCACCAGAGCCAGGGCGAGCACCAGGGCCGCACCTGGGCTCCAGCTGCCCGCAGGCCACAGCACGGGCCCGGCAAAGAATGCCGCCAGGCTGGCAATCACCCCCACCACCGCTGCGGTGATCGCCGTGAGCGGAGCCCCGAGGCGCAGATCCTCGCGGCTCGCCTCGACCAGGGGTGCCCCAGCCAGAATGAACCCGAACGACGGCACAAAGGTGAACCACACGGTCACCAGGGTGGCCGCCAGGGCTGCCGGCCAGCTGCCTGCGGTGCCGTCCAGGCCCGAGTGCCAGCCGCCCATGAAGCCGACGAAGGCCACCACCATGATCAGGGGGCCCGGGGTGGTCTCACCCAGCGCCAGGCCATCGACCATCTGGCTCGCCGTGAGCCAGCCAAAGCTGTCGACAGCGCCCTGGGCCACGTAGGGCAGCACCGCGTAGGCACCGCCAAAGCTGAGCAGCGCCACCCGGCTGAAGAAGCGCGCCATGGTGGCCAGCGTGCCGTCCCAGCCATCCCACAGCACCACGGCTGCCTGGGGCAGCAGCGTCGCCAGCCCCCAGGCCAGAAGGGCCAGCGCGAGCTGGCGGCGCGACAGCTGTGCATGGGGCGGGGTGGGGGTGTCGTCGTCGTGAACGGCGGCCGGTTGGCTCGCTGCCTGACGCACTGTTGATCCACCTGCTGACCCGACGACCGGGGTGCTGCGGGGGCGTTGGATCCAGTGGGGAGCTAGCCGCCCCGCCAACCCGCCCGCCAGGGCGGCCAGGGCCACGACCAGCGGGTAGGGCAGCCCGAGCAGCGCCAGGGCGGCGAAGGCTGCCGCTGCCAGCCCTTGCAACAGAGGCGTGTGCAGGGTGCGCTGCCCCACCCGCCAGGCGGCCACGATCACGATCGCCAATACCGCCGGCTTGAGAATGGCAAACACCGCTGCCAGCAGCGGCAGCTGCCCCCACAGCGCATAGACCGAGGCCAGCACCGTGATCACCAGCACCGATGGCGCCAGAAACAGGCCGCCGGCGATGAGGCCGCCGGGCACCCCGTGCAGCAGCCAGCCCATGTAGGTGGCGAGCTGGGTGGCCTCGGGGCCCGGCAGCAGCATGCAGTAGTTGAGGGCATGCAAAAAGCGCCGCTCGCTGAGCCAACGGCGCCGCTCCACCAGTTCACGCTGCAGCAGGGCGATCTGCCCTGCAGGCCCGCCGAAGCTGACCCAGCCCAGCTGGGCCCAGAAGCGGGCTGCCTCGACGAGGCTTACGGATTGTGGGCTCATGGTTGCTGCATCAGGCGCCTCCGCGCGTCATCGCCCAAGGGCCGAGCCTGGATTGATTCTCTCTGTTGCTCTTGCTGGCTGCGCAGCGCAATCCCACCGTTGATCAGCAGCATGGATTCACCGGATGCAAACGGGTGCCACTGTTCGTCTGTCGTCAGGGGCTCCGTGCTCAGGATCGTGACCACATCCGTGCTGCTGGTCAGGACCGAAAAATCGACCTGCAGCGGTGGGTCGGCGAGCGTCGCGGTGCTGAAGGGCGCTCGGCGCGTGATCCAGTGCAGTCGTGTGGTTGCTGTGGCAAACAGCCATCGCCCATTGCTGATCAAGGCGTTGAAGGTCCCCTGCTGGGCCAGCTCGGCGGCACAGTTGTGGAGTAACCCAAACAGAGTTGAAGTGTCGTCGGGGTCGGCAGCTGCCCGATCCAGTTGCTCCAGGATCCAGCAGAACGCCGCTTCGCTGTCAGTGCTGCCATGCGGTCGGTAGCGCTCTCCCAGCGGAAGCTCACCCGCTAGGTCGCCGTTGTGGGCAAAGACCCAGGACTGGTGATTCCAGCTTCGGGTGAACGGGTGGCAATTTTCCAGCGACACCACGCCCCTGGTCGCCTTGCGGATGTGGGCGATCGACACCAGGGCTTTGGGCGAGCGGTCCGCGAGCTGATCGGCCAGGGCTGAAAAGGCCGCCGGGGACTCTTCCCGCAACAGGGTGAGGCCATGGCCATCGGGCGTGAAACTCGCCAGACCCCAGCCATCGGCGTGCTCGCCGCTGGCACCCCCCCGGTGGCTGAGTCCCCGGAAGGAAAACCCCATGTCGGTGGGGGTGTTGGCATTGAGGGCGAGCAGCTCACACATAGGGCCTCAGCGGGATGTGGCGAAGAGGCGATCCCAGATGCCGCCATCGCCGAAGAACGCCTGGTTGACCTTGGCCCAGCCGCCGAAATCGGCGACGCTGAACCACCGATTCACCGGAGCGAAGCGGTTTTTGACCGTCCCCCAGACGCCGGGATCGGTGGGCCTGAACCCCTCTGCGGCAAAGATCTGCTGGGCTTTCGGCGTCAGCAGATAGGCAGCCAGGGCTTCGGCCGCCTTGCGGGTGCCTTTTTTGTCGACGTTTCGGTCGACAACGGCCACAGGCCCTTCGATGCGAATGTTGGGGTCGGGGACGATGAAAGGCTGCTTGAGGTCGCCGGTTTTGCTGGCCAGGATCGCTTCGTTCTCGTAGTTGAGCAGCACATCGCCCTGGCCGCGATTCAGGAACACATCGGAGGCTTCGCGGGCGTCCTTGGGCAGGTTGTCGACGTTCTTGTAGACGTTGGCCACGTAGCTTTCGGCTTGCTGGGCCGTGCCGCCGTTCTGACTGACGGAGCCCCACAGTCCCAGGAAATTCCAGCGGGCGCCGCCTGAGGTCTTGGGATTGGCGGTGACCACGGTCACGCCAGGCTTGGTGAGATCACTCCAGCTTGTGATCCCCTTGGGATTGCCTTTGCGGGTGATCAGCGCCACGGCTGAGTTGGTGATGATGCTGCCGCGTGGCAGCTCCTGTTCCCAGCCAGCTTCGATCAGTCCGCCCTCTTGCAGTTTCAGCACATCGGCCGAGAGGGCCAGGGCGACCACATCGGCCTCCAACCCGTCAATAACGGCACGGGTCTGGGTACCGGAGCCGCCGTAGCTGGTTTTGATGGAGACGTCTTGCCCGGTTTTGGCTTTCCATTCGGCCTCGAACGCCGGAAGGATGCGTTCATACGCGCCTTTGGTCACGGCATAACTCACCAGCAGCAGGTCCTGTCTGCCCTGACCCGTGGTGCCGCGCCTGGCTTCGGGGCTGCTTCCACAGGCGCTCAGCAGCAGCGCAGTCGCCGCTGCTGCGGCCCCGGCGGCGAACCCCGAAGGAGCTTTGGATATGAAAACCACGGTAGACCGATCGAGATAGGGTTAGAGCATACACCGGTTTCCCGGTGGGCTTATGCCCTTGAAAAGGGAAAGCCCACGGCAGGGGGCCGGGGGCTTGCGGGGTCTCTGTGTGGTGGTGGGCCTGGGCTCAGCGGGTCTTGGCGAAGATCTGATCCCAGACGCCGCCCTTGCCGAAGAACTTCTTGTCGGCGGCGCCCCAACCGCCGAAATCGTCGATCGAGAAGAACTTCAGCGCCTGGAACTTGGACTTGCCGTAGGCCTTGCCAGCGGCCGTGGCCGGGCGGAAGCCGTTGTCGACAAAGATCTTCTGGGCTGCAGGGGTGTACAGGAACTTGACAAAGGCTTCGGCCACCTTGCGGGTGCCGCGCCGGTCTGCCACCTTGTCGACCACCGTCACGGGCTGGGCGGTCAGCACGTTGGGGCTGAACAGCTTGTAGGGCGTGGGCCATTCGCCCTTGCGCCGGGCCAGGATCGCTTCGGTCTCCCAGTTGAGCAACACGTCGCCTTTCTTGCGCTTGACGAAGAGATCGGTGGCTTCGCGGGCGTCCTTGGGCAGCACATCGGCGTTCTTGTAGACGCCGGTGATGAACTTGCGGGCGTCGGCTTCGCTGCCACCGTTTTCAGTGATCGCGCCCCAGAGGGCCACGAAGTTCCAGCGGGCACCGCCTGAGGTCTTGGGATTGGCGGCAACCACATCAATATTGGGGTTGTCGAGGTCCTGCCAGGTCTTGATCTTCTTGGGATTGCCCGGGCGCACGAACACGGCCACGGTGGAGTGGATGGGGGTGGAGCCGTTGGGATTCTCCTTCTCCCAGCCGGGTTGAATCAGGCCCGCCTGCTGGATTTTGTTGATGTCTGAGGCCATCGCCAGGCTGACGATGTCGGCTTCGAGGCCATCGATCACGGCGCGGGTCTGGCTGCCAGAGCCGCCGTAGCTGCCGCGGAAGGTGACCGTCTGGCCGGTCTTCTTCTTCCAGTCGTCGGCAAACAGCGTGAAGATCTTGTCGTAGGAGTCTTTGGTCACCGCGTAGGAGACCAGGGTCAGGCTCACGGGTTGGGGCGGTTGCTGGGCCTGGACCAGCGTGGTGCCCAGGGAGGTCACGGTACTGATGGCCACGGGCAGGCCGACAAGGCCAGCCGCCA
>Ga0172372_10007329_pt1 | contig 14836 bp, 10 predicted proteins | sample LakKiv5m_2_FD_114544 | JGI IMG/M metagenome (GOLD analysis project Ga0172372, IMG submission 114544) | Freshwater microbial communities from Kabuno Bay, South-Kivu, Congo - kab_092012_9.5m | ecosystem: Environmental > Aquatic > Freshwater > Lake | place: Democratic Republic of the Congo...
GTTCGGCTTCTAATTGTCCGCTTACCGTTAAGTGAGCGGCTTTACCAAAGAAGTCTTCTTTGTGATTGATACTTCCGTCTTCGTTGCGGGGAATATTATTTAAATCGAAATTCGTTACACTGAACATTTCTCCGGCGCCTTCTGCGTCGGAACCAGTGATAATTGGACTGTGGAGGTTAACGAATCCGTTTTGATTGAAGTAGTTGTGAATAGCGAAGCTCAATTGGTGGCGCAAGCGAAATACTGCGCTGAATGTTGAGGTTCTAAAACGTAAATGTGCTTTCTCACGAAGGAATTCCAAGCTGTGCTTTTTCATTTGGATTGGAAATTCATTGGGGTCACAATCGCCCAAAATTTCAATCTGCGAAGCAACTAATTCAACGGCTTGTCCTTTTCCTAAACTTTCTGCAATAGTTCCAGTAGCCGCAATAGAGGTTCCTGTATAAAGGCGTTTAGCGTCGCTTTCATTCAACGAATTGGCATTGACAACTACTTGTAAATTAGAAATGCATGAACCGTCATTGAGTGCAATGAATTGTTCGTTGCGGAACGTGCGAACCCAACCTTGAACGGTAAGGGTTGTTCCTACAGGCGTTTGAGCTAAAATTTCTTTGATTGTCATGGTTGAATGAAATGAGCTGCAAATATAGCTCAGAGCATTCGTAGAACATTACTTTTGGTCAGATTCCACTTGACCGTCGCGAATGCGAACAATGCGTTTGGCGCGTTGCGCAATGTCTTCCTCGTGGGTAACAACGACCACCGTATTTCCAGCAGCATGAATTTCTTCAAACAAATGCATAATTTCCTCGCTTGTTTTGGTGTCGAGGTTCCCTGTTGGCTCGTCGGCTAGGATTAAACTTGGGCGGTTCACCAAAGCGCGGGCAACAGCCACACGCTGACGCTGTCCGCCCGAGAGTTCATTGGGCTTGTGGTGCATGCGGTCAAGCAAACCTACTTGTTCAAGGACTTCTTCGGCTCTTTTCAAGCGATCTGCTTCGCTAACCCCAGCGTAAATAAGGGGAAGAGCCACATTTTGAAGAGCGGTTAAACGAGGTAGCAGGTTGAATGTTTGAAAAACGAATCCAATTTCTTTGTTTCGTATGGTAGCCAGTTCATTTTCCGAAAGTTGAGCTACATCTGGACCATTCAAGTGATAACTTCCAGAACTGGGCTGGTCAAGGCATCCTATAATGTTCATTAGGGTTGATTTCCCCGAGCCCGAAGGCCCCATTAAAGCCACGTATTCATTGCGATTAATGGCCAAATCTATGCCGTTGAGAGCCTTTACAGTTTGGCTACCAACAGTGTATATTTTGGCTATGTTTTCGAGGTGAATCAACGCTGGCATAGGGCAAAGCTATTACGAATTTGTATCTTTGAAAAAAATAGGGCAACTTTTTCCGAGACTTGTCCGTCATTATTATAGAAAATTACAATATGAAGGTTCTATTTACTTCTTTTTTGGTTCTGCTTAGTGTTGCGCTTCTTGCTCAGCCTGCCGTTACCTATGTTACAGCTGACCAAGCTGTTCAGACCTTATTGGGTCCTGGTGTTACCTATTCAAATGCCACCTTTACAGGCTATGATGTACAGTTGGGTTCTATGACCAACATGACTGGACCGGCTTTTCAAATTACCGATGGAATTGTAATCGGCTGCTCAGATGCGCAAGATGTTGTTCCAAATTATTTCGGTACTTTTCTTCCTACCAATATTAATGGTGACCCGGATTTGTTAAGTGTTGCGAATTCTGTTCCGCCGCTTATCGGGCAATCGTTTTCGGTAGGATCAGTAAATAATATTGCAGCCTTAGAATTCGATTTCGTGGCAGTAGGAACTGAATTAAATTTCAATTTCATCTTCGGATCAGACGAGTATTTGACTTATGTAAACACCACATACAATGATGTGTTTGCTTTCTTTCTAAGTGGCCCGGGTATTACTGGGTCGTACGCAGCACCAGCGGCTTTTCCAAATGGTGCTGTGAACATTGCCGTTGTACCGAATTCATCTCCTGAATTGCCGATTACCATTTCTTCAGTAAACAACGTGTTGAATGCGCCGTATTATCAAGATAACCAAGGCCAAGCGAATGCACCTATTCAATTGAATGGATTTACTACGAAACTTACTGCTACTCATCCGTTGGAATGCGGAGGAACCTATCACATTAAATTGGCTATCGCTAACGGTAGTGACCAAGCTTTGAAATCTGACGTTATCATTGAAGCAGGTAGTTTCAACATTGCCAACAATTTAATTCAATCGGTTGCCGTAACTAATCCCGGTATTGCTCCAATTCCAGGTTTCCCACAAAATGCTATTCAGGAAGGAGACAATTGCTATAATGGTCAATTTATCATTACTCCTCCTGCATGTCTTGCAGAGGCTGACACCATTCAATTGTTGTTCTCTGGTGATGCTCAATATGGAGTGGACTACTCTACCAATGGCGTAACTGAGATGATACTTGAATCAGGAATCCCAGATACGTTGTTTTTATCTGCTTCGGTGGATAATCAGGTGGAGGGAAATAACACCGTTAGCTTCGGAGGAGTAACCTATGGATACGAGACTATTCAGATTAGTTTCGTTTACACAGATATTGTAACCGGTGAATTAGATACTGCCTATGCCAACATGATGATTGTCGATTATGATCCGATCAACATCAATCAGATGGCCGATATTACAAACCTTTGTCCAGGCGCAGTATTTATTAGTAATGTAGCCGCAAATATGACTGGCGGTGTTCCCAACTACCAATACCAATGGGAAGCAGTCAATGGTCAAACACTGGGCACGAATTCAACGCAATTGTTCCAATCAGGAATGGCAGGACAATATATGGTGACTGTAGTTGATTATTGTGGAACACGTGATTCTTCAATTTTTAATCTAACTGAGCCGCCAGCTATTTCTTTTGCTGGGCCACAAGATTTGTGTACAGGTGTTGAATCGGAAATTTTGGTTTCAGGTGGATTACAGCCATACAGTTTCGATTACAATGCGGGTTCTATTTCAATGAACACCCTAACCAATACGTTTACCGGCAATACCAACGACGTCACTGCTATTACTATAACAGATGCATGTAATCAATCACAGATTATTCCTGTGATTTTAACTATTTGCGATACACAAGAGCCTAATATCATCACTGCTAACAATGACGGACTTAACGAGGCCTTCATCATCAAAGGTTTAGAGACTTTCCCTAACAGCCAAGTGCGTATTTTCAACCGCTGGGGTGACATGTTGTATGAATCATACAATTATGATAACAACAATCCTTGGAAACCGACCGATGTAGAAGACGGAGTTTATTTCTGGACATTAAATCGTGCAGATGGAGTGAACCGTGAAGGGTTCTTCCACGTAAAACGTTAATTCAAGCGAAAGCTTAACCCAATAAGGAAACCCCAGACATTGTTTGGGGTTTTTCTATGCCCATAAGTTCCAAAATGGTCGGTGCCACATCGGCTAATTTACCATTGTGAATGGTAGAAGTAGGTGAGCCTAAAATCCAAACTGGAACCGGATTGGTTGTGTGGGCAGTATTCGGTGTGCCGTCTTCATTGATAGCACAATCGGCATTTCCATGGTCGGCAATAACGATAAGCGAATAGCCCAGACTTTGAGCCGTACTTGCTACTTTTTCTAGACAAGCATCAGTCGTTTCAATAGCTTTAACAATCGCAGGGAATACGCCTGTGTGTCCGACCATATCCGGATTAGCGAAATTCAAACAGAAAAAGTCTGGTTGTTTTTCGTTTAGAAAATTCGTGCATTTCTCAGCAATTTCTGCTGCACTCATTTCAGGTTGTAAGTCGTAGGTGGCTACTTTTGGAGAAGGGACCATAATGCGCTCTTCGCCTTGGAAAGGCTCTTCCCGTCCGCCGTTGAAGAAGAAAGTAACGTGTGGATATTTTTCCGTTTCCGCAATTCGTAGCTGTGTTTTTCCTGCTTTCGAAACAGTTTCTCCTAACGTGTTTTCTAAATTATCTTTTTCGAAAACAACATGCACGCCCTTGAATGAATCGTCGTATCGAGTTAAAGTCACATAATACAACGGAAGGATTTTCATTCCGAAATCTGGAAAATCTTGTTGGGTCAGGGCTAGGGTAATTTCTCGGCAACGGTCGGTTCTGAAGTTGAAACAAATCACCACGTCATCAGCGGCAATAGGTGCGAAGTCAGAATGAATGACAACGGGCTCAATGAACTCGTCGGTAATCTGATTGGCATAAGAATTACGAACCGCATCGAGAGCCGATTCGGCTGATGCGCCTATACCTTGGGTGAATAAGTCGTAGGCTTTCTTCACACGTTCCCAGCGCTTATCGCGGTCCATAGCGAAATAGCGTCCAATGACCGAAGCAATTTTCGCTTTTTTGTTTTCGCAGTGGTTAGCCAACTCAGCAATAAAACCTTCGCCACTCTTCGGATCGCAATCGCGCCCGTCGGTAATGGCATGCACGAAGGAAGGAAGCTCATGTTCTTCACACAAATCAATAAGTGCCTTCAAATGATTGATGTGCGAATGCACACCGCCGTTGCTGACTAAGCCCACAAAGTGGATGTTTTTTTTCTGCTCTTTGGCATAAGCCAAGGCTTTTTGTAGGACTTCAATTCCGCCCAGCTCATTGTTTTTTATAGCGAGGTGAATTTTTACCAAATCTTGATAGACTACTCTGCCGGCACCAATATTCATGTGGCCCACTTCACTGTTTCCCATTTGACCTTCCGGTAGTCCAACGAATTCTCCGTCGGTGCGCAAGGTGGCATGAGGAGCTCGAGCATTCAACTGATGTGCAAAGGGTGTTTTCGCGTTGAATATCGCGTTTGAATTATCGTTTCTTCCGATTCCCCATCCGTCAAGGATGATAAGACCTACTTTTTTTGTCATGACTTAAATATTAAAACAAAGCGCGAACCTTTCGTGGTGTTGTCAAGTACCTGAACGGATGCGTTAAGTTGATTGCAAATTTCTTTTACTATGAATAATCCCAGGCCTGTGCCTTTTGAAACACGCCTGTTTTCATCGCCTAGACGATAAAATTTATTAAACACCAACGATTTTTCTTCATCGGGAATTCCTATTCCTTCATCACTCACCTCAATTACAGGAAAGCCATTTCTAAGGAATAAATTTACTTCAATGGAAGTGTCTGTTGGACTGTATTTATGTGCGTTTTCAATTAGGTTGGAAACAGCACTTGCCAAAAGGTCTTCGTCGCTATTCCAATGAATATTTCTCTCGAGGTTGGCTACTATGTTTCGGGAAGGATGAAGTAATTCAAATCGACGAATTAGTTGGTCGAGTGTCCAGGTTAAATCAATATCAGTAGAACTAATATGAACCGCGTTGTTTTCTATTTGTGTGGCCAAAAGCACGTTGTTCACCAGGGTATTCAGTCTATTGGCTTCTTTTTCAATGTCGGAATGAATCTTCTTTTGCTGCTCGGGTGAAAGACTTCGATTGATAAGGGTTTGCGAATTCAATTTGATGGCAGCCACCGGAGTTTTTAATTCATGCGTAACAGCTAGCAGAAATGTTTTTTCTTTTTGTGCGGCTTGCAAATCGCGCCACACATTTTTTCGAATCCACCAAAATCCAATTGCCAGGAAAGCCAGGAATACGAGGCCTTCCCCCATAATCATATACACCTTCGAAGCCAATGCGTGTGGAGGAACAGCAACACCGTTGTTGACCTGATTTTGCAAATTCAATTTGTGAAGACGAAACAATTGAAATCCCCACCACATGAGCTGAAAGACTAGGTAGGCTCCCATGATGTATAGCACTGCGATAAGTCGTTTCTTATTTCGAATGGATTTCACCTTACAAAGTTACGTTGGCTGCGTAGATATTGTCCTTAATGACTGATGAATATTTTAATAGGAAATTGATATTTATGTGAAATAAAGATTGCACTTTTGCTTTATGCGTATGCTAATGCGGTATATACTTATTTTTTTACTTGTTTTTTTTGGATTTCAATCGAACGCCCAACGCGTAGGAGTGGTATTAAGCGGTGGCGGAGCTACAGCGATGGCGCATATCGGATTCCTTAGAACGCTGGAAGAGCATAATATTCCTATTGATTATATTGCTGGAACCAGCATGGGGGCTGTTATTGCGGCCTTTTATGCTTCAGGTTATTCCATAGATGAAATGGAAGCCATTTGTACCTCAAAGGAATTCGTAATGATGTCGGAAGGACAATTGCCCGAAGAGTTGAAATTTTATTATTTGAATGACGACCCCAATGCGGCGTTGGTGAATTTGAAATATTCTGGAGGCGAACATTTATCGAATGCCATTCCAACCAACTTGATTGATCCTTCTTATGTCGATTGGTTTCATATGCAGTCACTGAGTTCTGCCAATGCACTTGCACGTGAGAATTTCGATAGCTTGTTCGTCCCTTTTCGATGCGTGGCAGCCGATGTAACCAACCAACGACAAATTGTTTTTAAATCTGGTCCACTGAATGAAGCTGTGCGTGCTTCTTCCACCTATCCTTTTTATATCCCACCCCGAAAAGTGAATGGCGATTTGCTATACGATGGCGGCATCTACAATAATTTCCCTGTCGATGTTATGTATCGTGAATTTATGCCGGATGTAATTTTAGGTAGTGATGTTTCGGGGGGAAATAAATCGCCTGATCCAGATAATCTAATCTCTCAACTTCGTGCGCTAATCATTACACGAAGTGAACAAGACATTCCTTGTCCAGAGTTGTTTGTCATTCATCCGAATGTTCAAGGGGTTTCCACCTTTGATTTTGAAAAAGCATCTGTAGCTATTCAAACGGGTGCCCAGGAAACGAATAGTCACATTTCGGAAATTGAGAGCCTAATCACACGTCGTGTGGAACGAAGCGAGGTGGAAGCGCGAAGGTCTGCTTTTCGAAAGAAGTGTCCCGTAATTGAGGTAGATGAAATACAGCTTGAAGGCATTGGACGCGGACAAAAAGCCTATATCAATGAGCTATTGGGTAAGAAGAAGGAGGGACAGTTTTCGTTGGAAGAAATGCGAAAGTCTTATTTCCGAGTGATAGCTGACGATGGTATTCAAGGTATTTATCCCATTGCGAAATACAAGCCTGCAACAAATTCTTTTTTGCTGAAGCTAGATGTGAAGAAGGAAAAGGATTTGTTTGTTTCATTCGGAGGGAATTTCAGTTCGCGAAACATAAGTACGGGATTTGTAGATTTTAAATACCATCTATTTGGACGTGTTAACACTTCCTTAGAATTGAACTCGTATTACGGACGCTATTACGCATCGCTTATGTTTAAGGCCCGTTGGCGTTTTAATTTATTTAATCTGCCCTTATCAACAGAGCTTAGCTATGTTCAGAATAGATATGATTATTACAAGAGCTTAGCAACGTATTTTGAAGATTTAAAACCATCTTATGTTTTATTGAATGAACGCTTCGGACAGTACTCGTTGTTAAGTCCGGCTGGAAGAAGAGGTAAAATTCGATTCGATGAGATTTATACCTATCAATTCGACCGTTACTACCAAACAAAGAATTTCCTGAGTACAGATACGGCAGATATGACTCAATTTGAAGCCGTGATTTCGCGTCTGTCGTACGAGCGAAATACACTCAATCGCATTCAGTATGCAAGTTCAGGAACACTTGTCCGTTTGTCTGCTAAAGGAGTTTGGGGTTGGGAGAACACCATTCCAGGATCTACTAGTTTGAACAGAGATACTACTCACACTTTTCATTCTTGGTACACCGTGCGTGGGTATTACGAGAATTATTTCTTGCAGCTTAAGCGTTTCACTTTGGGCGGAAGAGCTGAAGGGGTATATTCCAGTTTGCCGCGCTTTCAAAACTATGTGGCTACCGTGTTGAATAGTCCAACTCTCACATCGTTTCAAGAATTTCAAACCTTGTATCTGCCTACGTATCGATCGCCTGCATTTGTTAGCATGTCCTTTTCCGGAATACTGCATGTAAGTAAAAAAGTAGATTTAAGAACCGATTGGTACGCGTTTCATCCGTTCTATCGAATTGAAAAAGGTGTAGATGGAAGTGCAGAGTACATTAAAGATTATAAATCCTACACCCTTGCTAGTGCTTCCGTTATTTTTCATTCTCCGATTGGTCCAGCAAGTATCTCGGCCAATTACTATGAAATGAAGGAGAATCCGTGGAGCATTCTTTTTAACTTGGGATTGGTCATTTCCAATCCTTCTCCTAGGAATTAATTGGCAGAACTGCCGTATTTTCGTGGCCTAGCTATGAGTAAAATAAAATTTGCGGTTATTGGTGCTGGTCATATTGGAAAGCGCCATGCAGAGATGGTAGTTCGAAATGAAGCTACTGAGTTGGTTGCCATGTGTGATGTTCGCACCAAAGAAGAATGTGCTGTTACCTACGATGTGCCGTTCTATTCAGATGTGCAAGCCATGTTGGATAAGGAAGATATTGATGTGGTTTGTGTTTGTACTCCAAACGGACTTCACGCCGATCAGGCCTTACAGGTTTTAAAAAGCCGCAGGCATGTCGTGGTAGAAAAGCCCATGTCTTTAACCAAGGCCGATGGAGAGAAAATTATTTTTGAAGCTCTTCGCGTCAACAAGCAAGTTTTTTGTGTGATGCAAAATCGTTACAGTCCGCCTAGCGTATGGATGAAAGACTTGGTAGAGTCGGGCAAATTGGGCAAAATCTTTATGGTGAATATTGATTTGTTCTGGAACCGCGACGATCGTTACTACAAGGCAGGTGGATGGCAAGGTGTGAAAGCCCTAGACGGCGGAACCTTGTTCACGCAGTTTTCCCACTTCATCGATATCATGTATTGGCTATTTGGTGATATTTCAAATATTCAAGCGCGTTTGCGCGATTTCAATCATAATCATTCAACCGAGTTTGAAGACTCTGGTGTGGTGTTGTTCGATTTTGTAGAAGGTGGAATGGGCTCTATCAATTTCTCTACTGCAGTGCACGACACCAACTATGAAAGTTCGTTAACGGTTGTCGCCGAAAATGGAACTATTAAAATCGGTGGACAATACATGAATGAAGTGGCTTATTGCCATGTGAAGGATTATACCATGCCGGAATTACCGGAGGGAAATCCTGCGAACGATTACGGCCTTTACAAGGGCAGTGCTGCCAACCACGTTTACATTATTCAAAACGTTGTGGAATCGTTGCAAGGTGTTTCAAATATTACAACCAATGCCTTAGAAGGATTGAAAGTGGTGGATATTATCGAGCGTATTTACGAGGCAGGTAATAAACAAGCTTAATGACTGAAACAGGCAAAAAGAAATCGGTTACTGATTTTCTGAAAGCCGAATACATTCGGAATGTAGCGACGCTTATGATTGGTACCGTGGCTGGTCAGGCGTTAGTCTTTTTGCTTAGCCCTATTGTTTTTAGATTATTCACTCCGGAAGAAATTACCTCTTTAGAGCAAGTGACTATGATGATTACCGTTTTGTCGGTAGTGGTTACAGGCAAGTATGAATTTGCTATCATGCATCCGCGCGAAAAGTCAGATGCGATTCACTTGGTGGCGTTGACCCTTTTGGTTTCATTGGGTGTGAGTGCTTTGCTATTGCTAGTGGCTCTGTTATTTAATCACCGAATTGCTGAAGAATATGGCAATCCTAAGCTTGCGGGTTATTTGTGGACAGTTCCTGTCGCCTTGTTTTTTACCGGTGTTTTCAATGCATTTAATTATTGGTTTTCGCGAACCAAAGAATACAAAGTAGCTGCGCGTAGTAAGTTATACTCAGCAGTAGCCGCTGAACCTTTGAAAATAGGATTTGGATATTTGTCGTGGGGAACTGCGGGTCTGATGCTTGCCAATACCTTGGGGACATTCATCGCGGCATTGCAAGCCTATTGGGTTTTTGTGAAGTCGCAACCCAAAGAATTGTTTCGTGTTTCGAAACAACGTATGAAAGAGTTAGCTGTGCTGCACAAAGATTATCCCTTGTTTTCTATTTGGGGAAGCGTTTTGAATCGTATTGCCCAATGGGCACACGTGGGCATCTTTACAGCTTATTTTGGACTGGTGGGTGTTGGGTTAATGGCACTAAGTAGAAGAGTCTTATTCGCTCCGTTGAATGTGTTAAGCAATTCATACAGCCAGGTGTTTTTTCAGCGTATTTCTGAAATTGAAGATGCCCGCGAATTGAGGAGTTTGTATTACAAATCGCTCTTTCGTTTTTTACTTTTCAGCGGAGCCATGGTGGTGCTAATTCAGGCGTTACCAAATTCTACCACGGCTGTTTTATTTGGCGAACAATGGGTTTACGCTATTCATTATTTGAAAGTACTTAGCTTTTGGTTTGCATTGAATTTTGTGACAAGCAATTTGGCGACGATTACCTACCGCATTCAGATGCAACGCGCCGGATTTTTTCTCGATGCATTTCACTTTGTTTTGGTGTTAGCTTCTGTCTATTACGCCCATTGGCGCGGAATGAATGAATGGCAGGCAACTCAAATATTGGTGTTAGCTAAAGTGATTTATTTCTCCATCAATATTTTGGTGGTGGTGGCCTTTTTAGAACGCTATGTTAAACGTCAATCACATGCAAGCGTATGACGGTGAAGCTCATAGATCCGAAACTTTCTATGCTTGCGCAGAGCGCTTGGATTGGCTTATACGACGAGCGTCTTCGCGTGATGCGTTTTGAAGAAGAAGTGGTCTTGGCTGAGATGTTTGTGTATGAAACAAACAAAATGGGCTATCGCACTCTCATTACGCCACCCTTCATGCCCAATACCCATTTGGTGAATTTTAAAGGTGTTGATTTTGGTGAATTGGTGCGTGCATTGGAAGGGTTTTGTCACCATGGTAACTGGTCTTACGTGAAGTTCGATTTTCCAATAGGTAATCAACTTGCTGCAGGATTTCCAACTACATTTAATGTGCATCAGAAATATACCTATCGCTTGAATTCACTAATTAACTGGAGAGATGGGGCCACTTCAAAGCTGCGCAACGACATCAATAAGCTAGATCGTTATTCTTTTTCTGTATCTAACCAATTGCCTAAGCACATTGATTTTTTCCTTGCCAAATTGAAAACGGTAGGATTTTCGGAATTGGAAATTATGCAGCGCACAAGTCAAGCGGAAGGATTTTATTTTGTGGAAGAAGCTACTGGGAAATTTGTGGCTTGTTGTTTACAGGAAGAAGGCGTGGTGTATTATTTGGCTGCGGCGAATGAAAAATCAGACAGGACCGTTGCCACATGCGGATTGGCCTATTGTATAGATGAAGCACATCGAAGAGGTGTTAAAATTTTTGATTTTGAAGGAAGTATGATTCCTGGTGTGGAAGCGTATTTCAAGAAATTTGGTGGGGATCGGACGTACTACCTTTCGATGTCTATGGGAAAGGGTTGGAAATACCGATTAAGAAACTGGATTAGGAGATAAAAAAAAAGACCGCAACTGCGGTCTTTTTCATTCCAGAAGGAAATTTTTTATTGAGTGATTTGCTTGTAAGTCACTTGGTATTCTTTGTCATCGCTGAACCAATTGTTGCCGTATTCAATCCATTTTTGAGCTTCTGAATTTGAAGCAGCAGAGTTTAGCATTTCAGCGTGATAGATGAGGGCATATTTCAAAAACTTCATTTGGTCTTCGTTATCTACTGAGCAAGATTTCTCTTGTAGAAGCTTTTCAGCTTTCGCGTAAAGACCATCGATGATTTTGTCTGTTTTTCCTTTTTTAGCACCCTGAAGTGACTCGGCCATCATGATTAGCGCGCCCGCGTCGTTCGGATCCCATTTGGTCATGTGTTCGTAATAAGCTTTGCAGCTATTCCATTTTTTATTGTCTAAATCGGTTTCCGCTAAAGCTGTAACTGTGGTTCTCAGTTTTACGAAGTAATCTTCGTGTTCTGGGTAGTACTGACGGTTTTTGTCTTTGGTGATGTACTTCGAAGCATACTTGAAGCATTCTTTCTGAGCGGTTGGAAAGCGTTCGGAAAACTCGCTACGTTGCGACATTTCATAGTAGCAGCGGCTCATAAAAAGATAAGGAAGCGCGTCTTTTGAAGTTTTGTCGTTCAGCGTGTATTTCTCTGACTTTTCTAAGCACTTCTCATATTTTCCATCTACGAAAAGGGCAAGAAGATCGTCGTATTTCTGTTGTGCGGATGCCGTTAAAGAAAGGCTCGCTAAAAGGGCAATAAGTAGGTGCTTCATAATTTGTTTTTCGCGTTTTTTCAAAATCAATGCCTAATGTACGCACTCTCTCATTCTTAACCAAATTGTACCCCCAACTTAGGAGTGTAAGAATTGGGAATTTATGTCGATTTGGGGGCTGTTTAACCCTTTGGCTTTATTACCTTCGCAACACTTTGAATTTAGGGATGATGAAACATATACTTACTGGACTTACCTTTTTGTTTATTGGATTGACGGCATTTTCACAAGATGCTACCATCCGTGGATTTGTGAAGAGCAAGGAAAAAGGCGAGCCCATTTTAATGGTTGTGGTTGGATTGGAAGGTACTGCTGTGTCGTCTACTACCGATGACAACGGTTATTTCAGTTTATCTAAACTAACACCCGGAACTTACACCTTGGTGGCTCGTGCAATGAACTACGAAGAGTACAAAGAGACAGTCGAAGTGGGGAAGGGACAGATTTTAAATAAGTCTATTTTCTTAGTACACGTTTCTAAAGAGTTAGGAACCATTGAAATTTCTTCAACAAGACAAGATCAGATTAACAACGTAAACATCAGTTCTGAGACCTTACGTCCGAAGGATTTCAACCGTGTACCAACGGTGGGTGGAACCAAGGATATTGTTCAAGTACTTACCACCTTACCCGGATTCATTAGTACGGGTGACCAAGGTGGACAGGTTTTCGTTCGTGGTGGTAGTCCGGTGCAAAACAAAGTGCTTCTAGACGGGATGATTGTTTACAATCCGTTTCACAGTATTGGATTGTTTTCGGTGTTCGATACAGATATTATTTCGAATGCCGATGTGTACACCGGAGGATTCGGTGCGCAATTCGGAGGAAGAATTTCGTCGGTAATTGATATCAATACCCGCGACGGTAATAAGAAATCGCACGACGGAAAGATTGGGTTTTCACCTTTCGGTGCGAAGGTTCAGTTGGAAGGTCCGCTTAAAAAACTGAACGCCAAAGGTGCTGGTATCTCGTATATCTTCTCAATGAAGAATAGCTATTTAGACAAGTCTTCACCGAAGTTATATCCGTATGTAAACAGTGGCAACGGACTTCCATTCAACTACTCTGATTATTACGGAAAGATTTCTATTGGCGGAAATAACGGAAGCAAGTTCAACGTGTTTGGATTTTCGTTCAACGACCAAGTAAGTAAGTATTTGTCTCTTTCTAAATTGGCTTGGCGCAACAACGGATTCGGTTCGAATTTCGTGGTAGCACCTCAGACATCACCTGTACTTATCAATGGTAATTTCGCTTGGAGCAGTTACGATATTGTTTTGCAAGAGCAGAATGTAGCAGACCGTAAGAGTGGTATTTCATCGTTCAATTTTGGATTGGATTTCAATTATTCAATTGGAAAGGATGCGATTAAATATGGGGTTGAGGTAGTGGGTTTCAGCACCTATTTCAACACCTTCAACGCATTGGGTGTAAAAACAGATATTGCACAGAATACCACAGAGCTGAACGGGTTTGTTTCTTACAAATTCAATCGCAAGAAATTCATTATCGAACCTGGTTTCCGCATGCAGTATTACAGTGCCTTATCTGCGGTATCTCCTGAGCCTCGCTTGGGTGTGAAGTTCAAAGCAACAGAGCGTTTGCGTTTGAAGTTGGCTGCAGGACTTTACTCTCAGAACTTAATGGCTACGAATAGTGACCGTGATGTGGTGAATTTGTTCTACGGATTTTTGGCTTCACCAGATGAAGTGCAAAACACCTTTACCCAACCGAATGGAACGGTTCGTAACATTAACAACTCGATGCAAAAAGCATCGCATGTTATTTTCGGATTTGAATTCGATATTACTGATGAGTTGAACTTGAACGTGGAAGGGTATTACAGAAACTTTAAACAAGTTACCAATACCAATCGCAATAAGATATTCCCTGATGACCAAGACAATCAAGACAAGCCAGAATTGTTACGCAAAGATTTCATTGTGGAAAGTGGTTTTGCTGTGGGTGCCGATTTTGTGTTGAAGTATGCTACCAAGCATTCGAGTGTGAACTTGGTTTACTCGTTAATGAATGTAGATCGTTGGGATGGATTGCGTTGGTATGATCCGGTGTTCGACAGAAGACACAATGTGAATTTTGTAGCGTCTCATGCTTTTGGAAAGGATCGCACTTGGGAATTCAGTGCGCGCTGGAACTTAGGAAGTGGCTTGCCATTCACACAGACGCAAGGCGTTTACGAACCATTGAATTTATCTGGTGGAATTTCTACCGATTACATTGTTTCGAACTCTTCAACGTTGGGCATTCAGTATGCGCCCTTGAATCAAGGTCGTTTACCTTGGTATCATCGTTTGGACGTGAACCTACGTAAGACCAGCAAGTTTGAAAATGCTAGTCTAGAATATAATTTGGGTGTAACCAATGCGTATAATCGCGCTAACGTGTTTTACATCGACCGCGTTACTTCGAAGCGAGTGGATCAACTTCCATTCTTGCCTTCGTTTGGAATAGAATTGTCGTTTTAAAAGAAAAGCCCCGAAATGGACAGCCCCCAAAAAGTTAGACACTTATTGGGGGCTTTTTTATGTCACAACGAAAAAAATATACACTCGCATTCAAGCTTCAATGTATTGAGGCACACACAAAATCGGGATTGTCAGATAA
>Ga0172372_10007331_pt1 | contig 14832 bp, 9 predicted proteins | sample LakKiv5m_2_FD_114544 | JGI IMG/M metagenome (GOLD analysis project Ga0172372, IMG submission 114544) | Freshwater microbial communities from Kabuno Bay, South-Kivu, Congo - kab_092012_9.5m | ecosystem: Environmental > Aquatic > Freshwater > Lake | place: Democratic Republic of the Congo...
CCCCGTTGTCCGCATTGCCGGCGACCGTGTAGACCTGTTCCTTGGTTTGTCCCTGCTCGACCCAACCCTTGATGATTTGCACCTGTTGCAGCGGCGTGCCGATATAATCGTCCATCCAAGCGGCGGCGATGAAAGTAGGGGCTTTGCGCGTCGGGCGGGTCGGCAAGTCGCCGCCCATCGGTACGCCTTGCGCATAGCCCTTGGCCACGAATTGGGTTCCGCAGTCCTCGGGTTTGAAATTCCAGCCGCCGAAAAAGCGCACGGTGGGGCGCGTGCCGCTGGTGCCGTAGGTTTCCTTGCGCTTGAGCGCCTCGAAGATCGCGTCGCGCGAGTTTTCCTCGGCCCAGGCCACGGCGACACCGCCGGAACCGTTCTGGATGTCGGTGGACGATTGCACCGGGATCGCATCCTGGATGCCCAAGTGTCCGCCGAAACGCTGGTCTTCGACGTTGAAGGACGGGTTACCGTTATGGGAGTCGGTGGCGGCGATGATGCCGAGTTTGAACGGGTTGGCGCCGAGTTGCTCGCCGAGCAACAGACCATCCTTGAGAACGTTGCGGACATAACTGCGCTCGTTATAGCCGGACGGCGCCGTCGCATTGCCGCCGCTGGTGGCGCCCGCGGCGGCTAAAACGCCGGTGCTGTCCAGCAATTCGAAATCGCAATTTTCATCCTCGGTATCCACACCGGCGGAAAAGCGCGGATCCCAGCGGCATTCGCTGCTGCCCTTGTCTTGGTAGATTTCGACTAAGGGTTCGAAGAATTGGCGTTCGCGCGCGAACGCCCGGCTCTTGGGCGTGAAGAACAGCGGCGGAATGATCTGCACCGGGCTTTGTCCGCCCGGCAGGCCGCCGCCCAGGTTGGAGTTATGGGGAATCGTCAGCACATCGCAGCCGTTGCCTGCATCGAGACATTGTTCGCGCAGTCCCGTCCACAGTTTTTGAATATCCGGCCCGCCCCTGACAATTTGTTTCGGTGCTACGGTCTTCGGATCGAGATTGACTTCCCTGGCAAGATCGATCGCGGTGATCGGGCGCGGCACGACCCGGTCATTACGGAAAATGACGTTGCGATGCCAGTTTACGCCCGCCGGCGTCGAGGTCATTTCGTAGGCAATGAAGCTCGTGAACGTGCATTCGGAACTGCGGTCGTAGGCGTCCTCGGCGGCCTGCTGCATTTCGTCCCAGACCCGCTGCTCGCTGGCGATGCAATCCGCCTCGCCGTTTACGCACATCGGCATGCGCGTGTTCAAGGAACTCGGGCCGTTATTGGGCAGGGCCGCCAGGTTAAAGAAGGAATTGGCCGTATTTCGCTGCACCGCGCCGGGAAAAATGCCCGGCTGCCACCAGAAGCCCCTGAGCAACTGGCACTCGTAGGAGAAATAGCCGGCGAGACTCGGATCTAGGCTTTTGCACACGCCCATTTCGCCGAATTGTTCCGAATGGTCGGTCACGGCGGCGAAATCGAGAGGCCTATCCTGCGTGTACACGCGGCTTTCAAAGCCGTTCGGCCCAACCCCCCGGACCTTGCCGCCCTTGGCGAAGCGATAGGCGTCTTTCGGCGTGGTGGGCACAAAGCGGATGCTGGCGTCGAACGACAGCCCGGTGTGCAAATGGGTTTCGCCGAAGAAGGGTTGGCGCAAGGGATCGGCGTTCTTGCAATCCTCGCGCACTTCGGTTCTTTGGAACGCGCCGGCGGACGTGGCGGCCAGGGCCAGTACCAAGGCCGCAGCAGCGGGTCGGATGGCGACGCGTAGCGCCGGTTTTGGGATGGAACAGCGGTTGGGGCGATTAAACATAAAAACCTCCTGGGACATCAATGAATAATTGTTTATTGATATTCTTGATGGGGGTTACCCAAGGCCGGCCTGTTCGAGCTTCGGATGAGCGGTTCGGGCGGAAATGCCGCCGTATTCGACTCTTGTTCGAAGATCTAAAACTTCACTGCCGATAACCGCCAATACCCATATGGATAGGATATGCCCACTCACCGGGGTGAGACTGTACAACACTTCGTTGGATTTGCAACCAATATTTGCGGGACAGTCGCCGTGTAGTCGATCATTTTAGTAACAAGCAAGATTCTTCATCTGTAGAAATGGGATAGGTAACTTGTGCCCGTGGGTAAAAAAGCAGCGGCTGGCTTTTTTATCAGTACTGTTAAGTTAACGTAACCACTCAGCAGTTAAAAAAATGGAACGCAGATAACGTAAGAAAAATCTTATGCTGTCTGGATCATCAGCGTTCCATCGTATTCGCCGGTTGAGTCGCTACATTAACAAAGTGGAACTAAACGCAATAATTAATTGCTGCAGACATTGGTTGTTTTAAAGCTCGAATTCGTTACATTAAGCGTAATGTTGGCATTCGTTATAGCGCCTTTTTTCACCAAGGCGGCCGGTTGCCCTTGCCAGCCCAGGTTGCCGGCTGTGATAAGCGGTGCGGTCTCGATCATAGAGACTTCATTGATATCCGGGCAGCCCGGTACATCGCCGTTTGCATCAAGTTTACCGGCCAAGACATCCAGGTTACCTGCGCCCCAGGACAGGGTTGTTCCGCTTAGCAAGTATCCTGTCGATTGGGTCTTGATAAATCCGCTGTCAATGCCCTGGCCGCCCAGCGTTTTTACCCAAGTGGGCGCCATAGTGGCGTTGAAATGACCATACAGCATATCGACTTGGGGTATTGCCGGTTTGGTGGGATCGATAGAGTCACTCGTTTGTCCGCCGAGCAGGTAATCGCCATTGGCAGACCTGGACAGGCTGGCCGAGTCTACATCCTGGTACTCAAAGCTTTTCGCTGAAGTGACGGCGCCGGCCGAAGAAAGCTGTATTGCGGTGGGATGTGACGATGCGCCAAACGGGATATGCAAGCCTCCCACGTCGATATACAGCGTGGTATTCAGGTTGGCTGTCAAGGTCAATGACTTGTCGGTATTTTCGTTGACATCGGTGATATACATACCCTGATCAGTGCCGGCCGTGTAACTTTTACCCCAGACGTAGCCCAGGCTTGAATTGAGTTTCATCACGAAAAGCGTAGGGTTTTGATCATCCAGGCTGTTTTGGCGATTGCCGTAAACCAGGTAATTGCCGCCGGAAATGGGTTTGATATTGATTGCCGAATTAAGCCCAGTGCCGCCATACTCCTTGAATGAGCCGCTAACCGGCACGCCCAGGTTATTGAGTTGGCCCAGCAGTATCTTGCCGCTGCCGGCATCGGCGGTGTGTATATTGGCTAACAGAATGAATTTAGTGCCCTTGGGAATAAAGGCAACAACGGAGTCGTCATAGCCGTAATGGTATACCTTGCTCCAGCCGGGGATGCCGGTATTGGCGTCGATTTTAGCGAGTATCATGTCCCTTGCTTTGTCGTCCTGGCTGAATGACGTGGTTGACCCGGTAGCCCATAAAACGCCTTGGCTATCCTGGGTAATGAAGAGTTGGTCGTCGCCCTTGCCTTTATAGGTTTTTCTGAATACCGGCGATAGTGCGCCTGTCGTGCGGTTGACGTTATAGATAGCCCAAACGGCATTACCGGGGCCGTCGCTGCTTTGTTGGGTTGTGCCTTGCAGCAAGATGCGTCCGTTGCTTAATTCATTTAGAAAAAAAGTATCATAAGCGCCTGTCGTGACTTTTTTCGTCCATGACGGATTGCCGTTGTTATTTAGCAACGAGAGCAATGCCGATGGTTTAGAGCCGCTGGTTGTAGGCGCGCTGAGCATCGACAGGTAATAGCCGCCTTGCGATGAAGGCATGACGCTGCCGAATTCGCTGTTTTGGGTGCCGTAACTTTTTATCCATTCGGCGTGGGCTGTACCGCCGGCGAATACGGAAATAGCCAGTGCCAGCGCCGATAACGGGATGATGCGTTTTGCTTGTTTCATGAGAACCTCTTGCTATTTGATGAGTTGTCAGGGGCCGCCGCTAATCATAGTTGTTGCAACGCCGGTTTTTTTGCGCGGCCTAGAGGCAAAAACCGTAACCGACACGGATTATAAGGCGCTCTGCCATTCGATTAAAGGCTTTGGTAATAAGTCACAAAGAAAGCGGTATTTGGGAGGCGCTGATGGGCTAAGCATCAGCACTGTTGGCGTCGTGGACGGGATAGTTGCGCTTAAGAATAAGCGGTGCCAATAAATTTGCGGGAGCGGTTTTAATGGAACGCCGATACACAAATCATATGAAAAGTCATTTGCGTCCCATTGCCTGCTTTAACTATTATGAATCTCGGCATACAACGCACGGAATTCATCGCTCAGTTTGTGGCTGGGCAGGTAATGCACCAGCGGTTGCGAGACGGAGTGGGATTCCCGGACTTTAACGGAAGGCGAAATCATCGCGGCAAGCACAGGAAGCCCTTCGGCAATCAGTTCTTCAACCAGTTGCCGCGGCAGGTTCGCCTGCTTTTGGTATTGGTTGACAATAATGCCTTCAATTTCAAGCGCCTGGTTATGGTCGGCCTTGACTTCGGTGACGGCCTGCATCAGCGTATATAAGGCTTCCCTCGCGAAGGTGTCACAGTCAAAAGGGATCAGGCATTTTTCGGCGGCGATTAATGCGGATTGACTGTAGAAGTTTAAAATCGGCGGCGTGTCGATGTAGATATTGTCGAAACCTTGCAGTTTTTCTAATGCTTCTTTTAATTTAAAGATTTTAAAACGCGATTCCAGGCGGCCCTGCAAGGGTTCCAGTTCAGGATGTGACGGCAGTACAAAGAGGTTAGGGAAAGGCGTTTCATGAATGAGGTTTTCCAGGCCCGAAGCGGCATTATTGCCGCCGAACAGCGACAGGCTCAGGCAGTCTTTAAAAAAGTGGGCAATGGTTTTATCGCTTTCGCCGATTTTAGAGCCGAGCAGGTATTGCGTAGAGTTGCCTTGGATATCGAGGTCAATCACTAAGGTGCGCTTGCCTTCGATTGCGCTGATAGCGGCCAGGTTACAGGTAATCGTTGATTTGCCGACTCCGCCTTTTTGGTTAAAAATCACTCTACGCATAATATTTCCTGCTAAATCTCACGATAACTTTAATGATATTGACTGCGGCATTATAGGTTTTTGGCGGCCAATATCAAATACGGATAAAGGTGTCGGCATGGCACGCAGGGCACTTCGGTATTTCGCTGGGCGTCTTAAAAGCGATTTCCTTACCGCAGGCGTCACAGATAAAGGTGCCGGGGCCGGTGATGTCGCCGCTGTGGTAAGTGTGTTTTTGCGCTAATTGTTCCAGTTTGGCCAGCTCGATGCGGGTTTTGTCGGCGATGCTTAAGAAGGCGTCCAGCGTGAAGTTTTCAATCAGCTCAATATCAAATTTGAACCATTCGGCAAGCGAATGTTTATCGGCTTTTTCGGATAAACCCTGCGCGGCCTGTTCAACGTCGCGTTTGACGAAGCCTGAAACCCGGTCCAGCTCTTCGCTGCTCAAGTCGCTGACTTTGCTGATTTTTTCTTTGGCGATATCCAGTGCGTCGGCAAAAGAATGCAAGGTATCGTCCATCGCTTCGTAGATATGCGCCATAAGGTCGCTATAAGCGTTGATAAGTTTATTTTTATTCATAGTCCAACTCCTGAAATTGACGCTTTAGATTTAAGCCACTGTACGGTATTCTAACGCTTTTGATCGGTAAAAGACGAGAAGGATGCAAGAAATTTATCAGCCGCTCACGATTGAGCATGACGCACAGCAAGCCTGGGATGATGCAGGACTATTTAAGGCTTCGGAATCTTCTACGCAGGCAAAATACTACTGCCTGTCCATGTTTCCCTATCCCAGCGGCAAGTTGCACATGGGCCATGTGCGCAACTACACGATAGGCGATGTCATCAGTCGCTACCAACGTATGCTGGGCAAGAATGTCCTGCAACCGATGGGCTGGGACGCCTTTGGGTTGCCTGCCGAAAATGCCGCGATGCAGAACGGCGTGCATCCCGCCGACTGGACTTACAGCAATATCGATTATATGCGCGACCAGCTTAAACGCCTGGGTTTCGGCTATGATTGGGACAGGGAAATCGCGACCTGCGATCCCGGTTATTACCGTTGGGAGCAATGGTTTTTTATTCGCTTGCTTGAAAAAGGGCTGGTTTATAAAAAGACCGCGCCGGTCAACTGGTGCCCGAATGATATGACCGTGCTGGCGAACGAGCAGGTCATCGACGGTTGCTGCTGGCGTTGCGATACCGCTGTCGAGCGTAAGGAAATCTCGCAATGGTTTCTAAAAATCACCGCCTATGCCGAAGAATTATTGAGCGCGTTGGACACGTTGGATGGTTGGCCGGAACAGGTGAAAACGATGCAGGCCAACTGGATAGGGCGTTCCGAAGGCGTGGAAATGGATTTTGCCGTGCCGGACGCAGCAGAGCCGGTGCGGATTTATACGACGCGCCCCGATACCTTGATGGGCGTGACTTATCTTGCCGTTGCCGCCGAACATCCGTTGGCGTTGAAAGCCGCTGAAAATAACCCCGATATTGCCGAGTTCATTAACGCCTGTAAGGTGATGGAAACCTCGGAAGCGGCGATGGAGACGATGGAAAAGCGCGGCATCGCCTCCGGCATTAACGCCTTGCACCCGATTACCGGCGAGGCGGTGCCGGTCTGGATCGCCAATTTTGTCTTGATGGGTTACGGTACCGGCGCGGTGATGTCGGTGCCGGCGCACGACCAGCGCGATTATGAATTCGCGAAAAAATACGGCATTGCAATCAAACAAGTGATTTTCGCTAAAGACGGCGGCGATGACGACTGCTCGGAGCAGGCTTACACCGCTAAAGGCGTGCTGAAAAATTCCGGCGAATTTGACGGCTTAACATCAGAGCAGGCTTTCGTGAAGATCGCCGAAGCGCTGGAAAAAGACGGCAAAGGCCTGCGCAAAGTCAACTTCCGTTTACGCGACTGGGGCGTGTCGCGTCAGCGCTACTGGGGCGCGCCGATTCCTATCATCTATTGCGATGATTGCGGCACCGTGGCGGTGCCTGACGAGGACCTGCCGGTGACCTTGCCGCGTGATGTCGTGCTGGACGGCTCGCAATCGCCGCTGGTCGCGCACCCGACCTTCTCGAAAACGACCTGCCCGAAATGCGGCAAACCGGCGCGGCGCGAGACCGATACCTTCGATACTTTCATGGAATCGTCCTGGTATTTCGCTCGTTTCGCCTGCAACGATGCCGACAGTATGCTTGATCAGCGCGTCAACCACTGGTTGCCGGTCGATCATTATATCGGCGGTATTGAACACGCCATCCTGCATTTGCTGTACGCGCGTTTTTATACCAAATTGCTGCGCGATGAAGGCTTGCTGGTCGCCGACGAGCCGTTTAAAAAATTGCTGACGCAAGGCATGGTGTTGAAAGACGGCAGTAAAATGTCCAAGTCTAAGGGCAATACCGTCGATCCGCAAGGCTTGATAGACCAGTACGGTGCGGACACGGTGCGATTGTTCATCATGTTTGCAGCCCCTCCCGAGCAGTCGCTGGAATGGTCTGACAGCGGCGTTGAAGGCGCGCACCGGTTCCTGAAGCGGCTGTGGCGGCAGGTGTATTTGCATAGTGAGGCGGGCGGCTCCAGGCTGGTGCTCGATAAACCGTCTTTAACGCAAGAGCAGCAGGCCGTGCGCAGGCAGTTGCACCAGACGATACAGAAAGTCAGCCATGACATGGGCGTGCGCACCATTTTTAATACGGCGATTGCCGCAAATATGGAATTGATCAATACCTTAGCGAAGTTCAGCGATGAGTCCGATAACGGCAAAGCCGTGCGCCAGGAAGTCCTGGACGCCATTGTGCTGATGCTGTCGCCGATTGTGCCGCATATCTGCCACCAGCTATGGCTGGAGCTCGGCCATCGGCAAGCGGTGGCCTTGGTGCAGTGGCCGCAGATGGATGAAAGTGCGTTGGCGCAGGACTCATTGGAGTTGATGGTGCAGGTCAATGGCAAATTGCGCGGTAAAATTGCTGTTCCAGCCGGCGCGTCGGCGGATGACATACAAGCCGTTGCCTTGGCGGATGAACAGGTCAAGCGCTTTATTGACGACAAGCCAGTTAAAAAGGTCATTGTTGTGCCTAAAAAACTGGTTAATATTGTGGTCTGATGATGTTTAAAGTCTGTCAATCACCGGGTGGGAAAGTGTTGGTAAAAAAACTGCTGATCGTCGCTTTCTCGTTGTGGCTAGGGGCCTGTGGTTATCATCTGCGCGGTGCCGTGGACTTGCCTGAAGGCTTGAAAAGCGCCTACCTGGACGGGGCGTCTATGCCGTTGCGCGAACAGTTCAGGAAAGCGCTGAGATCATCTTCAGGCCAGTTGGCGGGTACGCCAAGCGATGCCGGCGTCATCATTAGGATATTCGGCGAACAGCTCAGCCAGCGGGTATTGTCGCTGAGCGCCAGGGGACGCTCCAATGAGCTTGAGCTTTACTACCGCCTCGAATACGAATTGCTTGGGACCGATAATACGGTGCTGATGGCGCGTCAGCCCGTGGAAATCAAACGCGAGTATTTCAATAACCAGCAAGAGATTATTGCTAAAGATAACGAGGAAACCGTTATTCGCAATGAGATGTACCAGCAGGCGGTGCGGGCGATAATCGATCGTGCCCGCGTCGGACTCGCGGCGAACCCGAAATAGCATGCAGATCAGGCCCGAGCAGCTTGACGCCGCCCTGAGCAAGGGCCTGGCCCCGATATACTTGATCAGCGGCGACGAGCCGCTGCAACTGGGCGAAGCGGCGGATGCCGTCAGGAAAGCCGCACGCAACGCCGGTTACGGGTCACGCGAGCTGTTATCGGCCGACGCGACAGGTTTTGCATGGAGCCAGTTGACGGTATCCGCCGATTCCTTGTCTATTTTTGCCGATAAAAAAATCATTGATTTAAGGTTGCCGACCGGCAGTGTCGGCGCAGACGGAGCAAAAACGTTAGCTACTTATTGTGAACGTCTGCCGGACGATACCTTGTTACTGATAACGGCCGGGAAACTGGCTAAAGAGGCGTTCAAAAGCCGCTGGCTGCAAGCCTTGGATAAGCACGGCGTGGTGATCCAGGTCTGGCCGCCGGAAGGCCGGGATCTAATGAACTGGTTACAGCAAAGGATGCAGCAGCGCGGTCTCGATGCGGATAGTGACGGTTTGAGGATGCTGGTTGCGAGGGTTGAAGGCAACCTGCTGGCCGCCGCTCAGGAAATCGAAAAACTTTATGTGCTGTATGGCAGCGCTCATCTTAGTGCCAGGCAAATCGCCGATGCCGTCGCCGACAGTTCCCGTTACGATGTCTTTAAATTAATCGACAGCGTGTTATCGGCCAAGGCTAATCGTATTCTCAAAATATTGTCCGCTTTGCAGGCGGAAGGCATCGCGGCCCCGATCGTGCTGTGGGCCTTGACGCGGGAAGCGAGAACCCTGGTCAAGATCAAATTAGCGTTAGCGTCGGGACAAAGCAGGGAGCTGGTGTTCAAAAACAACCAAGTCTGGGATAAACGCAAGCAGCTGGTCGGCGATACCCTGAACAGGCTCAACGATAACGATTTGCAAAACATCCTGGTGCTGAGCGCTAAGGCCGACCGGCAAATCAAGGGGCAACAAGCGGGTAATGAATGGGAAACCGTGCTGGCTATTTGCCTGATGTTCGCGTCCATACAGACGGTGGGCGGTGTTAATCCATGAACGTGTCTAATCATTTCGTAAGGCGTGTACGGTGCGCCCTGCGGCTGTTTCAACCTATGCGCTGGTATTCACCTGGAATCGCGCTGGCGTTTAATAAAAATGGCTGTCATGCAGAAATATAGGAAGATAATCTACCGGATTTTAGCGGTGTATACCGTTATCGTGTTGGTTGTCGTCGGTGTTGTTATCGCCAGGATTGTCCAGCAAGAGGCCAGAACATCCAAGTACCAGGCCCAATATCTCTCGCAAATCAGCAAACAGTTAAGTTTTAAACTGGTTGCCGGGGCGAGCTCGTCAGTACGTTATCCCCAATCCGGTCCCTATGACCAACGCTTAGGCTATACCTTGTTGCCCGAGGCGATCAAGCGTCTCGAAAAAGCCGGTTTTATCGTAAGCGCCCAGGCGGCTTTTTCGCCGATGATGACCGAATTGATTGACGATTACGGGCTGTTCACGATTTATCATGAAAAAACCCAGGCAGGCTTGCGCATTCTCGATCAAGGCAACCAGGTCATTTTTAACGCGGTCTATCCCGAGCATGGCTATGCTGATTTTGCCGCCATTCCTCCGGTCGTCCTGAATACCTTGCTGTTTATAGAGAACAGGGAGCTGCTTAACGAGCAGAACTCCCAAGTTAATCCGGCAATAGAATGGGACCGCTTTGGTTTTGCCGGCCTGCAATTAATAGCCAACAAGCTGGGTGTCGACAGCAATGTGCCGGGCGGCAGTACGTTGGCGACACAAATCGAAAAATACCGGCATTCGCCGAACGGCTATACCAATTCCATCATCGACAAGTTTCGCCAGATGGGGACGGCATCGGTTCGCGCCTATTTACTGGGTCCCGACACTAGGGCGATGCGCCAGGAAATCGCGTTGTCGTACTTGAATTCGATGCCGCTTGCCGCCACGCCGCAATTCGGCGAGGTGCATGGCTTGGGCGATGGCTTGTCGGCATGGTTTGACGCCGATTTTGCCGAGGTCAATCAATTGCTTAACCCGAAAGCGCTTGCCGCAGCGCGCATCAGCAAAACGCAGGCGCAGGCTTACCGGCAGGTGCTCAGTATCTTATTGTCGCAACGCAGGCCGTCGTATTTGCTCGGGCGGGGCTTTAATGCGCTGCAAAACCTGACCGACAGTTATTTGCGGGTGTTGGCGGAACAGGGCGTAATTTCCGAGTCCTTGCGGGACGCCGCATTGCAGGAGACGACCAGGCTTCCCGATAAATCCAATGTGGCGCCCTCGAAATTCGCGACCGAAAAAAAAACCCAGTCGGTATTGCGTTCGCGTCTTGCAAGAATGATTAATGTGAAATCGAATTATGAACTCGACAGGCTGGATTTAACGGTTAAAACCACGTTGGCTTACAAGACGCAGCAAGCCGTCACGAACGAGCTGCGGCAATTAAACCAGCCCGATAAGGTGCGTGCAGCCGGCATCCTGGGCACGAGAATGCTCGGGGACACCCGGCATCTTGCGCCGATTGTTTACAGCCTGATGCTTTATGAGCGCGGCAAAACCGGCAATCTCCTGCGCGTGCAAACCGATAATTACGACCAGGCGCTGGATATTAACGAAGGCATACGCCTGGACTTGGGTTCTACCTCCAAATTACGCACGATGGTGCATTACCTGGAACTGGTCAGCGATGTCCACCGGCAATATAAAAACACCCCGATTAAAGAGCTGAACCGGATTGCATTGCATCCGCGCGATTACCTGTCGGCGTGGGTGTTTGAGCAATTGCGCATAAAACCGGGTATCAGCCTCGAAGACTTGCTTAACCAGGCTCTCGACAAGCCTTATTCGGCCAGTCCCTGGGAGAGTTTTTTTACCGGCGGCGGCGTGCATACGTTCAGTAATTTTACCAAGGATGAAGATTATAAAACCCTGTCCGTCAGGCATGCGCTACGCGATTCGGTCAACCTGGTTTTCATACGCCTGATGCGTGACCTGGTTTATCACCATCTTTACAAGCCCGAGGGCATTGCGCGCTGGCTGGAAATTCCCGATGACCCTAGGCGTGAGGAATACCTGCAGCGTTTTGCAGACCGCGAAGGCAATATCTACTTACGGCGTTTTTACGCGAAATATCATGATAAATCGGCGGAAGAAGCGTTGACTACGTTAACCCAGCGCGTTTATGCGAAGCCTTCGCGCCTTGCGATGCTGTATCGGGCGATTTATCCCGAACAGGATGAGCAGGCGCTCGCCCGGTATTTAAAAGCCCATTTGACTAAAGCCCAGCTCGCGAATGAAGACATTTACGGCTTGTACGATAAATACTCGGTCAAGAAATTCGATTTGCAGGATCAAGGTTATATCATCAAGATTCATCCGCTGGAATTATGGCTGGTCGCTTATTTGGCGCAACATCCAGACGCGAAGCAAGACGAGGTAATTGCCGCGGGCGCCGGGGCGCGCCAGCAAGTCTATCGCTGGCTAATTAAAAGCCATAAACAACATGCCCAGCAGCGGCGCATCATGACGTTACTGGAAGCGGAAGCGTTTTGGAAAATCCATCATGCCTGGCAGCGGGTAGGCTACCCGTTTGAAGCCTTAACACCGTCTTATGCAACGGCCATAGGCGCATCGGGTGACCGGCCCGCGGCATTGGCGGAACTGGTGGGTATCTTGCGCAACGACGGCATGAGGCTTCCGATGGTTCGTTTTGATAGCCTGCAATTTGCGCAGGGTACGCCATACGAAACTGTGTTGAACAAACGGCCTGGGCAAGGCGAGCGTGTATTTGCGGCCGAAATTGCCAAAGTGGCGCGCGGGGCTTTGAGCGGCGTCGTCGAAGGCGGCACTGCAGCGCGGCTTAACGGCGTTTATACCGATATTAACGGCAGGCCGCTGGAAGTCGGCGGCAAAACGGGGACCGGCGATCATCGCAAGGAAGTCTGGGGCGCGGGCGGGCGCTTGATTGAATCGAAATTTATCAGCCGCGCCGCCGTGTTTACATTTTTCATCGGCGAACGTTTTTTCGGCGTCATCACCGCCTATGTCGCAGGCGCCGACGCAGGAAATTACCACTTTACCAGTTCGCTGCCGGTGCAAATCATGAAGTACCTCAAGCCGACCTTATCGCCGCTGCTGAATACGGCGCCCGCAGGGGAAGGCGTTAAGACCGTGTCCAGCGCCGCGGCGAAACCCGCTGCTAAAAAAGCGGCTGTTCCGGGAGGGGCAGGGCCGGGAACGCGGCAGCAAATGGATAAGGCGGCTTACCAGCGTTTGCTCAAGGCGATGATCAACAGCAATCTAAGGCCGGATAAAATCGCGCCTGCAGCGCCGGCTTCATCTTACGGCAATCCGGCGTATCAGCGCCCGGCCGAACCGATGACGGCTAAGCCCGGTCAAACCCGGCCCGCGCCATTACCGCCAAGCGGGGCAGGGTATAAGCGCTTATCGGACATTGACACCGGCAAACCCAGGCCGGAAAAATTTCCGCCAGTAGCGCCTGCCGGCAGTCCGGCTTACAAACGCTTGACCGCCCCGGTCATCACTAAACCCAAGCCGGTTCAAGCCCGGCCCGTTGTTCCGGCGCTACCGCAACAACCTAACACCGCCAAGCCCAGGCCGGCAGTTCCAACGCTAAGGCCATGAAGGTCCGCTACGTTATCGGCAGGCGATTAGCTGCATTTGCTGTCGCCGCAGTTAAGGCAAGTCATGCAGCCGTCCATCAGCACGACGGCCTTGGTCTGGCATTTGGCGCACAGCAAGGCCTGCGCGGGAAAGCTGCCGGTCTCGTCTAATGTCGATGTATCGCTGTGTATCGCTTCAAATTCTTTACGCTTGGCGGCCAGGAATTGCTTTTGATGGTCGTCAAACTCCTTGTCTTTCAGCATGCCGATTTGCTTTAAGTGCGATTCAATCGCACAGCCGATTTCGGCGACCAGCGACGGCATAAACACGCCGCCTTTCTTGAAATAGCCGCCTTTAGGGTCGAACACGGCCTTCAACTCATCGACCAGGAAACAGGCGTCGCCGCCCTTGCGGAACACCGCCGAAATAACCCGCGTTAACGCCAGCACCCACTGGAAATGCTCCATGTTTTTCGAGTTGATAAACACCTCGTAAGGGCGGCGTTCCTCATGCTCGGTGCCTTCGTTCAAGATCATGTCATTAATCGTGATATACAGCGCATGCTCCGATTGCGGGGTTTTTATCTTGTATGTCGAACCGAACAGGATTTCAGGGCGCGCGACATTTTCGTGCATGCTTTCCACGTCGGCCGCTTTGGCTTCATTAGCGGCCTGTTCTGCGGCGGCTTTGTCCTCGCTGGTCAGCACTTTGTAGCCGGTGATTTTTTTTGCTATTTTGTAAGTCATGGTTATCAATATATAAAGTAAATCAAAGTGTAATGATGTCAGTCATCAAGATTGACGATGCCGGGCATCGTAATATATCCCGGTAGGGACTGGATCCGTTTCAGCCATTGACGAATGGCCGGAAAATCCGCCAGCGGCACGCCGGCTTCGGGCGCCAGCGCCACATACGGGTAACAGGCGATATCGGCGATGGTTTCATGTTCACCGGTCAGCCACGACTGTCCCGACAAATGCTGTTCCAGCGCCATCAGCCCCAGCTTGCCGTGCGCCCGGCATTGCTCAATATCCCAGGGCCGGTTGAATTTCATTGCGGCCCGCGCCCTGGCTAGGCCGTACAGGATTTCGTTTTGCGACACGCTCAGCCATTGCATGATCTCCGTTATCGTTTTAATGTCCAGCGGCAGCCAGTAGTCACCGCCGTATTGGCGGGCGAGATACAGCAAAATCGCCGAAGAATCCCAAACCAGCATGCCGTCATCGTCCAGCACCGGCACCTGCCCGCGCGGATTTTTACGCAGGAAAGACGCCGACTTATGCTCGCCGTTAACGAGGTCGACCGGCATGGATTCGTAGGGTATCGCGAGCAGCGAGCATAACAGCCTAACTTTATAGCAATTTCCGGATAATTCCATGTCATAGAGTTTCATTAGGGCCTTCTTATTGAGTGAGTGGGGGCAATCAATTTATAGGTACGCATTTATGCCCCAGGGGGTATCGCGTACCTTTTTAAGGCGATTTCCAAGAATGAATGTACCCAAATCGCGCAGGATTTTTGTTCATTTTCAAGGCGTAAAAATAGGCGCATAGTGAGCTATGTAACTATTTTTACAACGCAGAAAATGGACAAA